>Ga0209580_10000560_pt1 | contig 19726 bp, 17 predicted proteins | sample Coa_R1_5_FD_187153 | JGI IMG/M metagenome (GOLD analysis project Ga0209580, IMG submission 187153) | Surface soil microbial communities from Centralia Pennsylvania, which are recovering from an underground coalmine fire - Coalmine... | ecosystem: Environmental > Terrestrial > Soil >... | reverse complement strand
CACGTCATCGTGTGGTTTCCGCGGCTGAACTACGCGCAGCTCGAGCGGCTGATCCAGCTCGGGGCGGCGCGCGGGCTCGGGTTGCACGCCGTGCACCCGCACTACCGCATACCGCCACCGCGCCCCGGTCTGCTGGTAGGATTCGCCGGCCTGTCATGCGCCGAGATTGCCACCGCCACCGAGATCCTCGGCCGCTGCGTCAGCGAGCTCGTCCAGGGCGCCTGACCGCACGCGGCGCTGGCGACCCGGTCACGCCACACCCCGGAGTTGTCATGAAAGCAGTCTGCCCGCCGCTCGCGTTCTGTGCGCTCATCGTCGCCCTGTCGCTGTCGCTGCCCGCGGCAGCCGTCGCACCGAAGTATTTTCCGCACGCCGTCCCGGCCAACACCCCGCCGGCGCCCTTCAGCGATGCGGTCCTGACGGGCGACACGCTCTACGTGGCCGGCCACCTCGGTCTCGATCCCGCCACCGGCAACGCCGCCGCCGATGCGGACGCAGAGGCGCGCCTCATGCTGGATGCAGTGCGGCACACGCTCGAGAGCGGCGGCATGCACATGGATGATCTGGTGTCGGTGACGGTGTTCTGCACGGACCTGAAGCTGTACGACCGCTTCAACACCATCTACCGCGGCTACTTCAGGGCAAGCTACCCGGCGCGCGCATTCATCGGTGTGGACAAGCTCGTGCGCGGCGCGCGCTTCGAGCTGCAGGGGATCGCGGTGCGATCACGCGGCGTGAGCCGCTGACAGGTGGCAGGAATGAACCGGCGAGAGTTTTCCCAGGCGCTGGCCGGCGCCGCAGGTGTAGCCGGGCTGGCGGGTTGGGCGCGCCTGGTCGCGGCCGCCTCCGCGGGGGTCAGCGCGGAGGCGCACGCACTCTACGAGCGCGCCTTGATCCTGGACTGCAATTCCGGGCCGCCGGACGCGGATCACCTGCCGCTGCCCCAGGCGGCGCTCGACATGGTGCGCGGCAGCGGCATCGACGTCATCAAGTTGTCCCTCGGCGGCATCAACAGCGACTTCGCGGCCACGGTCGGCGAGATCGCCATGGTGCAGCGGCTCATCGAGGTGCATCCTGACTACTTCATGCAGGTGCGCGTGGCGTCCGACATGGCGCGGGCACAGCGCGAGCGCAAACTGGGAATGATCCTGTCATTCGAGAGCGCCGACATGCTCGGCGGCAAGCTCGCCTCGCTGGAGCTGTTCCGCAACCTCGGCGTGCGCGTCATGCAGCTGTCCTATAACAAGACCTCGCCGTTTGCAGCCGGCGTCATGGCCCCGACGGCCGGCGGGCTGACGCCACGCGGGCGCGAGGCGGTCAAGGAAATGAACCGCCTCGGCATCGCGCTCGACCTGAGCCACGCCAATGCCGCCACCACCAGCGAGGCGCTGCGTCTGTCGAGCAAGCCGCCGGTCATGACGCACGCCGGCTGCGCGGCCGTGCACCCGCACCCGCGCACCAAGAGCGACGAGCAATTGCGCGCGCTGGCCGCCAAGGGCGGAGTCGTGGGTATCTTCGACCTGCCGTACCTGACCGCCTCGCCACGCCAGCCGACCGTGGCGGACTACATGGCGCACCTCGAGCACGCGCTCAAGGTCGCGGGTGAGGATCACGTCGGCATCGGCAGCGACGTCGGCATCGAGCCTTTCGATACCAGTCCGAGGGGGATGGCGGAGTTCGCCAAGGAAGAGGCGCAGCGCCAGGCGGCGGGACTGGCGGCCCCGGAGGAGGACCGACCCACCTACGTCGAGGGTCTGAATGTGCCGCGCCGGATCGAGATCATCGCCGACCAGCTGCTCAAACACGGGTATCCGGCGCGCGTCACCGAGAAGGTGGTGGGCGGCAACTTCGCGCGCGTGTTCGGCGAGATCTGGAGCGTGTGAGAGCGGGCACGCTGCAGCCGCGCCAACTGGCCGCTAGCGGCGTGCCGTGCCTGCGACGCGTGTGTCGGTCGCGATCCAGTTGGCCTCCCAGGTGCGCCCGCCATCGGCGGAAAACGCCTGCTCGAAATGGCAGGAGTCCGCGCTGAGAACCGAGATGACAAAGCGCACCAGCACGCTGCGGTCGCCGAACTGTTCCTGATCGTAGAACTCGCCGCGCCCGCCCTTGAATCCGCCGACGGTCGGCACGCCGAGCGTGCCGCCGCGGCTGCTGGCGAAGTTGAGGCTCCACTGGCGCGATTGCGGGTTGTAGAGACGCAGCGACAGCGCCTCGATGTGGCCGGCGGGGCCGTCGACTTCGAGCTCCACCAGGTTGGCGCGGCCATTCCACACCTTGCGCACCTCGGTCGTGCCGTCGTACTCGACCCAGGTGTGCGAGCCGCTGAGCGGATGCTCGAGGCGCGACAGGTGCGTCTGCCAGGAGCCGATCTCGAAGTCGAAGTCGTGCTGAGCATCGCGCTCGCCGGCGCTTGCAGCTCCAGGCGCCGCCCGGCCGCCGGTCAGCATCCCGCACAGCAGGGCGCCGCAGGCGATGCCGCGCAGTGCGCGCGTCAGTGAATGCTCGTGCCGTGCCACGCGCGGCACTATGCGGGCTCAGGCGCGTGCCATCCAAGGGCCGGTGACAGCCTTTTCGATGGGGCCACTTGGTCCCACGCCAGCGCCGGCCACAGCGACAGCCCGCCATTGCGCAACCGCAGCGGAGCCCTCACTCAGCTAGGACGGTGCCAGCGCGTCGAGCAGCCGCCGCGCAAACTGCGGGCCCTTGCCCGCCTCCTCGTGCTTGAAGTACACGAACACGTCGCTGCAGGCGGCGGCGCTGGTGCGGATGGTGGCCGCCCAGCGGCACAGGTCCTCCGGCGTGTAGCCCTCGTCGCGCAGCCGGAAATAGCCGTAATCGGCCGTGATCTCGAGCGGGGTGGAGAATTTCTCGCTGTCGGCGATGCAGAGCGCGAGATTGCGGGCCCGCAGGCGCGCGAAGACTTCCGCGTCCATCCACGAGGCGTGCCGGAACTCGAACGCCGCGCAGCACCCTGTCGGCAGCAGCGCCAGGAACTCGTCGAACACCTGCAGGTCCTTGCGGAAGTAGGGGGGCAGCTGGAACAGGATCGCGCCCAGCTTGGGGCCGAGGGTGCCGGCTGTCTTAAGAAAGTACTGCAGCAGGTCGGCGCAGTCGTGCAGCTTGGCGATGTGGGTGATGCGCTTGGGCGCCTTGAGCGTCAGGCGGAATCCGTCCGGGGTCTCGCGGCTCCAGCCGGCGAGCGTCTTCTCGTTGGGTACGCGGTAGAAGGTGTAGTTGATCTCCACCGTGCTGAACGCGGCGGCGTAGAACGGCAGCATCTTGGCGGCCGGCATTTTCTCCGGATAGAAGCTGCCCTTCCACTCGGGATAGTTATATCCGGAAGTTCCGACCCAGGTGCGCACGCGCGCCGTCTCGCCCGTCAGCGGCTGTCGCCCGCGACCAGGCGCCGGTACTGCCCCAGGTGGCGGATGGCGTGCTGCGCCAGCCCGCGCGATTCGTACAGCCGCGCGAGGTTGTAATGGCAGTCAGCCAGGTCCGGATCCTCCTGCAGCGCCGTCTGGTAGGCGGTGAGCGCGGCGTCGGTATCGCCCAGGTCCTCGAACAGCACGCCCTGGTTGAAGAGCAGCAGCGCATCGGGGCCCAGCGCGGCCAGCGCCCGTCCGTAGACCTCGCGCGCCGCTTCGGTATGGCCCTGTTCATGCAGCAGGCGCCCCCAGTTGATCCAGGCTGCGCTGAGCTGGGCGTCGTCGCCGACGGCGCGTGCGTACGCGGCCAGCGCCGCCTGCGGATCTGAGGCCTCGAGGCGCAGCGCCTCGGCGAACCAGTCGGCAACCGGCTGCGGCGCGCTCGCCGGCACTTCCTCGCGCCGCTCCACGACATGCAGCTCGCCGTTCTCGAGGCTGACGTCCAGTCCCAGCAGATACTGGCCGCTGTCCACCCGGCGGCGCGACTCGCCGTCGCGGACCACGACGTGCTCGCCGACGGCGCTGATGGACAGGCCCGACAGTGGCACGGACTCGGGCAGCTCGCGGCGCAGGCTCTCGAGTGAGCGGCGGATGCGCTTGGCGGGAATCCTGGCGTCGATAAGCGCCCGCGCCGTGCGCAGCACGATCAGGTCCTGGAAGGAGAAGCGATACTCGCGGCGCGCCCCGCGCGCCGGCTTGACGAAGCCGGCCTTGATGAGGTTACGCGTGATGTCAGGCGAGAGCCGCAGGACGCGCTCCACGTCCCGGACACTGTAGGACCGCATCCTGATCGCTCGCGCGTGCGACTCAGCCGCTGCGCTTGCCCGCCTTGCGCGTCGTCCTGGCAGGTTCCTCGACTCGCTTGGCTTCCTTGCGCGGACCCAGGCGGCTCACCTGGTGGCGTGCGCTCTCGCTCTTCTGCAGGCTGGCACGCAGCGCCTCCATGAGATCGATGACCTTGCCCTCCCCGGGAGGCGCGGTCTCGGTGATCGAGATCTCCTTGCCTTCCTCGACCTTCTTGGCAATCGCCGCTTCGATGCGTGCCCGCACCTCGTCCTTGTACGCATCCGGATCGAATTTCTCGGCGGTCTGCTGATCGATCAGCTGCTGCGCGAGTTTCAGTTCCGCAGGCTTCACTTCGGTCTTGGGCACCTCGACCTCGGTGGCGCGGCGCACGTCGCTCGCATAGTGCAGCTGCTGCATGGCGAGCACCTCACCGATCGGGCGCAGGATGACGATGTAACCCTTGCCGCGCGCGGCCCAGCGGCCGACGCCGCAGCGACCCGCCTGCTTCAGTGCCTCGGTGAGCAGCGCATAGGGTTTGGCCGCACCCTTGTCAGGCGCCAGGTAGTAGGTCTTGTCGTAGAACACCGGGTCGACCGACTCGATCGGTACGAACTCGGAGATCTCCACCGCGTGCGTGCCGACTTCCTCCAGGGCCTTGATCTCCTCGGGCGAGAAGCGCACGTACTGGTCCTTGGCGAACTCGTACCCCTTGACCATGTCGTCGCGCTCGACCACGACCCCCTCTTTCTGACACACGTACTGCTGCTTGAGGCGCGAGCCGTCGGTCTTGTGAAGCAGGTTGAAGGAGATGGCGTTCGCCGACTGCGTCGCCGTGTAGAGCTTCACCGGGATGGCGACCAGCCCGAACGACACCGTCAGAGAACCTATGGAACGAGCAGCCATGAGTCACCTTGCACTGGTTGGGCCGGGGCCTACTTCTCACCATCAACACCGAAAGCTTGCGTAAGACTCTGTTTTATCTCAAGTACATCATGCCACCTGTCGCCGTTCTTTTCCAACCTGTCAGGGACATTCCGGATTGTGAACTCCATCGGCTCGGCGGCCTCGAGCTCTTCCCACGTCAGGGGCATCGAAACGGGGGTGCCAGGCACCCCACGTGGGGAATACGCCACATTCAGGGTCTTGCCGCGTACGTTCATGTTGTAGTCGATGAAGATCTTGCCGGTGCGCTTCTCGATCGCCCAGTCCATGGTGATGTCCTTGGGGTGCTCGCGCATCACGTGCCGGCCGACGCTCTCGCAGATGTGGCGCGCCTGGTCGAAGGTCACGGTGCGTTCGATCGGCACGAACACGTGGAGGCCGGTCTTGCCGGAAGTCTTGACGATTGCCTCCAGGGACATCTCCCTGAGCAGCGCGCGCAGCCAGAACGCGACGCGCTTGCCGACCGCGAAACCGTGCTTGTTGAGCTCGGGTTCGGCGCCCTGCGCCTCCTTACCGGAGTAGATGTAGGGGTCGATGTCGAACACCAGATAGTCGGGGTAGTTCAGGATCGAGGACTCAAGCGCGGCCAGCGAGCTCGAGTAGTCGGTGCTCGCGCCCGCTGCTTCCGGGGCCAGCTGGGCGCGCGAGTGCCACACATGGAACTCCAGTGTGCCGACCTGGCCGAGCCAGAGCAGCGTCGGCAGGTTGTTGGCGAGCAGGTAGCGGTGGCGCTCGTCCTTGTGCTCGGAGAACACGGTCACCGACTCGACGAAGTCCGGCAGCGCCTGCGACCAGTGCTTCTGAAAGAAACGCTCGCCCCCGATCCCTTCCGGCATGCGAATCATGGTCAGGGGCCGGTCGACGAGGTGCGGCAGCATGAAGCGGCTGACGCGCGCCAGGTAGCGCAGGAAGTCGCGCTTGGTGGTGGGCGGCTGGCGTGCGGCGGCTGCCGGCCAGTAGACGCGGTCCAGGTTGGTGAGGCTGACACGTGCCGCTCCGACCCTGAGCTCCATGCGCTTGGCGGCGCCCTCGAGCTGCTCGAGCACCATCGCAACTTCGTCGCCGGCTCCTGCCGCACGCGGCGCCGGTGCCGCGCGCGGAGCACTGACGCGCGCTGCGCGCCGCGCCTGGCCCGGGCCGTCGCGCCGCACGCTGTCCGGCGCCACGTCGTCGCGCAGGCGCACGAACACCGGCGCGCGCAGCGCGCCCGCCGGCGTCCACTCGCTGTAGCTCACCTCGGCGACCAGTTCCGGTTTCAGCCACGTGGTCGGACGGTGCAGCGGTGGCTTCTCGGCGAACGGGGAGGTTGCGCGCTTGAGCTGTGCACCGCGCTTGAGCAGCGTGCCGATCACCGCGTCGTCGAGTCCCGAGCCGACGTGACCGGCGTAGCGCAGCGCCTTGCCGTCGCGGTAACCGAGCAGCAGCGCGCCGAGCGGTTCGCGCGCCCCGTTGCCCCGGGTGTAGCCGCCGACCAGGAACTCCTCGCTGTGCTGCGTCTTGAATTTGAGCCAGGCACGCGAGCGCTGGCCGGGCTGGTACGGGCTGTCGAGGCGCTTGCCGATGATGCCCTCGAACCCGTGCTCGAGGGCCGCGGCGTACAGCTGCTCGGCGTCGTCGGCCGCGTGGACCAGCTGCAGGTGCGCTCCGGGCATGAGGCACTGCGTGAGATAGCGGCGGCGGTCGGAGTAGGGGGCGCCGCGCAGGTTCAGGCCGGCGAAGTGCAGCAGGTCGAAGCACATGAGCACGACGGGGGTGCTGCGCTGCGCGCTGGCGATCTCGGCGGCGGTCTTGAGCTGCGCGCGATTCTGCAGCGCGTTGAAGGAGGGGCGGCCGGTGGCGTCGAGCGCGACGATCTCGCCGTCGAGGATCAGTTCGCCGGAGGGTTGCGAGGCGAGCGCGGCGCCGATCTCGGGGAAGGCGGCGGTGAGGTCGAGACCGCGGCGCGACTGCAGGCGCACCTTGCCTTGATGCACGAAGCCAATGACACGGTACCCGTCGAGCTTGGGTTCGTAGCGCCACTGCGGACCGGACTGCGCCGTGGCGCCGATCTCGGCCAGCATCGGCTTGAGCTGACGCGGCAGCTGCTCCTCCGGTCCGGTCGGTGCCAGGCGCGCGGCCGCGAGGCGCGTGCTTGCCTGCAGCGCCGCCGGGTCGTCGAGGCTCGCCTGCGACAGCACCGACAGGTGCCGCGCCAGCACGTCGTTCTGCTGCGCGAAGCGGTCCTTGTGCTTGATGAGGAGCCACTGCTGCGCCTGGCGCGTTCTGACCAGCGCATACGATCCCTTGAGCTTCTCGCCGCACAGGAAAAAGCTCAGCTTGCCGGCGGCGAGCTCGGTGCGCACGCGCGCCTGCGCCTCGGCGCGCTCGGCGAACGAGTAATTACCGCCTTCATCAGGGGAGTAGGCCCCGCAGTCCCACACGATGACGTTGCCGGCGCCGTACTGCTTGGCGGGGATCACGCCCTCGAACGAGGCGTAGTCGAACGGGTGGTCCTCGACCTCCACCGCCATGCGCTTGTCTGCCGGATCGAGCGAAGGACCCTTCGGTACCGCCCACGACTTCAGCACGCCGTCGAGTTCGAGCCGAAAGTCGTAGTGCAGGCGCCGGGCGGCATGCTTCTGCACCACGAACAGCAATGGCCCGTGCCGCGCGCCCACGCTCTTCGCCGGCGGCTCGGGCGTACGGCTGAAGGTGCGCTTGGCGGCATAGCGCTCCAGGGCGCGCTTGCTCACAGCTGCGCCTCCATCCACAGCGCGGCGGCGCGCAGCAGCGCACCGCGCACCTCGGCGTCGCGCCCGACGCTGGCGGGCACATGAAAGGAGTGATCGGCCGAGCCGACCCAGTGGGGCGTGGCGCGCGGGCCGAGCTGCGCCAGCACGCTCTCGAGCAGCGGCCGTTCGGCCAGCGCATCGCGCGTACCCTGGACGAACAGCATCGGGATGCGCACCTCGGCCAGGTGGCGCGCGCGCTCGAGCCCGGCGCGCCCGGCCGGGTGCAGCGGAAAACCGAGGAACACGAGTCCGCGCACGCCTGGCAGCGGCTCGAGCGCCTGGGCCTGCGAGGTCATGCGACCGCCGAACGAGCGGCCCCCGGCAAACAGCGGCAGCGCCGGGGCGAGCCGTGCCGCCTCGCGTACCGCCGCGCGCACGGTGGCGTGACAAACCGGTGGCGGATCCGGGCGGCGGGAGCGCTGCTCCATGTACGGGAACTGGAAGCGCAGGCTCGCAATCCCCAGCGCTGCGAGCTCGCGCGCGGCGGCGCTCATGAACGGCTGGTCCATGCCCGCGCCGGCGCCGTGCGCGAACAGGTAACAGGCGCGCGCGCCCGCCGGGCACAGCAGCCGGCCCGACACGCGCCGTAGCGCGTCCACCTCGATGTCGAGGAGCTCACCGACCTGGGCTGCCGCGGGCACCATGCCAGACTGCCGCCCCTCAGTGCAGCACCGCGACCCAGGCCGCGTAGGGTGCCAGCCTGATGCTGCCCGCGGCCGCGGCCGCAGCCCCGGCGGGCGGCGCGGGATTGGCGAGCAGCGTCGACAGCCCCTTGCCTCCGACGCCGGCCCGTTGCAGCCCGAGCTCGAGAATCTGCGGCCGCGCGGACATGTTGAGCGCAACCACCACCGCGTCGTCGGCGTCGGTCACGCGGGCGTAGGCAAGGACTGCGGCATTGTCCGGCGCGAGCATTACCATGCGGCCGTCGCGCAGCGCGGCGTTGCTGCGGCGCAGGCTGATCAGGCGTCGATACCAGTTGAGCAGCGAATCGGCGACGGCCAGTTCGGTTCGTACATTCACACTGCGGTAGTCGGGAGTCACCGGTAGCCAGGTGCGGGGATTGCTGCTGAAGCCGGCCTGCGGATCGGAATCCCACTGCATCGGCGTGCGCTCGCCGTCGCGGCCCTTGTCCTTAGGCCAGCCGGTGATGCCGAGCGGGTCGCGCACGTCCTCTTTGCGGGTCGGTGTCGCGGTGATCTGACCAATTTCCTGGCCCTGATACATGAGCGCAGTCGCGTGCGAGGTGAGCAGCAGCGTGGCGATGATGCGTGCGATGGCGGCGTCGTGCGTGCCGTCGCCGAAGCGGTCCCAGCTGCGCGCGTTGTCGTGATTGTCGAACACGATGAGCGGCGGCGATCCGTGCAGCTGCTGCTCCGCTTCGCTGAGGCGGGCGCGGAAGAGCGCCGCGTCGAGCCGGTTGCCGAGTCCGACCAGAGTGTCCATGGGGAGCTGCAGCTCGTCGTGGCGCGCGCCGCCGTACCAGGCGTCCAGATCCGCCGTCAGCGGTACGTAGGTCTCGCCGATCAGCACCCGCTGTCCCGGGTAAGTGTCCGTCATCGCGCGCAACCGCCGCATCACGTCGTGCACCTCGGGCAGGTTCTTGGTGTACACGTCGCTCAGGTTGGGATCGCCCTGGGCATTGGTGCCACCAAGCGCCGGCGCGTCGCGCAGCCGCGCGTCTTCGAACAGCTCGGTGATGGCATCGAGCCGGAAGCCGGCCACGCCGCGGTCCAGCCAGAAGCGCATCGCCCCGAACATCGCGCGCTCGACCTCCGGGTTGCGCCAGTTCAGGTCCGGCTGCTGCCGGTAGAAGCGGTGGTAGTAGAACTCATCGACGGCGGGAACGAACTGCCAGGCCGAGCCGCCGAACAGGCTCACCCAGTTGTTGGGCGGCAACCGCCCGCCATCGCTGCCCGGCCTGCCTGCGCTCCATACATAGAAGGCGTGGTGCTTCGAGTCGCGGGCCCGCGCCGCGTCGCGGAACCAGGGATGCTGGTCCGAGGTATGGTTGAGCACCATGTCGAGGATGACGCGGATGTGGTGCCGTCCCGCCGCCGCGACCAGGCGCTCGAAGTCGGCGAGCGTGCCAAACTGCGGATCAACCGCTTGGTAGTCAGAAATGTCGTAGCCGAAGTCGACCTGCGGCGACGGGAAGAACGGGCCGATCCAGATGGCGTCCACGCCGAGTGATTCGAGGTAGTCGAGCCGCTGCGCGATGCCGTTCAGGTCGCCCACGCCGTCGCCGTTCGAGTCCTGGAAGCTGCGCGGATAGATCTCGTAGATGACGGCATGGCGCCACCATGGATCGGCGCGGGCCGCCGCACCGGCCAGTGCCGGCTGCGCGGCGCTGAGCCACACGCAACAAGCCAACAGCACCAGGAACGGTGCCGGGCGCAGGGCGGAGCGCGCCGGCGCGGGCCGCGGTTTTGGCTGTCCACGCATCCTGGGCGCATAGTACCCGCAAATATCTCCGGCGCGTCCCCTGGCTTGGCGTGCCGGGCGCTGCCGCTGAACTTCGCGCTCACGCCACTGCCGAAACATGGTGAGGAGTTGCCTCATGCGCTACCCGTCATGTGCCGCTGCCCTCGCGCTCGCTGCGCTGTTGGGCGGCGCGGCGGCCGCCGTGTCGGCCGGACAGCTGCCGGTTACCGCGGTCGAGTTCACGCCGGAAGTGCAGGACAAGCTGCGACAGTACGGCGCACCGGAGGCGGCGGTGCTGCAGGCTGCCATCCTCGAGTCCGTGTCGCGCGCGGCGGCGCGCACCACGCTGGCGGACGGGCTGACGGTGACCATCACGGTGCGCGATGTCGCACCGACGCGGCCGACCCGCCAGCAGTCGGCCGACGACCCGGCCCTCGACGTCATGCAGACCCGCTATCTGGGCGGCGCTGCGCTGGTGGGCGAGGTGCGCGATGCCCGGCAGCAGCTCGTGGCGACGGTCAGACACCGCTATTTTTCACCCGCCATCCGCGATGCGGCCCTGTCGCCCGATCCGTGGGGTGATGCGCGGCTGGCGATCGAGCAGTTCACAGCGAGGCTGATCAAGGCCTGCCGCAAGCTGCCGCACTAGGCGCCTCAGCCGTGGCCGGACGGCTCGTCCGCGCCGTTCGGATCGTGGGTGTGCACCGCCGCCACCCACGCCGCGTACGGGGGCAAAGTCACCGAGCCGCCCGCCGCGACGCTGGTGATACCCGGCGGACTGGACAGCAGCGTCGCGAAGTGCCGGCAGGCGACGCCCGCCGCGGCCAGGTCCACGGTCAGGGTCTGCGGCGTGGCGGACATGTTGAGCGCGACGACCATGGCGGCGCCGTCCTCGGCGACGCGCGCGTAACTGAGCACGCTCGGGTTGTCCGGGTCGAGCATCACCATCAGACCGCTGCGCAGCGCCGCGTAGCTGCGCCGCATGGCAATCAGGTGCCGGTGCCAGTTCAGCATCGAGCCGGCATCCGCGGTCTCGCTCTGCACGTTGATGCGCTCATAGCCCGCCGCGACCGGCAGCCACGGGTGGTGGCTGGTACTGAAGCCCGCCTGCGGACCGGCGTCCCACTGCATCGGCGTGCGCTCGCCATCGCGTCCCTTGAGGCGTGGCCAGCCGCTGATGCCCATGGGATCGCGCACGTCCTCGACGCGCTTCGGCGGGTTGGTGCGCTGCCCGATCTCCTCGCCCTGATATAGGAGCACCGCGGCGCGCGAGGTGAGCAGCAGCGTGGCGATGATGCGGGCGATCTGCTCGTCATGCACCCCGTCGCCATAGCGGTCCCAGCTGCGTGGCCGGTCGTGGTTGTCGAACACGAGCAGGGGCTGCGAGTCGTGGATCTCCGTGGCCGCTTCCATCAGGCGCTGGCGAAAGGTCGGCGCGTCGAGCGTGCTGCCGAGCCCGACCAGGGTATCCATCGGCAGGTGCAGCTCGTTGTGGCGTGCGCCGCCGTACCAGGCATCGAGGTCGGCGGTGCTCGGCAGGTAGGTCTCGCCCACCAGCACGCGCCTGCCGGGGTAGGTGTCGATCATGGCGCGCAGGCGCCGGATCACGCGGTGGGTGTCCGGCAGGTTGTCGGTATAAATGTGCCGCAGGTTGGGATCGCCGTGTTCGTTGGTGCCGCCGAGGGCCGGTTCGTCGCGCAGCTGTTCGTCCTCGAACAGTGCAGTGATGGCATCGAGCCGGAACCCGGCCACGCCACGCCGCAGCCAGAAGCGCATCGCCCCGAACATCGCGCGCTCGACCTCGGGGTTGCGCCAGTTCAGGTCCGGCTGCTGCCGGTAGTACTTGTGATAGTAGAACTGGTCGACCGCGGGCACGTACTCCCAGGCTGAGCCGCCGAACAGGCTGACCCAGTTGTTGGGTGGCAGGCGCCGGCCGTCGGCGTCGGTGCGTCCGTCGCTCCAGACGTAGAAGCCATGGTGCGGTGAATTGCGCGAGCGCGCCGCCTCGACGAACCACGGGTGCTGCTCCGATGTGTGGTTCAGCACCATGTCGAGCAGCACGCGAATGCCGCGCTTGGCGGTCTCGAGGATCAGGCGGTCGAAGTCGGCGAGCGTGCCGAACTGCGGATCGATGGCGCGGTAGTCGGAGATGTCGTAACCGAAGTCCGCCTGTGGTGACGGGTACAGGGGCGTGATCCAGATCGCATCCACCCCCAGGGATTCCAGATAGTCGAGGCGCTGCACCACACCGCCGAGGTCGCCCACGCCATCGCCGTCCGAGTCCTGGAAGCTGCGCAGGTAGATCTCGTAGATGACCGAGTGCTTCCACCAGGGATCGCCGCCGCGCGCGGCGCCGGCGCGGCGCGGTCGCAGGCGCTGCGTCGCGCGTCGCAGCAGACGCGCGAGGGAATGGGTGTGGGTCAGCGGCTCAGCCATCCGTTGGGCTCATAGTAGCCGCCCGCATGGCGCTAAGCGCTCAGCCCAAGTGTAGGTTGCCGGCTATTGCGGCGGCGGGCCTTCGCTGACGCGCACCAGATCCTGCGGCCGCAACCACTTGCGGAACGCCTCCTGCACCGCCGCGGCATCGAGTGCGATGTAGTGCCGCGCAGCAATGCTCGGCTCATCGAGCGGCAGGCCGAGCTCGGTGCGTCCGAGCAGTCCGCGTGCGATGTCGTCGAGTCCGGCTTCGCTCAGGGGCAGCTGACGCAGCAGGTAGGCCTTGACGCGCGTCAGCTCGTCCGCGCCGACCGGGGTGGTCTGCATGCTCGTCACCTCCTGCGCGGCCATGCGCGCGGCCTTGAGCACGTTCTGCGGGTCGCAGGCGTACTCGATGATGTACACGCTGCGGGTGCGGCCGGCCTGCAGCAGCGACTCCACCGAGTACACCAGGCCGGAGTTCTTGCGCAGATCGATGCTCAGGCGGGTCGAGTAGAAGCTGCCGCCGAGTACTGTGTTGCCGAGCTGCAGAGGGTAATAGTCCGGGTCGGAACGCGTTAGCGACAGGTTCTGCGCCAGCACCACGCGGTCCTGCACGCGGCTCGCGTCGGGCACCGCGACGCTGCCGGGCCGATTGTCCGGTGCGGGAGGCAGGTCGACCACCGGCTTGGCGCCCTGGGCGCTCCAGCCGCCGAAGTACTTCTCGATCACCGCGCGCGCGCTGTCGGGCGTGACGTTGCCGATGACGACGATGGTGGTCAGGTCGGGCCGGAACACGCGCGTGTAGTAACCGCGCATGTCGGCGGCCTTGAGGGCGCGCACCGTTTCGGGTGTGGCGAGACGCAGCGTCGGGTCATCCGCGGGGTACAGCGCCGCGGTCAGCGAGCGCTGGCTGAGGAAGCCTGGGCTGACGTTGCGCGCGCCGACGCCGGCCGCCACCTGGCCGCGGATGACCTCCAGCGCCGGGTCCGGCAACGCCGGGTGCAGCTCATTGTCGGCGAGTAACTCCACGGCCCGCTCGAAGTGCTCGCTGAGCGCCTGCACGGCGAAGTCGGTGCCGGCACGCTCGCGCGCACCGATCGCATCGAGCGCCTCCTGGAAGGCGACCCGGTCGAGGTGCTCGCTGCCATAGGTCAGCAGCCGCTCGAGCACCTGGCTCACGCCCTCCTGGCCCGGCGGCTCCTGCGTCTGTGCGCGGTGGCGGATGTGACCGAACACGCTCACCGTGTCGCTGACATCCGCGCTCTGCACGATCAGCGACACACCGTTCGGCAGCGTGCTGACGATGGGATGCAGCGTCGAGGCCGGCACCTCGAGGCGCTCGAGGGCCTTGCGCGCCCACGGCGGCAGCTCGGTGGGGTGCGCCTCACCGAGCGAGATCGCCTCCTGCCCGCCGAAGCCGCCGTGCGCGGCCACCGGCTGCCCCGAACCACGCGGCAGCATGACGCCGGTAATCGCGTGGCCGAGATCGAGGTACTTGCGCGCCACGCGGTTGACGTCGGCCGCGCTGACACGCTCGATGCGCGCCAGGTCCTCGTCGGGGGAGACGAGCCCGTACAGCGCCAGGGCCTCCGACCAGATCGAGGCCAGCTCCGGGATGGAGTTGCGCTGGAACTGCGCGGCGCTGCGCTCCTGCAGTTTGGCCGCGGCCACCAGCTCCGGCGGCACGCCCTCGCGTGCTACGCGCGTCAGTATGGCGCGCACGTCGCTCTCGAGCGCCTTGGGGTCCGAACCGGCGGTGAAGGTCAGCGCGGCGTAGGCGAGGCCGGCCTCCGGCAGCGGGTCGAGAGCGAACTCGGCGGCCACGGCCCTGCCCTGGGGCACGAGCCCGTAGAGATCGAAGCGCCGGCTGGCGAGCACGTCGGCGAGCACCTCGAGTGCGGGGAAGTCCGCGTCACGCGGCCCCGGCGTGCGCAGCGCCAGCATCAGCGTGCCGCTCGGGCGGTCGGTGTCGACCGTGAAGGTGGTCGGCTGCACCGCACGCAGACGCACCGGCAGCTTGCGCGGCAGCTTCTTGCTGCCGATGTCGCCGAACAGGCTCTTGACCTCCGACAGCGTGGCCGGCGGGTCGACGTCACCGGCGATCACCAGGATGGCGTTGTTGGGCGCGTACCAGGTGTCGTGGAAGTCCTTGAGCATCTTGGCCGTGGTCTTCTGAAACGACGGCCGGGTGCCGAGTGCGTCGTGCGCGTACGGCGTGCCGGCGAACATGCGCGCGCGCAGTTTCTGGAACAGTACATAGGCGGGCTCGGACAGGTCCTGGGCGACCTCCTGCTCGATGGCGCCGCGTTCCTGCTCCCAACCCTGCGGCGTGTCCAGCACCGCGCGCATCCGCAGCGACTCGATGTGCAGCGCCACGTCCAGGTCCTCGGCCGGCACCGTGAACAGGTACTGAGTCATGCCCTCGCGCGTGTTGGCATTGAAGTCGCCGCCCACGACGCTGCCGATGTCGGCGAGCTGATCGGCGCTCAGCCCGGGGCTGCCGCGGAACATCATGTGCTCCTCGGCGTGCGCGGTACCCGGAAATCCCGGCGGCGCCTGGTCCGAGCCCGCCAGGTAGTTCACGGCGGTCGCGACCACCGGTGCGAGCGCGTTGCGCACGATGACCACGCGCAGTCCGTTATCGAGCCTGGCGCGCAGCACGCCGCCGTCCTGGCCGACGCCGGCCGGCACCGGACCGGCGAACGCCGCGGGCAGCGCGAGCACCGCGAGCAGCGAGATCCATCCGTGGCGCAGCCGGTGCGCGCGACCTGGCGGCATATGACGTTCCTGAGCTTCGGGGGAAGGGAGTATATGCGATCGCCCGCGCCCGCCATCTTTCGCCACAAAGCATCCGCGGCCTGACGCATTTGCGTCACGGTGGCCGCCACCTCGCGCGCTGAAATGGAACCGTGCCCGGGAACAGGGGCGCAGCAACCGCAAACGCACGAGGAGGTTTCCATGAAAGCACTGACATTGAGGGTTCGGAGCGCGGCGCTCGGCCTGGCCGCCGTAGGCAGTCTGGCGCTGCCGGCATTCGCTGCTGATCCGGCCGACGAGCGCGGCCAGGGATCGAAGGAGTCCGATACGGGCGCCGTGGCCGGCATCGCCGTCGGCGCCCTGCTGGGCGGCCCGGTGGGCGCGGTGCTCGGCGCCGGCGCCGGCGCACTGCTGGGTGACCGCTACCACCGCCAGGCGCAGTCGAGTGCGGCGCTGAGCCGCGACCTGGATCAGAGCGAGGCCGAGCGTGCGCGCCTGGCGCACGATCTTACCCAGCGCACCGGTTCGCTGGCACAGGCGCAGGCGCGCGGCGAGCAGCTCGACACGGCGCTGCAGCGCACCGACCAGGTGGGGCTGGACGTGGCGTTTCGCACCAACGACGACGGCATCGCCATGCAGAGCATGACTCCGCTGCTCAAGCTCGGCGCGCTGGTGGCCGCCATGCCACAGGCGCGGGTACGCATCGCCGGCTACGCCGATCCGCGCGGCGCGGATGCCTACAACGAGGAGCTGTCGCTGCGCCGCGCGCAGAGCGTCGCGGCCGTGCTGAGCAGCGCCGGGGTGCCGGCCGAACGCATCGCGCTCGAGGCACACGGCAAGTCCGAGTCCACCAGCCCGGCGGGCGACCTCGATGCCTATGCCCTCGACCGGCGTGTGACGGTGCGCGTCGAGCTGCCGGGCGCGGGGCAGGTGGCGAGCCGTGAGTAGCCCGGGCAGCGTCCCGCGCCTGGGTGCGCCGCGGACATACAAGCTCGCGGCGCACCTTCGCGCTAAGATTTCGTGGCATGAATACCTGCGTGGGACTGCCATGAGTACTGCCATCGTCCGCCTGGACGGCCCGATCGAGGCCGACGTGTCCGAGCCGCCGGCCGACCGGCTGCTGGCGGGGACCCCGGAGCTGCAGGTGCGCAACTACTTCAGCGACGCGAGCCAGCAATTCTTCGCCGGCCGCTGGTCGGCGACGCGTGGCAAATGGCGCGTGCGCTACACCGAGAACGAGCTGTGCGTCATGACCGCCGGGCGCGTGGTGATCGAGAACGAGCGCGGCGAGCGCGCCAGTTTCGGTCCCGGGGATGCGTTCGTGGTGCCGGCCGGCTTCAGCGGCATCTGGGAAGTCGTGGAGGATTGCAGCAAGATCTACGCGATCTTCGAGGCGCGCAGCTGAGGTGCCGCCGCACCAGACATAACACACGACCTGCATGAGGTGCGTCGCAGATCTGCGACGCCAGCCTTCAGCACGCGGCGCCGCGATGTGAAGGTACGCAGGTGTGTCGGGACTGCATCAGGCCCGGAGGTGTGTTGTGCAGATCGTAACCGTCGCTGCCGAACGCAGCAGCACGTTCAGCATGTCGGATATGGCCGTTCTGGTCGGCAGCGCGATCGTCATCGCGGTGCTGGCCGGCATGGTGCTGGCGCGCCTGCGCCGCAACCGCGAGCAACGCCACGCCTGAAGTGCGGCGCGGTGCCCGGGCGCGGCGGCGCGCCCGCGGGCGCTATTGTCCGCGCAGGACCTGCGCGAGCGTGGCGAAAATCTGCTCGATCTGTCCCTGCTCCACGATGAGGGGCGGCGATAGCGCGATGATGTCGGCGGTCTGACGCACCAGCACCCCGCGCTCGAAGCACTTGGTGAACACCTCGAAGGCGCGGGCGCCGACCTTGCCCGGAATCGACTCCAGCTCCAGCCCCAGAATCAGTCCGTAGTTGCGGATGTCGACTACGTGCGGCAGGCCGCGCAGCGCATGCGCGCCTTCCTCCCAGACCTTCGCCAGCGTCTTGGCCCGCGTGAGCAGGCCCTCCTGCTGATACAGGGCCAGCGCCGCCAGCCCGGCCGCGCACGCGGTCGGGTGCGCCGAGTAGGTATAGCCGTGGAACAGCTCGATGCCGTCCGGCCCCTGCATGAAGGCCTCGTACACCGGCTTGCTCACCAGCACCCCGCCCATCGGCACGCAGCCGTTGGTCAGGCCCTTGGCGAGCGTGATCAGGTCGGGCGTGACGCCAAATTCCTGCGCCGCGAACGGCGCGCCGGTGCGCCCGAAGCCGGTGATCACCTCGTCGAAGATCAGCAGGATGCCGTGGCGGTCGCAGATCTCGCGCAGGCGCTGCAGGTAGCCCTGCGGCGGGACCAGCACGCCGGTCGAGCCGGCGATCGGTTCGACGATCACCGCGGCGATATTCGAGGCGTCGTGCAGCGCGACGATCCGCTCGAGCTCGTCGGCGAGGTGCGCGCCGTGCGCCGGCGCACCGCGCGAGAAGGCGTTCTTCGCCAGGTCGTGCGTGTGCGGCAGGTGATCGACGCCCGGGATCAGCGCCGCTGACCAGGTCTTGCGGTTCGGCGGGATGCCGCCTACCGAGATGCCGCCGAAGCCCACGCCGTGGTAAGCACGCTCGCGGCCGATCAGGCGCGTGCGCGTACCCTCGCCGCGCAAGCGGTGATAGGCGAGGGCGATCTTGAGCGCGGTGTCGACCGCCTCCGAGCCGGAGTTGGTGAAGAACACGTGATCGAGCCCGGCGGGAGCAATCTTCACCAGCTCGTTTGCGAGCTTGAACGCGCCCGGGTGCCCCATCTGGAACGGCGGCGCGTAGTCGAGCGTCTCCAGCTGACTGGCGACCGCCTGCGTAATCTCGCGCCGGCCGTGCCCGGCGTTCACGCACCACAGACCTGCGACAGCATCCAGGATCTGCCGGCCGTCGGGCGTCCAGTAGTACATGCCGCTCGCCTTGGCGAGCAGCCGCGGCTTCGCCTTGAACTGGCGGTTGGCGGTGAAGGGCAGCCACAGGGCTTCGAGATCGGAGCGGCTCAGTGCGGAAGTGCTGGGCATGGCAGGCTCGGTTGCCGGGGGAATCGGGGGCGGAGAATGATAAATAAAGTGGACAAAATGAGCCACCCGGGGGATATTTTTGCCCCCTTTGTCTAAGATCATAAACACCATGACCATTGATGTAGGGGCGCGCCTGCGCGGTGTCCGGACCTCGATCGGACTGTCCCAGCGCGAGCTGGCCCGGCGGGCGGGCGTCACCAACGGCTTGATTTCACTCATCGAACAGAACCGCGTGAGCCCGTCGGTGAGCTCACTGAAGAAAGTGCTCGACGGCGTGCCCATGTCGCTCGCCGAGTTCTTCACCCTGGACCTGGGCGCAGCCCCGCAGGCGTTCTTCGGCGCCGAGGAACTGGTCGAGCTCGGTAATCCGGAGGTATCCCTGAGGCTGGTGGCCGCCCAGCGACCGGGACGGCAGCTGACGCTGCTGCACGAGCGCTACGCTCCCGGGGCCGCCACCGGGGAGGAGATGCTGGCGCACCGCGGCGAGGAGGCCGGCATGGTGATCCGCGGACGCATCGAGCTCACCGTCAGCGGTGCGGCGCGCGTGCTCGGTCCGGGCGAGGCCTATTATTTTGCCAGCCAGCTCCCGCACCGCTTCCGCAACGTGGGGCGCGAGCCGTGTGAGATCATCAGTGCCTGCACTCCTCCGACTTTCTGAACGAGACCGAGAGCCAAGTCATGAACGCAAAACCCGATCAGATTTCCTGGCACGAGCGCGCCCGGGCGCTCGAGTTCCGCACGCAGGCGTTTATCGACGGGCGCTACCTCGATGCTGCTTCGGGTGCCACGTTCGACTCCATCAACCCGGCGACCGGCAAACTGCTGGCGCGGGTGGCTTCGGGTGACCAGGAAGACATCAACCGCGCCGTGACCTCGGCGCGCGCCACGTTCCGCAAGGGCGCCTGGGTGGGCATGCGGCCCGCCAAGCGCAAGAAGATCCTGCTGCAGTTCGCCGACCTGATCATGAAGCACGCCGAGGAGCTGGCGCTGCTCGAGACGCTCGACATGGGCAAGCCCATCTCCAGCAGCCTCAAGGGCGATGTCCCCGGGGCCGCCGCCTGCGTGCGCTGGTATGCCGAGGCACTCGACAAGGTGTACGACGAGGTGGCGCCGACCGGACCGGGCGCGCTGGCATTCGTCACGCGCG
>Ga0209580_10000559_pt1 | contig 19742 bp, 18 predicted proteins | sample Coa_R1_5_FD_187153 | JGI IMG/M metagenome (GOLD analysis project Ga0209580, IMG submission 187153) | Surface soil microbial communities from Centralia Pennsylvania, which are recovering from an underground coalmine fire - Coalmine... | ecosystem: Environmental > Terrestrial > Soil >... | reverse complement strand
CTTGAAGCAGGCGAAGTCAGGTCGCATTCCACCATTCCGCATCGGCACATGCGTTCGGTTTGACCCTCGCTCTTTTGCCCGGTGGGTTTCGAAGAATGGGCGTTAACTGAAGGGCAAGGCTAAGAGGTTGAGTCCGTAGCCACAGTCACACGCTTCGGTGGGGGTCTAACCCGAACGACTCCTGTCCCTAATATCGTCGAACTCTGGTCGGGATTTCGGCCAGCCTCGCAGGAGTCGAAATCAGGTCCGGAGCTCTAGACCGCCCGCCTAATGCCGATTTGAGACGTACGTGGTCGGAGTTTCGGCCAGCCTTATCAAGAATGTGGTTGCCGAAGCTGAATTGCGTTAAAGTCGGCGGCAAGAAAGAGAACAGCCAGGTCTGTTTAGAAGGCAGGTCGCGCATCTGTCTCGCAACTTTACCAGAAAACGTCGAGTGAGAAGTGTTCCCCAACATCGAAGTCCGTCACTTACACGCAGTCATTGTCTTGGGCGAAGAGCTGAATTTCACGCGGGCCGCCCATAGATTGCACCTCAGCCAATCTGCGCTTAGCAGACAGATCGCTGAGATCGAAAAACAGCATGGAGTTCGCCTGTTTATTCGGGACAATCGGCGCGTTGTCCGTGTGGAACTCACCGACGCCGGGCGGCTCTTCGTCGAAGAAGCCCGCTCTTCGCTCTTGCATATGGAGCGGGCTGTTCATCTGGCCCGTACCGCCCATGATGGAGCAAAGAATGTCCTGACAATCGGACACTCACACGACGCCGATCAAAGCTGGGTTTCAGCCATTCTTGCAGTTCGTCTAGCGCTGTATCCAAAGCTAGGCATTCGACTGATAAGTCAGTTCCCAATCGAGTTGGTGCGGAGTGTCATGTCAGGCGAACTGAATCTGGCTCTGGTGACAGCACCGCCGAAGGATGATCAGATCACAGCCGTGCCATTCGCTCTGGCGCCTCTATATGCGGCTGTCCCAGAGACCCATCGAGCGGCGCAAAAAGAACAGATCGCCCTCCAGGATCTGGCAAAAGATGAATGGATTCTGTTTGCGCAACGAGTTCACCCCGTCGCTCATGAAGCGATTCTAGATGCGGCTCGGCGTGAGGGAATCGCTCCGAGGTACGCGCATGACACTATTACCTCTCAAGAGTCGCTTCACTTGGTCTCCGAGCGCGTTGGCGTAGCCATCCTCACCAAACCCACAGCCCTTGGGTTTTGCCCTGAAGGTGTAGTGGTAAAGCCGCTTTCTGATGCATCATTGTGTTTCCAGACGTGTGTGATTATGAGAAGCGAGGACGATTCGCGGTTAGCAAACGAATTCGTCCGCTCCCTCCTGCGCAGATATGTACCCCAGCGCCTTCCTCCCAAGCCAGTTGAATTGTCCGTATCGCCCCGAGTTGTCAGCATAAATAAAGCAGCCCCGGAGCGCGGTTGAGACGACAGTGTCGCCCGGCGCGCCGCATGTCCAGTCGCAGGCATTTTTTGGTCTGGGCCCCGTTCTTACCGATTTCTTGCCGGATTCTTTCCGCGCTGTCTCCGCTTTGCCTCATTGGGCGGTCGAGAGGGGCTTTACGACTTCTCGAGAGGCGGCCCCTCCTGTGACTTCACTCCTCGAATGCTTTCGGCCCGGAAGGATGGAGGCCCGTGTAGTCGGCCTATGATTGGTGGGACGCCAAACGGCGAGCGGAGACCGGATCAGGTTTTGGTTGCGTTCAGCCAGCTATTTCCGCTGGGAATAGCTCTCGCCCGAGAATTCATTGGACAATCAACGCGCCTGGAATCAAGTTAGTCAGCATCCAGCTGCGATTGGGGTCATGCCATGTCCGAATTCGCTCGAAAACCAGCAGAATCGTCCTACGCCCTCCACACGGTTTCCGGTCTTTCGGCTGCGCCGGCGATTGAACTAGCTCGCGAGAAGCACTACTCGGTGATCGAGATCGCCAAGCTCTGGGCACTTAGCGAGAAGACCGTTCGCAAGATATTCGAAAGGGAACCGGGCGTGATTCACTGGAGCACCGAAGAAAGGTTGCACAAGCGCGGATATCGGACCTTGCGGGTGCCCGAGACGGTTCTTTACCGTGTTCATCGAAAGTTGCGTAGAGCAAGCTAAAGCTCAACCTAAAAAGAACGAAACGTCAATCGCACGGTTTCCGTTAACCTGACTCAGATACAGCAGGTGTTCATCAATTTGATTTCGAATGCGATGGAAGCGTTGGAGGGCAGCCCAGTTTCTCCGCACATAACCGTTCGAGCATCCGCGACGGATCAAAATCAGATGCTCATTCAGGTGATAGACAATGGACCGGGAGTTGCCGATCAAGAAGGAATCTTCGATGCTTTTGTTACTACGAAGGCAAATGGAATGGGGATCGGTCTGGCCGTATCGCGTTCCATCGTCGAAGCCCACTGCGGTCGACTCTGGGCCGAGGATAGCCCATCTGGCGGTGCGACATTCAGCGTGGCCTTACCACTTGTTCCGGGCAATCGAATTCCAGTTCAAGTTACAGCGGGCAGACGGATTCCAACTCGCGCGGAAGGGCGTCCGGTAAAGTTCGCAGGCAACTCTCAGAATTGGAAGACTGCCCATGACAACGCTCCAGGAGTTCAGATGTGAAGTCTGTGGACTCGTTACCACCAACCCCATCCACTGGTTCGTGATTCGATGTGGAGATTCCGATCTTACCGTCTACCGGTGGAACTCTGAGACAGCCAACGCGCCGGGAGCCTGGCATTACTGTGCTGACGCTCATGCCGAGGTGTACATCCGCCGCTGGTTTGACTCGGTCTGCGCGCCGCCGAAGCCCAGCTTTACCTAGCGCCTTGACGGGGCGTCATCACTGGAAAGCGGCATTGGCTCCGGCATAAGCACCGGGTTAGCGGTTTGCGGCCGTCACTCGCTGGAATGCGTAATCGCCCGCAGCGAACCCAGGGCCTCGTGGATCTGTGGCACGCGGGATTATGGTTTCAGAAGTGACTTCCCGTAACCAACGGGAATGGCGAAGTTCGAGCCACCAAACTCGCGCACCATAGCAAAATTAATTCCGATAACTTTGCCCTCATCATTGAAAAGCGGGCCACCCGAGCCGCCCGAAGTGGTTTGTGCGTCATAGACGATCTTGTCAGGCAGCACGTCGCCGATGTGCCCCTGAGTGGTGATGGGTCTGATCAGGCGACGACGGGCCAGTTCCTCCATCACCTGTTTTGAGTCACCTTTGGATGCGGTGGCGATGGACTGTAGGGTCTCGGCTCCCGCCCGAGCCAGAATTGCATCCAGAGCGGTGGGATACCCAAGCAGCACGACGGGACCACCGCTGACCGCCGCACGGCGGCCATCGGCAAGAGCTATCTGTTTGATCCCGAGTTGTGAGATATCTGCCTTCAGGAGTGCAACGTCCGCGGCAGAGGAAATCCTTTCGGTACTGATGCCAATGCCGTGGGGAACGCCCGGGAAGTACGCAGTCATCTCTACGGTCACGGGCTCAATCCCTTGATCGAGCATTTCCTTCAAGTCTTCGTTCTGCCACCATGGTTCAGCCACGTGATGATTGGTGAGGATTTGTCCAGTAGCGGAGGCGAGAAATCCTGTTCCAAAAGCATCCAGGTGTACTTCCGGTCCGCTTCCAGTGAGGCTCAAGAGCGCGTTGTCATGTTCGTCAGTCTTCGGGACGCCACTGCTGGTCAGCTCAGCATAGTGCAATCTCAATCCGGTGGTGTGGTCCCGGAAGGCCAGCACAATGTGGATAAGGCAGACGCTGGGCTCATAAGATTGGATGATCGTTTGCGCCACCTTGCCCTCCGTCTCGAGCTTTTGAAGACGGGCCTCTACCAGCGTTAGCTGGTTTTCTAGAGCAGACGTGTTCTCGTCTTTGCTGGCTGCGATCTGCGACCGCAGGTCTTCACTTCTTTTCTGAAGTTGCACTTTTTGTGGATCGCTTGCCGGGGATGGAGCGTGTTCGCTCGCCTCAAGACCCCGGCGCGAACTCTCCATCAATCGTTGTTCGGTCAGCATGCCGGTTTGCAATCGAGTGATCGCAGCGTAGACCCGGGTATTCTGTTGTTGGTTGTGGCGATAGGAGAGGAAGAAGACGAGCGCAGCGACCACAAGCACGGCCATCGCCGTCAACCCGCCCACCCGCAGCGTCCGCCGTTCCTCGTTGACCGCGGTCACCACCTGCTGGGTAGCGCTTCGATTCTGCTCGGCGAGGCGTAACCGCTCGCGAAATCCGTCCGCAACGGATTTATCCCGCAGCTGGGTACGCAACCGCGATAACAATTCGTGGGAGTCAAAGGGCAGTGACAACACATCGTCGGCACCAAGATCAAGACCCCGAGTGCGCTCAGCGGATCCACCCGGCGAGAGCATCACAACGCGAATATGGTGAGTCTGCTCAGAACCCTTGATTTCAGAGAGCAGGTCACAACAATCGAGCTGGGGCGGATCCGCGCCCAGCACCACTACGTCGGGATCGAAGGCGACGACCGCCTTCATTCCGTGTTGGTAGTCGCTCGAGACTATATATCCCGCATCACGCAGCACAGTGAGGACTTGCTCCCTCAGAGCATCATCGGATTCCACCACTAGCAATTTCCCAGCTTTCGGATTCATAGCATTCGTTTCTTAGGATGGTGGCAAGCCGTCGGGGGATTCAGTCCGCCCAAATATTAAATAACTAAATACTCTTGTCGCTTACGAAGCGATGGTGAATGGCGCACCCAACTCCAGAAAAAAGGGAGAGGGCGTGCCAGTGTCACCTATTTCCGTCAATCAAACCTAAGATCCCATTGTCCCAGCTCCTGTGAACTCACTCTAGAGTTGCCGTTTTCTGAGATTTCTGAGCTGCCGTGTGCTTCGCCGATTTTCTAGGGGACATCGTTCAAAGTCGTCATGGCATCGCCGAGCAGAACCGTAGCGTGAACGCCGAAGGCAGGCTTCGGCCAAATTGGCGCGAGCGGCAACGGTGTTGGTTCTGCTTCCATGCCCTGTGCAGTCTCTTCATGGTTCCTGTAGGCGTCCAGCCGATCGGTATCACACACGGGGCGAGGGTAACCATAGCGATGAGATTGAGATATTACATATTCCTTGTATTTGCAAGGGGGTGCTCCAGCGGTGAGACTGTTTGAGAGATCACGGCAATGCTCAAGCTGTCGAGGACAGTCTGACAAACCAATCCATGCCTCCCGGTGGCCCCTACTGGAGCAATCAGCAGTTGATCCTTTACAAGCAGTGGAGAAGCGACGGATATAGGCCTTAATCCATAATTAAGATTCGGGTCGATCAAAGCCTGACGATTGGGCGCTGACGGTCGAAGCGTTTCGCCGAATCGACATGGGCACGCAACTCGCCTTGCCCCTCGTCGACGCGGGTGGCTCCCTAAAACCTTGTAAGGAACGTCTGGAAACGATTATTGGACAGTAAAAGGACAAGCGAAGTTGTCGACGCTTGTAAACCCGCGACGGCGTACGAAGGCTGGGTCTCGCGTCTATTTGCTTGTTCGCGAACCGGTGATGAGGATGTCCACCAGTCTCCTGGCGCTATGCTGCCAGTCAGGACCGGACGCGACGTGGGAGACGCCGATCAGTGCGCGGAGCAGGTCGAATGGCTCCAGATCTCTGCGTATGTCTCCGCTATTTATTGCGCGCTTCACCAACGAATCAATCGCTCCCTTGATCTGAGTGCGTGAACCTTCATACAGCTTCGAAGGCCCTCCGACGAGCGAATTCAAAGCGGGGCCGATGATCTGTTTGGTCGCGATGTAGTCGACGAACAGTAACATCCACGCTCGCAAGGCTTCGATGGGAGGAAGGTTTGCGGAAAACTTCTTCTCGGCTGCGGCCACCCTTTCCACTTCAGTCCGATAGACCGCTTCGATCAGTGCGACTCGCGTAGGAAAGTGGCGATACAGGGTTCCCGCTCCAACACCTGCTTCTTTGGCGATGTCATCGAGGCTGGCGTTCGCGCCGGACCGACTAAACGCCCCCTTCGCCACCTCCAGAATGCGCTCGCGGTTCCGCTGCGCGTCGGTGCGTGGTTTTCGCGGGGCAATTGTCTGATTCTTAGTGGGCATAAAAAAAGTTGCAACCGGAGATAGTCTCCGGTTATCTTATCTAGTGATTCGGAGACACTCTCCGTTTTAGTCGGAACACGGCGGCCTGTCAATAGCGGTTCCGGGTTCCGCGGCTTGATCTCCGGCTCCGAGAGGTAAGGAATATGAATGCACTGGCTGGTTACAAACCATCGAAGAATTTCAATTTTCCTTGCGCCGCCGTCATGACGATGGCGGAGCGAGAGTTGTCAGCATTCTTCAATGCCGTCACCCAGTTGTTCGGGTCAGAACAGGCGGAGCTCTCAGCAGAAGACTGGTTGCACGAGTTGATTGAGACCGAAGGGCTGCCGACCTCAGCCCACGAATGGCGGTTGATCACAGCGAAAGCTTCAACTCGGCTCCCAAGTGGAGTGAACGCTTCGTGTCTATCGACTGAATTCACAAATGCTTAGGAGGAAAAGAATATGCGTGTTTTTGTTACCGGCGCTACAGGCTTTATTGGTACGGCAGTCGTCCAAGAACTGATCGACGCGGGTCATCAGGTGCTCGGCCTTGCGCGCTCGGATGCGGGCGCCAAGTCGCTTATCGCCGCTGGTGCCCAGGTGCATCGCGGTTCGCTCGAAGATCTCGAGAGTCTTCGCAGCGGAGCTGCTGCTGCCGACGGAGTAATCCACACCGCCTTTATCCACGATTTCTCAAACTACGGGCCTGCCGCCGAGGCGGACCGGCGCGCCATCGAGACTCTCGGCGCCGCGCTCGCGGGCTCTGATCGCCCGTTTATCGTCACTTCCGGGACCTTGCTCGCTCAACGCCAAGGCCCGCTCGCAACTGAAGATGATGCACACAATCCCAACTTCCCCCGCAAGTCGGAGGAGGCGGCATTTGGGTTGGCGGCGCGCGGAGTCCGCGCATCTGTACTGCGGCTTCCCCCATCGGTCCATGGCAACGGTGATCACGGCTTTGTGCCACGCCTGATCAGCATCGCACAAGAAAACGGCGTTTCCGCATATATAGGCGACGGGCTCAATCGCTGGCCCGCGGTGCACCGGCTCGATGCTGCACATCTATATAGGCTCATGCTTGAGAAAGGTAGTGCAGGAGCCACGTATCACGGCGTCGCCGACGAAGGCGTACCGACTCGAGAGATCGCTGAGGCAATCGGCCGTGGCCTGAACCTACCGGTCGTCAGCAAATCGTACCAGGCAGCAGCCGATCACTTTGGCTGGATCGCTCGTTTTTTTGGCATCGACGGCCCGGCTTCCAGCACGCTGACGCGGGAACGGTTGGGATGGCGACCAGTTCAGCCCGGGATTATTGCCGATTTGAGCGCGGAGCACTATTTCGAACACGCTGCGGACGCAGTCCCTGTGCATGGCTAGCGCATGACCAGATCAATGAACCGTCACACCGAACGTTTCAATACTTAGGAGGTAGAAAATGACGAACATACTTGAGGCAACTTCATTTGGTGCAACCTTGACCACAGATGACGTTTTGTCCGGCGCAAATCTGAAGGGCAAACGAATTCTCGTAACGGGTGTTTCAGCGGGCCTCGGCGTGGAAACGGCGCGCTCCCTGGCCGCCCACGGCGCCCAGGTTGTAGGCGCCGCACGAGATTTGAACAAGGCCAAAGCTGCAACCGAGCAGGTGCGAAAGGACGCCGCGGCCAATGGCGGAAGTTTCGAACTGGTTGCACTCGATCTTGCCAATCTGAAAAGCGTGCGTGCCTGCGCCGACCGGTTGCTGGCAAAAGGAGATGGGTTCGACGTGGTCATTGCTAATGCCGGAGTGATGGCCACACCATTCGGCCACACAGCGGACGGCTTTGAAACGCAGTTCGGGACGAATCACCTGGGCCACTTTGTCCTGGTCAACCGCATTGCGTCTCTTATCCGCGATGGCGGGCGGCTGATCAACTTGTCTTCTGCCGGTCATCGCTACGCGAACGTCGACCTCGAGGATCCCAACTTTGAGCACACGCCTTATGAGCCCTTCGTCGCCTATGGCCGATCGAAGACGGCGAACATCCTGTTTGCAGTGGTGTTCGACCGCCGACACCGGAGTCGCGGCATACGTGCTGCGGCTGTGCATCCAGGAGGTATTCAAACTGAGCTGAGCCGGTACGTGGACCCCGGCCGGTTAGAAAAGATCGTCGAGCAGATAAATCAGCAACTCGCGGCCGAGGGAAAACCGGCTTTCAAGCTCAAGACCGTCCCGCAGGGAGCTGCAACGTCGGTGTGGGCTGCTGTGGTTGCGCCGGCTGACGAAATCGGTGCGAGATATTGCGAGAACTGCCACGTTGGCAAGACCGTGCCGGACGACGCGACCATCACCGCCGTCAGCGAAGGCGTACGTGGATATGCGCTCGATACGAAAACCGCCGAGGCGCTCTGGAAGAAAAGCGAAGAAATGGTTGGAGAGTCGTTTTAGCTTGTGTCATTACTAGTAAGGAAAACCGCACCAGGAGGAATGAAAATGATTGAACAGACAAACCTCGCGGGCAGTTTCACCCTGCTCAGCAAGTCGATGACATTAAGCCGCATGGGCTACGGGGCCATGCAACTGGCTGGCCCGGGCGTCTGGGGACCGCCGAAGGATGTTAATACCGCCATTGCTGTTCTGCGAGAGGCGGTAGAGTCGGGCGTGAACCACATCGACACCAGCGACTACTACGGGCCTCATGTGACCAATCAGCTTATCAAGCAGGCACTCTATCCGTATGCGAAGGATCTCGTGATCGTCACCAAGGTGGGCGCACGTCGAGGTCCAGACAAATCCTGGCTTCCCGCTCTCTCCCGCCAGGAACTAGTGGATTCCGTTCATGACAACCTGGGAAATCTTGGCCTCGACCATCTCGATGTCGTCAATCTTCGGGTCGGTGGGTTCACGGAACCGGGGCAGGAATCGATCGAGGAACCACTGACCGTCCTCGCGGAACTCAAGCGCCAGGGACTGATCCGGCATATCGGTCTGAGCAACATTACTCCCAAGCAGTTGGCTGCGGCTCGGATAATCACAGAGATAGTTTGCGTGCAGAACTTTTACAACGTGGCACAGAGAAACGACGATGGTTTCATCGATGACTTGGCCGCGCAAGGGATAGCGTATGTTCCGTTTTTCCCGCTCGGAGGTTTCACTCCATTACAGTCGTCGACGCTTGACGCAACCGCAGCGTCGCTCAAGGCCACACCCAGGCAGCTTGCGCTTGCCTGGCTTCTTCAGCGCTCGCCCAATATCCTGCTGATTCCTGGCACATCTTCCCTCAAGCATCTTCGCGAGAATCTTCAGTCTTCGATGCTTCAAATTCCCTCTGAAGTGATTGCCGATCTCGACGCAATCGGCGGAAATGCCTGAAATGCGAGGCGAATGTTTTCCTTCTCGCCGATTTACGAACCTGGCGGGAATGTTGGTGAAAAATGAACTGATGAACTGAGCGCAAAGAACGGGAACCGGGCCGGCTTCAAGGCCATGTGGAAACAGGCCGAGGCTCACCGCTTCGATTGCCTGCTCTTCTGGAGCCTGGATCGGCTGACGCGCGAGGGGACCTTCGCCACGCTTCAGTATCTGAGACGGCTGAGCGATCTGGGGATCAAGTTTAAAAGCTACACCGAGCAATACGTGGACAGTCTGGGCGTGTTCGGCGAGGCGATCATAGGAATTCTCGCCGCAGTCGCGCAGCCGGAGCGAATCAGGATCAGCGAGCGAACAAAGGCGGGTCTGGAGCGTGTCCGAAAGAGGGGCAAGCGTTTGGGACGCCCGCAGCTAAAGGATTTGTCGGGCGCATCCCGCGCGACGATCTGGCGTCGCAAGAAAGCGGCAGCGGCATGAGGGCCAGCCTACAGCAATGGCCGCGATAGTCCCGCGCTATTGCCGCGAGGGTTGGCCCTATATCGCAGCTTCTCCCGTCCCGTTTTGGAGTCGCCCGATCCGCCCCAAACCAAACTCCTAATCAACCTATTAATTGACGTTTTGCACCAATGTGGCCGAGGTGCTGCCCTTGATGTTGGGGGTTCCGTTATAAATTGCGCTGATATTGTGAGCACCCGTACTCAGCGTCGCCGTGCTGTAGGTAGTTTTTCCTCCAGAGAGTGTAACGGTTCCCAGAATTGTGCTGCCGTCCATGAACGTCACGGTTCCCGTCGGCGTAGTCGTTGACAATGCCACGATAGCAGTGAAAGTGACCGTCTGTCCGCTCAACGAAGGATTCAGCGACGACTTCAAGGTGGTTGTGCTGGTTGTCTGAGTCACCGTTTGTGACAGCGCCACCGATGTACTCTTCGCAGTTTCCGAATCGCCGTTGTACGTGACAGTGATCGACAACGATCCCGCCGGCAGTGTTCTCGTAGTTGCCGTCGCTACTCCCGTCGTACTCAGCGTCCCCGACGCCAGCCATGTGGTTCCATTCTTGAATACGACAGTTCCCGTCGGAGGGTATGGCGCGGTAGAGGTTACAGTTGATCTCAACGTTACCGTCTGCCCGTAGACCGAAGGATTCAAACTGGAAGTCGGCACGCTCGTACTGGAAGGATACAGATTCACGACCTGCGTTATCGTTCCGAAACTGGACTTGAACGTCCCGTCGCCAGCGTAGGTAGCCTTGATCGTGTGCGACTGCGCCGCGAGCGTGGAGGTCGAGAAAGCGCATGCGCCGTTCGTGGTGAATCCCGTACCCATCACCGTCGTGCCATCGTAAAACGTAATGGTTTCTCCGTTCGGGATCGGGCCATAGGTCGATGTAATCGTGGCCGTGAAAGTCACCAGCTGATTGATGTACGTCGGGCTTCCGGAAGTGGTGACCTTGGTCGTAGTCACCGCCGGTAGCGCGTTCACCGCCTGGTGGAGCACAGTCGACGTGCTGCCAAGATCGTTGCCGTCGCCGGAATAAATGGCGATGATCGACCGTGTTCCGGTAGTCGAGTAGGTCGTGCTGTAAGCAGTCTGCCCGTTCGTCAGAACGACCGTGCCCAAAACGGTTGTTCCTTGCTTGAACGTAACACCCCCTGTCACCGATCCGCCGTACTGCGATTTAACCGTCGCGGTGAACGTGACGCTCTGATTCAGATATGAGGGATTCGCGCTCGAAGCGACTGCGGTGGTCGTCGTTCCTTTGTTGACGCTCTCCATGAGCGCGGCAGACGTACTGGGCGGCAAATTCGAATCGCCACTGTACGTAGCCGTAATACTGTGAGAGCCCGCGCCCAGCATGCTACTGCTCAAACTCGCGCTTCCGTCGACCAACGATGCCGTCCCCAGATTCTTAGCGCCATCCTTGAATATCACCGTGCCAGTTGGCGTCCCCGAGCCGAGCGGCGTAACCGTCGCCGTGAAAGTCACTTTCTGCCCATAAGCTGCCGGGTTCAGCGAAGAGACCAGTGACGTTGAGTCGTTGACGCCGGACCCAGGACTAATGTTCAACAGAACAGCCACTCCGCCGACCGCCAAATCCGGCCTGCCGTCTCCATTGAAATCGCCAGCCGCAATTCCGGTCCCCTCGAAACCGAGAGGCAGGACAGGCTGGAAGGTACCATCCCCGTTTCCGAGCAGCAGAAAATCGCTGGCTCCGCAGGCAATGTCGAGTCTTCCGTCCGCATTGAAGTCCGCGATCGCGACCTGCGCAAAGTAGTCGATGGATAAGAGTGTTGTCGAAGTTACGATAGCTGTTCGAAATGTGCCGTCACCATTCCCCAGCAGAACGCCAACCGTGCCGTTCGAGAGTCCAGTTGTCGCCCCTTGATTGACCGCTACCAGATCCAGCTTGCCGTCTGCGTCCAGATCCACGATGGCGACGGAATTGTCGCCGACGCCGCCCGAGAGGTACGTAATTGCGGGCTGGAACGTGCCGTCCCCGTTTCCCAGAAGAACGCCGAGCCGCCCGGTGTAGTCGCTGCTCGTAGTTTGGTAATTGGAGACGACGATGTCCGGCCTGCCGTCCTTATTCAGATCTCCCACTGCTACAGAGGTCGGATACTGACCGCCAGTAGCATAGGTGACCACAGGCCGGAAGGTTCCATCTCCATTACCCAAGAGCACGCCCAAGGTGCCGCTCGTGCAATAGGAATCTCCTGAGGCGCAGGAATTCGCGACAACGATGTCGGGTTTGCCGTCACCATTGACGTCGCCGATAGTGACGGAACGGGCAGCCTGGCCGTTTGTTGGGTAGTTCACCGCTGGTTTGAAAGTCCCATCGCCGTTGTTCAACAAGACGGCAGCACTGCTCACGCAGCTAATGTTGCTGATGCAACTGCTTGCCGCTACAATATCCGGCTTGCCGTCGCCGTTAAGGTCTGCGACAGCCACGGAGTAGGTCGGATTTGAGGTGCCTGTTCCATATGCGACCGGCGATTGAAAAGTTCCATTCCCGTTTCCCAACATCACGCTGACGCCGCCCACACAGCCCGTGCAGCTGCTGCCCCGAGCCGCAATCACCAGATCGAGCTTGCCGTCTCCGTTCACGTCCACGGCTGCGATCGTGTTATCGGCGTACGTTTCGGACGCGTAAATCACCGGAGCGCGAAAACTCCCGTCGCCATTCCCAAGCATCACTCCGACCGCCGCAGGCCCATTGGGATCGGGATATTGCTCTGTCATCACCGCATCTGCTTTGCCATCCCCGTTCATATCCGCAACAACGACGGAAAAACCACCGATAGCCCCTGTCGCGTAACTTGTCGCGTGCTGAAACGTCCCGTCGCCGTTCCCTAGCAACACCCCTAGGGCGTTGTCGTTACCGCCGCTTCCTTTTCCCACGGAAGCATTCGCCACCAAGAGATCCGGCTTGCCATCTCCGTTGAGATCTGCAATGGCAACTCCATAGGTCTGACCACCTCCGGAATAGTAATTGACTACTGGCTGAAAACTCCCATCTCCATTGCCGAGCAGTACGCCAACCGATCCATCGGCGTAATCGTTGTTATAGGCATTTGCAGCATAAAAGGTCGTGACCACAATGTCAGGATGATGATCCCCATTCAGATCCGCCACCGCCACCGAATAGGACTGCATCGCGCCCGCGTCGTAACTCACCGCCGCTTGAAAGGTCCCATCGCCATTTCCGAGCAGAACGCCGACGCCGCCGTCGGCTGAGAGCAGAGCCACATTTTGATTGGACACGACCACATCAGGCTTCCCGTCTCCATTCACGTCTGCAATCACCACATAGTCGGCGTAGCTTCCTCCGGAGTTGTACACGACTTGCGGCTGGAATGTGCCATCGCCGTTCCCCAGCATGACTCCCAATGAGCCTCCGACCGAAACGATGTCCGCCTTCCCATCGCCATTTAAGTCGCCCACCTCGAGCGCACCTGAGCCCGACGGACTGGGGTAGGAATTGCCTTGGCGCAATGTCCCGTCCCCATTGCCCAGCAGTACTGAAATCGTTGTTCCCGTCACGCAGTTCCCGCTACTGCACGTGCCTCCAACTAGGACGTCCAACCTACCGTCGCCATTGATGTCAGCGATCGTGACGGACCACACTTCCGTGCTGGACGTGTAGTAAATAACCGCCGGCTGATAAGTTCCATCTCCATTTCCCATCAGCACGCCAACGCTCCCGGCGCCTCCTGTTCCACACGCACTGCCGCTCACGCAAGTGTTCGCCACGACTACATCGAGTTTGCCGTCCCCGTTTAGATCTGCCACAGCAAGGTTCGAAACCCTGTTGCCACCTGAATTGAAGAGTCGTCCTTCCAGGAAAATTCCACTGGCATCCACCGCGGCTGGCGTGGGTGCGGTCGCTCCCGCCGATTGGATCCCAGCAAATACTTCGGACTGTGCTCCGGTCCGGCCTGCTGCTAACACCGACTGATGCATTGTCTGTTTCGAAGAACCAGTTCGGGGACCCATCTGCCGACGTTGGGCTCCGCTTGTGAGCACGGCAATTGTGACGGAAATCACAGCAATCAGAGGGGCGTGCAGAACCCGCGTCCGTGGCATGAAAACCTCCTGACAACACTTGTGTGGTCAGTGAGCGCCGGAGGGGAAATGGAGGGAGGAAGTTGAGAGGCTCCGTGCAGTCGGCGATCTGTGCGGCAGTATACCCTCTCTCGGTCTGTTCTGCCGTACCTAACGCTGCCCTTGGGGGCAAGTCAATTAGGACCGGGCGAATTTTACTCAAGGCAGCTTCTCCGTGCAGTGACTCCGCTCACAGGAGAATGGCCGCATCCCGGCGGCGCGGCAGGGCGCCGACTATCAGACGAAGTCAGCCGACACGACGGGACCGACCGGATACTAAGTTCCAGGTTATAGTTAGCTCATCGCCGCGCTCGCCGGCAGCGCAAAAGGAGGAAGGGAGTCGCCGGAGCAAAAAAATGCCGCCCTGCGCAGGCGGCGAGTTCCCGGGAAGGTTCTGTGTCTTGTTTTGACCCAGCCTCTATCGGGGCGAGTTTGGCAGGATCGAACAGGGAAACCAGGTCGTGTACATACATCGCAACCTATGGAGCGGTATCGGTAGAACGCCCCAAGGCAGCGACGTCGTGATCTACACCTCGCTCCGCTTCTATCTACCGTAGCCAAGCGCGCGCCAGACATCAGAGACATCTTGTGGCATTCTCGGAAGGTCTGAGATTCATTTGCACTCGGCAGATACTCAAGTTCTATCGATCGGATATTGTGGTTCCAATCATTCCCACGGCCTACCGAGGCTGTTGTTTCCTTACAAATTGTCCGAACGAGGAGAACGATTTGGGAGGGCTTTTTCAACCAACGCAGTTGCGCAGGTCAGAGAAGCGGCGCACGCAGAATGGCTCCCTCAGAGCCCCTAAAACAAGCTCGGAAACGCATACCGAACCCCAAAGTTCCATGTCACGGCAGCGTCCTCGATTGAACGGTTCTTGGAGCTGGCATTGAACTCCGCCCCCTCGCCGTTGTTGCCTTTGCAAGCACGGTTTGAACCCACGATTTCCACCCACGATTCTCGTGATGCTTAGAGTTTATGGTCCATTTATGGTCCAGTAATTGTTTCCGAACGCTCCAACGACGCCTCAGGATGCCATCCGTGTCGCGTATTTTCTGTTAGTTACGAGCAAATGCGTCTCTGTCACGGCACTCTCGGGCAGTTTCGGACGCAGCGGGGAAGCGAACGGAAGGGAACAGTCCGGCGAAAGCGGAGCAATATATGCGGGGGGGGCGTAGTTCAGTTGGTTAGAACGCCTGCCTGTCACGCAGGAGGCAGCGGGTTCGAGTCCCGTCGCTCCCGCCGGTTTTTCCACCCGCCTTTTGGTCACAGGAATAGCCGCACAATCGTTTAATGCCTGAAACTTCCGGATTGCCCGTGATCCACTCTGCGGGAGGTCCAGGATGGCGGTTCAGATTCCGTCATAATTTGAATACCCCCGCTTTGCCCAATAATCCGCCGGCTCGCCTTTTGTATAGCTAATTCGCGTGATTGCCTTGATGTTCTTCAGGCCGAGTTTCACAGGCGCGACCAGTCGCAGCGGAGCTCCGTGCTCCACAGTGAGAGGCTTTCCGTTCAGATGAGTCGCGAGCAGCGTCTGCGCATGGCGAGCCGTCGACAGATCAAGCGACACGTAGTATGGGTCGGGGTTTCCCCACGGACCGAGGTTGACCGATGATTCCAGTCGGGCCCACTTCGCCTGGGACATTGGCGGGTAAGCACGCAGCAAATCATCGAATTTGAGCCCGGCCCACCAGGCAATCGCGCTCCAACCCTCGACGCACACGAGCCGGGTAATTTGCTCATGCACCTGGAAGGATGCGAGCAGGTGCCGGATGTTCAGGGAAACGCTCAAGCCGGAAGCGAGCCCGTCGAGAGTCAAACGCCATTCTGAAACATAGCTGGGGTCGGGGGTAGCTCCGTTGTAATTGTTCTTAAGCGGGGTAATCTGCGACTTGATGTAGGTGGGCACCAAGCGATCTTTTGAATACAGAGCCTCTGCAACGTCATCATCGATGCGCAGGGATTTATTCAGAAGCCATTCCCTTCTCGGCCAGCCATTGTTTTCGTGGATGATTCCGAGGCGTTTGAGCGTAGTCTGCGGCAAGAGCGCACCACCGGCTGCGACTGCGGCTATCGCGCCCGCTCCGAACAGCAGAAGATCGCGGCGAGTCCAACGACGCAAAAGCTGTGGAGGCACTTCCATCACCTGCGGAGGTCGTTCCTGGAAGAAGCCTGCCGGCTCTCGTGCGAGCAGAGACTCAGTCGAGGGTGTGTTGTCCGCCTGTAGAGCAGATTTGTCTTCAACATTCATAGTCAGAAGTCCTCCGATCTCTCCGTCCTCGTCGACCAACCTACGATCATGCTGCGGAGCGTGTCCCAGCCATCAGCGAGAACGAGAATCACGTGTGGTACGAAAAAGAGAATAAAAAACCACATTAGCCAGAAGTGCCAGATGCGCGCTTTGTCATAACCACCAAAGATCCAGGTCAGCCAATAGAGCTGCATGGGTTTGTGAATGGCCCATCCCGTGAGGACCGATAGCAGCCCGGCGACCGGAACGGAAAAATAAGCGACGCGTTGAAGCGCGTTGTATTTGGTGTTGAACCGCGGATGTAGCCATCTGCGGTGCATTAGTTTGGCGAGCGGAACGCCGAGGTAATAACGAAACATCTTTAGTGCATCACGCAGGTCGGCCTGGCGTGGCAACAGAGAACGCCAGCCACCGCCCATGGCCGACCCCATAACGAAAACGAGGCCATTAAGCATCAACAGATATGCACAGAACCAATGAATGCGCAGAGCTACGGCGAGCATGCCGGGGCCTAGGCTTACGTGGTTGTAGATCCAGTCAGGCGGACTGCTGTATTGGTGCAGACCGGGTACGTGCGCGCATATCCATATACCAGCGTCCGCAAGAGGATCGACATTCCCGGTTAGTGGATCCAGTTTGTGCTGGTAAACCGGAGAGGCCCAATAGATGGACAAGCCGCTCAGGATAAGGCCCAGAAGAATTGGCACGTTCAGCCAATGGCTGCACCGCACCAACAGGTGGTGTCTGCGAGCTACACGCACGCCGGAATGTTTCACCGGCGTGCTTGTAGCGGTCTGGTCCTGATCGAGCTGCGTAGGATGTGGCACAGGCATTCTCCACGCTAGTTGTGAGAGGTCATGCTGTTAGCCGGTGCGGGCGCGAAATGCGCGCGCCCATCCTCGATCAGCCATTTATCACCGTGGCGGCTGGCCACGTAGAAAAAGTTGACCGGGATCGTGGGGATGATTGTCCCATCCGGACCGTTAATATTGTGTAGGGTAAGCAGCGCGTCGGCGACCGCGACATCTGGTTTGAGGAAGCGGATCCGATAGTTGGAGAAGGCGGCTTGTGTGGTCGGGGTGACGGCTTGCGCCTCGGAACCGAAGTCCTTCACCATGACGACTCGCCCTTGCAGAAAGTCACCCTGCGGCGTCACGAAGGTTCCATTTTCGGTGAATAGGGACGCTCGCTGTTCGGGATTCTTCTGGACGAAAGCCTTGGCGAAGTTATCTCCCAGCGCACGAACGGCTGCTTCGTCTTGAGCCTGGCTGGCACTTGCAGAGCCAGTCACACCGATGACGAGCGCAAACGCGAGAACGGTTAATCCGAGACGTTGCATCCGGCCTCGGATCGCTGACTTCGCCGTCTGGGGCGCGGAATCAGCTCGATACATTTGTGCAGTTTTCATTTCTTTCTTCTGAATGGTCATTTTTTCTCCTTGGTTGTTGTTGTTTCTTTCTCCTTGCTGTTTGCTGACTTGGAACCTCGCACTCAGTCCTTTAACGGGGTGCTTGCAAGGACCTCCACTTTTTCTACTTGCGGGGGAACCGCCAGCAATTCGTTGGCTCGCGCCCCCAATGCCTTTGCAATCTGGCCATTCAAGTGGGCGTTGCGGCTCTCTAGGTTGGCAAAGGTGTCGAAGATGCCGAATTTCCCTGGCCCGAGCTTGATCGCATACCATTTCAAAGTTCGTTTTTCATCTAGCGCGAGTGGTTGGGCTGACTTTAGAAATGCCTCGGCATCGGCTTCCTTGCCTCGGCGTGCTTCGAGCGGGACTAACAATCCAATTGCTTCCATTGAGCTACCCTCCTGTCTTGAATTAGTTCTGACAAACTCTCTGCCTACATAGGCGAACCTGTGCTTGCAAAAGAAAGGACCCGGCGGTCAGCCGCATGTGGCCCCAGGGCGTTCTGCCTCTACCTTCAGCCGCGAAGCATGGGAGCCCCCCATGGCGCACCCGTGGCTCCGCCATCCACCATCAGTTCGACGGCATTGACATACGAGGAATCGTCAGACGCAAGGAAGAGCGCGGCTTTGGCAACGTCTTCTGGCTCACCCCAGCGCCCCAGCGGAATCGCAGAAGAAACGAACTTCGTCAGCTTCGCGGACTCGTCTGTGGAGATCGAAGCACGGGGTCCGCGCTTCCAAATGGGGGTCTTCGTCGCTCCCGGCGCGACGACATTCACGCGAATGTTTCGCGGTGCAAGGTCTGCGGCGATGGCTCGCGCCATGGAGACGACTCCACCTTTAGTAGCTGCGTATGCGGCCACGCCGGGCTGGCCGAGATAGTTGTGAACTGAGCCATTAAAGATGATGCTGCCGTTGTCGTTTAGTAGGGGCGCTGCCGAATTGACGGTGAAGAAAGCAGCAGTGAGGTTGGTATGGATCACGTTCTCAAAAATGGCTTCGTCCGTCGTGCCGGTTGGCGTCCGGTCAGAGATGCCCGCATTGGCAAAGACAATGTCCAGTCTGCCGAAATCTTTGGCTACGGCTGCGAAGAGCCGCTTACGGTCTTCCGCAATGTTGACGTCGGCGCGGTAGCCGCGCGCGTTTGGTCCAAGCTCTCGAACAGCCTCATCCAACGTTTTCTGGTCGCGACCGGTAATAGCAACCTGCGCGCCTTCCGCGATGAAAAGCCGGGCTGTGGCCAAGCCGATGCCGCTGTTGCCGCCGGTAATAAGAGCCTTCTTGCCCGTCAGCTTCATAGTGCCTCCTTTTTCTGTGTGATCGGCATCAAATATGATGTCCGTCATATATGTTATATGATGACCGTCATACATGGAGGATGCAGAAAAAAGTTATGCGCTATCCCGTCGAAGAGACCGCAGCAAAACATGAACGGATTGTGAAGGAGGCTTCCCGCCTGTTCCGTGAACGGGGATTTGAGAACGTAAGCGTCGCCGAAGTGATGAAGGCCGCCGGCCTGACCCACGGCGCTTTCTATGCCCATTTCGCTTCGAAGGAAGAACTACAGGCTGCGGCCGTGGCTTACGGCCAGAAGGTTTCCTTAGAGCGTGTGCAGCGCAACAAGGCCATGAGAACCAAAGGATCGTATGCTGACCGGTACCTGAGCCCGCGGCACCGAGATAATCCAGGCGACGGCTGCACCATGGCTGCTCTGGGCCAGGAAGTGGCTCGGTCGGCGCCTGAACTCAAAGCCGCCTTCGAGCGGGGATTGGAGGAAATTCTTTCAGTGGAAGATGGGGACCGGAAAGAAGCCATCTTCCAGACAGCGGCGCTGCTCGGAGGCGTGGTACTCGCTCGCGCCGTTCAAGATCCGCGGCTCTCGGACGAGATTCTCAGGAGCGTCCGACAAAAGCTCGGCTGATCGCGTCCTCACGAATCTTAATGTTTTCGCCGCTCTTGTGATCCGGAATTAAACCAAGTTCGTGGATGGTCGGCTTTACTGGCCAATCGTGATGCCCGCGCGGCCGTAACTCAAGCAGATGGAAAGATTTAAGGGCGCGTGCACAGATTGGACCAGTAAAGCCGAAAATT
>Ga0209580_10000558_pt1 | contig 19788 bp, 16 predicted proteins | sample Coa_R1_5_FD_187153 | JGI IMG/M metagenome (GOLD analysis project Ga0209580, IMG submission 187153) | Surface soil microbial communities from Centralia Pennsylvania, which are recovering from an underground coalmine fire - Coalmine... | ecosystem: Environmental > Terrestrial > Soil >... | reverse complement strand
CGTTAACCTCGAGGCTTTCGAGTAATTCGAACATGTCGGGCGCAGCCGCAATGAGGCTGGCGTTCGCATTGGCTTCTATCTCTGCGTCCACCGATGCCACCGGCAATCCACACCGGTCCACGACCCGGGACAATTTCTGCGGGTCAATTCGCCACATACCCGAGGTCACTTTACTTTTTGCCATACCACTACTTTCTAGAAGGGGCTCCCTTCTATAGGTCTTATCGTCTAGTGTGTTGGATGACTGGTTACCCTTCAAGGTTACTAAGGTTTTTAGGGGGTTAACGGGTAGGGTACGGGCGTCCTGAGCCAACGTATAGACAGGCCTAGGTTTATTGTACCTCGCTTGGGGATTCTACTGCTTTGAGAATTCTGGCTTCCCGAGTGTGAAGTCTCCGTCCGGAACCGCCATGCGAGCCTGCGCGCCTCCACCTTGCTAAAGCCAGCTGACGGTTGCAATTCGGTGTGGCTCTGCTAGAATGCCCCGGCAGTTTTTCCCCGGCCGAGGATTTCTCTTATGCCGATGCAAGTCTGTATGGGGGCGATGATGATGTGCACCATGGGCATGGCGCCGAGTTCTCTTGTCGTTCTGCCCATCAACCGGGTCATGACAGATCAGGTTCCGGACGCCAACATCATGGATTACATTCCCATGGTAAACATCATGCCGTTTGCCATGTGCATGTCGCCCGCGAATCCAATGGTCGCGGCGGCCACAGCAGCCGCGATGGGCGTGCTGACACCGATGCCCTGTATCCCCATGACGGTAGCCCCGTGGATGCCGGGAGCGCCGACGGTTCTGCTCGGGGATATGCCAACGCTCGACAACACGTCGACGCTGATGTGCATGTGGGCGGGAGTGATCAGCTTTGTTACGCCGGGCGAGTTCACGGTGATGGTGCCCTAGGCCGCGTTGGCTACCATTTCATGGCTGTTTTCACAACCGGAGAAGTAAGAAATGCCGCAAACTCCACGAACGCTTGGTCAAGAGCTTTCAACGCGTCTCCCTGGACACCGGGTCCGCGCGGTCACAATGATGCGGCTGACCCGGAGACTCCCGATTCGTTTGTGGGCGATACTCCGGGACCGCTGGGAGGCGGGGGCGATTTTGCCGATCCGACTCGAGGACAGGTTGGACTGCGGGATAGGTTCCGACTTCGGGAAACGGTCTGACCAGTTTTCACGGTTTGACGATGGCTGCTTCCAAAGTCGCACCGCCGATCAAGCCAGCAGGTCGGTTCGGACTCACTGATATTCCTGGGATCATGCGGGAGAAAAAACTCTTTCACGGCGCCGATCTGTTGGACGAGTGGTTCTCCAGGTTCCCAAACGATAATCCCTTGTTTGGCAAGCCTAATACCACCGTCATTACGATGGACTTTGTGTTGGGCTTCGAACGTGCCAAAAAGGTTCACGACCAGATCATCTCCGAAAAGCTCTTCGCTAATGTGCCCGCTCAACTTCAGATAGGTAGAATGCTCGACAGACTAAAAAAGAACGGCAGTCGGCAGCGCGTTAAGTTCGGAGATTTTACCCGGCCTGCCCCAGAGATCGATAAGGACTACATGCAAGAACGGGCCGTCGACGAGCCAGGCGATGTAGCAACCAAGTTTGACGATTTAAGGGGGGTTGCGACAGGCAAGTTTGATGATCTGACCGCCGCCCTACACTCGTTCAATCTCAGAGTGGCAGTGAAGGGGTTTGTTGAGCTGCAGAAACTCCCCTCTGGAAAGTTCGCCCAGATGGTGACCATCGAAGAAGTGGGGACTTATGTCCAGGACAAATTTGATTTCAATGAGGATCAGCCGCTCGGCCTTTGGAACGGTCATTACGTTGAGAACGCAGATTTTCGACAATGGCGCCTGGAACACAATGCGGGTGGCGATTTTCTGGTCTTTTCAGACGTGAACGTCACAAAGCTGGATTCGCCTGTGACATTTCAGATGCCAACGAATTACGACATGGTTCCCATCGAGGGCGGGCAAACGGCTCAGGTCCCGGCCCTGAATGCGACGCTACAGCCCACACCGGCTGCCCAACCTGACAAAACCATCATCGTGGTCAAGGGAGCAACGTTGTCAGATATCTCAGAGCAGGAATATGGCACATGGGAGCTCTGGCCACTTCTCTACGATGCCAATAAAGGTACCATCGGGGCAAACCCCAACGTGATCAAGCCAGGTCAGTCACTCACTATTGCTCCATTGTCGCGATATAGCGACGCTCAGGTCGCTGACGCCAAACGCAGGGCACCAACGTGGAAGAATTTTAGGTAGCCACGATGTCCGCCTCATTTAGAAACACTCGACCTGCTTCACACTCCGAAAGCCCGTTTTTTCGTCGTACGCCACCTCGCAGCGCGAGAACTTCCTTTCCAGTTTTCGAGTTAGCGACTGCGAGGTATCGCGATACAGGCATGAAATCCAGATATCGTCCGTGAACCGCGTAAAGTCATACACATCGACTTTCTTCCGCTTTGTGGATGTGCTGTTGGAAGGAGTCTGGTGGACCAGCCTCTCCGGAGCGCCCTCGGAAAATGCTATGTCATAGAAATGATGAATGCCCTCATGGCTCGTGTCATAAGGACGCCAGCCTTCCAGGTTCGCGAGATCAGTGGATTCCTGAACTCGTAGCGTTGACGGGCATTGAATTGGAGTGGCCTGAGTGAATACCCGCACTGAAAGCAGCAACACTGCAAGCGCGCCAAGTGCCGTATTCAGCGCGTTGTTTTGGGTCATAGGATCACCGAGTAGCAATCGCCGTTATTCATTTGGATCTCGGCATTCTTGGGCTTACCTTGGTATTTGAGGACGCGCACCTGTATCTTGTTTGGGAAAGGCTTCACGTGTTGCTCAAGCACGCGAAATCCGCTCCCGTCCCCTGTTCCTCAATGAAGAAACAGGCGTGTTTCGTTGGTTCCTTTTGCGGATATTTGCCATCGTGGAAGGTCGCAATTGCAGTACCTCGATCGATCGCGCCGCTCGCAACCGCATCCTTGACGGATTTACCTTCATCCCAATCCGGCGCAGCGGGAATTTTGACACCGTTGCTATCCACCGCGTAGTACTTCACCAAACCCACACACTGAACTCCGTAACCCTTATCCACCTCGGGAATTACAGCATCCTCGTCAATTAAGGATTGCAGTAACGCTGAATTGTTGATTACGTATGGCCCAGACATGTGTTCCTCCGTTCATAGAAAATGAACTCACGACCTAATTCAGCTTCGTTCCCTTACTCCCATCATCCGCGGTATCCGGATCTTTCGGGTCCTGGGGAGAATCCGGGCTGCCTCCGCTAGGATCACTGGTGCTCGCGGGAGAGCTACCGCTGTTGATAAACGCAAATGGCGTTCCGGTGATGAACACGCCCGCGGGCCCAATATCTATGGAATTGGCTCCTGAACTCAGTGTGATTCCCAGGGGACATTCGATCACGATGCCCGTTTCAGCCGTGAAATGGATGCTCAAAGCAGTCATCGCATAACCCATAGTGATGGAGTCATCCTTACCCCCAGTCACCGAGAGCGAAACGTTGCCGGTTACGCTTTCGCTCTGATTGCCGGTCACCGAAAGAGACTTGTTCCCTGTGACGCTTTCCATCTGATTACCGCCGACATTGAGCGACAAGTTGGTGTCAATCTTCTCGAAATGGCTGCCCTGGACGTGCAGGTGCTTGTCCGCTTGCACTTGTTCCTGCTGATTGGTGGTCACGATCAGATGGCGATTGGCCCCGATGAATTCCCGTGAGTCGTTCTCCACTCGCAGGTCCATGTCTTTCTCGGCGTTCATGAAGATCTGCTCCTGTCCTTTCAGATCTTCGAAGCGCAGTTCGTTGTAATTGGAAGATCCACCGCCTTTGGAACTTCGCGACATGAATGTGCTGCGCGTCTGATTGTCAGGCAGCGTGTACGGTGGCATCTGGTCTGAGTTGTAAACGCGACCGGTGATGACGGGCCGGTCAGGATCTCCCTCCAAAAAGCTCACCAGGACCTCCTGACCGATGCGTGGAATCCATATGGCTCCCCAGTTTCCGCCCGCCCATGGCTGCGAAACGCGAATCCAACAAGAACTGTTTTCGTTCTTCTGTCCCAGGCGATCCCAGTAGAACTGCACAATAACCCGTCCGTACTTGTCGACCCAGATCTCTTCTCCGGACTTGCCCACAACCAACGCCGGTTGTGGTCCTTGCACGAAAGGTTTGGGCGTGACCCGAAGCGGCCGGTATGGAACCGCAGCAGGCATGCATGTGAAATGATTCGAATACGTTCCTACACCCGTGGTACCCGCAGTCGTGTAACTCTGTCCGGCAGATCCGAAGTGGCGAACCTCTGTGATGACATAGTTCGTGTTTTGATCGGAGCGGTAATGATTCTTCAGCTGGAACGAAAATCCGGACATGAGCGCGCGAGCGTTCCCGGCTCCGGAGATGACCATGTGCCCGGCTTCTTCCTCTTGCATGTGTACTTTGGCCACGGTGTCGCCTTCATCTTTCGTGGTATGAAGTCCGGGATAGTCGTACAACTCCAGATCCTGGCTGGCAGAGAGGTTCACGACCGTGGGTTCGTTGGAGAGAAGGCTGGTCGAAGGCGTCGTGAAGTTGTAGTCGGTGACTGTGTACTTTCCAGTCTTGACCTCCTGCCCCACCTGCCACTTGATGATCACTTCAGGATCGGCCAGGCCCCCAACTTGCGTATCGTAGCTGATCGGAGAATTCGGGCACGGGGGTAGGTTGCTCGATTGATCGGCCAGAACCATCGTATGTTTGTTCTGGGTTGTGTGGTCAAAGTAGTAGAAGATGCCGAACTCTTCCATCAGCCGGGAAACAAAGTTGAAGGAAGTCTCGCGGTACTGTACACAATACTCAAGCTGCGGATAACTGCTCTTCAGATTAAGTTTGAAATCCTTGAAACCGAATGGATCGAAGATCTTGCTGATTATGTCGGGTACGGCCATGTTCTGAAAGATGCGGCAATCGGCCTCTCTGGTCAGGAACCATAGCCAAGGCACAACCTGCGCGCGGTAGTGAGTGAACGTGCGCTCATCTGTTTCGCCCTGTGTGAAACGGCTGACGTATCCGTTGATATATCGGGGCGAGCCGTCGGGCAGCTGAATCTTGATCGAGACCTTCTGCCCGACGATGCTGTCGAAAGAGATTGAGTTGTTGTCGTACGCCAGCAGGTCGAGATCGTAGTTGAACAGGCGCGAAATGCCTTCGTAGCCGGTGATCTCCTGCAGCAGGAGTACGTCCTTGCCCAGCGGAGTATCAATGGCGTACAGCCGGTGATCTTGGGTGTAATTTTCGTCTGGCACAACCCCGCCCTTCGTTGCGAATCCTCAGTGCGTTGCGATTTTACTGGTACACAAAGCCGCCGTCGGTTCCAATCCCGACATTAATTCGCGACATCGCTTCGCCAGCAGCCATTCCGGTCAACAACTGCCGCGAGATGTCAGGCAGCAAAGTATTCGTCAGAATGTTGTCGACGTTGCGGGCGCCGCTTTCGACCTCGGTGCACCGTTTCGCCACTTCGTCGATCAATGCCGCATCGTAGGTTAGATCGATCTTGTGGTTTTCCTGGATACGCCGCTGAATCTTACCCAGCTTCAGCCGGATGATTTGCTTCATGTTTTCGTCGCGAATCGGCATGTAAGGAATCAGCACCATTCGTCCAAGGAAGGCCGGCTTGAAGATTTTGTTCAGCTCCGGCTTGAGCGCTTTTACCAGGCCGTCTGGACCCGGCGCGGTTTCGGGGTCGGCGCACAGTTTGGCCATCGTGTCGGTGCCGGCGTTGGTCGTGAGAATGATAATCGTATTCTTGAAATCGATCTCGCGCCCTTCGCCATCTTCCATGTTGCCCTTATCGAACACCTGATAGAAGAGTTCGAGCACATCGGGATGCGCCTTCTCTACTTCGTCGAGCAGGACCACCGAGTAGGGACGGCGGCGGACAGCCTCCGTCAGCACGCCTCCTTCGCCGTAACCTACATATCCCGGAGGCGAGCCTTTCAGGGTCGATACGGTATGCGATTCCTGGAACTCGGACATATTGATCGTAATCAGGTTGCGTTCGCCGCCATACAGAAGATCAGAGAGAGCGAGCGCGGTCTCGGTTTTGCCGACACCGCTCGGCCCGACCAGCATGAAAACGCCGATGGGTTTGTTGGGGTCGTCGAGCCGGGCGCGCGCCGTCGAAATCCGCTGGCTGATGATTTCGAGCGCATGCGTCTGTCCAATGACGCGCTGGCCAAGGACTGACGGCAAAGAAAGGACGGTGGAGATTTCATCCTTCATCATCTTGCCAACAGGAATTCCGGTCCACCCTGAGATCACCTCGCCGACACTCTGTGCGTCGAGGGCGACCCGGATCATCGGCGATTCGCCCTGCAGGGCCGCGAGTTCGGACTCTGCCTCCAAGAGTTTGGCGCGCAATTCCCCTGGATCGATGGGCTTGGCAGCTTCTTGCACGACCGTGGCAGTGGCGGACGCAGTCTCCATTGCCACTGCGCTTGCGGCTGGAGCAGGCGATGCGGCCTCGGCGGCGACCCCAGGAATCTCGGGCGCGCCAATGTTGCCCTTTCCATTCTGCGAGGCAACAGCGCCTTCCAACTGAGTACGCAGATCCCGGATCGTGATTACCAGATCCCGTTCTTTCTCGAAACGCGTGCGCAACGTCGAGAGGCGCGCTTCGATCTCCGCGCTCTTCGTCGCGATCTCCTGCAGCCGTTCGTGATGGTCCGCGCCAGTGGCCGTTTCGCGTTCGAGAATCCTCTTCTGAACGGCAAGGTCGTCGAGTTGGCGGACACTGTCTTCGATTGCCGGCGGAGTCGCACTCTGGCCCAATGCAAGCCGTGCACACGCCGTGTCGAGTACACTGACTGCCTTGTCAGGCAACTGGCGTCCGGCCAAATAACGATGCGAAAGATGAACGGCAGCCGCCAGTCCCTCATCCAGAATGCGCACCTTGTGATGCTTCTCGAGTGAAGGGACAATCCCGCGGAGCATGGTCATGCACTGCGTCTCGATGGGCTCTTCCACCTTTACGACCTGGAAGCGACGTGCGAGCGCCGGATCTTTTTCGAAATATTTCTTGTATTCCGACCACGTGGTGGCAGCGATCGTGCGCAATTCGCCGCGGGCCAGTGCCGGCTTTAGCAGGTTTGCAGCATCGCCTTGTCCTGCTTGCCCTCCGGCGCCGATCATCGTGTGCGCTTCGTCGATGAACAGGATGATCGGAATCGGCGAGGCTTTCACTTCCTCAATCAAACCCTTCAGCCGGTTTTCGAATTCTCCTTTGATACCTGCGCCCGCTTGCAAGAGCGCAAGATCGAGCGTGCGGACGATAACGTTGCGCAGCGGCGGAGGTACATCGCCGTCGGCGACACGCAGCGCGAATCCCTCCACGACGGCGGTCTTGCCGACGCCAGCCTCGCCAGTCAGAATCGGATTGTTCTGCCGGCGCCGCATCAGGATGTCGACCACCTGCCGGATCTCAAAGTCCCGTCCCAACACCGGGTCGATCTTTCCGGTCTTCGCCTTTTCGGTGAGATTGATGGTGAACTGGTCGAGATTGGGAGTTTTCCCTCCTGGTTTCGGACCCGCCAATGGCGCACCGGGGCCGGCACTAGCAGCGGCGGCGGCAGCCTCCACTTCCTCTCCCGAATTCGCGATGATCGAAGCAAAATCCTTCTTCAGAGCGTCTGGCTGAATCTTCTGAAATTCGCGGCTGATGTCGCGCATCAGGCGTACCAATTCTTCATGGGTCGCCAGCGCGAGAATGGTAAAGCCGGTGCGAACCTGACCCGCGTTGTAGTCGATGGACCCGATCGTCCATGCCTCGACCAGCATCCGCATGAGCGATGGGCTGAGGGCCGGAGTACGAGCATTCCCCGATTTCAGCCGGTCGAGAGCGCGCGCCAATTCACCCGAGAATCTCGACGTGTCGATCTCGAAATGCTTAAAGATGGCGGCGACATCGTTGTCGGTCGAATCAAGGAGTTTGCTCAGATAATGCTCGACTTCGATGTCGTAATGCGTGCGGGCCAGGCAAAATCCAGCCGCAGCTTCCAACGCTCCGCGGGTCGAGTCGTTCAGTTTGCCGATCAGAGATTTGAGATTCATATCGCTACCCCTTTGTTGATTCGAGCGCCAGCACCGTGTCACCTGGATCCCGTTGGAACGGCGCCGATTTCACCCATGACACCCACCCCAGTTGCGGTCCGGAGACCCCATCCGCGCCCAAGGTGCAGGCAGGAACCTGCTCGCGTTCGAGAATCAATTTCAATTCGAAATCCCACTCGTCATTCGAGAAGAAACGAACCCAGCCTCGAAGAGGCTCGAAGGACTGACCATCCGGTAAAAAATCCGCGTATCGCTCCAGAGTCAGGGGTCCGATTACGATTCGCACGCGAGACTGCTGACTCCACATTTCGTCTCCGACGACGGCTCCGAATCCGAGTTCTCCGCTGTCAGTGTTCTCTTCCGATACTCGACACTGCGTCTCCGGGTCGAGACGATACCATCCGCCCGAGAACTGTTCAATCGCGACCGTAACATCAAAGTAATCGGCCAGAATCTGCTGCAAAACCTGGGCTGATCGCGGATGCTGGGCCAGCAAACCAGCGTAGTAAATCAAAGAGTCGTCGGAGAGGGTCTGCCGGTCTCGCATACCCTCCGTACCGAGCCCGAGCAGGCTCAACAGATGCCACGAAAACAGCTCGCGCTCGCCACGCTCGCAGGCCACGTCAACGCGATACTTCCGCCAGGCACGGTAGAAGAGAGAAATGATCCGGTGATTAAAAATGTCCAGAAAATCGCGCAGGGTGTTGTCGCCTTCGCGTTGTCTCTCGATGATCAGCGAAGTATAAGGATTGGGGAGAACTCCCTCGGGGCCGATCAGACCCATGAAGTTAACGAGCATTCGAACTGGACCGTCTTCAGGCCACTCCAGGTCCTGGATCTGGCTGGCAGGGAACGCGAGGGAAGGATGCGCGCGAAAATGTGCGATCTCGGCCTCTGGATGGACAAACTTCCCAACCGGCTTCCTCTCCGGACGAAGCTTCTCGAGCAGGCGAATTGCCTGGAAGAAATCGAAGGTATACGGCTCGCGACGAAGCTTTTCTTCGACTTCGCAGCCCGCCAGATTCCCGGAATTCGTCAGATCAGGATCGACTGTCCCGCTCTCGGTGTCCACTCTTCCAGCGCCTCCCTTCGCTGACGACTGCGAGCGACCAACTGCGTAAAGCTGTTCATTGACGTGTAAAGGCCCAGAAATTTTTCCAGCACGCTCGCAAACAAGTACGCGCCACTACCGCTGAACTGTTCTTCGTCAAATTCAATTTCAACGCGGGTGCCTCGGGCAAAACCCACCCCATGTTCGGAAGCAACCCGGGTGAAATGCCGTCGGGAACGCACCGAAGCGATCCCTGTGATCTGCTTCTTAATGTCGGCGGAATCCGAAAAATCGTAGAGCTCGAGAATCTTCTGCAGAGCTTCCTTTCCATCGTCGACGATGGAGAGATAGTTCAGTGACAGATGCGAGATCAACGACCATAAAGTCTTGCCATCCAACGGCGGACGAAGGGTGCGGGTTGGCTTGTGCAGCGCGACAATCCTCTTGATCGCAGCACCGCCCGTCATTTCAAAATCTCCGGCTTCACTGCCGAAAGGCAAACGCGCTACAAGGTCGCGGTTCGTGCACGTACAACGCACCGTCACAGCGTCGTAGTCCAACTGCATGGGCCGCGCAGAAATATCCACCAGCGACAGAAACACATCGGTGCCCTCATCGCCCTTGCGATTGGAAACTGATCGTGTGATGTACCAATACGCGGGACTGGTTCCCTGGACTGCATGGCGTTCTGAATAGAGCGGATGATAAGTCACCGTTTGGTGGGTTTCGGCGTCGGTGCTGACTACTTCATCGACCGAATAAATCTCCATCGTTTGACGACGTCGCGCGTCCGGCACAATTGGATACTGGAAGCGCGTCTGATCGACCAGGATGGGCTCGGCAACCTGCGAGAACAAATTGATGATGGGTGCGCATCCCAGACGGAAGGTCCGTTCGTTCACAGCGACTTCGAGGCGTTGATGACGTCCGTCCTGCTCGAAGGGAGAAATCATGAACAAAAGCTCGGCCTTCGAGGTGAACCCAGCTTGCTGCAGCTGCGCGAGCCCCTTGAGGCTCATGAAGAAGAATTTCTCCGGGAATGCAAAGTACTCCTGCAGCAAGCGGTACCCCATGAACGATCGACGGGGATACGGCAGGACATCTTCGTTCTCGCCGAATCCCATCGCTTGAAGGTTCCGTGCGGAAATTTCCCGCACCGGGGCTTTAGGCTTGGCGGGATCACGCAGCAGAATGCGAACGCAGTTCCGGCATAGCAGTTCGTACAGTGCGTGGACCACCGAACTCTCACCGTTCAGATAGAAAGAGAGTGTTTCAAGGTCCAACTTCTCAAACGAAACGTCGGGAAAGCATTCCAGTTCAACGCGCAGCACAGCGGCTTCCGACGCGCGCAGGGCAGGCCGGACGCGGTCGGGCGACATCCACTGTGCTTGTGAGACTTTGAAAGGCCACAGGGTTGTGTCGTAGGAGGTGCGGAACTTGCACGGTACTCCTTCGACGGGACGCGAATAAAGGACGGTTCCCTTCGGAATCTTCAGGCTGCTGGTCAGCTTGCCGCTCTCTGGGTCGGTGTGGAACTGCGCCACCGTCATGGAAGGCACCGGGCGCAAATAGTGCGGGTATAGTATGTTCAGCAACGCCTCGGTGATCAGCGGAAAGTCGTCGTCAATGCGCAGGTGAACACGCGCGGCAAGCAGCGCAAAGGCTTCCAGCATGCGCTCGACGTGGGGATCTTCGCAGCGATCGGATTCGAGCAGCAAACGAGACGCAATCTTCGGGTATTTGTCTGCGAACTCAGCTCCAACCTGGCGTAGGAAGGTGAGTTCGCTCTCGTAATAATCTCTCAGCTCATTACGCAAGGTCGGCTCCCTTGATTTCGTACTCACCTTTGCCCAGCTCAAGCTCGGTGTCGAAGCGCACCGGTTCCGGGGCCGGATCCATGCAGAGCAATCCTTCAATGACGAACCTCAGCGTCCTAGCGCTGCCTTCCACCGGCTCCATGCGCACACGGGCGCGCTTAAGCCTGGGCTCAAACGTGGCAATAGCCGACTCCATATCGCGCACCAAGTCCGCATGATCGCGGGTGGACAGCACCGACTTCGAAGACACGTCCGGGAAGCCATAGTGATAGACGGAACGGTTGGTCTCGCGAGCGGAGTCGGGAGCGAGATCGATGGTTTGCCTGGTATTGAGCAACCACTCGAGATCGCGCTTCACAGCCCACTTCAGCTCACGAAGCGACTGCGCGCGCGAGATCGGAACCTCTGAGCGGGTCTTCGGATCCCGATCGATCAGGCGATCAAGCACCGAAAGGGTTACTGGTCCGGTAACATCGCGCCTGGGCATGCGTTATTTTGCGTCTCCCAGCGCTTGCGCCGGATCGAGCCGGCAGATCCTCTCGAACAGCTTTTGTTGCGCGGCTTTGTCCGCCTGGATTTTGACGCTCATCTTCATTAGCGTCGCCAGGGCGCTGGCAATCAGGGCCGGGTCCTCCCATTCGTCCAGCTTGTGATTCTCGATGGCAGCCGCGACATCGTCGAGAATGGGCTGCGCGACGTTAGGCTTATTCGTGCTTGCGCAGATCTCGACCAGTTGCATCCGCCGGCGGAAACGTTCGCGGCCTGAACGTTTGCGGGCGATATCCTGCTGCAGAATCTCGAACGCCTTCCGCTCATGACCTTCGCGGAGAGCCTGCAATGCCGAAACATAAGCATCGGTAGGCTGGCCCGGCCACCTCGACCCGAGTCCGTTCGAGGAGGCTGCGTGCGCGGCCCCATCCGCCGGGATGGCCGAGGTTGGCGCCTGGCTCAGGGAAACCAGCCAGGCACGTGTCTCCGCATTCGCGGCCGGAGTCTCGTCCATCAAAGTGGCATCCAGCAGCTGTGGAATGTCGGTCACCAACGCCTTCAATTCCGAGCGGATGGCGCGCGCGATCGCTTCGTAACCGCTCCCCATCGCCTCACATGCCTCGACCACAAAGCGCTGCATATCGAGCCAGGCCCGGCCGCAAGGAAGCGCCATGGCGCTTTCCGCCGCCTCAAGTAACGCTTCGTACTTCTTTTCCAAAAACAGTTTTTTCAAATGCCTGCGCAAGTCGGTGGGAGGGGCTTCCAGCTTCGTCGGATCCGCCAGTTCAATCGCCGCGCGCAATTCTCCCCATCGCAGGCCGCGCAACATCAGGTAGGAAGCCGGGCTCTGCGGTTCACGACGCCGGAGAAAAGCTGCCGCCTCGGCCACTTTCTTGATCGCGTCTACTCGGTCGGGGGGCTCCGAAGAGCCGTCGACAGAGATCAGCACGCCGGTACGAACTGGACCCGCAGCTGCAGGCCCTCCCGCGCCTTCGGCCCCGGGCGCCGCCTCAGCCGCAGGAACCTCCTCCACCGGATCGGGCTCCTTCTCGCGCTTCTTCTGCAGCAAAATATGGATGAGATGGCGTTCGGCCTCCAGGGCCTTCTGCAGCGGCCCGTAGGACGGCCCTTCATTGCCAAACTTTTCGTCACAGACCTTCTTGAGTTGTGTCAGGAGTTGTAGGCAAGCGTCCAGGTCCTGCTCCGCCTGCGCGTAGAACTTCTTGGGTGTCTCCTCGAAGGCTTTGTCGAACGCCTCGGGCGTGAGCTTGCCCTCCTTGATCTTCGCTGCGCGGCTCTTTTTGGCGTCGTCTGTCTTTGCCAGGTCCTCATAGCCGAGTTCCCGCGACTGATCGTAATCGACCAGGTTGTAGCGCTTCTCGACGACAGGCGACAATTTCAGGGGGATTTCGAGTTTTGTTCCGACAAAACCCAGCGGGGCGGAACGGGACTCCGCATCTCCATCTTCCAGTTCGGGGTAGACAGTGTCCCAGAACTTTTGCAGCAGCCCGACACACAAAGCCAGGCCGTCCCGCAAACCGGCAAAGCTGCTCTTCTTGAGAGATGCTTCCGTGTACCAGGCAGCCAGCTGAAGATCTTTGCTCTTGTTGGTCAGCAGGTCGGTGGTGAGCTTGATCACCTGGTTATTGTCGGCGACCTTTCGGTCCTGCTCGGTCATGCCCGGCGGCGGCTGCGCTTCCTCGCGCCGGGCCTCCTTGATTTTGTCGTAAACGGGGTCATAGCGCAAACTCGCGCCCGAGGGATTCTCGCCTGGTATCGGTTGCAACAGATCGTCGGGAAGGGGCATGATCAGGCGGCCACGGAAGCGGAATTGAACTCCAGCGCGCGTAGTTCAAGGAAAGGAACATCCTCGTCGTCGACCTGCCACACCTTCTGCCCGAACGGAACCTGGAATTCTGCGCCGTCTGTCTTCTCCCAGACGGTCATCCTCCCGAGGCGGACGGCTTCCTCGGGATGACGCCATGAGAAAGGCGCCAGGACCGGCAGCAGAACCTCGCCTAGTTCGCTTCCCTTGAACGACGGAGTGGTGCGCACGGCAGCTGGTGTCCAAATGAGGTCGCGTAACCGTTTCGGAGGAGGAATCTGGATGGACGCGACATGTTCGATGGGGAGCAGCAGGTAGTTTCCCGCGGCAAACAACTCCAGGCGCGCCCCAATGCGCGGGTCGGCGTCGGCGAAGTAGGTGAATGGCTTGTCATTCACCATGCCGTTGCGCTCCGCTGCCGTATTTTCCTGTTCCGTAGGAAGCTCGCCGCGCTGGAACAGGTCGTGACGCTGGCGTTCGGCGAATAAGGCGCTGCGGTACAGGAGCACACCCATTTCGCTCTCTGGACCAGCCTGTCCCAGGACTTCCAATTGCTTGTCCGCCCGCTCCCACTCTCCGGCGAAACACAGCAGCTCAAAAAGGAAGGTACGGCGGCGAGCATCGGTGGGATTATCGCGCAATTCCGCGCTCAAGGCCTTCATGGCATCCATCAACCGTCCGGCCTGGTATAGCTCTAGTGGATTCATTGGGCACCGAGAGAGAGAATTCGCCAACCGAGGGCTCGAATTCGTGATTAACAGAAAACCGCAGAAGCATAGGCTGGAGGCCTCCGCCTCAGCCGCTTTCGCGGCTGTCGAAGTGCCTCCAGCGTCAAATCTACCTCAGGCGCTGCGCGATTAGCCCACCGCCGCGTGTTGAACAAGGTTGAAGCCCGCATTCGCGGCATTGGACACGACGCCGGAATCGCTCGTCTGTGAGCCATACGCATACACGATCTGCTCAAAAGCGAAGCTGACGCTCTGGGTCGGCTTCCCCTGACTGCCGCCGCCAAAGGACTGGTCAGTCATGATACAGTTCGTGAAGGTCACCGTGACGTACGGGTCTCCTATATTATCCCCACCACTGGCTTCGAACAGCTTGAACGTCGCGGTGTCGACAGGCTTGCCGCTGAACAGTTGCTTCAGCATATCGCCGCTCGACTTATCGGTATTGCAGGTAAAGCTGAAGTTCGAGAGCGAGATTACGCCACCCGAAAGACCCCCGCTGCCGATATCCGCCGGATTGCTGGCTCCGAATGAATAGCTATCCACTTCGATATAGCCTTCGAGACCCTTGGTTTGGGTTTCACCTTTAATAGCTCCAAGCTGCAGATACGCACATCCTGGCATTGTAGTTTCTCCTTGTTGGACAGTGAATTTAAAGACCTCGTAAGGTCTGATTTTGAAACCGGGCTACTACTCAAATCCTCACTTCGCCGCTGCCGGCAGATCAGCGACCAGCCGCAGCGACACGTTGATTTCATCCAGTTGGAAATGTGGCCGCAGATACGCGATCGCGCGGTACACTCCGGGCTTGCCTTTTACTTCCTCCACATCGATACGCGCTTCTCTCAGGGGGAACTTAGCTTTGGTTGCCGGGCCTGCCTTGTCATCTTGCGTCACGTACTTGCTGATCCAGCGGTTCAGAAAGCGCCAGCAGTCGTCGCGCGACATGAAGCCGCCGATCTTGTCGCGCATCATTGCTTTGAGGTAATGCGCGAAGCGGCAGGTCGACATCATGTACGGCAGCTGCGCCGACAAGCGCGCGTTCGCATTGGCGGAGTCACTGTCATACAGCTTCGGTTTGTTGCACGACTGAATGCTGAAGAACGCAGCCTTGTCCGTGCCCTTGCAGTGAACCAGCGGTACCAGGCCCTGATCGGCGAGCTCTTTCTCGCGACGGTCAGTGATCGCGATTTCCGTCGGACACTTCAGGGCGACGTCGCCCTCGTCCGTGCGGAAGGTGTGAGACGGCATCCCGTCGACCAACCCTCCACCCTCGACACCGCGAATTGCCACGCACCAGCCGTAGGTCGCAAACGCCTGTGTCATCTTCGACGCCAGCGCATAGGCAGCATTACCCCAGAGATACTTGGAGTGATCGGTGCCGTCCACGCCCTCTTCAAAGTTGAACCCCTCAACCGGCGCTGTATCGCGGCCGTAAGGCAGGCGCATGAGAACGCGCGGGCAGGTCAGGGCAACGTACTTCGAGTCTTCGCTCTCACGGAAGCCCTTCCACTTCGCGTACTCGGTGCTATCGAAGATCTTGCCAATGTCACGCGGCTGATCCAGGTTCGTGTAGCTTTCCATGTTGAGCAGTTCAGACGACGCTGCCGACAAGAACGGAGCGTGCGCGGCCGCTGCGACCTGCGAAACCTTCTCCAGCAGCTCCAGATCTTCCGGATGCTTGCTGAATTCGTAATCGCCAACCAGCGCGCCAAACGGTTCGCCGCCGAAGAGACCGTATTCTTCCTCGTAGACCTTCTTGAACATCGCACTCTGATCAAACTCAGGTGCGCGCTGTAAGTCGCGCAGAAGATCTTTTTTCGATGTGTTCAGGATTCGGATTTTCAGCTGGGTGCCGGTCTCGGACTGATCCAGCAAATACTTCAGTCCGCGCCAGGTGCCTTCCAGTTTCTGGAACTGCTGGTGGTGCAGGATTTCATTCAACTGAATCGAGACGAGATGATCGATCTGCGCCACGCGGGCAGAAATCATCTGGTCGGCATCCCGGCCCAGAGTCATTGATCCCTCAAGCACCTGGGCGACAAATTCCTTGACCAGATTCTTGCCTCGCTCGCGCGCCGCGGGGTCGGCAAAACGTCCCTGTTCTACGATCTGATCGAGAAGACTCGATTCTGCCGCCTGTTCTACTACTGCCGAACCTGCTGTTTTCTGGGTCTCAGGCATTGGGTTCCCCCTTCGGGCCGACTTCGGCCTTCAACTTGTCGAGTTTGTCGGTCTTACTCACGGCCTCGAGCAGTGCTTCGTCGAGTTTTTCGTTGGTCTGCAGCGTGCCCTTGAGGTCATTAAGGCGGGTGCGCAAATCGAGTAACTCTTTCAGCGGCTTCACCTGACGAGCCACCTGCTCGGGTTCGAAATCTTCCAGGCTCTTGAATTTCAGGTCCACGCGAATCTGTCCCGCGTTGGAGTCCTCACTGAGCTTGTTTTCCACCGCGAAGGAGAGGTGCGGTTTCATACTTTCCAGAACGGAATCGAAGTTGTCGGGTGTGACCTCGACAAAACGCCGTTCTTTGAGTTTCGGAAGAGGTTGTTCCGGTTGACCTGTAAAGTCGCCCAGAACGCCCACCACGAACGGCAGTTCCTTAATTTCGATTGCGCCTCCGGTCTCCACATCGTAAGTAATCTGAACGCGGGGCGGACGCACGCGGTCCAATTTATGCTGAGTGCTCGGTTTCGCCATATTAGCTCCCTACCTCTCGAGTTTTCGGAGAAGTGCCTTAAAAGGTGAATTCTTAAATTTGCAATCGCCGGGGAAGCGGTTGAGGTGGCCCAACCTCACAGGAAATTAGGCCAATTGCCACTTGGCCCAATGGGCCGTGGGTCAAGGGTTTATCACAAGCACATACCTCAGTCAAGTGTTCCGCTTCTTTTTTGCCGCAATTCTGTTGACCCGGAGCGATAACCGGTCTCTTGACCGCATTCGTCAATGACAGATAGTGTTCCAGCACCCCGAAACGTTTCTTACCTCCTATCTGGAAAAGCGATTTCCATGACATTTTTCTATCACTGCCCTTAAAAAAAAACGTGTTCGCCCGAGGGACACCAGGCATTGGGGACTGCGACGAGGGCAGAGTTTGCAGGGGCGGAAGTAAGGGTGAAGCTCAATCCGTCCCCGGGTAAGCTTGCCAGCGCCCTGCTAAGGGCCGGTTTGGCTCAGCGATGGACTGAAACCGGCCCACCCGGACCGAATCCCGGCCCTTATAGGAGACCAGCGGAATCAGTCCGTGATCGAGAATGCGTTCGACAGCCTCCTCGGTCAGCAGGACCTCCGCACATGGTTTCAATTGGGAATCACCCTCAACCCGATAGGTGTGTAGTGGTAGGTTCTCGATTTGAGACAAGCTACCCAACCGCATCTCCCATCCGGCCTCACTAAACGATTGGCCCAGCAACAGGGCCACAACAAATGCGGAATTGCCCCATAGATAGCCGTCGTGGGATGGAGGTCCGGGAAATTCTTCGAATTCGAAGGACTCCAGCGGAGAGGTTTGCTGTCCATAAGGCAGTCGCAGCAGGAATCGGGGCAAAGCCAAGGCCACAGACGCGGACTCAGGCCGCGAGCGAAGCTGTTTCCAGGAATCCTGGGACACTGACTCGCTCCAGTCGCGCGGATGTGGGGCCGCTTCGAGGGAAGAACAGCCCAGAAGTGATGGGTCCGCCTCTCCAACAAAGGCAGCACCAGCGCGCTGAGCGACGGCCGCCAGTTTCGCGAGCAGAGCCATGTCTTCACTTCCCGACCCGAATTTGAAGTTCCCAACGACAGCCGTCCATGGATCCGCACCGGGCGTGTCGATCGCTTTTTCGACCAGCAACCGGAAGGTGCCCGAGTTGCGGAGATCGTCCGACGCCTTCAAGTCTGCCGCCAACTCCTGTTTTGAAATATCGATCAGATAAATCCTCAGTTGCGGTCCGGTCTCGATCTGTCGGACTAGCAGTAGCGTTGCACGCCAGATGGCTTCCAGAGCCTGAAAGTCAGGGTGGTGTAGAATCGCACGCATTGTGTCGCCAATTGCCCCGTCAACCGCTGCCACTACATCAGGCTGACGAGGATCAGGAGTGCTGACGGAATACTTGGCCGCGAGCTGGCGCGCAAACTCCTGGATCTCGCCGGTTTGGCGAGCAGGCTGCAATGCCACGCGAGATTCCGTCTGCTCGATCATCTCGTCGAGAAGGCTGCCCGATGCCAGGCGAGCCGGACTTGGCGCCGATATTCGCGGGCTTTCGCTTTCTCGAGCAGCCGACGGCGGACGGAGACCTAGCTCCTCCGCTATCTCGGCAAAAGTCGATGAGTCCTGCACTCGCTGACGCAACGCTTTGAGTTTCTGGAAGGCTTCGTTCTCCAAAAGATGGTCGGGATGAAAATCGTCTAGCTGCGAGAAACGAAACACCAACGGGTTTCCACGCTCAGTGGGTAGATATAATTCAGGGCGTAGTTTCAACAACACTCCATCGAAATTATCCCGGTCGACCAGATGCGGGCGGCGTTCGCCGACCGCCTTCGGCTCGATCCGGCCTCGATTCCCTCTTCCGCTGAAATCGCCGAGAATCGCGATACAGAAGGGCGTCTCCGACATAGGCCGCGCAACGGCGCTTTCTTCGCTTGCTCGCAAATTCACGCCACCAAAATCAAAACGGTTTGACATGGAGACTCCTGGCGAGAATGCTGCCCTGGGGGGTTGAGGCAGCCCCGACTTCCGTCTATTGATCCCGCTGCTGAGCGACTTGAATCTTCCGCAATCCTTCTTTCGCGTCCGAATTGTAGGGCTGCAATTGCAGGATGACCCGGTATTCCTGCGCAGCCTTCGCGTAATTCCCATTGCCGGCGTCCGACCTGGCCCACTGCAACAGGCGCGGGATATCCTTCTGGGTCATGCCATCATACGTACTGTTGCCTTCGAACCCCTGGATCGGCGTGTCTTCCGGCTTTTTGGCCTTGTCTTTGCCCTTGGCCGTCTTTTCCGTGGATGTTTTGATCACAGGCGGCTTCACAGGTTGAGGCTGCGCTTTGACAGGTTGCTCAGGAGGCGGTTGCACCACTGGCGGAGACTGCGGAATGCTTCCGGTCGGCGTTTCAGTGGCCGGTGCTGTCCCTGCAGGAGTCTCACTCGCCTGTGACTTAGGTTGAACCTTGGAGCCCGACCAGGGATGAAATAACACCAGCGCTACAATCACCAGCACGATCGCAACTGCCCCAACCACCATTGTCGAACCCGTGATGAACGAGCGCCGCTCCTCGAATTCCGCGAGGCCTTCCTCGAAAGCTCCTTCTCGATTCGTGAATCCCTCGGTGGCGGGTGGCCTCCGAGAGGCGGTATCGATTCTCTCTGAACCACTGGCCGTGTTACTGCGAGAGGTCGCGAGGGGCGAATTCACGATCAAGGTGGCCCTAACCGGCGGACCGACCTCCGTAGTTGTGGGCGCCACGTTAGCCGAATTCCGCAGGCTGGCCAACCGCTCCGGTGACGTCCAGATCAACTCTGCGAGTCCGGCGTGTTCGGTTCCGCCGGTCGTCAGCGCCGGCACGGCGCGAAGCTCAATGCCGGGGAGATCCTGGAAACGTCGCGAGACTTCTTCGGAAAGAATGATCTGCCCTGGCTCGGAGAGCCGCAGCGCGCTCTGCGCCATGCCTTGACTGAAGCCCTCTGACACGGGCGGATGAATCAATACGGCCGCCCCCGCGTAATCGCCCGGCCGGCAAGCGAGGAACTCCAGGATCGCATTCTCGATACGCTTCGCGGCTACC
>Ga0209580_10000557_pt1 | contig 19795 bp, 24 predicted proteins | sample Coa_R1_5_FD_187153 | JGI IMG/M metagenome (GOLD analysis project Ga0209580, IMG submission 187153) | Surface soil microbial communities from Centralia Pennsylvania, which are recovering from an underground coalmine fire - Coalmine... | ecosystem: Environmental > Terrestrial > Soil >... | reverse complement strand
CTGGCCGGTAGCACTGGTCGCGCTGGTTCTTTATCCGCTTGTTTGGCTGTTTCTGCTGCCATTCAGGATTGTGGGGATCGCGGTGCACGGTGTGTTGGAACTGGTGCGGGCCGTGATTCTGTTGCCATTCCGCCTGTTGAGCGCGCCTTTCCGGCTGGTATAAATGTCGGTGTGGCTCGGATATTCTTGTCTGAGCCGGCGCATATCGCCGTCGAATCTTCCAGGAGTTCTCGAGCATGAATGCACAACCCACTCCACAGGATCCATTCCTCCAATTCAAGGAATCGCAGAAGCAAGGCTGGGCATACTTTTCGCCGCTTGAATCGCTGACCATCCCCCAAGCGCCCCGTTTAGTGCGTCACGCCAGAGTGCGAAGCGGAGATAGGCTTCTGGACGTCGGCTGCGGCACAGGCGTGGTGGCAATCACAGCCGCAAAGCTCGGCGCGCATGCAACCGGGATCGATCTCACCCCCGAATTGTTGCAGCGCGCCCGCCAGAACGCCAGCATCTCGAAAGTTTCCATTGACTGGCGCGAAGGGGATGCAGAAAACTTGCCTTTCGATGACGGAGCGTTCGACGTCGTCCTTAGCCAGTTCGGTCACATTTTCGCGCCTCGGCCTGAGGTCGCAGTTGGTGAAATGTTGCGCGTGTTGAAACCTGGAGGAACCATAGCGTTCTCGAGTTGGCCTCCCGAGGGACACGTTGGACGCTCTTCCGCTCTGATCGCCAAATACTTGCCAGCGCCCCCCGGTGTTGCTTCGCCCGCGCTCTGGGGAGAACCTCGGGTCATTCAGGAGCGACTTGGAAACCAGGTGAAAGACATTGTTTTTGATCGCGCTCGCATGACGGTTCCAGTGTTGAGTGTTCAATTGCACCGCGCAAATTCCGAACGAGTCATCGGGCCGCTCATCAAGTTGGTGGAAGCATTGTCGGCCAGCGATCCCGACAAGCTTGCCCAGTTTCGGGCTGAAGCGGAAGCGCTCACCTTGGAATATGTAGAGGAGAATATTCTGAGGCAGGACTATCTGTTGACTCGCGCAACAAAAATCTAGAACTCCATCATTTTCAGTTCCGGGCTACGGAGCAATCTCGCTTGGGTAGCGAGCTGCACATCGGCGAACTTCAGTCCCGGTGCAATTTCTTCCAGCACCAAGCCAGTTGGGGTTACGCGAATGTAGGCCATTTCCGTAACGATCGTGTCCACAACTTTTGATCCGGTCAGCGGCAGCGTGCATTTGTGCAAGATTTTTGGATGGCCTTCGCGCGTGGTATGTTCCATGGCAACAATCACGCGGCGCGCTCCGGCGACCAGATCCATGGCGCCGCCCATGCCTTTCACCATTATGCCGGGAATCATCCAGTTGGCCAGGCTGCCTTGTTCGTCCACTTGCATGGCGCCGAGGACGCTCAGATCGATGTGGCCGCCGCGAATCATGGCGAAGGAATCGGCGCTGGAAAAATAAGCGGTGCCCGGCATCTCGGTAATGGTCTCTTTCCCCGCGTTGATCAGATCAGGGTCTTCCTGGCCTTCGACGGGATAAGGTCCGATGCCCAGCATCCCGTTTTCGCTCTGCAGAACAACTTGGATTCCGGGCGGAACGTAATTCGCCACCATCGTCGGCATGCCAATGCCGAGATTGACGTAGAATCCGTCGCGCAGTTCGCGGGCAATGCGCTTTACAATGCGTTCGCGTTTGTCGTGATCTTTGCCGGATTTGGTTTGGGTCTGCATCAGCGAATTTCATCGTCGAGCTCCGCTCGACCCGACAGCCGAGGGCGGCTGCCCCTACATGGCTAATGTCTTCTTACCGTCTTTCTCTCAATTCTTCTCTCGTAAAACTCGCCTTGAAAAATACGCTTCACATAGACGCTTGGCGTGTGTATGTGATCGCCGTCCAACTCTCCGACTTCGACTAGATGCTCGACTTCGGCAATCGTAACGCGCGCCGCCGTCGCCATCATGGGACTGAAATTTCGCGCCGTCTTGCGATAGATCAGATTGCCCCAATTGTCGCCTTTCCAGGCCCGAATGAATGCGAAGTCGGCTTTCAACGCGTGTTCCATGACGTACATGCGACCGTCGAATTCGCGGGTTTCTTTGTTCTCAGCGACAATCGTGCCAACGCCGGTGGGAGTGAAAAACGCTGGAATGCCCGCACCGCCGGCGCGAATGCGCTCTGAAAAAGTTCCTTGCGGGACAAGTTGCAGATCAATCTTTTTTTCGAGCACCATCTGCTCGAGCAACTTGTTCTCTCCGACATAACTGCCGAAATGCCGACGAATCTGGCCAGCAGCGAGCAGCAGTCCCATCCCGTGTCCGTCCACGCCGACGTTGTTGCTGATGGTTGTCAGGTTCTTCACGCCGCGGCGAACCAGCGCGCGAATCAAGTTTTCCGGGATTCCGCACAGCCCGAAGCCGCCAATCATGATGGTCGCGCCATCAGGAATGTCACGAATCGCTTCGTCAGAGTTGGCGACCAGCTTGTTCATTGCTCAAATTGTAAAGCAAGTCAGATTTCACCATGGAGACACCCTTCGACTAGGCTCAGGGCAGGCTCCGGCACGGAGAAATGCTGAAAAAGCTACCGAGAGGTATAACAAGCTGCGATGCCAGCTGCGGGAATCGCGCTCAGCGTTTCTTGCCTTTGGCTTTCTCCGTGACCCCGTGTCTCCCTGGTGAATGATTTTTCAAAAGATGTGCCCGCTCGAATTCTTCTTCCAGTCCGCGAGAATCCAGGCTCTCGCGAATATGCGCGAGCTTCTGCTCCAGCTTTTGGAGAGCGTCGCCGATATGTTTCTTGTTCGTGAGCGCGACATCACGCCACATGGAATACGGACTGGCAGCGGTGCGAGTCATCTCACGCAAAGCGCGCCCGCCGGATTCGAGCAGCGGAGCCTTTGCACCGTATTCCTCAACCAAAGTTGAAGCCAGCGCCGTAGAAATCATTTGAGGAACGTGGCTGATCCAGGCGCACAGTTCATCGTGCTCACTGGGATCGAGTATCGCGGGCTTCGCGCCAATCTTTTTGATCCAACCAACATATTCTCCGATGTTCCCGCCGGTCAGCTTCTGTTGGGGCAACGGAGTAAAGAACCAGACTGCTCCGCGAAACAAGCCGGCGTCTGCAAACTCAATGCCACCATTTTCCTTGCCCGCCATGGGATGTCCGGCCAAAAAGCGTTTGTTCGCGTTCTTGCCGAAAACCGCTTGCGCGGACTCTGTGATCTGAGCCTTCGTGCTGCCGACATCGGTGAGCAGCGTGTCGGCAGAAAGATGCGGCGCCAGCTTGTCGATCAACGTAATGATCCCGCCAACTGGAGTTGCGAGGACGACGACATCGCTGCGTTCGCAAGCCTGAACCGGATCTGCGATACCCTCGTGAATTGCTCCGGCACGTTTCGCGCGTGCAAGAACCTCACTGCGGTCGCAGCCGATGATTTTCCCGCGGAACCCGCTCTTTCGGAGGGACAGCGCCAGCGAGCCGCCAATCAGGCCGGTGCCGATGATCGTGATTTGGCGAATGGACACGGGGAGATTGAATCATTTGCCCACTGAATCATTGAGCGATTGAATCACTGTTTAACGATGAATGAATCAATGACTCAATCACTCACTGGTTCAATGACTATGCCATCGTCCTTCCCACGGCAGGCGCGATCATTCGCAACGCATCCATCAGTTCAGCAAACTGTTGCGGGTAGAGCGACTGCGCGCCATCGGAAAGCGCCTTATCAGGATCGTGATGGACTTCGATCAGCAGCGCGTCCGCCCCGGCGGCCAGAGACGCGCGCGCCATAGGAGCAACTTTGTCCCGCCGCCCGGTGCCATGCGAAGGATCCGACGCGATCGGCAGATGCGAAAGCTTGTGCACGATCGGAATCGCAGAGATGTCGAGTGTGTTGCGGGTGTAGGTTTCGAAAGTACGAATCCCGCGCTCGCAGGCAATGATTCGGTAATTCCCTCCCGCCATAATGTACTCGGCGGAGAGCAGAAGCTCTTCCAGCGTGGCTGCGATTCCACGCTTCAATAGCACCGGAGTTTTCAGCTTGCCCAGCTCGCGCAGCAAATTGAAATTCTGCATGTTGCGAGCGCCGACCTGCAGGATGTCAACGTAAGGGAGCATCACTTCGATCTGCGAGATCTCCATGACCTCGCTGATCACCAACAAATTGAATTTGTCGCCTGCCTCACGCAACAGTTTGAGCGCTTCGAGCCCGAGTCCCTGAAAAGAGTAGGGTGAACTCCGCGGCTTGAATGCGCCACCGCGCAACGCCCGCGCTCCGGCCTTGGCAACAAGCTCCGCGACGGTAAAGAGCTGGTCGCGTGATTCAACCGAACACGGGCCAGCCATCACAACGACTTCTTTGCCGCCCACTTTCACTCCATTTGCAAATTCGATGACCGTGCCTTGTGGACGAAAGCTGCGCGCAGCCAGCTTGTAGGGCGCGCTAATGCGATGAACTTCCATCACCCCGCTGAGCACTTCCAGGTTGCGCGTATCGAAATCGGTGCGCGAACCCACGGCTGCGAGGATCGTCTGCCGCTCACCCGTCGTGCGGTGGACGGAGAATCCCATGTCCACGAGGTGTTCGACGACCACCTGGATCTGGTCTTCGGTTGCGGTTTCTTGCATTGCGACGATCATAAGTAAGCTGTCAGCTGTCAGCTATCAGCTTTTGCAGATGTTTGGCTGAAAGCTGACAGCTGATGACTGAAAGCTAATTCAATCATTCACTTCTGGATCCAATTCCGTGTCGCCCAGTGCGCTCGTGCTCTTCACCGTCTCCGGCGCAATTTCTTCGCGCTGGATCGCCCGCATCACATCCATGATGCGCTCATAAATACGTTGCAAATCGCGGTCGGGCAGCGGTCCGCGATTGACCTTGCGCGCATTCTCAAAGACGGCCTTCTCGCGATCAGGCTCATAAATCGGCATTCCAACATCGCGCTTCAACTTGCCGATTTCGTGCGCCGCCCTGGCACGTTGGCTGAGTAGATCCACCAGCTTGCGGTCAATCTCATCGATTTGGCGCCGCCAATCTGCGATGTCCATAAAAAAGCGTCGTCGGTCGTTGGCTCTCGGTCGTCGGCAAGAACACCGGCACCAAAAGCGTGCAATAAAGACTTGGAGCTTCTTAAGCTATGAAGCAACAACCTGATGGATTCAAGGGCTGACAGCCGACGACCGGCGGCCGACGACTTGTTTGATCCATTCTGCCACAGCTTCAGCTTCCTTGCCGCGATTGCTTTCAATCGTCTGAACGATGGCGCTGCCCACGACGGCCGCGTCGGCAAACTTGCCAACCGATGCGAACTGTTCAGGGCCGGAAATTCCAAAGCCGACCGCGATTGGCAGCTTGGTGAATTTGCGAAGCCTTTGAACCAGCTTTTGCGCATCGTGGGCCAAATCTTTTCGTGCGCCAGTGACGCCGGTGCGGGAGACGGCGTACACAAATCCGGTCGATGCGTTCGCGATTAGCTTCAGGCGCTCGTCAGTGCTGGTTGGTGCGGCGAGGAACACGGTCGCGAGATTGCGTTTGCGCATGTGACGCAAATATTCGTCCGCTTCTTCGACCGGCAAATCGGTGATCAACGCGCCATCAATGCCCGACTCGGCTGCTTTCGATGCGAACTTCTCCAAACCAAATCTCAGGATCGGATTCAGGTAGGAGAATATGATGAGCCCGGCTTTACTCTCGCGGCGAATGTCCGCGGCGAGTGTCAGGACGTCTTCCAGCGAGACGTGATTTCGCAGCGCACGTTCGCTGGCGCGCTGGATGACGGGGCCGTCGGCGACCGGATCGCTGAACGGCACGCCGAGTTCGATCACTTCAGCACCGGCAGAGATTGCGGCCAGCGCGACCTGGCGCGTGGTGCGCAGATCGGGATCGCCACAAGTGAGATAAGCGACGAGCGCAGGGCGGGATTTAAAGGAGAATGTCACAATTTAATTATCGACCGATTGAGTCATTGAATCATTGCGAAACAAAGTTGTGGAATTGATCGATCCAACCTCGGCTGTCCTAAATGATTCAATGGTCCGATGATTCAATCCAAGTTCAGGTTCTCCCGCAAAATGCCAATGTCCTTATCGCCGCGCCCCGAGATGTTCACGATGACAACCTCAGATTTCCTCATTTCCGGCGCACGCTTCAAAACTTCTGCAACGGCGTGCGCCGACTCCAGCGCCGGAATAATGCCTTCGGTTTGCGCCAGCAGCTTGCACGCATCCAGCGCCTCCGCGTCAGAGGCTGACGTGTACTCCGCTCGTTTGCTGTCCGCCAGCCACGCGTGTTCCGGACCAATTGACGGATAATCCAGTCCGGCCGAAACCGAATGCGTGGTTGACACCTGCCCAGCTTCATCCTGCAGAACGTAGGAGTACGTGCCCTGCAGAACACCCGGCAATCCGCCGCGGAAGCGGGCTGCGTGTTCACCTAAACCTTCGCCGCGTCCGCCGGCTTCCACGCCGATGAGCTTCACTTTTTTGTCGCCGATGAAATCGTAAAAAATTCCAATCGCATTCGAACCGCCGCCCACACAGGCAATGATCGCCGTTGGCAGCTTGCCTTCGGCTTTCAGAATTTGCGCTCGGGCCTCCCGTCCGATAACCCGGTGAAAGTCGCGCACCATCGTCGGATACGGATGAGGGCCTAGCACGCTGCCGAGCAGATAATGCGTGGTGCGCACGTTCGTCACCCAATCGCGCATGCCCTCGTTAATCGCATCTTTCAACGTGCGAGAGCCAGAATCTACTCCGCGTACCTCCGTGCCCAGCAGCCGCATGCGGAAGACGTTCAGTTCCTGACGCCGCATGTCTTCGGTGCCCATGTACACGACGCACTCGAAGCCCAAGAGCGCGCAGACGGTTGCGGTTGCTACGCCGTGCTGGCCGGCACCGGTCTCTGCAACTACTCGGTGCTTGCCCATGCGTTCGACGAGCAACCCCTGCCCGAGGCAGTTATTGATTTTGTGCGCGCCCGTGTGCAGCAGGTCTTCGCGCTTGAGGTAGATCTTCGCGCCGCCTAGCTTTTGCGTGAGCCGACGCGCAAAGGACAACGGCGTGGGCCGTCCGGCATACGTTTTCAGAAGTTCGTTAAAACGGGCTTTGAACCGCGGATCGCGCTTAGCTTTTTCATACTCGCGCTCGAGTTCCTCAAGCGCAGCCATGAGCGTTTCGGGAACGTAGCGGCCACCCCACGGGCCGAAGCGGCCAGGTTGAGCGACAAAGCTCGGTCGATGGTCCGTTTCGTTCTTCGACGTGCTGCGAGCAGGTTTTCGCGCACCGGCTGAAACCTGAGCACCAGAAATTGAGTTTCGCGTTGAACGCTTTTTTGTGATGGATGCGGTTGCCATTAGTTTGAACTCGCCCTGTCCGCCTCGCGCACGGCCTTTACAAACGCGCGAACCTTGTCAGGATCTTTTTTGCCCGGCTTCGATTCCACTCCGGAAGAAACGTCGACGCCCCAGGGATGCGTTATTTCCATTGCGCTATCAACATTTGCCGGAGTTAATCCTCCGGCCAGTACCACGTTGCCCAGCCGTTTGATCACGTTCATATCCTCAAGCGAAGCACTCCAATCAAAAGGCTTGCCGGTGCCGCCGGGCCTTGACGGTCCGCCCGAGTCAATCAAGAAAGCGTGTACGACGTCTGGGCGCCACGTCATTGCCCAACCTTTTGGATTGGGACCGTTCATCGAAATCGCCACTAAGACTTTCAAGTCCCGCCGCTCAGCGACTAAATCCGCAACATGCGGGTCTTCATTGTCCCCGTGCAACTGAACCGCGGTGAGACCAGCCTCTTCTGCCGTTTGGCAAATTGCATCTTCCTGCTGATTCACGAATACGCCAACTTTTTCAAGACGAGGTGGTAATTTCTGAACGATCCCTCGTACGTCACGAGGACTAATGTTGCGCGGACTCTTCTCGTAAAAGACAAACCCCAGGGCGTCGGCGCCCGCCTGCACCGCCGTGAGCGCGTCTTCGAGGTTCGTGATGCCACAGATCTTGATCCAAGTCATAAGAGAGGTCGTCGTCGCCCGTCGGTCCTCGGCTGAATCTGCACGGAATGACAGGCAGCAGAGCTGGGAAGGGCACGACTTCCAGCCGTGCCGACCCTCTCTAGCCCAGGATTGTCGGCAGGACTGGAAGTCGTGTCCTTCCCATCCCGCGCAGGTGAATGACGCGCCGACCGGCGCCGATCAACTGCCGCCGACAAATTCCCATGTCTGCCAGCCCCACCAATTCAGCGAGCGCTTGCGGCCTCAGTTCTTGCCTCCGCAATCAGCGTCTTTAAAGCTTCACCCGGCGCTGCCGCCCGCATCAACGTCTCGCCAATCAAGAACGCGTCATAGTGGGCCGAGCGTAGACGGCTAATATCCGCGCCAGTTTCAATTCCGCTTTCGGCGACAGCTATAACGCTTGGCGGAATGCTATCAGCGAGCCGCAGCGCGGTTGTCAGATCCACGTTAAATGTCCGCAGGTCGCGGCTGTTGACGCCAATCAGGTCGCAGCCCGCATCCAGCGCGCGGCCGAGCTCTTCTTCGTCGTGGACTTCGCAGAGAACATCAAGTTTGAGATCTCGCGCTCGTGCAGATAGACCCGCCAATTCATCCTGTGACAGAGCCGCCACAATCAGCAAAATCGCATCCGCGCAATTCGCCCGGGCCTCAAGAATCTGAAATTCATCAACGATAAAATCTTTGCGCAAACAAGGAAGTCGAGTCTCAGCCGAAGCGACGCGCAAGTTCCCGAGGGATCCGTAAAAGAATTCTTCGTCGGTCAGAACAGAAAACGCGGTCGCTCCGGCCTGCTCAAGTTCTCGCGCCAATTTCGCTGGATCAAAATCGCTGCGGATCAGCCCGCGCGACGGCGATCCCTTTTTCAGCTCAGCGATGATCGCGATTCCCAATTTGCTCGCTGACTCGAGTGCCCGACGAAACCCGCGCGGGACGTGCGATTCCGCCCGCTGTTCCATCTCGCGGATGTTCGCCTGCGAACGACACTCGCGGACCTTCCGCCGCGTGGCGGCGATGATGTCAGCCAGGACCGTCATGCTGAATTTATCGATTATACGGCAACGATTTCGACGCAAACTGACCGCCGGCAAGCAAGACCGCCGAAGCTTACTGCCAAATTTCGAGTTGGACGGGAATATATTTTCTGATCAGTTCAAAATCCGCTCGATTGGATGTGATAAGACGAGCGCCGTATGAATGTGCAGTAAGAGCGATCAACACGTCGAAATGCAAGTCGCGCAATTTCTCTGGGGAGAAGCCTTTCTCTGTACGTATTCTTGCGAGAAGTTGACCTGACCGGACCCAGTTCTTCACTGTTGTGGCCAGCACCTGATGATTGCGTTCCAAAGCGCGAAGAAATTTATGTTCCGCGGCAGTTGTGGCGCCTCGCCAAAGTTCGGCCAGAACCACCACCGATGTCCTTATCAGGCCCGTAACATCTTGTATGTGCGCGGTATGCCGCCCAGTTCGTAGTTGGTCGATAAATATCGAGGTGTCAAAAACGATGACGCTACTCACCAGATCCTTCGAAACGAAGTTTGCCAGCGTTTTTGGTCATGAGGTCTTTAAAGCGCTGGAGAGCGACGATTTCCTTGAGGGCAACGTGAACGGCTTCGGTGCGGGATTTGACCCTGAGAACCTTGACTGCCTCGTCAGCCAAGTCGGTGTCGAGGCGAATGGATGTCATTGTGACTGCCATATATACAAATTACAATATTTGTATATATCAGTCAAGAACCAGGCTTAGCTCCCCTTTTTCAGTTCCACCAGCACTTGCCGGGCGATTTCCTTGAGGGTCTCGAAGACGCCCTGTCCCTGGAATGCGATCGCTTCCAGCACGGGCTCGCCCTTGCGCTGGAGTTCTTTCGTCAGCGTGTCGACGGGAAGGATATTGGGAAGGTCGCGTTTATTGAGCTGCAGGACGTAGGGAATCTTGTTGAAGTCGTAGCTATGTTCTTTCAGATTGGCCATCAGGTTATCGAGGGCCTCGGCATTGGCGTCCATGCGTTCTTGCTGCGAGTCGGCAACGAAGACGATGCCGTCCACGCCGCGCAGGATCAGCTTGCGGCTGGCGTCGTAAAAAACCTGTCCCGGGACGGTGTAGAGGTGAATGCGGGTTTTAAAGCCGCGCACCGAACCGAGATCCAGGGGAAGGAAGTCAAAAAACAGGGTTCGCTCGGTTTCCGTGGCGAGCGAGATCATTTTGCCCTTCTGCTGCTCGGCGGTCTTCTGGTAAATGTGCTGCAGGTTGGTGGTCTTGCCGCCAAGGCCCGCGCCGTAGTACACGATTTTGCAGTTGATCTCGCGGGCTGCGAAGTTGATGAAACTCAAGACTTTCCCCAGAGGGCGGCCATGCGCACCCCGACATGCACACCGACGAACCCGCGGCGCATGGGCCGGCGGCGGTCCAGGATTTTGTGGCTTGTACCCTGATTTTTTATACCACAGGCTAAGGTAAGGGGCAGGGTTACTCTGGTTATCGAATCGGGCACTTGAATGGGCTCTGGGTGATGAACCTGGCTCTAAGTTGTCTGGGCTTGCGCGTCCTTTCCGGGGCCCAAGGCAGTTTATCTCACCGGGGGGGCCGGATAGTATCCGGCCTTGGCGTAAACGTTCACACAGGGACGGATCGACGACTTGCAGCCTGGACGGCCGACAAGGATCTCGATATCGCGATAGCTGCCGGAAGCCGCTGCATGTGTAACATAGCCCATCGTGTACTGGTTGCGGGCGTCTCCCAACGCCTGGGTATAAGCGTCTTCAATGCCGGTGCGGGTCAGTTCATTGAATACTTCGCCGCCCGTAGCGTTCACGTATTTGGGCAGAATGTCGCTGTAGCCAAGCCTGGGGACGTGCAACTTCGACAAAGTATGATAGCCCGGTAGTGCCGATCCGCCCGGGTCAACTGCGTAAACCAGAATGTTATTCGCCAGCAGGATCCTGAGCACATCGCGATAGCTGGCATTGCTGCGGTATTCGCGGCCATCGCTGATGATAAAAATTACCTTGCGCCGGGTTCTGTCGCGTTGCGCCAGATCCATGGCCGCCCGCAGAACGGCGTCGTTCAAGACGTGGGCCTCCTGCACCGGCGCGTAAACGATCGGGGCGGCGGGATCCACCGGCCGGTCGTTGATCATAGGGCCTTGTGGGCCCAGCGGGCCACTGGTCACCGGCGGGCCGTTGTTCTGACCGCGGACCTTGCGAAGATCATCCAGCGTGGCGGAGAGTTTTCGTCCCACCGCTCCCCAGCCGGAGAGTTGGCTGACCGCGTTGCTGTAAGTGTAAAGCGAAATCTCGTCGAACTGGCTGAACGCGCCCTCGAGCGCGGGAAATGTGTGGTTCACCTTTTGCAGGTCCACATCTTTCATGCCAAGGTCGAAGACCACAGCCGTCGAAAGCGCAAAAGGGTCGCTGGTGAAGAAATTGAGTGTCTGCTTCTTGCCGTTCTCAAGAACGCTAAAATCCTTAGGACCCAAGCCGTTCACGAGGTGACCGGATTCATCTTTCACCGTGACCGGTATCAGAACCTGATTCACATTTGTACTGATCGTGAATAGCTGATCCTGCGCAGAGCCGGACTCCTTTGTGGCTCCGCCCTGGGGGACTGTACGAATGTTGATCGGTGGCCGCGGTCCAGGATTTGCATTCTGGTCCGCCGGAGAGGGTTCCTGCTGCGTCGGAGGAGCCGCGTTGCGGCCCGGAGAAGGTTGCTGCGGCATTGGCTCCGGGGCGGTCTGCGACGGGTTTTCAGGCAGCGGCGGCGCCGGTTGCACCGCTGAGGGCGCGTCCGGGATACTCTGGTTCTGCTGATCCTTCGGCTGCTGAGCTTGAGGGGCTGGAGTCGATGCCGTTTGCTGGGCTGCCGCCAACACGCAAGCAGCCGGCAAGAGTAAACTTAAAAAAAGCCTTGAACTTGCTCGCCAGGTTCGTCCGCAAAGACTTAGCAAATGAGAACTCCCGCGCTGCGCATTTCGTGTAGTGGGATGCCTGGATGGGCTGATTTGGTGCATCTAACCCGTAGAGGAATAGACTACCAGAAACAGCAGGTACCCGAATTGACCCTTCACCATCGGTTACGTTTCAGGGCGTTTTGCGCCTATTTGCTGCTCATCGGCGTGTTGATCGCTGCGGGGGGACTTTCCGCCCAGGATGTGCAAATGATCCCCGATCAGCAGGACCGCGACTCCGCGAACAAGGCCCAGCAGAACAAGGATGACGATCAGAACCCGGCGGAGACCTTAAAGGTCAACGTCGATGTCGTGCAGTTCTTTTTCAACGTAAAAGAGAAAAAGGGCGGTCTCATTCCGAACTTACCCAAAGATCACTTCGATCTGCTAGAGGAAGGCAAGCCACAGACGATCAAGTACTTCTCGTCCGATTCGAACCTTCCGCTCACGCTTGGGATTTTGATCGATTCGAGCGCCAGCCAGGAGCGCGTCCTGGGGATGGAGCAGGAGGTGGGAGGCGCATTTCTTAGCCAAATCCTGCGTGAGAAGGACATGGCGTTTGTGATCGACTTCAACATTGGGGTCAGCCTGTTGCAGGATTTCACTGGCAATGCCCGCAAGCTGAAGGCGGCGCTGAACAGCGTGAGAATTAATAGCGGCGGCCAAGCGGCCGTGTCGGGACTACCTGGGCAGGGCGGAGGTCCGGTGCCGACAATCGGGGACCCGAAGGGCACGTTGCTTTATGACGCGGTGGTTCTGGCGTCGCACGACGAAATGGGGCAGCAGGTGGACCGCAAAGCGATGATCCTGCTCACCGACGGCGAAGACCAGGGCAGCCAGTACAAAATAAAAGATGCAATTGAAGCGGCGCAGAAAGCGGACACGATTGTGTATGTCTTGCTGTGCGCCGACCGCGGTTTCTACGGATTCGGCGGCTACAGCGGCGACAGTGCCATGAAAAAGCTCACGTCGGAGACTGGCGGACGCGTAATCGAAGTGGGTAATAAACCGGAGAAGCTGAAAGCCGCCTTCGACCAGATTTCGCAGGAACTGCGCAGCCAGTACTACATTGGATACGTGCCGACGAATCCAGCTAAGGACGGCGGATTCCGGCGGGTGCAAATTCAATCAAAAGACGGCTACAAGATTCAGGCACGCAGCGGGTACTACGCAGTGCCGGCGAAATAGGCGGCCTTGGGGCTTTGGGGGTCAGGCTGCGGGCTTTGGGGTCTGGGCTTCGGGCTCTGGGCTTCGGGCTCTGGGCTTCGGGCTCTGGGCTTCGGGCTCTGGGCTTCGGGCTCTGGGCTTCGGGCTCTGGCTTACTCTCAGCGTTCTAGCTCCGGAGGAGCGGCCTATATTAGCCCAGCACGGCGGTGCTGGGTAGCCATGTGGAAAAGATTGACGCGCCCGTAGGGCGCACCTGGTTTTCGAAAACCTGATCAACGATAAACGTTTCAAAGCCCAAAGCCCAATTCATGTCCATCCCACTCTGGTTGAGCAATCTCAACGCCGAAGTCGTCGCCTGCAAGCTTTGTCCGCGGCTGGTGGTCTATCGCGAGCAGATCGCACGCGAGAAGCGCCGCGCCTATCGCGATCATGAATATTGGGGCAAACCGGTGCCGGGATTCGGCGATCCTAACGCTCGCGTCATCGTCCTTGGCCTGGCTCCGGGAGCTCACGGCTCAAATCGCACCGGGCGTCCGTTCACTGGAGACGCCTCCGGAAATTTCATGTACCCGGTCTTGCACGAAACCGAATTCGCCAATCAGCCCTCTGCGACCGATCGAAACGACGGACTGGTGCTTAAAGACCTTTACATCACCGCCGCCGTGCGCTGTGCTCCTCCTGATAACAAACCGCTGCCACTGGAATTGGCAAGCTGCGCTCCGTACCTGGAGCGCGAGCTACAGGGATTGACGAACGCAAAGGTGATTGTCGCGCTGGGGAAGATCGGCTTCGATGCGTATTTGAATTACTTGAAGCGAGCGGGCCTTTTGCAAAGCAAAGCGCCGTACATCTTTCAGCACGGCGCTTGTTACAAAATGCCGCACGGACGAACTCTGTTGGCGTCGTACCATCCTTCGAACCAGAACACGCAAACCGGCAAGCTCACGCGGCAGATGTTTGTGCAAATTTTTAAAGAAGCGGCGCGGCTTGCCGATGAATAAATGGCGGCTCCGGCAGCGCCCGATTAAGCCCTTTGTGCGGAACTCGCAATCCGGGTCGGCGCCGCCCGCGTTTTTCACTTCAATCTCGTAACCGTGGCCTCGAGTTGGAACGTACGATTGGAGTTGGGATCGTCCACCGCGCCAATGGCGACCGGCCTCCCCGCATCGGCGAGCGTGCTGCCGCTAATTTTTATCTGGCGAATAATAGGTTGCGGGCTGTGCTGTTCACTGGTGTTGGCGATATTGCTGAAGTCGGAATGGACTTCAAGAGCCAGTTCGTCGCCTCGTTCTTCCAGCCTGCAGTTAATGATTGTGCCGACATCCAAGTACTGAAATTGGGCCACCTCAAGTTTATTCGGGATGGACTCCGTCACCACCGGAACCCGAGTACCGATCTTAATTTCGTTCCAGGCTCCGGAATTGAGATCCATCGAATAATGTCTGCTGTTGATCTTCTTACCGTCCTCAAGCTCAGCAATTGAAAAGTCGATGCGATAGGCATGCACCGGCTTTTCGGGACGCTCTGCCTTGGCCTTATTGTCAACCGTTGCGGGCTTGTTTTCTTCTTGCGCCTGCAGCGGAGTGAGTGCGCACCACAACGCCATTATTATCCCAACAAACCACACTGCCTCGATTTTTCGCATGACCTAGTCTTCACCTTTCCTGTTGTTGATTTCAATCAATTCGAAGATTCATCCGCAAACAGCCTGTCCAACTCTTTCTGACTCTCCGTCTGTGCTTGCGCCACAAGCACCGCCTGCTCCGGAAATTCTCTGACATAGCGCGATAACAATTGCTCTTGCTCGCTCAGCGGCCTCGCAGACGGGAATTGCTCCAGTCTCGGTTCTTTGGCTGCTTCGATGTTCCGCATGAAATGCCTTTTCACGTGATGAGGAAGAGCTGCCACTTGCGGCGGAGCGGACTGTGATCCCTTCGTGGTTGCCCCAGCATTCGCTGGATTCGCGGTCGCAACCGTTTTCTTTGTGGCGTGATGTAGGTCGATTCCCACCCACACCGCTACCGCCAAGCAGGCCATCAGGGCCGCTGTGGCAAACACCCACCACCAACCCCGGCTACTTCGCCTGTCTTGTGCCGCTAATTCTAGGTTCGCCAGAATGCAGCGTTCTAGGCCCGCTCGCGGCTCAACGCTGCCGTACTGCTGAAGCGCTCCGTCGAGCCACAGGTCGAGACGGTCTTTATTGTTATCGTTGAATTCCATAACTGCCTTCCAATGCTGACAACTTCTCTTTCAGAATCTGTCGCGCGCGAAACAGCCGCGATCGCACAGAGGCCTCGCTGGTTCCCAATACCTCAGCGACTTCACTCGGTGATAGTTCTTCAATCGTCGATAACCGGAGCGCGTCGCGCAACTGCTCGGGCAAAGCGGCGATCAATGAGGCCAGTATTTCAGCCATCTGTTTGCCCAACGCGCTTTCTTCCGCCGAAGCAAGTTGCGACCGGAGCTCGACGACCGCCTTAGCCGTTTCTGCTTCGCTCATCGAAATCTCCGGCCGCTTTCTGCCGCGCTCGACTGCCACTCGCCACGCGATGCGCGCCAGCCATGTCTTAGGATCGCGCACGCCTTCAAGCTTTTTTTTGTAGCGCAGCACACGAACGAAAGTTTCCTGCGTCGCGTCTTCGGCGTCGTGATGGTTGCGCAACGCCGAATATGCAATGCGGTAAACCAGCCGGGCATGCTCACGGACGGCGGATTCCAGTGCATCTTCGTTTGTCCTCGCCACCATTACGGCTTCGTTCACGAAGGCCTGCTCCGCCACGGTTCGCCTTTTCTCAAACATGAAGACCGATCACCTCGGCACCTTGTTCGGAATTATTTTGGGAACGTGAAAGGAAGGCGATATTGCAGGTTTGAGCCGAGCTTTGCTCGGCAGATCGGGCGAGGGAGCCCCTTCCCACATGGACACTGCTAATCCCTTAGAACCCTACGAAGACCGGCTCCGGCTCCAGCCGGATACCCCAGGTCGCTTCGACGCGCGCCTGAATCTCATCGCGAAGAGCGACAATGTCCTCTGCAGTCGCTCCGCCGCGATTCACGATGGCAAGAGCATGTTTATTCGAGATAGCGGCTCGCCCTTTGACGTAGCCTTTCTTGAAACCAGAATTCTCCACCAGCCACGCAGCAGAAATTTTCCGTTGCTGCGACAGTGCAGGATAGCTGGGGATTTGCAGGTTGATTGCAGCGGCGCGTCGAGTCAGTTCATCGTGCTGCGAAGGTGAGACAACCGGGTTCTTGAAAAACGATCCGGCGCTGCGGCTATCGGGATCGCCTGGACTGATCAGCATGCCTTTGCTGGCGCGAATTTCGAGCACGGCGTCGCGTGTTTCCGCGAGCGTTGGCGCTCCCTCGCGATCGGCAAAATATTTCTGCAAATCCGCATAACGAAGCGACGGCTGGCCTTGCGGGACAAGCGCATAACGAACTCGCAGAATGATGTGACGTCCGTGCTGGCTTGTATTGAAGATACTTGCGCGATATCTGAACTCGCACTCTGCGCCAGTCAATTCGCGAACACGGTTTTCAGCGAGATCAAACGCCACCACTGAAGCAATCGTCTCTGAAACCTCTTGCCCGTACGCACCGACATTCTGTACCGGAGTCCCGCCAACACTGCCCGGAATGCCGCTCAGGCACTCGACACCAGCGCAGTTGAGCGAAACAGCTTGCGCCACGAATTCATCCCAATCCATCCCAGCGCCGACATCGAAAATCATCTTCCCGCCTGCTGTGCTCTGGTGAAGTCCCTGAATACCAATGTGCAGAACTAGTCCATTCCATCCGCGATCGGAGATGACCAGATTGCTGCCGCCGCCAAACACAAAGAGGGGAAGCGACTTGCTTCGAGCGAATGCAACCGCTGCTTCAACCGCCTGAGCTTCCTTCGCGGCGACGAAAAAGCGCGCATCTCCGCCAACGCCGAGCGTGGTGAGCGGCGCGAGCGGCACATTTTCCTGGATCTCTAGAGACATGCGATCTCAATATATACGCAGTCAATCGTTAGGCAGCCAATCGGGACAGTTGCGGAAATCCTCGCGACTCGATGCCACGCGTGACGCAACATAAATTCCACGTTAATATTTAGGAAATTCATTTTTGTTGGGGGGGGAAAAGAATGTATCCGGAAATTATGACTGTTCCCATGCGCGAAGAGCTCACGCGGCTGGGAATTCAGGAACTGAAGACGGCGGCCGATGTGGACCGCGAACTGGCGGCCCAGCACGGGACCGCGATGGTCATCGTGAATTCGATATGTGGTTGCGCGGCCGGCAGAATGCGTCCGGCAGTAAGACTCGCACTGCAGCAGGTGGCCAAGCCGGAGAGAATGTTCACGGTGTTTGCCGGACAGGACCGCGAAGCCACCGAGCGCGCCCGCTCCTATTTCTCGGGATATCCGCCCTCATCGCCTTCGATCGCAATTTTTCGGGATGGAAAGCTTGTGCACATGATTCAGCGCAGCGACATTGAGCATCGGGATTCGCAGGACATTGCTGCAGAGTTGAAGCGGATCTTCGATAAGCATTGCGCAGTTGCAGTTTCGCAGTGAGAAACCAACGGCATTAACCACAGAGGACACTGAGGACACCTGGGTTCACACAGAGAAGAAACTAACTTAGGGCCAGAGATGGACGTTCTGTCGCTCTCGCTTGCTATGTGCCCCTATTCCTTGCGGATGAACTCGCCCGTGGTCGCGTCCACATCAATCACCAGCTTGGCGTCGTTCCGGCTGTTGCCGTAAACGACGTGCCAAACGAGATTGCCTCCACTGCGGTTCCAGTCGAGCAGGTACGAAACAGGAGTGTCAGGAGTTTTTTCCACTATCTTGTCCCCGCCATGCTTTTGCGCGACCTCAAAGGCTTTGTCGGAATCGACCTTCAGGAATTGAACGTCAAAATCATTGCCGGGAGTATAAGCGTCCTGTGTGCCCGGCGAAACTCCTCGCGAAGGCGCGTCCGGCGAATCGACTCCGGACCAGGTATAGGGCTTCGAACCTCGCATGGAAGCCGAAGCAAAGGCGCCCCGCCATACCGCCGCTTTGCCGTCTTTGCCCTTATTGTCTCCGACCACCTGGGACTGAAGCTGATAAGGCCGCACATCGCCTGCCCACCCGCGCGCTGCGACGAACAGCTTTTGGAATGCGCTGCGTCCGGTCAAAACCTCGGGAGGCTCAGGCTTGGGCACAGGTTGATTCGACTCCGACGTACAGCCCGCAATCACAACTAGAGCCAGCAGCATCAGGGTGAATTTTTTCATACGCCCTTTCACTTGAAAATTTACAACCGCGACCAACTGCGCTCATTCTACTAAACGACATGCATCGCAAACTGGCGGAATTGCAAGAGGTACTTTCTGACGCAATCCAGGGGATGTCGGCGGAGGAACTTTCCCGTCATCCCGCCGAAAAATGGAGCGCGGGTGAAATCCTGGAACACCTGAACCTTAGTTATGTTGGGACCATCAAGAACCTCGAGCGCTGCCTTGCGTCCGGACAGCCGCGCGCGAGTTCAGATCGTGGCAAAATGCGCTGGCCCAGGTTGCTGGTTACCCGCCTGGGTTATTTTCCCAAAGGGCGGAAGTCACCAGATTTTGTTCGACCTCGCGGCACTCCCGCCGAGCAAGTTGCCGGCGAGATCATGGGAAATATCTCGCGCATGGATGAAGTCATCACCCAGTGCGAATCCCGTTTTCCTTCGGGCAAGGCGATCGCGGACCATCCAATTCTCGGTCCACTGACTGCAACTGAGTGGCGCGGTTTTCACTGCACGCACGGCAAACATCATGCCCGGCAGATTGTGCGACTGCGAGGCCCAGCCTAAACCTTATTCGGTCACCGAATTTGGCGCACCCGACTTCCGTGCTTCGTCCTGCATGTCGTCAAGTTTATGTTTGGCGTCGTCCAACTGCTTTTGCTTTTCGGCGATGTCCTGTTTGTACTTGGCGTCCTCGCCGGCAAAGCCATTGGGGTCGCGCGCGCGCCGGGCACCGTCGGTGTAGAATTCGGCGTATTTCATCTGGCGCTCGCGTTGTAGAACATCGAGTTCGCGCGATAAGAGGCTGACTTTGTCTTTCTCTCCCGCCAGCTTGTCCTTCCAGGCTTGTAATGCCTTTTGGCGCTCTTCAGCGGATTGCCCCTCTTTGAGTTCCGGCTTCTTTTCTGCAGCCTTATCATCTTCCTTGCCGTCGGGGTTCTTGGCTTTGGCCTGGTCCTGGTCGTTGGCCTTGTCCTGGTCCTCGCCCTGAGTTTCATCTTTCTTCTTATCCGCCTTCTTATCCGCGTCCGGCGCAGAAGTGTCGCCGACAACGCTGATGGAAGTGCTCCGTGGCAGATTGTCGTTGTCATAGACCTTGGGCGTGCCGGTGGCGGCGGACGGGTTCTTCGTCTTCTTCACCGCTCGCGCGATGTCTCCCAGTGACTGGCTCTGGGATTGCGCTAAGGCAATAGTGCCTGCCATCACGGTTACGACCACGACTGTCACCCAAAGTAGGAATGAGCGTTTCATAGGTGCTCCCATTTTTCGTCCTTTGACGGACGTGACTCAGTTAAGCTCGCGCGGCCAAAACTTTCGTTTTGCCGTCTCCCGCCAGAAATTCTCCGACTACTTTTCCCAGGCGGTCGGTTTCGACCGAAATATCATTGGCTAAGT
>Ga0209580_10000556_pt1 | contig 19826 bp, 16 predicted proteins | sample Coa_R1_5_FD_187153 | JGI IMG/M metagenome (GOLD analysis project Ga0209580, IMG submission 187153) | Surface soil microbial communities from Centralia Pennsylvania, which are recovering from an underground coalmine fire - Coalmine... | ecosystem: Environmental > Terrestrial > Soil >... | reverse complement strand
CGTGTGCCGCCACCGCGGGACGCGGCTGCTCGAAGGCAGCGGCCACTGTCCCGGGCGCATCACCTGCCCCTACCACGGCTGGACCTATCGCTACGACGGCTCGCTGCTGGCCACGCCGGCGCGCGAAAGCTTCCCCGACCTGAACCTGCGCGAGCACGGGTTGGACACCGTGCGCACCGAGATCACGCTGGGCTTCGTCTGGGTATGCCTCGCCGCGGAGGCGCCGCCGCCGCCGTCACAGGTGTGGGCGCCGATGCTGGAGGAGCTGGCTCCGTATCGATTCGAGGAGCTGGTTCCCACCCAGCCGGTCTACCACGAAGAGTGGGAGGTGGACTGGAAGATCGCGATGGACAACTACCTCGAGTCCTATCACGTGCCCATCGGCCATCCCGGCCTCAACCGCCTGTTCACACCGGACTACGAGGACCAGCGCGGAATTCCCGGTATCGCGCGCGGTTTCAGCTGGATGCGCGACGCTCCCTCCTCGCGCTGGAGCGAGCGGGTTTACCAGAAGCACGTGGCCGCGGTCACCGAGCCGTACCTGCCCGAGCCGCACCGTCGCAGCTGGCGCTTCTACAGCTGCCTGCCGAACCTCGGCATCGACATCATGCCCGAGCAGATCGACTTCTTTCAGGTCCTGCCTCGTGGTCCGGGCAAGGCCCTGATCCGCGGCGCAGCCTTCGGCCGCCGCGACGAGCGGCGCGAGATGCGCCTGGTACGCTGGCTCGGCAACCGCATCAACATGCAGGTGAACAAGGAAGACCGGATGCTCTGTGAGCGCCTGCAGCGCGGCCTCGGCGACAGTGCCTACCGGCCCGGGCCCCTGTCGCAGATCGAGACGTGGATGCTCGAATTCCACAATCTGCTGCGGGCGCGCATTCCCGAGGTGTCCCTGCCCGAGGCGCCGGCGCGCTTCGCCTAGGTCAGCGGCCGGCCGGATCCTGCAGCGCGTGCAGTACCGCGGCCACCCGCGCGCGGAACTCCGCGAGCGCTGCGGTGACCGGGCCGGACTCGGCCGAGTGGTCGTCTGCCGCGATCAGCCCGGCCTGGGTGGACTCGGCCAGCGCGACCTGTTCCTTCAGCCATGCGGCGCCGATGCCGCGGCTGCCGTCGCGCGCGCCGCCGGCGGTGGCGCCGAACTCGAAACAGCGCAGGCGGCTGTGTCCGGCGCTCGTCGGCAGCACCTGCAGGATGGTCGCGCCCTCGGCGCGGCTTTCCAGCAGCTGATTGGGGGCGACGAACTGCTGATGCGCCTGCGGCGCCTCGAGCCACAGTTCGACCACCACCTTCCAGTCGGCCGCGACTTCGAGGTCGGTCACCGGCCCGGGCGCCAGCGCGACGAACGCATCCCACACGGCACGCCGACCGCGGTCAAAATCGAGTGCGGCGCCACCCGCAGCGCCCGCGGCGCGTACCAGCACCAGGCGGCCCTCGCGCCGCAGCTCGAGCGGCACGAGGTCCCCGGGGGTGGTGCCGGCCACCAGGTGGCCGTCAAACGTATACGTGAGTCCGTGCGCCGCGCAGTGAATCGCGCTCTTCAGGTGCCCGCGGCGCGCCGTCACCAGCGCGTGCGGCCGGCGCCGGCAGGTGTTGCGGAAGGCGTGCAGCCGGCCGCGCTCGGCGCGCACCACCAACGCCCGCTCGGTGGCCAGCTCACCGCTCACGTAATCCCCGGCGGTGCGCAGCTCGGCTTCGTGCCCCAGCACCTGCCAGGCGGGCCGCAGCAGCTGCTCACGTTCGGCGCTCAGCAACGCCTCGTCCGCGTAGGCGCGCGCCGGCAGCCGGCCGCCGTCGGCGGCGGCGCCCACCACGGTGAGCGCGGCTGGCGTGACAGCCTCGCCGAAGTGGCCGGGGAACACCGAGCGCAGGTAGCGCAGCGAGCGCTCGACCGCCGCGACCCGATTGATGTTGGCCTCGCTCTGGAAGGCAAAGCCCTGCCACAGCACCTCGAGAACGCCGATGAGACCGAGCGCCACACCGTCCGCATCGAGGTGCGTCGCGCCGCAGCTGGCGATCATGCGCTCGACCAGCTCGCGCACCAGCACGGCGAAGTCGTCGTCCTTCTTGCCGCAGATGTCCAGGTATTCCTGGCGCGAGCTGGCCTCGCCCCAGAACGAGTACCACACCGAGACCTTGCGCGGACTGGCGATATCGGCGTCCAGATACAGGTCGACCAGCAGCCGCAGTGCCTGCACCGGTGTGTCCTTGAGGCGCGCCACCGGCAGCATGACGCGATCCTCGAACTCTCCCGCCAGGTACTCGAGCGAGGCAACCAGCATGGCCGCCTTGGACTCGAAGTAGAACCGCACGATGCCCGGCGAGAGGTCCGCCAGCGACACGACCTTCTCCACCGTGGTACGCGAGGGACCGTAGATGTGCAGCGCGGAGATGCAGGCATCGATCAGCCGCTGCCGCTGCCGCTGGCGAATGCGCGAACCGCCGCTACCGGCCGCTTCCGCGGCGGAGCCTGTGGCCTGCTGGCCCCGTGTGTCGTTCATCGCCCCCTCGTCTGCGGACCACCTGGGTCTGCCGCTCGCTGTACTGGGCGTAAGTCTATCGCGCACAATAGCGCGCGGGCACGGTGGCAAACTACATCATGAAAACGACCTGGCGTCCCGGCCGCTGGCTCATCATCCTGCCGCCCCTGCTGTTCCTGCTGATTTTCTTCCTGATTCCATTCGCCTTCGCCTTCAAGATCAGCTTCGCGGAAGCCGCGCCGCGGGTACCGCCGTTCACGGACGTGTTTTCCTTCACGCCCGATCACGGCCTGCAGCTGTCCTTCAGCCTCGGCAACTACCGCTACCTGCTGACCGACGAGGTGTACGGCGTCGCCTATCTGTACTCGCTGCGGACCGCCTTCTTCTCGACCCTGATCTGCCTGGCGCTCGGTTACCCGATGGCCTACGCAATCGCGCGCCGCCCCAAATCGCAGCAGGCACTGCTGCTGCTGATCATCATGCTGCCGTTCTGGACCTCGTTCCTGCTGCGCGTCTACGCCCTCGAGGGCATCATCCGCGACAACGGCTTCCTGAACACCGTGCTGCTGCAGCTCGGCCTGATCAGCCATCCGCTACGCATCATGCGCACCACCCTGGCGGTGTATCTCGGCATCATCTACTCCTACCTGCCTTTCATGGTGCTGCCGCTGTTTGCCACGCTCGAGAAGCTCGACCCGACGCTGCTGGAGGCCGCCGCGGATCTCGGCAGTACGCCACGGCGAGCCTTCCTCGACATCACCCTGCCCCTGTCGGTGCCCGGCATGATCGCCGGCTCGATGCTGGTGTTCATCCCGGCGGTCGGTGAGTTCGTGATCCCGTCGCTGCTCGGCGGCCCGAACCAGCTCATGATCGGCCGCGTGCTGTGGGATGAATTCTTCGGCAATCACGACTGGCCGGTGGCCTCTGCCGTGGCGATCGCCTTCCTGCTGCTGCTGGTAGGACCGATCGCCATCTACCAGTACTACAACGTGCGACAGCTCGAGTCCTGAGCGCGCATGGAACGCAGCTCCCCTGCTCCCCTGCTCACGGTGCTGTTCTTCGGCATCGCGCTGCTGTATCTGCCGATCCTGGTGCTGATCGCCTATTCCTTCAACGCCTCGCCGCTGGTAAACATCTGGGGCGGGTTCTCCACCCAGTGGTACGGGCAGCTGCTACACAACCGCCAACTGCTGCAGGCGGCGCTGCTGTCGCTCGAGGTGGCGGTGACCGCATCGAGCGGTGCGGTGGTTCTAGGCACCCTCGCGGCGGTGGCACTCGTGCGCTTCCGGCACTTCCGCGGGCGGCTGCTGCTCACCGGCATGGTGAATGCGCCGCTGGTCATGCCGGAGATCATCACCGGCATCACCCAGCTGCTGCTGTTTGTCTCGATGGTGCAGCTGTTCTCCTGGCCGCACCGCGGCTTCACCACCATCGTGCTGTCGCACATCACCTTCTGCACCGCCTACGTCACCATCACGGTGCAGTCGCGCCTGCAGTCCGCAGACCGCTCGCTGGAGGAAGCCGCCCAGGACCTGGGCGCCACTCCCGCCCGCGCATTCCTCGAGGTCACGCTGCCGATCATCGCCCCGGCCATTATTTCCAGCTGGCTGCTGTGCTTCACGCTGTCGCTCGATGACCTCGTCATTTCAAGCTTCGTCGCCGGCCCCGGCGCCAGCACCCTGCCCATGGTCATCTACTCCAAGGTGAAGCTCGGCGTGAGCCCCGACATCAACGCCCTCGCCAGCATCATCGTCTGTGCCGTAGGCGCGTGCATCGCCGCGGCCGGCTACCTCATGGCGCGCAGCGACCGACGGCGCGCACTCGAAGCGCAGCTGGCCGCCCGCTGAGAGCCGTCCTGCCTACAGGTTGGTCTTGATGCGCGTCCAGGTGCGGGTGCGCAGCCGTTCGAGGGCCGGATTGGCCTCGCCGGCCTGATAGAGCCGCGCCTCGATCTCCGGAGTTGGATAGACGACCGGGTTATTCAGGATCTGCGGATCGACGTAGGGACGGGCCGCCAGGTTGTCGTTGGCGTAGTGGATGTAGTTGGTGATCTGGGCAATCACACGCGGCTCGAGGATGAAATTGAGGAACTTATGGGCGGCGATCGGGTGTGGGGCGTCAGCCGGAATGAGCCACGCGTCGTAGGAGCCGTTGGCACCCTCTTTCGGCACCGTGAATGCCAGGTGGACATCGACGCCGGCGGCCTTGGCGCGCGCCTGCGAAGTGGCATAGTCGCCCGACCAGGACATGGAAATGCAGAACTCGCCGTTCCCAAGGCCGTTCATGTACTCGCTGGAGTCGAAGGCGCGGATGTACGGCCGCACGCTCAGGATCAGCTGCTCGGCCCGCTTATAGTCCTCCGGGCGCGTGGTGTTCGGGTCGATGTGCAGGTAGTTGAGCGCCAGCTGTAGGACGTCCTCGGCCGAGTCGAGGAAGGTGACGCCGCAGTCGGCGAAGCGCTTGATGATGTCGGGCTTGAAGATCAGGTCGAGGCTGTCGACGGGTGCATCCGGCATGCGCGCGCGGATCAGGTCGACGTTGTAGGCAAAGCCGTTGACGTGCCGCAGATACGGCATGGCGTAGCGGTTGCCGGGGTCGGCCCCCGCTTCGCGCGCCAGCGCGTGCGGATCGAGGTTCTTCCAGTTCGGCAGCAGGGCGCGATCGAGCGGGCGATAGATGCCGGCCTTGATCTGGCGGCTGAAGAAGTCGGTGGAGGTGCTGACGACATCGTAGCCGGAGTCCCCGGCCATCATCTTCGCCTCGAGCGTCTCGTCGGCGTCGTAGGTGTCGTAGACGACGCGAATGCCCGTCTGAGCCTCGAATTGCGCGATCGTGTCCTTGCCGATGTAGTCGGCCCAGTTGTAGATATGCAGCTCGCGCTCCTCGTCGGCCGCACCCCCCCGCCCGCACGCGCACAGCAGCGCGGCAACCACGAGCGCCAGCCCCGCCGCCACGGCGGTGCGCACGCTGCCCGAGGCGTCTATAGCTTCACCATCACGTGGCGCACCACCGTGTAGTCCTCGAAGGCATACACCGACAGATCCTTGCCGTACCCCGAGCGCTTGAGGCCGCCATGCGGCATCTCGCTCACGAGCGCGAAGTGCGTGTTGATCCAGGTGCAGCCGTACTGCAGCTGCGCCGCGACCTGCATGGCGCGCGTTATATCGCGCGTCCACACCGAGGACGCCAGGCCGTATTCCGAATCGTTGGCCCAGCTGAGCGCCTCGGCGACGTCGCTGAAGGGAGTGACCGACACGACCGGCCCGAATACCTCGCGCTGCACGATCTCGTCGTCCTGGCGCGCACCGGCGACCACCGTAGGTTCGTAGAAGAAGCCGCCGCCGGCGCGCGCCCGGCCGCCGGTGGTCACCTCGACGTGCTTGCTGGCCGCCGCGCGCTCCACCATCCCGGCCACCCGTTCACGCTGGGCTGCCGAGATGAGCGGCCCCATTTCCACGCCGGGCTCCTGCTGGCTGCCGACCTTGATGCTGCGCACTGCGGCGGTGAGATCGGCCACTACGCGCTCGTAGATGCGCTGGCCGACGTACAGCCGGCAGGCGGCGGTGCAGTCCTGCCCCGCATTGTAGTAGCCGAACGTACGCACCCCCGACACCAGCGCCTCAACGTCTGCATCGTCAAATACGATGACCGGCGCCTTGCCACCCAGTTCCAGGTGCGTGCGCTTGAGCGAGTCGGCTGCCCCGGCGAGGATCTTCTGGCCGGTGGCGATGGAGCCGGTCAGCGATACCATGCGCACCTGCGGGTGTGTCGTCAGCTGCCGCCCCACCGGCTCACCGCGGCCGCAGATGACGTTGACGACGCCCGGGGGGAAAACCGCGGCCAGCAGCTCCGCCAGCCGCAGCGCCGTGAGGGGCGTCTGCTCCGAGGGCTTGACCACCAGGGTGTTGCCGGCCGCGAGCGCCGGGGCAATCTTCCAGGCTGCCATCATCAGCGGGTAGTTCCACGGCGCGATCGACCCCACGACGCCCACCGGATCACGGCGGATGATGCTGGTGTGGCCAGGCAGGTACTCGCCAGCCGCGAGGCCGCTGGGGGAGCGGCAGGCGCCCGCGAAAAAGCGGAACACGTCGGCGATCGCCGGCAGCTCGTCGTTGAGGGCCGCGGGCTGGGGTTTGCCGGTGTTGCGCGACTCGAGCGCGGCGTACTCGGCGGCCTGAGCCTCCAGCGCCTCGGCGACCCGGGTCAGCAGGACGGCACGGTCTTTCGGTGCCGTGCGCGCCCAGGCGGGGAAGGCCGCGTGTGCTGCGCCCACCGCCGCATTCACCTGGGCGGCGGATGCGCCGGGTACCCGGGCGATCTCCGCACCAGTCGCGGCATCGAGCACCGACTCGACGCTCCCCTCGCCCTGCACCAGGCGGCCACCGATCAGTAACTTGGTCTGCATGCTCTGCTCCTCGTATGGCACGCCGCGCGCGGCTTGCCGCCCGGCGCCGGCACGTTATATTATTACAGTCATAATATTACCAACCGGCGCGCGCCTCAAGGCAGGGACCCATGAACTCCGACGTCATTATTACCTGCGCCATCACCGGCGACGACACCAAAGTCACCAAGAGCCCGCACTGCCCGGTCACCCCCGAGCAGATCGCCAACTCCGCCATCGAGGCGGCCCGTGCCGGTGCGGCCATCGTGCACATCCACGTGCGCGACCCCGAGACCGGCGCCTTCAGTATGGCCACCAAACACTACCGTGAGGTCGTCAAGCGCATACGCGAGAGCAAGGTCGACGTGCTCGTCAACCTGACCTGCGGCATGGGCGGTTACATCTGCGTCGGCAAGGACGGGCTCAAGGATACCCCCGCCGCCGGCAGCGACTTCGTCAGCCAAGAGGAGCGCATGCGGCACGTCATCGAGCTGTGCGACGAGGGACTGTACCGGCCCGAAATCGCCACCCTCGACTGCGGAACCCTCAACTTCGGCGACGGCAATCGCGCCTACATTTCCACACCCGATTACTGCCGCCAGGGCGCCGGCATACTGCATGAGCTGGGCGTGAAGGTGGAGCTCGAGATATTCGATACCGGCAATCTGTGGTTCGTGAAGCAGATGATTAAAGAGGGGTTGGTGCCCGCCCCTGCCATGATCCAGCTATGCACCGGCATCCCTTACGGCGTACCGGCCGACGTCGGCCACCTGCTCGCCATGGTGAACTACCTGCCGGCGGAGTGCGTGTGGACATCGTTCGCCATCAGCCGCATGCAGATGCCGTGGGTGGCGCAGTCGATACTGCTCGGTGGCAACGTGCGCGTCGGCCTCGAGGACAACCTGTATCTGAAGCGCGGGGTGTACGCGAGCAACGCGCAGCTGGTCGAGAAGGCCCGCACGATCATTGAGGCCATGGGCGCACGCATCCTCACCCCGGTCGAAACCCGCGAGCGGCTGAAGCTCAAGTGAGCGGCCTAGAGATCTACCAGACCGCGGTTGCACCGGAGTGGATCGACTACAACGGCCACCTGCGTGACGCCTACTACGTGCTGATCGTGAGCCAGGCGACCGATGCGCTTATGGACCACCTCGGACTGGACGCCGCCTACCGCACGCGCACGCACTGCACGCTCTACACCCTCGAGCTGCACATTCACTATCTGCACGAGGTCAGGCGCTCGGACACCGCGGTGGTGCGCGTGCGCATTCTCGCCGCCGACCACAAACGTGTTCATGCGGCGTTTGAACTGCGCCGCGGCACCGAGGGCCCGGCCGCAGCGGCCGCCGAAGTGATGCTGCTGCACGTGCGCCAGCAGCCCGAGGGCGTGGTGAGCGCCCCCTTTCCGCCCGCCGTCACCGCCGCGCTCACCGAGCTGCAGGCGAGCACCGCCGCCGCACCGGCCGCCGTGCCCGGCTCGCGCCGCATGGAGCTGCGCGGCGGCCGGCCGGCCCCATGAACCCTGCCGCGCTGCGGCGCCTGCTGGCCCCGCGCAGCGTGGCGCTGATCGGCGGCGCCTGGGCCGACGCGGCGCACGCAGCCAGTGGCGTGATCGGCTACCAGGGAGAGCTGTGGCGCGTGCACCCGCGTCGCGCAAACTCCGGCACGCAGCACTATTTCCGCTCGGTGGACGAACTGCCGGCGGCGCCGGATGCAGCCTTCATCGCCGCCCCCAATCGCGAGGTACCCGCCATTGCCGCCGCGCTGGCCCGCCGTGGCGCCGGCGGCTTCGTGTGCTTCGCGGCCGGCTTCTCCGAGACCGCGACCGCCGCGGGCGGCGAGCTGACCGCGCAGCTGCTGGACGCCGCAGGTGAGTTGCCCTTCCTCGGGCCGAACTGCTACGGCTTCATCAACTTCTTCGACGGCGTGGCGCTGTGGCCCGACCAGGTCGTCGGCGGCCGTCGCGAACGCGGTGTCGCCCTCATCTGCCAGAGCGGCACCATCGCCCTCAACCTGCTGTTCAACGGGCGCTCGCTCCCCATCGGCTACGTGCTCACCGTCGGCAACCAGACGCGCCTGGCTGCCGAAGACCTGATCGAGGCACTGTGCGCCGATGAACGGGTCAGCGCCTTCGGCCTGTACCTCGAGGGTGTGCGCGACGCGCAGCGCTTCGCGCAGGCCGCGGCCCGTGCCCGTGAAGCCGGCAAGCCGATCGCGCTGGTCAAGGCGGGGCGGACCGAGGCCGCCACGCGCACCGTGCGCACCCATACCGGGGCCCTCGCAGGCGCCGACGCTGCCTTCGACGCCTTCTGCGCCCAGGCCGGCATCGCGCGCTGCGAGTCGCTGAGCACGCTGTGCGAGACGCTCAAGATCTTTCATGCCGGCGGGCCACTGCGCGGCCGGCGGGTGCTGACCATGGGCGCCTCCGGCGGTGACATGGCCATGACCGCGGACGCCGCGCGCGGTCTCGGGCTCGAATTCGCGCCCATCCCGGAGCCTGCGGCCGCACAGCTGCGCGAGCTGCTGTCCGAGCGCGTGCACGTGTCCAACCCGTTCGACTTCCATACGCACGTGTGGTTCGACTACCCGCGCCAGCGCCAGATGTTCCACATCGCGCAACGCGCCGGCTTCGATGCCGTGGGATTCCTGATCGATTGTCCGCCGCCCCAGGCCGCCGACGATTCCACCTACGTCAAGGTGATCGAGGAGTTCGCCGCCGCCCTGCCGGGCGCTTCCACTCGCGGCGTGGTGGTCTCCTCCCTGCCCGAGTCTCTGTCTGCGGACACGCGCGAGCTGTGCCTGGCGCGTGGCATCGTGCCGCTGCAGGGGCAGCGCGAGTCGCTCGAGGCGCTGGATCTCGCCGGCGCGGTCGGCGAGCGCTGGGCGGCAGGCGCAAAGGTAGCGCTTGCGATTCCGCGCCAGCCGCCGCGCCGCGCGCGTTCGCTGGGCGAGCACGATGCCAAGCGCGCGCTCGCGGACTTCGGCGTACCGCTGCCGCGCGCGCGGCTCGTGCCGGGCAGCGAAGCCGCCGCCGCCGCCGTTGAGCTCGGCTTTCCGGTAGTCCTCAAGGCCGCGGGCGCGGCGCTGGAGCACAAGTCCGACCTCGGCGGCGTGGTGCTCAACGTGCGCACTGCGGGCGAGGCGGCGGCAGCCGCGCAGCGCCTCGCCTCGCTTTCGGCTACGGTGCTGGTGGAAGAGATGATCCGCGACGGCGTGGCGGAAGTGCTGGTCGGCGTGAGCGTCGACCCGCAGTTCGGCCAGCTGCTGGTACTCGGAGCCGGGGGCGTGCTGACCGAGATGCTGCGCGACTCGGTCACGCTGCTACCGCCCTTCACCGCGGAGGCAATTGCCGCAGCGCTCGGCCGCCTGCGCATGGCACGGCTGCTTGATGGCTACCGCGGACGTCCGGCCGGCGACGTCGCCGCGCTGGTGCAGACGGCGCTGGCCTGCACGCGCTACGCTCACGCCAACCTCGAGCGCCTCGTGGAGCTCGACCTGAATCCCGTCATCGTGCGGCCGCGCGGCCTGGGCGCGGTGGCGGTCGATGCGCTGATCCGCCTGGAGGAGCCGTGACATGTCCGATGGCATAAGAACCACCACCGACGGAACGATTCTCGAGGTGACGATCGATCGCCCCAAGGCAAACGCCATCGACCTGGCGGCCAGCCGGCGCCTCAACGAGGTGTTCACGACGTTTCGCGACGATCCCCAGCTGCGGGTCGCAATAGTGACCGGCGCCGGCGACCGCTTTTTCTCGCCCGGCTGGGACCTGAAGGCCGCCGCCGGTGGCGAGGAATCGGATGAGGACTGGGGCGCAGGCGGCTTTGGTGGCCTCAACCACCCGCGCAACCTCGACAAGCCGCTGATCGCGGCCGTCAACGGCATCGCCTGCGGCGGCGGGTTCGAGATCGTGCTTGGGACGGACATCATCGTGATGGAGGAGCACGCCCGTTTTGCCCTGCCGGAGATCAACGTCGGGGTGCTGGCCGATGCCGGTACCATCAAGCTGAGACGGCGGATCCCCTACCACGTGGCGGTCGAGTTCCTGATGACCGGCCGCTGGATGGATGCGGCCGAGGCGAAGCACTGGGGACTGGCCAATCATGTCGTGCCGAAGGGCGGGGGCCTGACGAAGGCGCGCGAGATCGCGCGCCAGCTGGCCGAAGGGCCGCCGCTGCTGTTTCCCGCCATCAAGCAGCTGCTGCGCCACACCGAGGTAGTCGCGGAGAATCCAGCCTTCGAGCTGCACGACGTGCTGGCCGCGGTACAGAGAGTCATCCGCTCGGAGGATCTCAAGGAAGGGGCCCGCGCCTTCGCCGAAAAGCGCAAGCCCGCCTGGAAAGGCCGCTAGCCGCGCACCCCGCTGACGCGTGTCTCAGCCGCCGAGCGGCCGCAGCAGCGCGCGCGAGATAATGTGCCGCTGCACCTCGCTGGTACCATCCCAGATGCGCTCGATGCGCGCATCGCGCCAGATGCGCTCCAGCGGCAGGTCGCTCATGAGCCCCATCCCGCCATGGATCTGCAGGGCCTCGTCCGCCACCATCGCCAGCATCTCGCTGGCCTTGAGTTTGGCCATGGCCATGTCGGTGTCGGTGGCGGTGTTCTGAGCCAGCTTCCAGGCCGCCTCCAGCGTGAGTAGTTCTGCGGCCCGCAGCTCCAGCGCCATGTCGGCGAGCTTGAACGAGACGCCCTGGAACTTGCCGATCTGCTGCCCGAACTGCACCCGCTCGACCGCCCACTGCTTGGCGCAATCGAGCGCGCGTTCGGCACGCCCCAGGCAGCTGGCCGCGACCTGCAGGCGGGTTGCGCCCAACCAGGTATTGGCGACCTCGAAGCCGCGATGCACCTCGCCGAGCACCGCCGCCGCCGGCACGCGGCAGTCGGTGAACTGCAGGATGCTGTTGGTATAGCCGCGATGCGAGACATTGCGGTAGCCGGGACGCACCTCGAAGCCCGGCGTGCCCATGTCCACGAGGAAGGCCGTGATGAGCTTGCGCTTGCCGCGCGGCGAGTGCTCCTCGCCCGAAGCGGCAAACAGGATGACGAAGTCGGCATGGTCGGCGTGGCTGATGAAGTGCTTGGTGCCGTTGATGATGAAGTCATCGCCCTGCTGTATCGCGCTCGCCTTCATGCTGCGCAGATCGGAACCGGCCTGCGGCTCTGTCATGGCCAGGCACTCGACACGCTCGCCCCGCACGGCCGGCAGCAGGTAGCGCTCGCGCTGCTCACCCCGGCACGCCAGCAGGATGTTGGACGGCCGCCCGACACAGCCGTATTGCAGGGCGTAGCCTGTGTAGCCCAGCTCTTTCTCGTACAGCACCCAGCTGACGCTATCCAGTCCGCCGCCGCCGACCTCGGTGGGCATGTTGGCCGCGTACAGGCCGGCGGCGAGTGCCTTGGCCTTGAGTTGCTCGCGCAGCTCCTCGCGCAATACCCCGCTTTCCTCCACCTCGCGCTCGTGCGGCACCAGCTCCTGGCGCACGAATGCGCGCGTCGTCGCGATGATCAGCTGCTGTTCCTCGCTCAGCGCAAAATCCATCGATGTCTCCTCAGGCGGACACGCGGCGCACCCGACGCACGACGCCGGCCGCGGCGGCGCCGGCCGCCGCCCAGGCGCGCAGCAGTTCGAGCTGCAAACGCAGCTGCTCGGTTTGCCGGGTGGCTGGCCAGTCGCTGCGGCTGGCTACGGTGCTGGCGGTAATGCCGTTGATGAAGGTCATGACCGAGCGCAGCACCTGATCGCGCACCGACGGCGGCCAGTCGCGCCATTCGCTCCAGCCGCGTGCCAGACAGCGCTCGAAGAGGCGCAGATACTCGCGATGCAGCCAGCCATTGATGCGCTTGAGCCGCCTGTCGCTGGGCATCTGTCCCCAGAAGGCAATCCAGAAGGCGCATTCGGTGAAGCGCGTATCGTCTACCGGCAGCGCCTCGCCGAGCAGCGTCAGCAGATCGGCATGCTCGGCATTTGGGGTCAGGCGCTCCTCGATGCGTCGCAGGATCAGCCGCAAGGCTGCGATGATGATGTCCTGCTTGGTGTCGAAGTAGTGGGCGATCATGCCGGTGGTATAACCCGCCTCGCGCGCGATGCGCGCCACGGTCGCCTGCTCGAAGCCGTACTGCGCCACTACCCGGCAGGCGACCAGGGCGATCTCGTCGCGCCGCTGCTCGTGATCGACGATCTTGGGCATGGGTCAGGCCCGCGTCGGCGCAGCCGCGGCGGCGCCACTTGCCTGGGCCGCCTGGATGGCGGCGAGGCGCGCGCGCACCGCAGCGTCCATGGCCGAAGCCTTGCCGGGTGGCGCGCTGACATGCAGGTACACCTGCTCGGCCGTCGCCACGAGTCCTTCGTCGCGCTGGCGGTGCAGCGCATGCAGCAGCCGCACGCGCTTGTCATCGGTCTCGAGAATCCGCGTCGTGACGTAGAGGGGCTCGAGCGCGCGGGCCTCGGCCTTGTGCATCACGTGGGTCTCGACGGTATACATGGCGCGGCCGGACCGGCGGTAGGCGTCGTCGATGCCGGCGTAGCGGAACAGGGCATCGGTCGCATCGCCAAATACCTGCAGGTAGCGCGAGTCGGTCATGTGGCCGTTGTAGTCGATCCACTCCGGCCGCACCCGGGTCTCGAGCACGCGCAGCGGCTCACCATCGGGCCGCCCGGCACTGAGTGCGGCCCGTGCCGGCCCGCCTGCGTCCTCGTACAGCCGCTCTTCCAGTGCGCGCAGCGTGGCACCGGCGCCGATGTTGTACTGCTTCAATACCTGCTGGATAGCGACCAGATAGTCGTCGCGCAGCCGCTCGAGCTCGCGGATCGAGCGGCCGGCCGCCTGCGCCTGCGTACCGGCGACCATCTTGTCGATGAGCCCTTCGGTGAGCTCAGGCGCCTCGAGCTTGGTCCACGGCCACTTCAGGCACGGTCCGAACTGCCGCAGCATGTGGCGCATGCCGGTCTCGCCGCCGGCGAGGTGGTAGATGAGGTTGGTCCCCATTGCGGCCCAGCGCAGGCCCGGCCCGTAGACGATCGAATCGTCCAGTTCGCCGGTAGTGGCCACGTCCTCGTTGACCATGTGCAGGATCTCGCGCCACAGCGCCTCCTGCAGCCGGTCCGTGAGGTGACCCGGGACCTCGCGCCGCACCCTGAGCGGGTGCATGCCGATGTAACGGAAGAAGTGGCTCGCCGCCTCCAGGGTCGCAGCCGAGGTGCGCTGGCCGCCGACCAGTTCCACCAGCGGCAGCAGGTAGACCGGGTTGAACGGATGGGCTACCAGGAAGCGCTCGGGGGCGCTCATGTCACGCTGCAGCTCGCTCGGCATGAGGCCCGAGGTGCTCGATGCAATCACAACGTCGGGTGGCGCATGACGGCTGACCTCGGCGAGCACCCGCTGCTTCAGCTCCAGCTGCTCGGGGATGTTTTCCTGAATGAAGTCGGCCTGCCGCGCCATGGCATGCAGGTCGGTAGTGAACGACAGCCGTCCCTTGGGCGGCAGCGGCGCGAACGTCAGCCGCGCCAGTGCGCCCTCGGCGTTCGCGACGGCGCCACGGATCCACTCCTCCATCTCCGGCTTTACATCGGCCGCGATCACGTCGATGCCGAAGTGCAGCACGCGGGCCGCCCAGCCGCCGCCGATCACCCCGGTCCCGAGCAGCCCCAGCGTTTTTACCTGTCTCATACCGCGTGTCCGCCCTGCGCTCTTTTTAATGTAGTCGTAATAATATAATAAGATCCGCGTGCGTGCACCCGGCTGCAGGGCCCTGGCGGCCACCGCCCGGCTCGCCCGACTTCCCTGGCCGGCCGCAGGCTTTTGCAGGACAATCGCTGCGTCGGGTCCGCGCGTTACCTCTCACCGAGCACGGAGAATAAGGAGGCATCATGGGCTTGTTAGATGGATTACTGGGCGGCGCCGTCGGCGCCGAGATGGCCACGGTCGTCAACACACTGATTCAACAGCATGGCGGCGTGCAGGGAATCCTTACGCAACTCGAACAGCAGGGGCTCGGCGGCGTGGCCCGCTCCTGGATTGCCACCGGTCCCAACCAGACGATCACTCCGGGTCAGGTGCATCAGGCCTTTGGCAACGACATGATGAGCCAGCTTGCCGCGAAGGTCGGACTGACCCCGCAGGAGCTCGCGCAGAAGCTGTCGCAGGTGCTGCCGACGGCGATCGACAAGCTGACGCCGACCGGCCAGGTCCCGGCCAAGGGAGTGTGACTCCCGGGCTGCGTCCGCCGTGCCCTGCGAACGGCGCGGCCGGCGCGGCACCGACGCCGCGAGGACGCGTCGCTCTCGGACTCAACAGGCTGACGTTCACGCTCCTGCCTCCGCCGCGGGAACGAATGCAATCAAACGACGCCCGCGGGCATTCGTTTTTGGTGCCCCGGCGGTGGTGACTGCAATGACCGGTAGGCGCGCGCATTGTCGACGCGGCCGGGCCGCTGAACCCGGCCCTGCATTTCATCCAGGCCACCGGCGGCTACAACGACCGTCACGCACCGCTGCGGGATATCAAGAAGGGTGACAACTGGTTCTACCGTGGCCGACCCGGCTATGACCAGGCCACCGGACTTGGCGTACCCGATGTAGCCAACCTGCTGGACTCCTTCGAGGACCTGGAGCAGTAGTCGGCAGGCATCGGGCGGGGCGGCACGAGCCGCCCCGCCCTCTTCAGGCGCGTTTGGCCGCGCCGGCCAGCGCGGGCAGATCCTGCGCACAGAAGCGACGCAGACGGTCACACGCGGCATCGAGCATCACCTCATCTGCGGCGAAGCAGATGCGCACGCACCCTGCGGTCGCCGCTCCAAACGCGGCACCGTCCATGACCGAAACCCGCCGCGCGTCGTAGAGGGCGCGCATGAATTCGCCCCCGGTGAGGCCGCTCGCCACGACGTCGAGAAGCATGAACATGCCGGCTTCGGGGGTTGCGGCACGCAGCTGTTCGATGCCGGCGATTCCGGCCGCGAAGCGGCGCTGACGCGCCGCGCAGTATTCACGCGCGCGCGCTTCGGCTGCGGCCGCCACGCCCAGCGCCGCAATGGCCGCCTCCTGCACAAACCCAGGCAGTCCGAACAGCATGCACATAGCCATGTGTTCGGCGTGCGCAGCCAGCGCGGTCGGCCCCACCAGCCAGCCGGCGCGCCAGCCGGTCATGGCGTGCGACTTGGACAGGCTGCCGAGCGTCACCACGCGCTCGGGCAGGCGCGCCGCGAGGCTCGGCACATTGCCGCCCGGAGCCAGGCCGGCGTATACCTCGTCCGCGATCAGCCACAGGTCATGGCGCTGAGCCAGCTCAGCGATGACCGCGAGCTCGTGCTCGTTGAGCACGACTCCACTCGGATTGTTCGGCGAAGCCCACAGGATCGCGCGCGTGCGTGGTGTGATGACCGAGCCGAGCGCCGCCAGGTCCGGGCGCCATTCATCGGTGCAGGGCGCGCGCACCAGGCGCGCTCCTGACACCTCGATCGTCGCCGGATAGGTCGGATAGAGAGGCTCGAAGGTCACGACCTCGTCGCCCGGCGCGGCGACGCACAAGGAAGTGACGAACAGGGCATTCTGTGCGCCGGCAAAGTACACGACGTTGTCGCCGCTGACCGCCTGCCCGCTGCGGGCACGATGGGCCTGCGCGATTGCCGCGCGCAACGCCGGACGCCCGGCCGCCGGCGTGTAATGTGTGTCGCCGGCGCGCAAACACTCGATCGCACGCTCGATGACTGCAGCCGGCGTCGCCAGATCCGGATCGCCGACGCTGAGAATGATCACGTCCTCGCCGCGCTCGCGCGCCGCGACCGCCGCGTAGTGGGTCAGCCACGCCTCGGCGCCGTCGCCGCCGATCCGCTGCACGAGTGGTGAGAACTGCACGTACTTACTGTGCGTGGCCGGTGTTAACATTTCAAGCACATGAGCGCGGCTCCCTGGACGGTCGGACGGTACGTCGTCGAAACGCTCGCCGCCAACGGCATCGACACGGTGTTCGGCATTCCGGGTGTCCACAACCTCGAGTTGTACCGCGGACTGGAACTGGCGCGTCTGCGGCACGTGCTGGTGCGGCACGAGCAGAACGCCGGCTTCGCTGCCGACGGCTACGCGCGCGCCACGGCCCATCCCGCGGCAGCCTTCGTCATCTCCGGCCCCGGCGTCAGCAACGCGCTGACCGCACTGGCGCAGGCGTACTCGGACTCGGTACCGCTGCTCATAGTCGCCAGCAGCCCGGTGCGCCGCTCGCTCGGTCAGCGCTGGGGCGTACTGCACGAGCTGCATGATCAGCGCGCGCTGGCGGCCGACGTGACCGCCTATGCGGGCAGCGCCCGCACTCCCGAGCAGGTGCGCGACCAGCTGCGCGCCGCATTTGCGGCGCTGCGCGGGCACCGGCCGCGCCCCGCCTACCTCGACATCCCCCTCGATCTGCTGGCGGAATCGACTCTGCTGCGGCCGCAGCCCCTGCCGGTTGCACCTCCGCCGCTCGCTCCCGATGGCGGTGCGCTGCTGACCGCGGCTGGCCTGCTGGCCACTGCGCAGCGCCCGCTCTTCATCGCCGGCGGCGGCGCGCGTGCCGCGGGGGCCGCACTGCGCACATTGCTCGAGGCCACTGACGGGTACCTGGTTACCACCGTGGCCGGCAAGGGGGTCGTGGCCGAGAGCCACCCCGCCAACCTCGGCGCAACGCTGCCTTACCGGCCGACACAGGAGCGCATCGCCGCGGCGGATGTGGTGCTGGCGGCCGGCACCGAGCTGTCCGAGACCGACCTCTACACCACCACGCGCCTGCCGATCCCCGGGCGGCTGATCCGCCTCGACACTGACCCGGTAAAACTGGGCGACCACTACGAAGCCGACGTCGCGGTACGCGGCGATGCGGCCGCAGGCCTGCAGATCCTGGCGGGCGACGCGCGCGCCCGGCGCGGCTGGCGCAGCAGCGACGGTGATGCGGCCCTGCATCGCAGCCGCATCGAGGCACAGCTGGAGGGGGTCGGCAGATCGATGCTGGCGGCGGTGCGCGCGCTGCGCGCCGCCCTGCCGGCCGACGGCGTGGTGTTCAGCGACATGACGCAGATCGCCTATCTCGGCAATTTCGCCTTCGGCGCCGAACGGCCGGGGGTGTGGTTCCATCCTTCCGGCTACGGCGCACTCGGCTACGCGCTGCCTGCGGCCATCGGCGCCAAGATCGCCCAGCCGCAGCGCGCGGTGGTCGCTCTGGCGGGTGACTTCGGCGTGCAGTTCACCCTGCAGGAGCTCGCCACGGCGGTCGAGCTCGATCTCAGCGTCGCGCTGGTGGTGTGGAACAACGGCGCGCTGGGCCAGATCCGCGACGACATGCGTGCCGCCGGCATTGCGCCCATCGGCGTAGTGGCGCGCAATCCCGACTTCGTGGCACTCGCCGGCGCCTATGATGCCGGCAGCGCACGCGTGCACAGCGCCGCGGCCCTGACCGATGAACTGCGCGCCGCGCTCAATCGTCCCGGTCCGACGCTCATCGAAGCGGTGGCGACGGACTTTCGCGACTCGTGAGCGCGCCGTCCGCCGCCGCAGCCGCCCCGCTCCCGCGCACGGCGCGCGATTCGCGCATCCAGCTTGCCTTCGCCGTCATTTACGTCGTGTGGGGCGTCACCCCTGCGGTCAACCGCATCATGGTGCTGCAGTTGCCGCCACTGCTCGCCGCGGGCGCACGCTTCGCTGTGGCCGGCGCAGTCCTGACCGCGCTCGCGCGGGCGCGCGGGCTGGCGCTGCCGAAGGGCGCGGGGGAGTTACGCTCGCTCGCGGTGTCGGCCGTGCTCGGCATCGTCATCAGCAACGGTCTCAGCGTCATGGCGCTGCAGCACATCGCCTCGAATCAGGCGGCGCTGATCAACTCGAGCTGTGCATTCTGGCTCGCCTGGATCGGCATGTATGGCCGCCGCGCCGCCCCGGTGAGCAACCGCACCTGGGCCGGGCTCGCCGTCGGGTTTGCCGGCGTGGCGGTGCTGCTATCGGCTCGGGGGCTCGGCGCCGAGGCCCAGCTGGGCTGGCAGCTGGCCATCCTTGGCTCGGCACTGGCGTGGGCACTCGCTACCGCCGTGATTCGCGAGGCCCACTCCGGGAGCGATCCGCTGGCCTTCACCGCCTGTTACCTGCTCTGCGGCGGGGTGCTGCTGGTGGCGCTGGGCCTGGGAGGCGGAGAGGCGGCGCGCTGGTCCTGGTCGCCGTCCGGCCTCGCCGCAATCGCCTTTCTGGCGGTCTTCAGCTCTACCTTCGGCTTCGTGGCCTACACCTATCTGCTCATGCACGAGACCCCATCGCGCATCGGTACCTACGCGTACGTGAATCCACCGGTCGCGGTGATCACCGGCTGGCTGCTGCTCGGGGAGCGGCTCGACGCCCGGCAGCTGGCCGGCTCGGCCATCGTCCTTATCGGGGTAGTCCTGGTGCGCAACCTGCGCCTGTGGCCGCGGCGACGCGGCGCGCGCAGGCAGCCGGGCTAGTCTTCAAGCACGTTCTGCAGCCGCGCCAAGGCAGCCTTCCAGCTGCGCCGCACCGGCTCGACGTCACTCTTCTTGGCGAGGTGACTCACCTGCACTGCGATCTGACTCTTGCCGGACTGCCGGCCATAGAAACCGATCTCGAGCCGGGCTCCCCGCTTCCAGCGCCCGCGGAAGTACTTGTTGCGCGTCTGCGATGAGGGCTCGAAGGCGCCGGCCGGGAACCACTTGCGGCGTTCGCTGGCCTGCGTCGTCACCGCGTAGAGGTGGGCCAAGCGGGCCGGCAAGGTGCGCGACACTGCCACCGAATACCCGCTTGTGGTCTGGTGGCGCACGCGCAGGCCGCGGGCACGCTCGTACTCGACGGTGACCATCTGGCTCCACCAGCCAGGCACCCGATGACGGCGGGCCAGAATCTGTGCGATTTCGCGGTGCGGCAGCTGCGCGGCGCCGGCGCGGTCGAGCGTGGCAAACCACCCTGCCCACCTCTTGCCGGTGCGGGCCTTGACGGCCGCATCGCT
>Ga0209580_10000555_pt1 | contig 19846 bp, 32 predicted proteins | sample Coa_R1_5_FD_187153 | JGI IMG/M metagenome (GOLD analysis project Ga0209580, IMG submission 187153) | Surface soil microbial communities from Centralia Pennsylvania, which are recovering from an underground coalmine fire - Coalmine... | ecosystem: Environmental > Terrestrial > Soil >... | reverse complement strand
CAGCGACAAGACGATTTCCGTGGCCGGCTGTGACATCCCGGTGCCGCACCTGACCTGGACCGAGACCTGGGCCTTCAGCGCGGTCTATTTCACCTGGCAATATGTACGGCAGACCTGCAAGCTAATCGGCCGCGTCAATCAATATTCCTTCCGGGGCTTCCCCGCCGGCGAGGTGATGTTTCTGGGCGGCCACGCCGAGCCGCGCGGCATCGGCGCCGTCCTGCCCCTCTCGAACGCAGGCATTGACTTCAGCGAGGATGGCGTCGGCACCCTGGCCGGCGCCTTCAACGTCTCGTTTGTCTTCGCCCAATCCCCCAACGTGACCGATTACGTGCCGGCGCCGGGTTTTCCCGGCATCACCAAGACCGGCTGGCAATACCTCTGGGCCGATTACGAAGACGTTCCCGCCGCCGGCAATCTGCTGGTGCAGCCGCGCGTGTTCTACGTCGAGGAGGTCGGTCCCGACACCGATGATTCGACCGACGACCATGACAACATTCGCGACTTTGGCGACCCGACCACCGGCCTGCTGATCGGAGCCTGACGTGCCCGACTCCGGCGATCTCTTCGAGAAAGTTCAGCCCGGCGATCCGCTCGAGATCCGCGCCCGCACCTGGAATGCGCTCATGGACCTGGCCAAGGAGCGCAAGGGCGGCCGGGTCGGCGCCGGCGTGCCCATGCGCCAGCGCGAGACGAGTACGGAAGTTTTCGTCGTCAACCAGACCGGGCAGAGCCTGCCCAACCTCTCCGTGCTCGCCCTCGGCAATGCCTTTTTTGATCCAACAGCCGATCCGAATCAATTTCAGACCCAGAAGGTCGTCACTGGCAACGCGCCCGCCGGCTGTCCGCAGGAGCTGATCGCCGTCGTCCAGGATCCGGTCGATGCCGCAGTCGGTTCCGCCGGCTTTGGCGGCGTGGGCCGCGGCGTGGTTTTCGGCCTCACGGGCGTGCTGCTGCAGGTCAACGATCCCAGCCACCAGTATGCGACCACGATTCCCGGCGACGCCACGAAACTGCAAAGCGCCGCCTGCGCCCAGGGGCAGGCTCGCATCGTCTGGAAGGGCTCGGCGGGCAGCGGCAGCAGCAGTGGCTCGGGCAGCGGCAGCGGTCCCGAGGTAGTCTGGGCCCTGGTGCTGCTCACGCAGGATGGCGATGATTGCGGCATTTGCGCCGGCTCGGGCAGCGGCTCGGGCTCGGGCTCCGGCAGCGGCTGCCAGAATCCAATCACCTTCGTCGAGGATATTTCACAGTGCCCGACCTTCGGCAGCGGCTCGACCGCCGGCAGCGGAAGTGGGAGCGGCGCCTGCCCCAGCTTTATCACGCATCCCTGTTGCGGGGGCGCTCAAGTTTGCACCACGCTAACCGCGGTGGTAAGCGGCGCGATGTCCGGAACAGTCACGCTGACGTGGAGTGGTAGCGCGTGGACTGGTAGCACAACAATTGGCGGGCATGTCTTATTATTAGACCTTACCTGCCAACTCGGTCAAACCGTACTTAGTGCTGGCTGCGACAGCTTTGTTCTGAGCAACATGAGCAAACGCAGCGAAACTTGCTCGCCGTATCAGAGCGTTTGGACGGGATCTCCAAATGGGTGCTTAGGAACCATTAGTATCACAATCACCGATACCAGCGGCGGCAGCGGCGCCGGCTCCAGCGGCGGCACCCCGACCGGCTCGCAGCTGACGGTCCAGAAGGCGACCTGGTGCTTCGACACCGATCCGCCGACGCTGCTGGCCCGCTGGTGCGAGAACGTCTCCTGCAAGCAGCTCGAATGCGGCGGCGGCGAGGCCGGCAGCGGCAATGAAGGCAATCCGATTTCCCCCACCGGCTGTTGCCCGGGTCCGCAGGTGGCGTATTTCCCGGTTTACTTGAGCCTCTATCCGCGCAGCGGCGACTGCACCTTCCTGCAGGGCGTGCTGCGCAATGCGTTGCCGGACGTGTGGCCACCGGGCTGGGCGATGACCGGGCTGTTCCCGCTGCAATGCCCGGATCAGGCCGGCTGCCGGGTCATCTCGGTTAATTTCACGCTGGCCTGCGTGGCCGAACCAGGGGGCGGTTACAAGTTCCGTCTCACCTGTCAAACCGACGTCGTTTGCAACCCGGGTTCGTCCGCATCCTTGACCATCACCGCGCCGGATGTGACGGCCATTTCCTGCGCGCCCTTGCTGATCTATTTCCCGCTAACGATCTCGGGCGGTTGCTGCAGCGGGACCATTGACTGCATTATTTCGAGCGAGCCATGATGAGCGACTTTGCGATCGTGCGCCAGCGCATCCTGGAGGCAGCGCCCGACCATCCGCTGGCCGGCTTTCGGGCGCTCTTGACGGAAGATGGCATCCGGCAAACCAGCCGGCGGCGCGGACTGCAACTCACCTACGCGCCGCCGCCCCGGCGCGACATCATTTGCCGCCACGCCGGCGACGTGCTCGATCATTGCCCTTTGGGGCAGCACGATCGCGATCTGCTCGAATGCGACCTGCACGGCACCTGCACCCGCGAGCTGACCAGCCGCAAAACCGCCTTGCCGGTGGCGCGCTGCTGCCGGAATTGCCCCGATTACGAACCCGATCCCCTGCTTCTGCCCAAAAAGCTGCCGCCACCCACGCCACAGACGCCGGTCGCGGAGTTGATCGACAGGCTGGACGGTGATCCGCCCAGCGATTGGCCCCACGGCTGGCAGGACTGGGACAATGTGAAACAAGCGCACTGGATCAAGGCCTGGCAACTACTCGGCGCCATGCCGGCCTACCCGGAAGGGCGCTGGCGCGGCCGCGGCGTGGTCATCTCCGGTGGCGGGAAATACTGGCCCAGCGCCTATGTGAGCGCGCGCATGGTGCGGGCTCTCGGCTGCACGTTGCCGATCCAGATCTGGTATCTGGGCGACGGCGAGCGCGATCAGCGCTTCGAGGATCTGTTGCGACCCTTGGGCATCGAATGCATTGACGCCCAGCGGCATCGCCTCGATCATCCGTACCGGCGGCTGGGCGGCTACGAATCCAAGTTCTACGCCGTGTGGGAATCGCCCTTCGAGGAGGTCTTGCTGCTCGACGCCGACTGCTACCCGGTTGTCGATCCGACGCCGCTGTTTGATCGCGCAGATTACCGCGCCAGCGGCGCGGTCTATTTCCCGGACATTTCTCAGGGCAACGGCTGGACGAACTGGAATTTCTGGAACGTAGCGAAGTTCGGCCCCGAGTGCGGCCTGGAAACGGGCCAGTATTTCTTCCACAAGCGCGTGGCCTGGGAGCCGGCGAATCTGATTCGCTTTTATGAGCAGCATTCCGACTGGTGCTATGGCCAGCCGAAGGGCGACAATTGCAAGCACGGCGGCCACGGCGACACCGGACCCCATCGCGTGGCCTGGGCGCAGTTGCAGCGCCGCTTTACGATCTGGTTTACCGGCAGCGCCTGGCAGCGAAGCGTCTTTCTCCACCGCGGCCCCGAGAGTGAGACGCTTTTTGTCCATCGCATGCGGAACAAATTCAAGCTGGCGCCGGAGCGGTTTTATACGCCGCAGGATGCGGCCGCGACCTTCCGGGATGAGGCGCTGCCCGGCGAGGCTTTGGCCTGGGGAATCTTCGAGGAATTAAAACACGCATTGGCATGACATTCGCGCTGACCTCGGCCTGGCCCAAACGCGAGCAGGCCCTGGCGGATCTCACCTGGCCCAACAAGGTCGCCTACGCGCGGCGGCATGGCTATTACGCCGAGGCTGGCGTGCGCGAAAACTGGCACTGGTCGAAGCTCGATGCGATCGAGGACGTGCTCTATCGGGGCTGCCCGGGCTGCGAATGGGTCTGCTGGATGGATTGCGACACGCTGGTCATGAACCAGGACGTGCTCCTGGAGAGCTTCGTTGATCCCTACGTAGACATGGTTTGCAGCTATGATGTGTCGGGCCTCAACGCCGGGGTCCTCTTCTGGCGCAACTGCGAGTGGACCAAGCAGTTCCTGAAAAAATGGCGCGAGATCGGCCAGCGGGTGAACCATGGCCCGCTCAGCGAGCAGACGATTCTGGCCTACTGGCTGGTGGCGCAGCCACCCGAGCGCTGGCGCTGCGTGCCGCAACGGAACTTTAACAGTTATCGCTATGCGGAGGTTCGCATGCAGCATCCGGAGGGCGAATACCAGGCCGGGGATTTCCTGTTGCACCTGGCCGGCGTGAATTTGCCGCGCCGATTGCAGCTCGTGCGCGAGCTGTTGCCCCAGATCCGCCCTGCTTGAAATCCGGGATTCCGGATGGTAGACTTTCGCTGAGCAAATTCCCGCAGGCGCCGGACTCGCTACCCGGGGCATGCGACGGAAAGGCCGTATGGGGCCGTGCCGCCGTGAGTGCGGCATTCCCCCAACGGCCTTTTTTGTTGCGCCTCAACCCAGGAGTCCGCCATAATGTGGAAGTTTCTCCTCATCGCCGCGATTGCCATTCTCCAATACTTAAACGCCCCCCACGCCCGCGCCGAGTGCCCCTGCGGCGCCAGCGCTGGCTATGCCACGCCGGTGCGCAGCTTCATCGCCAGTCGTCCGATTCTCAGCCTGATTGAATTGCGCCGCGAGCGCGTCGAGGCCGGCGCCGCGTTTATGCCCTTCCGCACGCTGTATTCCGCCACGCCGATCCGCAGCTTCCTGGGCGCCTGCGCCGAGGGCCGTTATCAGCAAGTCAGCCAGGGCCAGCCGTGGACGCCGATCCGAAATTTCCTCGGCCGTCGAAATCGTTGAGCCTCTGCCGCGTGCGCAGGGGAGTGGGCCGGGGCCGCTCTGGATCGTTGAGCGAGACGGTGACGGCCCTGCCTTTCGAACTTTTGCCGCGGCCGTACCGTTCGGTAGCGCCGGATGGAAGAAACGGCGCAGGGGTGAGAGCCGCGGCTGCGGCAAATTCTTGTGAGGAGCGCAGATGTTTTCGGTTCCGCCAGGAATGATGCTTACAAGTGATGGCCGCATCGTTCAAGGCGGCCCGACGATGGTTCAGCTTGGGCCGTTCGAGCGACTTCTGCCGGATGGGAGAATCGTGTACGAAGGTCCGAAACTTGACATCGACGAAGCGACGGTGAAACGAGCCGATTTCGACTTCCGAAATGGTCGTTATCGAACCTTGTGAGAGCGACCCATGCGAAAGTGGATTCGCGAGCATCAGGACCTGATCGGCTGCGTGCTGCTGGCGCTGTTCGGCGTCGGCATCGCGGCGGATTTGTTTCTCGTTCTGGTGCTGCATGCGAAGTCCATCAGCATGGCCACGTGGCTGGCCACGAAAGCGCACCCGACGATTCAGGTCGCCATTGTGCTCGCCGGCTATGGCATCGCCGCGCTAATCCGGAAACGCTGGTACCTGGCCGCGACGGCCGTGGGGCTGGCCTGTCATTTGGGAACACATTGGTGAGCGCATGACCGGCCCGATCCCGCAATCGTTTGACCCGAAGCGCTGCCCGGACTGCGGCTGCGAGATCGTCGTCGAGTGGAAAACCGACTACTGCAGGGCCGACGGGCGGGCGCGATTGTTCGAGAGGCGGCATTGCCCGTCGCCGACGTGCAAATGGGAACAAGAGACATTTCTGCGGCTGTTGAAGCGAGTCAAGAGCCACGGGCCAGTCGCTGGCCAGGGCGAGTCGCCGGGATTGCGGGAAGGGCTATTTGGGCCGGGAGACGGTGAATAGGGGGACGGCCGAGATGGAGTGGCGGAGCTTCGTTGAGGCGATCCTGGTTCCTATCGTCGCCGCCGTCATAGCCTACATTCTCCGCGACATGCGGCGAATGGCCCGCGAGCATCAGAAATGCCACGACAGTCTCGCGCTCGAAGCAGCGGCGCGAATTCGCGCCCATGCGGCGATCAAGGAGTTGCAAGCGATAGTCAAGCGCATGGCGGATGAACTGGGCCATGCCTTTGTGCGGACGGACCACGAGGGCAACATCACTTATTGGGACCGCCAGGCAGAGAAGTTATTCGGCTGGACGGAAGCCGAGATCACGGGCAAGCCCATGACGTGGCTGATGCCTGAAACAGACAGGCCAATGCATCGGGCCAAATATCGCTTTGCGGCAACCGAGCGGAAACAGTTTGACCGGGTGATACTTGGCGAGGCTATGTGCAAGGACCGCGACCGCTTTGAGATCGTGATCCGGATCAAGGGCGTGCCTGAAAACGGGACGGGCTGGTTTGCCGAGGCGGAAATCTGGCGACCGGTTAGATTCTCGGAATTAGGCGTGCATGACACATTGCTTGCGCCGCCCAAATAGGAGGAAAAATGAAACGCTTTGGCTTCCTAGCCCTGCTCTCCGTGCTGCTGGCGCTGCCAGTGCGCGGACAGCAACCGCCCGCGCCGCCGACACCACCGGCGCCGGTCGCCCTATCCATCGTCAACGCGCAGCCGGCGTTCAAGTCGCTGATCGACTTGATGCCGGGGGGCACGGTTTCGCCCGATGCCGCGTTTCTATGGGACGTATACCCGCCCGTGGGCGTGGAGAGCGTGGCGAATGGCAGTCACTTCACCTTCACTGCGCCGGCCGGCCAGTACTTGGTAACGCTGCGATCGATCGACTGGACGGCGAAGAAGATCAGCCAGGCCACGCTCACAGTGACTATCGGGAGTGTTCCTCCAAACCCTAACCCGCCCGGACCAGGACCGCAGCCGCAGCCTGGTCCGGGGCCTGCACCGATTGCAGCGGCCGGCTTCCGCGTCCTCATGGTTTACGATCCGGCGACAGTCAATCAGTTGCCGCAGTCGCAGCTTGACGCGCTGAACTCCACGAAAATTCGCGCGTACCTCAATGCGAAGTGCGTGGCCGGCAGCGACGGCAAAACGCCGGAATGGCGCATCTGGAAGGCTGGCCTTGATGCCAGCACGGCGCCGCAACTGTGGCAAGACGCTTTCAAACGCAAACGCGATTCGCTACCGTGGATCGTGATTTCCACGGGCAAGAGCGGCTTCGAAGGTCCGCTGCCGAAGACCGAGGCGGACACGCTGACCTTACTCCAAAAGTTCGGGGGATAGCATGCCATTGCAACCCGGCGAATTCCTGATCGACGATTCGAACTTCCAGCAGCACGCCAAGAATGCATTAATCGACGGCCATCATATGTTCCGCGGCTGGCGGCCGCGTGACTTCGGCGCCAAGCCAGTCGGTAGTCTGGCGTTTGCGCCAGCGTTCAATCTGCCGCTGATTCCCCGCTCAGAGTGGAGCGATCGGATCAAGGAAATGGAAGGCACGCAAACCAGAATTTCGGACATGGTTTTGCAAGCCGGCATTCCGTCGAAGAATCAGCAGCAGACAAACTACTGCTGGTGCAACGCCGTGGTGACCGCAATGGAAACGCTGCACTGCGTGGCAGGCGATCCCTACGAGAACCTCTCGCCGGCGAGCGCCGCCGCGCAAATCACCGGCTTTCAGAACGTCGGCGGCAACGGCATCGACGCCGTGGAGTTCATCGCCCAGCGGGGCCTGAACAACGTCCACGAGTGGCCGGCCAATGCGATCAGCCGGCAGTATGCCACGGCTGCCAATGCGCAGAGCGCGGCCAAGCGGAAGCTGCTGCAATGGTATGACCTGAACGTCGGCAGCCGGCAGATCTTCGACGAAATCATGACCTGCCTGTTCTACCGCATGCCCGTGCCCGTGGGCCTCGGCTGGTGGCACCACGAAGTCTGCCTCTGCGACCCGGTGGAGACTTCCCCCGGCCAGTTCGGCACGCGCTTCCGCAATTCGTGGGGCGACGGCTACGGGAGCAATGGCTTCGCTGTGCTGAACGAGAGTAAGTCAATTCCGAACGATGCGACCGCTCCCTATTTGGAGATGACCACGCCATGATGACCGCCCTGCTTATGCTCGCGCTTTGGTGCGCCGAACCGCCGCAATCCACGCTGCAAAAGCCGCACACGAAAGCCAAACTCGAAGCGCCGACGGACTACCGCACCGCCCGGCTTTGGTCGAAGGCAATGCACGTGCCGGTTCGGTTTTACATCGGCATTCCAGCGAACACGCATCAATACGTGGTGGCTCTCACCGTTCCGCCGATCGGCCCGATGCAACAGCGCCAGGTGTGGGAATGCTGGTGGGAGAAGGGTGAATTTGTCGGCAAGCGAATCGATAACGTGGCGGCGCCGCAACCGCCCGCCGCGAATTGCCGGCGCTGAAGGTAACGCCAGCGCTCCAGTTTGGAGTCTCGAATGAATCTGCTCTGCCTCATGCTCCTTGCGGCCATGCCACCGCAAGACACGCTGGCGCCATATGGGCCACAAGACACCCTAGCGCCGCCCGCCCGGCTGCTCGTCATCGCGCACGACGATAGCTGGTTTGCCACGCAAGACACGAATGACGCCGTGAATGCCGCCAAGGAAAATCACATTCCCGTCGTCGGCACATTCCAATCCGTTCGCGTGCCCGCCGCGCGCTGGAGCGATGAATGGCTGGATGGGTTGGCGAGCAAGGACGCGCGACCCGGCGACACGCTGATTGTGTTCACCGTCGGCCACGGGGCGCGCGAGGGATTCCTGTACGGACTCGGCGCCCGGCAATGGGTGGTGAACCGGCTCGCGACAATGGCCGTTCGGAACAAGCAGCGGGTGCTTTGGTGGCAATTATCCTGCCATGCTGGCGCCGGCCTCGAGTACTACGACCAGCAGCCTTACGAAGTGACGCAATGGCTAACCATCTTCTGCGCCTCGCCCGCAGCCTATGTGGCCTGGTCGGGCGAAGAGGCTGGGCTTATGCGACGGCTGTTCGCCCGGCTGCGCGAGCGGCCCGACATGAACATGGAGGAGTTTCAGGACTTCCTTTGCCACAACGATAACCGCCGCACCTGCGACTGGCTCAAGGGCTGGCGCGGGCAGCGGATTTTCGGGCATCGAAACTAAGGAGAAGACATGGCCGATCCTGTTCCTTCCCCGGCGCCGATCAAGCCCGGCTGGCAATCGACGGAGTTCTATGCCCTGATCGGCAAGATTCTCACGTCCGTGGTTCTGCTGTTCGTGGTGCTCGGCAAGATCAAGCCGGACGCGGCTAGCGGCATCAACGAGCAGGTGACCGCGATCATCGCGGCCGTCGGTTCGCTGATCGCCGTGGTGGGTGTGAATGGCTTCGTAGTGCACAAATATATCGCCAGCCGAACCGAGTTGAAATCGTAACGCTTTTCCCGCCGGCGCGTGCCAGTTCGAGCTTTTCCAGAGACGGCGCTGCCGGCGGGAATTTAACAGGAGATAAATCATGGACTTCCGACCCTTGACCGCGCCCGAGCGAGCCGGCCTGCAACGCGCGCTGCTCGACAACGCCGAAGGCCGGCTCGGCATCCTCATGGGCGCCGACACTAGTTTTGAGGGCGTGGATCTGAGCGACTCGAGCCAGCCCGTCGAGGACGCCGAGGTTATCGATTCCATCCGCAGCGTGCCGGTGCACTACGCGCCGTTCCGGATCTTGCGGCGCATCGTGCTGATTCGCGGCGCCCAGAAACTGGCCGCGATGCCGGAGATGGCCAGCGCCAAGGATTTCCTGGCGAGCCTGGCCGGCGAAAACCTCGACGCCTTCGAGATGGCGGCCGAGGGCAACGACGCCGAGGCCAGGGATGCGGCGGCCGGTCCGCTGACGCCCGGCCAGCCGCACCCGCTGCTGCAATGGCTGCTCTCCGGCGGTGGCGTGCAATGGGTGTACGCGGTGGCACAGATCGTGGCCTCGCTGTTCGGCGTGGTGCTGCCGCCCTTGCCGCCGATCCCGAAGCCGCCGCCCATCCCGGCCGGGTGAGTCTGACGAAGATAATAACTTCGGAGGGCGCCGGAGTTGGCAGTATCATGTCCACAACGAACAGCGAGTGAATGGGCGGCGCTATGTTGCGAAGCCCAGGCAAACGCGGGAGGCGTTATGGCCGATAGATCGCCCAAGGCAGCGTATTCGAGCACGAACGGCGACGGCTTCACGGATGAGGAAGTGGAATTCCTCAAAGCGATGGAGCGCTACAAGCGCGAACATCACCGGCCCTTCCCCACCTGGCGGGAAGTGCTGCTGGTGGTGGAATCGCTGGGCTATCGCAAAATCGAGGAGCCACAACCGCTCCCGAAGGTGCGCGAATGATGATCGGCACCGAAGTCTTCCGCGTTTTCTGGGCCGAGCCGCCCGAAGCCGAGAAGCTGCTTGCGCTGGCCCGGCGACTCAAGATGCTCGGGCGCCGGGGAACCACGCTCTGCGGCTCCCTGTCGTTCGCGGAGACCTGCGCCCTGGCCCTGACGTTCGACCGGCTGCCGGCGGCGACGAAGTTCCGGGCGCTATTCGAGGATTGGGACCGCGAGCGGATTATCCGGGAGGTATGGTAAGTGCCTGACAATTTCGTCACCAACTCCGGTTCCGGCGGCCTGACTTTCCGCAGCATCGACAATAGCGGTGTCGAGTGGCCAATTTCCGTTTGCGCCTACGGCTCGACCTCTCCCAACACGATTGTCGATCTCACGCATGGTCTGCCCGTCCAGCCCCAGACCGGTGCAACCTGGTCGGTGACCGGCACGTTCTGGCAGGCTACACAGCCGGTAAGCGCTGCCAGCCTGCCACTGCCTACTGGAGCCGCACAAGAAGGCGGCAACCTGGCGACTATCGCTGGAGCAATCACCGCTGGCAAGGTGCAAGATAACATTGCGCAGCTTGGCGGCAACGCGATTGCGACCGGCTCCGGCGTGACCGGGACCGGCGTGCAGCGCGTGACGCTGGCGACTGATGTCGCTCTTCCGGCAGGGACGAACGTGCTGGGCGGGGTGAATCAGAACGGCACCTGGACGGTCCAGCCGGGCAACACGGCCAATACAACGCCGTGGCTCTTCAAGCTGCATGACGGCACGAACGCGATGGCCGCGTTCTTTGATCTCGACACCGGGGCTGGCACGCAATACCTTCCCGGATTCAACCTTCGTATTTCCGCGAGCGGTGGCAGCATCGAGGCGAAGGGCCAGCAGACGATGGCCAATTCGCTGCCGGTGACTATCGCCAGCGATCAATCAGCGGTTCCCGCTTCGCAGTCGGGCACCTGGAACGTCACTGTCAACGCGCCGATTGCGGCCGGAACTAATGTCATTGGCCATGTCATTGTTGACGCTGGCACGGCGGTTATCGGGCATGTCATTGTAGACTCCGGTACTATTACCACCGTCTCAGCAGTGACGGCGATCACGAATGCGCTTCCAGCCGGCACCAACACCATCGGCGCGGTCTCGCCAGCTGTCACCACGAGCGGCGGAGCCACGCCGGGACGGTATCTCGCGGCGGCTGCGGCTAATCAGGACAGCACAGTCATCAAGGCCAGCGCGGGGCAACTCTATAACCATGTTGCCGTGGTGAATGTCAACGCAGCTATCCGTTACCTCAAGTTCTACGACAAGGCGACGGCACCAACCTCGGCCGACACCCCGAAGCTCGTTTATGGCGTTCCCGGAAATACGGCTGGCGCTGGTATCGTGCTGCCGATCCCGAACGGAATTGCATTCGCCAACGGCATTGCGTTTCGGATGACGACGGGCCAAGGAGATTCGGATGCCACGGCGGTGACGGCGGGCGATTTGGCTCTGAGTTACTCTTACAATTGAGGACTTTGAAACATGGCAACTCAACAGGCTTCAGCAATAACTGAGGCCAACAACCTGATCGCTCTCATGAAGCAGATTCAGGCGCTGCGGCCGGCGTGGAATGATTTCATCACGCGCTACAATTCTGAGGGATGGGCTGCGATATGGCAAGCCTTACCGACTGCCGCATTGAATGGCGACGGTTCTCTTGGAACTGCGGACGGTTCACCGAATGCCTTTCATCCGATTGATACCCGTATCGTGACCACTCTCAACAAGAGTGTTAGCAAGGCGCAACTTACTAATGGCGTGGTGCTGTTGCAACAGTTGCAAAACTTCATGACTGACGCGGCCGTTACTCAGGCGCTTTACAATCAGAGCATCGACGACCTGGCCACCTGAGATTGCTGGCCATTTGAGAGGGTGACGAGATGGCTTCCCCTTCGATGACGTTCAACGCGCTGGGCAACATTGTCAGCAATGCCAGTGTTGCCGCCAGTGGTACGCGCACCGATGCCGTGGACGGAAGCACGAAGTTTGAGACGCAAGTCCAGGTCGATGTAACCTTCGGCACTGTGGCGGCGACAAACGGATTTCAGGTGCAGGTGTTTCGCCGCTTCGGTGCTGGCCCGACCGATGACACGATAGCGATTGTGAACTTTACCATCGCGGGCGTCGGCAGCACGACGGTCATTCAGAGCTTTGCGCTGCCGACCGGGAAATACGACATCAAGGTAACGAACCTCGATGCGACCAACGGGGTAACAGGATACTATCTCACGACCTCAACCGTGGATTCGATAGCCTAGCATGAGTTTCAACAGCACCCGACAACGCTGGTTCAACAAGCCCCTGCTCGGCTCCCGGCTTGACCTGGACTGGGCGGCGGAATACGGCGTCGTCGGCTACTGGCTGATGAACGAAGGCAACGGCACGACGCTCAACGACCTGACCGGGGACCGAAAAAACGGGACGTATAAAAATGCTGCGAGTCCGCAGACGCAATGGGGCAGCGGAAAGTCCGGTTCAGCTTTGGGATTTGTTCGGGCGTCGAACAACTATGTCGATTTTGGCGCAATTCCGCCCTCGATCCAAAATCCTCCTGTCTCGGTAATGCTACGCGTGAACCCATCCAGCGTGGCGAACTACGGCGGCTTTTTTTCCGGCGGATTGTCGGGCGGTTGGTATCTGCGAAATACCAACACGGGCGCTATTGAATGGTTGGTTAGTAATGTTGGCGGTAATTTCAGTGGTGGAAGTTTGGCAGCGGGAACGTGGTCCGACGTTGGTTTCACAATGGACGCCAGCAACAATGTGAAGATTTATCAGGACGGAAAATCGGTAGCGACGGGAGGGAGAAATTTAACGGGCAGCGGCAATTTGATCCTCGGAACCGGCAACACCTCAAATAATTCTGAAGCATTTGCAGGCAGCATCGAATGGGCTCTTGTTAGTTCAATGGTTTGGACCGCCGCCCAGATTTCCCGCCTCTACGCCAACCCCTACGCCGGAATCCTGGCCCCAAACTACCGACGATGGTTTGCGCCGAGCGGCGGCGTCGTGGCCCGCCAGCAACAACTTACCCTCCTCGGCTGTGGCGCATGATCGCAGGCTTCTTGCTCCTGATCCAGCAGAATCTCGGCATGGGCGGGGGCTGCGGCGCATGAATCCGACGTTCCTCTTCCTGTTGAACCTCCAGGCCGGGCCGACGGGCGTGCCGTTCGACAATCTGGCCCCGGTCGAACTGATGCCGGCGAACTTGATGGGCGGAGCCTTCACGGAAGTGGATTTTGGCGGCACGATGCCTGGCAATGATCTTGGGGGCGAAATGCCAGTCGATTGAGAGCGAGCCATGTTTATTCCCATCCGCGAAATGGTGATCGGTGATATGCGGGATGCCACCTGGGACTTCGCCCAATTTCCCGAGCTGGCTGCCGGCTCGGGGTTAACCGTCGTCTCCGGCACAATCACGAGCACGGATCCCGGCCTGAGCATCGCCAACAGCGGCAGCGCCACGGTGAACGGAACGAAGGTGCAAATCCGGATCACCGCCGTGGCTTTGACGAAGGTCGGGGCGACGAAATGGCTGATCGTGTTGAGCAATGGCGCGGAAATCGCGCGCTGGGTGAATTACCCGGTGGTGGGTTAGGCCGATGCACATCGCCGACTTCTGGCTGAACCTCATTTCCTTTGTCGCCATCGACTGCTGAATTCACCGTTGCTTTGGTGGCACAATTATCGCTACTTGCCGCACATGAAGGATGAAGCCGTTTCGCCAGTAGCCTTCCTGATGGAAGCGATTCCAGTTGCCAAACCGAGCGACAAAACGCGCCGATCGACTGAGGCGGCCGTTGCCCGATTGCTCGAAATTACGGGCAAGCAGAGCGAAGGCCGGCGCCGGTTCCTCGACTGGCTGCGCGTGGAATTCGCCGTGGAGAAGCCAAGCCAGAAGTTGCAAGACGTGCCGGCCCTCGACACTGATACGCTGATTGCCGAAGTGAAGAAGGCCCGCGGCAAGGCAAAAGGGTTGACCGTGGCCGGGCTCGGCAGGCTGAGAGAGGAACACGCCCGCACCGTGGCCCCGCTGCAAACGCTGGCCGCCGAAGCCCGGCAACTGGAGCGCCAAGTTTCCGATCTTGTCAACGCCGCCTACGGTCTGACCCCCGACGAAATCGCGCTCATTTGGCGAATGGCCCCGCCGCGAATGCCGATTTCGGCGCCGGCGGGCGCCGATTGATTGGCTTGTCGAGAAACGATATACTAAGTAATCTAATAGTCCCACGGCGATTCCACTTGGAAAAAACTGGAAATTTGCCGATAACACTTCATGATCTACTGCCATTGAAAGGAGGCGGCGATGACAACGTTTGATCTGGCCGACGTGCGCAAATTCGCCGCCGAACTGAATGTCCGCATGGACCAATGCGACAATGGCGAGGGCATGGAGTGCGCCAGGCTGGACGATACGCTTCGGCACTATGCGCAACTTTGCGTTGAGTTTTGTGAGAAGGTTCGCGAATGGGGCCGCGCCGTCTTTGCGGGGAAGGTAGCATTCGACCCCGAAGTAGAGAGAACCTGGCTAGATGAGGGAGTCATTTTGCACGCGCGAGCCAACGCGTTGTGGGAATTCGGCCGAGAACGCGCGAATAATTGCTTCACATTGGAAGGCGGGGCGCCTCTTGGTTCGGCGCTTCGGAATTTGGAGCGTCTCTTGTTGGGATGGGTAACGCCTAAGCTCTCAGTTTCTCCTTCGGCCCGACAAGGTATTCCGGCAAGTTCCGTTCATTCCAATAAGGTGGCGCAGAAGGTGTCGTTGTAGTCGTCCCAAATCCAATCCAGGCAGCATGCGGAACAAATGCCGCGGCCCATGCTCCTGGCGCCTTCGACCGGCTCGCCGCAAACACAAATGAACGGGCCGAGCCGCATTTCCTCTTGGCTGATGTGGAATCCAGCCGGTCGATGCAGATTGCCCATCACTTCTCCAGCTTCTCCAGCAATTCGCCGGCTTCCTTTGCGGCCGGGTTCATTTCCGCCGTCAACACTGACAGCGCCTCTTTCGCCTTTATCGCAAGCGAGAAAATCTTGCGCTTTTGGAGAATTCGCGCCGACCAGCGCGCATGCGCTTCGGCCTCTCGCTTCGTGCCGAAATAACCAATTTCCTCGCCACCATGAGCCATGCTTCCTAAAATCACCACCCACTTCTTGGGACCAGTTCGGGACCGTCCAAGAAATATTTCGAGTACCGGGATCGGTTGCATCACTGTCGCCACAAACATTTACTCACGCCCTTTCGAAAATCTGACGGTCACTTCTCCAGCTTCTTCAGCAGCTCCGCCGCTTCCTTCGCGGCCGGGGTGTCTGGGTAATCCTTCACGATCTTTTTCAGGCGCTCAATGGCCTTGTCAGGCTTGCCGGCGCCGGTGAAATCTTTGGCCAGGTCGAGCAGAACCTTGGAGTCTTTGAGCTCGTTGGCGCGCTTGGTTTCCGCCGCCTTCTTGACTTTGGCCTCCGCTTCTTCTTTTGCCTTAATCTCGGCGAGTTCTTTAACCCGGGCTTTTTCTTTAGCCGCGACTTCGGCCATGCGCTTTTCGTGGGCTTCGCGCTTCTCGCGCTCCTCCTTGCTTTCCGGCTCCAGCACCGGCGCCGTCTCGCTGCCGCGCTTCCCGATCCGCGTCACCTTGAAGATCTGACGATGCAGGTCAATTTCCCGGCCGGTCACCATCTCGGCCGTATCTAGACCCTCGATCACGAAAATGACGTAACCGCCGTCGCCTTTTGGCGTGCGAATTACGACCTGCTTCGGCCCGGTCACCTCGTAGATTTTGTAAGGCCGGCGAAAGCCATCAGCGGGATCGGAGATGATGGGGCCAATATCGCCGACTTCACATTGCCCGACCCAAAGCATATCGACCCACCGGTTCGGCGTCTTCTTTTCAGTCTTCGTTTCGGGCGGATCGGCCAGGGCAGTCGCGGCCATGTTGGCCGCAGCCAAGAGAAGAATTAATGAGCGCATCCGGGAAACTCACGCGAGGGAAATGGGCGAGATTTTTTCGCTACCGACATTGCAGCCGCGCCGGGGGCGCGGCAGAATCAGACGGGCTGCGGATGCCGTCGCGCCCTTTCGAGCCATTCGCGCAACAGCACGCGGGCCGGCCCCAGCGGGCTTCGCGAGCGCGGATCGGATGCCGGCAGAAGCCAACGGCTCACGCTGGCCTCGGTTGTGTCCATGCGGCGGGCGAGCTCCGCCTGGTTCCAGCCCTTCAGTTCAAGCAGCTCCTTGATTTCGTCCGGGCTCATGTTTCGCCTTTTCGTCAGTGATGGAAAATCTGGATTATTTTTAGCAGATGACCTTGACACTGGTAAGCCCTCTTTTTAGTATTGTCTTACCGCTGGTAACTCCGGCGCTGTTCTAATCAGGAGCCAGTCGTGAAAACCATCCTTCTCCTCGCCTTTGGCCTCGCCCTTTCGCTGCTCGGCATGGCTGCCCTGCTGGGCGGCTACGGCGACGTCTGGGCCTGGATCGGCATCAGCCTTGGCTCCGCGATCATCTCATGCGCCAGCGGGCGGCAGGTGACGCTACTGCTGGCGGAGAACGAACGGCGGGCGAAGCAGGTCAAGCGAGGCTAAGCTATGCGTTCCCAAACCCGCAATTTAACTAGGTCAGTCGTTCGAAGCTGGGGAACTAGGATTCGAACGAAGGCCAAACGAGCTCGCGCAATGGCGGCGCCGCGAATTGGTCTAGAATCGCAACTTAGTTTAATTCGCGCTCTACCCGGCCTTCAAATTGGCGACGGCCTGCTCGGCCAGGCGGCACAGTGCCTGCATGTCGGGCCGCGAATGGTCGTAGTGGGCGGTCATCTTCGGATCGGTGTGGTTTTCGAGCTTCGCCATGTCCGCGAGCGGCACCCCGTTCTCGATTCCGCCCGAAACGTGCGAATGGCGGGTGCCGTACAGGAAGGCATCAGCCGGAAGTCCGGCCAGCTTACGGACCTTCGCCCAGGCCATGCACAGCGCATTCTTGCGCCATGGCCTGCCTCGCCGGTTCAGGAAAATGAATTCCTGCCCTTCATTCGGTGTGATTTCCACGATGATTTCCACGGCAATGCGTGGCAACGGGATCAATCGCGGCTTGCCGGTCTTTTCGACCGTCTTGTGCTGTGCGAGCTCCAGCCAGCAGGCCCCCGGCTCGCTACGCAAGTCGCTCCATCTGGCGCCGGACATTTCGGCCGGGCGGCAGCCGGTGTAGCGGCAAAAGCGAAGGACACGCGCAAGGGCGGGACCGGCGTGGGCCAAGGCGGCCGCAAATTCCTCGTCGGTCAGCCGGCGCCGGCCGCTTCCCTTCGCGAAGCGCACGCCCTTGAACGGGTTGCGTTGAATAACGTCCATATCATCCGCCGCCCAGTTAAAACAGCGCTGGACAATGCCGCATTGACCGGCCTTGCTCCAGCCGGTTTTGAGCCGGGGATTGCCTTCGATGAAGAGTTTCAGGTGCGCCTTACGGCACTCGCTGATGCGAAGCGTGCCATGGGCGCGGTCAAAGTCGCGCAAGACGCGGTGGACGGTATCCCAGGCATCCTTGTTGCGAGCGGCTTCTTTCCGAGGGGTTGCTTCCAACTGCAAATACAGGGAAATGACTTCGCCCACCGTCGGGTCTGCCGACGGCAGGGGCTGGCGCATGATGATGATCGACTGCACGGCAGGTCTCCCGCGATGGATACGGGCGATAGGGAAACCAGGTGTTACGGTGAGGCAAGGAAGCCCGCCGTGCTTTTCAAAGTCTAACGCGCTGCTGGCGCGGATTCCAGCTTGGTAGGGAAATTTTTCGCAAACGGAATTTTGAGTATGACCTCTTCCCTCTGGCTACACCTGGGCAGCAACAGTTACCGCGTCGAGCGTCAGGACCCCGGCGCCGGCCTGGTCTGCTGGCGGCTGTTCAAGCTCATGGAAGACGAAGACGAAAAGGTCGATTACATCGTCCGCCAGGCCTGGGACGGCGCCTGCGCCTGCGATTGCCCCGCGTTCGTGTTCCGCCAGACCGGCGCCGGCAGGCCCTGCAAGCATATCACCGCGCTACGAGAGCACGGTTTACTCGACAACCCGGCCCCGGAACTTCCGCCGGCCGTGGAAACCATCCCCGCATTGGAGCCAATCCCATGAGCGCACCCAGCATGAACCACCCCGCGAGGCCCATCGTCAACGGCGACACGAACCTCCTTAAGCTGAACGCCGCGGCCGAGCAGATCGAGCACGTGCTCGAAGAGCACATGGCCAAGCTCGCCGATCCGTCCGTCAAACGCATGGCCCGCGCGATTGTCACCGCCCAGGCACGCCAGAACGTCAAGGCCCTGCTCACCGGCGAGGTGATGGGCCTGTTCATGGAATTGATGAACCAGCAGGACGGGTTCCTCACCGACCGCTGCGACCCGCACAAGCCGAATGAACGCTATGCGCTCGAAACCGTCCGCAGCTGCCTCATGGAAGGATTCTTCCAGGGCGTATACCCCTTCAACAACGAGCTGAACATCATCGCCGGCCGCATGATGGTCGTTAAAAACGGTTGGGCCGGGAAGATCGAACGCGAGTTCGGCTGCACGCCGTTTTACGACAACGAGATTCCCGACAAGGGACCGGGCAACACGTGGAAGGTGCACGTGTACTGCTGGTGCAAGCGTGACGGCAAGGTAATCGAAATCGCCGGGCGCGACAACACCAAGGGGCGCACCTACCTGGTGAGTGCCTATAAGGATGCCGTCGATTCGCTACTCGGCAAAGCCCAGCGGCGGGCGCTGCGGGACTTGTGGCGCCTGCTGTCTGGCGTGTCCTACGACGAGGAGGAAGGCCAGCCGGCGCCGGAAGAAGAGAAACCGACGGTGAAAGTTGAGCCGGTGCAGCCGACAGCCCCGGCGCCAAGCCCGCAACCGCCATCCGAACCGGCGCCGGAGTTGCCGCTATTCGCGCGGCGAAAGGGCTGGACGGCTACGGACGCAATCCGCTGGGCGTTGGAGCAGGGCTGTTTTGCATCGGCTGCCGACGCGCGCAATGCCTACACGGCTTGCCGCGAGCGACTCGTTGCCGAGAAACCGAACGGCGGACCCGCCGACATGGCCATCGCCTGGGTCGCGGATGTCGCCAATCGCGTCGAGGAGTCGTTGCCGGCACCGGACGGCCTGCCCGAATTGGAGAACGCCTGATGCACCCGACCGAAATTGCCGCCGATCAGCCCGACCTTTTTAAGCAGGTCGTCGAGCTATCGGAAGCGCTGAAGCGCGAAAACGCCAGCCTCCGCGAGGCCTTGAACGACATGGCGGTCCGGCACGGCAAGCTGCTGCGCACGCAGGACATACTGGCCGCGGCGCTGTTAGGTGCTTTAAAGCACATACGCGCATCATCGACGGTACCGGCATGGAGTTTGGCTGTGGTCAAGCATGGCGAAGCGGCCCTGGGGCTGCTGGCCCCGGAGCCCGAGCCGGCGCAGTCGCCGCTGCGGAATGGGCAGCAGTTCGAGGATGCGGATTTGGTGGAGGAGTAGCGGCATGATGCTGGCGCCGGCGTGGTTCTTATGGTCGTGGTCGTGGTCGGGGTGAGCGCCATGATGCTGCCGGCGTGGTTCTTGTGGATTTGGAGCGGGAGCTGGAGCTGGAGCTGGAGCTGGAGCAGGAGCGGGAGCAGGAGCGGGAGCGGGAGCAGGAGCGGGAGCTGGAGCGGGAGCTGGAGCGGGAGCGGGAGCGGGAGTGGGAGCTGGAGCGGGAGCTGGAGCGGGAGCAGGGGCAGGAGCGGGAGCAGGGGCAGGAGCAGGAGCGGGAGCAGGAGCGGGAGCAGGA
>Ga0209580_10000554_pt1 | contig 19863 bp, 18 predicted proteins | sample Coa_R1_5_FD_187153 | JGI IMG/M metagenome (GOLD analysis project Ga0209580, IMG submission 187153) | Surface soil microbial communities from Centralia Pennsylvania, which are recovering from an underground coalmine fire - Coalmine... | ecosystem: Environmental > Terrestrial > Soil >... | reverse complement strand
CATGGAAAACGAACATAAGTACCGAGTCGTGGCCTGGTGGAGTTCGGGCAGAACTGGTCTGGCGAAAACCGACACCGCGCCTAACGCGATCCACTTCACGGCGCCTCCGGAATTTGGCGGAATGGAGGGCCGCTGGACGCCGGAGAGCCTGTTGCTCTGCTCGTTAGCTGGCTGCTTCACTACCACCTTCCGCGCCATCGCAGAGTACTCCAAGTTCGAGTACGCCGATTTAGAAGTCCAGGTTGAGGGCACGATCAAGAAGGTTGAATCCGGCTACGCCTTCACGGAAATTTTTGTGCGCCCCAACCTGTCCATTACCAACGAAGCCGAACAACCCCGGGCGTTGAAATTGATGCAGAAGGCGAAGGGACTGTGCCTGGTCGCTCGGGCCCTCTCGGTCGAGCAGATCTTTGAGCCTCGCGTTCAAGTCAACAGCCTAGCAACGGTTTGAAGGGCGCCGCGATCATGGCCCGGCGCCAGCCAGACGTAGCTCCAAGAGGAAATGATGAAACCCAAGTTTAAGACGATGGATGCAAACGAGGCTGTAGCTAATGTTGCCTACCGCCTAAGCGAAGTGATCGCGATTTATCCCATCACCCCTTCTTCTCCGATGGGCGAATGGGCCGACCAGTGGGCGTCCGAAGGCATGCCCAATCTTTTCGGGACGGTTCCACACGTGGTTGAAATGCAAAGCGAAGGCGGAGCTGCGGGCGCAGTCCATGGCGCGCTGCAAACCGGATCTCTCGCGACCACCTTCACCGCCTCGCAAGGCCTGCTGCTGATGATTCCCAACATGAACAAAATCGCCGGTGAGCTGACCCCGGTGGTCTTTCATGTCACCGCGCGCACCATCGCCACGCATGCGCTTTCGATTTTCGGGGACCACTCCGATGTGATGTTTTGCCGAACTACGGGATTCGGAATGCTCTGTTCCAACTCCGTCCAGGAAGCGATGGACATGGCGCTGATCGCCCATGCAGCCTCTCTCGAATCCCGTATCCCTTTTCTGCACTTCTTTGACGGCTTTCGCACCTCACACGAAGTCAACAAGCTAGAGATGCTGGATGAAGAGCAGATGCGGGCCTTGATCAACATGGACCGTGTTTTCGAGCACCGCCAGCGCGCGCTATCCCCTGATCATCCCGTCCTGCGCGGGACCGCGCAGAATCCCGATGTCTTTTTCCAGGCTCGAGAAGCGGCAAATCCCTTTTACGCGGTCTGCCCGGAAAAGGTCCAGGCAGCAATGGACAAATTCTCCGAGGTGGTAGGCCGCGTATATCACTTGTTCGATTACGTGGGCGCGCCAGATGCCGAGCGCGTGATCGTCATGATGGGATCGGGCGCCGACGCCGCGCACGAGACCGTGGAGCACTTGAATCGCAACGGAGAAAAAGTTGGATTGCTGAAAGTTCGGCTCTTCCGTCCGTTCTCGGTTAACCACTTCCTGCAGGCGCTGCCCGCCACCGTCAAGAAGATCGCCGTTCTGGATCGCACCAAAGAGTCAGGTTCGGCCGGCGAACCGCTCTATCTGGACATCGTGAATGCACTGTATGAAGGAGCGAATCAGAATGGCGCGTCACGGCCGATTCCAGCAGTCGTCGGCGGGCGCTACGGGCTCTCTTCCAAAGAGTTCACGCCTGCGATGGTGAAGGCGGTTTGCGACAACCTGAAATCAGATCAGCCGAAGAACCACTTCACCGTTGGCATTAACGACGACGTCAGCCACACCAGCCTGAGCGTCGATCCCGAATTTTCCATCGAACCTGACAACGTGGTGCGAGCCATGTTCTACGGCTTGGGCGCAGACGGCACCGTTGGAGCGAACAAAAATTCCATCAAGATCATCGGCGAAAACACCGCCAATTACGGGCAAGGCTATTTCGTTTATGACTCGAAAAAATCCGGAGCGATGACGGTCTCGCACCTGCGCTTTGGGCCGCAGCCGATCCGTTCCAGCTACTTGATTTCAAAAGCCAACTTCATCGCCTGCCATCAATGGATTTTTCTCGAGCGCTACGACATGCTCGAAGCGCTCGTCCCCGGCGGCGTTTTCCTGCTCAACAGCCCATTCAGCCGCGAGGAAGTTTGGGAACACCTGCCGAGCACGATGCAGGAGCAGCTCATTGCGAAAAAAGCCAAGTTCTATGTGATCGACGCCTACAAGGTTGCGCGCGAAACCGGCATGGGATCGCGCATGAATACGATCATGCAGGTCTGCTTCTTCGCCATCTCGAAGGTCCTGCCACGCGAGGAGGCGATCGAAGCCATCCGCGATTCTATTCGCCACACTTACGGCAAGAAGGGCGAAGAAGTCGTCCAGAAAAACCTGCGTGCGGTGGATGAGACCCTGTCTCATCTGTTCGAAGTGAGTTTGCCGGAGCGGACAACTAGCCGCGCGGCAATGCCGGCGCCTTTTTCCGAAGAGGCGCCTAAGTATGAGCGCGATGTGCTCGGCACAATCTATGCCGGCCACGGCGACCTGCTTCCCGTGAGCGCTTTCCCGCCTGACGGCACTTTTCCTACAGGTACTGCCAAATGGGAGAAGCGTAACATCGCGCTCGAAATTCCTGTGTGGGACACCAAAACCTGCATCCAGTGCGGCAAGTGCGCCATGGTCTGCCCGCACGCGGTCATGCGCATTAAGGTGTTCGACAAGAAACACCTGGACGGCGCGCCGGCGACCTTCAAGTCCACCGACGTGCGCGACCGGGAATGGCAAGGCATGAAGTACACCATCCAGGTCGCTCCCGAAGATTGCACCGGGTGCGGCATTTGCGTGGATATCTGCCCAGCCAAGAACAAGAGCGAGACTCGCCTGAAGGCGATCTACATGCAGCCGCAACCGCCGCTGCGCGCTCCAGAACGCGAGAATTGGGAATTCTTCCTAAAGATTCCCGAGCTCGATCGCAGCAAGATCAAAACTAATGCCATCCGGCAGCAGCAGGTTCAGGAACCGCTGTTCGAGTTCTCCGGCGCCTGCGCAGGCTGCGGCGAAACGCCGTATCTGAAGCTGGTTTCGCAGCTTTTCGGCGATCGCGCCGTCATTGCCAACGCCACCGGGTGCTCTTCGATCTACGGCGGCAATCTGCCCACAACGCCTTGGACAAAGAACGCCCAAGGCCGCGGCCCCGCTTGGTCCAATTCTCTGTTCGAAGACAACGCCGAATTCGGTCTCGGCTTCCGCGTCTCCATCGACAAGCAAACCGAATTTGCCCGCGAGTTGGTGAAGCGGCTAGCGAAAACGATTGGCGAAGATTTCGCCGCCTCACTGCTGAACGCACCTCAGAAGGACGAAGCCGACATCGCCTTGCAGCGTGAACGCGTTGGCTTCCTTAAGGAACGTCTAACGCACCTGAATGTTCCCGAGGCGAAGCAGTTGCTCGCCCTGGCCGACATGCTGGTCAAAAAGAGCGTGTGGATCATCGGCGGCGACGGCTGGGCCTACGACATCGGCTATGGCGGCCTGGATCACGTAATTTCCACCGGCCGCAATGTCAACATTCTCGTTCTCGACACCGAGGTTTACTCGAACACCGGCGGCCAGGCGTCGAAATCTACTCCGCGCGGCGCCGTCGCAAAATTCGCTGCTGGCGGAAAGCCTTCCCCCAAGAAAGATCTCGGCTTAATGGCGATGAGCTATGGCAACGTTTACGTGGCCAGCGTAGCCTTGGGCGCCAAAGACGAGCACACGCTGAAGGCGTTCCTCGAAGCCGAAGCCTACAACGGGCCCAGCCTGATCATCGCTTATTCGCATTGCATCGCGCATGGCATCAACATGACAACCGCGATGTCCGATCAGAAAGTCGCAGTCGAATCCGGACAGTGGCTGCTCTACCGCTACAACCCCGAACGCCGCCGGACTGGCGAGAACCCGATGATTCTCGATTCGCGCACCCCGACTCGTAAGGTCGAGGAATTCCTGCTGCAGCAGACGCGCTTCAAGATGCTGACCAAGAGCAAGCCGGAAGACGCGAAGAAACTGTGGAAACAGGCGCAGCGCGACGCCGACGTTCGTTATCAGCTTTACGAGTATTTCGCTCAGCGTAAGCCCGAGCCGCTTCCCATCGGGCCAGACGCAATTCCCGTAAAACCAGCGCTTGAGACGGCGAAGGTCTGAAAGAGGATTATGGAACGGCGGAACATTTCGGCTAGCTTCGATGGCTTCGCGCGGCTGCAAGTTCTTAGCCTCGGAATCATCCTCGCCTCCTGGCTGATTTTTTGGGCGCTCAACCAACCGGTCACAAACATCCGCGACCTTTTCATCTATGTTCTGGTCCAGGTGAACCTCAGCGCTCTGATGTTGTGGCCGATGAAGTTTCTTTATCAAGATCGGCGGTCGCCTTATCACTGGCCCATCCATGTGGCCTCGATTTTCGCCGTGACCGCGGTTGTAGTTGTTGCCTCGGCGCTGGCGATTCACCGGGTCCACAGCTTCCCAATGCCTTTCTTCGCGTTCCTGCGGCAGAGCTGGAAGTTTCCTTTCGTAGCCAACCTGGTCTTTGCCTTCGCCTATGAAGCCTACAAGGTGACTACGTGCAGGTTGAAGCGGCATAACCTGGAATTGCAGCAGACGATAACGGTCGAAGCGGCCGAACGGGAAGTCGAGGCCGAAGAACTGAAGCAAGCCCAGGACATTCAGCGCGGGCTCTTGCCCAAAGACGTTCCCCAATTGCCCGAATTCGCAATTGCCGGAACCTGGGAACCGGCGCGCGTGGTAGGCGGCGATTATTACGACGTCATCCGCCTGAGCAAGAACAAACTGGCCATTTGCATTGCTGACGTCGCCGGCAAAGGCGTTTCTGCCGCTCTGCTGATGGCCAATGTACAAGCCGCCGTCCGCGCGTTTGCCTCTGAAAACTTCCCGCCATCGCGCGTATGCGCGCAGATCAATTCCGTGCTCTACACCAATACCGCTCCGGAAAAATTTGTTACGTTGTTCTACGGAGTTCTCGACGCGGGCACTCGGACGCTGCAATACACCAACGCCGGCCATCCTCGTCCCCTAATCGTTCACAGCTCCGGGAAAACCACTCGCCTCGAAAACGGAGGCGCGCTTCTGGGAGTCTTTCCGGCTTGGGATTACGAAGATTCGGTCGTAAAACTCGAGCCCGGCGACCTGCTGCTGCTCTTTACCGATGGCATCACCGAAGCAACCGCGCCAGGCGGCGAAGAGTTTGGGGAGGACCGCTTGATCGCAGCCACACAGACTCCGTACCAGGCGTGTTTGGAAGATTTGCAGTCGCACGTCCTCGGCCAGGTGAAAGACTTCTGCCAATCACAGATGGCCGACGATGCAACCTTGCTGATGATCGCAGCAGCGGCAGCGAAGCCCGAAGAGCGACATCCCGTACTCATACGCGACAAGAACGTTAACGAAGTTATTCAGTATGCCGGAGTTTCATCATGACCGACCTCAGCACTAAATATCTAGGCTTGAACTTACATACACCGCTGGTCGCATCGGCTTCGCCGCTTTCCCAGGACATCGACGGCATTCGCCGGCTGGAAGACGCGGGCGCATCCGCCATTGTTCTGTATTCCCTTTTTGAAGAGCAGTTGCGGCAGGAAGCAATGGAACTGGAATATCACCTTGCGGCCGGGACTGACAGTTTTGCCGAATCGCTCACCTATCTGCCGATGCGCAGTGAGTTTCGCACTGGCCCAGAGGGTTATCTGGAGCACATTCGCAAAGCCAAGAAGGCCGTCGGCATTCCTATCATCGCCAGTCTCAATGGAGCGACGCTCGGTGGCTGGACGCACTACGCGGAACAAATCGAACAAGCCGGGGCGGACGCCATCGAATGCAACATCTATGCGATTCCAGCGGACATGGACGTGCCGGGCAACGAAGTCGAGCAATCCTATGTGGACATTCTGCGCGCAGTGAAGTCCGCGGTCCACATTCCCGTCGCGGTGAAACTAAGTCCTTTCTTCAGCAACATGGCTTACATGGCCAAGAGGCTCGAACGCGCGGGTGCAGATGGTTTGGTGCTGTTCAACCGCTTCTACCAGCCGGACATTGATCTTGACGAACTGGAAATCCGGCCCCACGTCTTGCTGAGTACGCCGCAAGCCTTGCGTCTGCCGCTCACCTGGATCGGAATTCTGTATGGCCGCGTGCGAGTAAATCTGGCTGCCACCAGCGGCATTCACGGCGCCGAGGATGTCATCAAACTGTTGCTGGTCGGCGCGGATGTGACCATGCTTTGCTCCGCTCTGTTGGAGGAAGGAATCAGCCATTTACGTTATGTGGAACACGATCTGCGCGAGTGGCTGGAGTTACACGAGTACGAGTCGGTGACGCAGATGCAGGGCAGCATGAGCCAGCTGCGTTGCCCCGACCCGAGTGCCTTCGAGCGCGCGCAGTATATGCGGGCGGTCAAAGGTATCGAGTTCGTGCATCGCCCCGAGCATATGGCGCTGCGCACCGTGGAAGACTGGGGCCCGGAGTAAGGCAGGCTCCTGGCTCCAGGCTTCTGGCATCAGGCTTCTGGCATGGTACTTTCCAATCCTGTCATCCTGAGCAAGCCGAAGGATCCCTGGACTCTGACCGTCTTCAACTGCCGCCGTGAGGCATTCTCTCTGTAGCTACTTGATCCAGCTTGCCTCCGCATAACTCCCTGCAACTGTCATCCTGAGGAAGCCAGTGCCCTCGCTTGCGAGGGCAGTCGCAACGAAGGATCTATGCAACTTGATCCGTCGTGCCGGCGTTCTCGTCTCTAAAACAATTTGTCTGTTGAGGAGGGGAGTACTAGGTCCTTCGACTCCGCTCAGGATGACAGGTCTATTTCACAGCTCGTGTGCCGACGATCATACTGGCTCGGACTCTCTTGATTTTGCGGCCGACCTGCAGAAGCACGCCTTCAGAGAGATTTAGAGTCGTTGTCGGATTGTTCTGCATTTCTCCATTCACTTTGACAGAGCCTTGCTTAAGCTTTCGAACTGCATCACTGACCGATTCGGCGAGTCCGACGCGAGCTAACAATTTATCTATTCGAACTCCGCTCTCCGATAACTCGATCGCGACTTCTTCAATATCCTCAGGCACCCCGCCTTTCTGAAACTGCTTCGCCCAATCCTCCGCTGCTTTCGCCGCAGCCTCGGCAGAATGAAAATCCTTCACAATGTGCGCGGCCAAATCCTTTTTCGCCTGCATGGGATGGGCTTCCCGCTTCATGCGCTCGATATCCGCCACCTGCACATCAGTCAGCAGCTCGTAGTAGCGCCACATCATCTCATCAGAAATCGACATCAGCTTCCCATAAATCTCCAGTGGCGCTTCCTTGATCCCAATCGCGTTGCCGTATGACTTCGACATCTTCTGCACGCCGTCCAGCCCCTCCAGAATCGGCATGGTCAGCACTACCTGCGACTCCTGCCCGTAGGCCCGCTGCAGTTCACGTCCAATGAGCAAATTGAATTTCTGGTCAGTGCCGCCGAGTTCGACGTCCGCCTTCAGCATCACCGAATCGTATCCTTGCGCCAGCGGATACAGCAGCTCGTGCAGAGCAATCGGCTTTTCGTCCCGAAAGCGTTTATGAAAATCTTCGCGCTCGAGCATCTGCGAAACCGTAGTTTTTGCCGCCAGCTTGATCCACTCTGCCGGCTTCATTTTTTCAAACCACTCGTTGTTGAATCGAACTTCCGTGGTCCGTGGCGACAGTATCTTGAACACCTGCTCCATGTAAGTTTTGGCGTTCTTCATCAGCTCTTCAGAGCTAAGTGGAGGACGCGTGGCCGAGCGTCCCGTGGGATCGCCGATCATGCCGGTAAAATCTCCGATCAGAAAGATGACCGTGTGGCCGAGGTCCTGAAAATGTTTCAGCTTGCGCAGCAGCACGGTGTGGCCAAGATGTAGATCGGGAGCGGTAGGATCGAATCCCGCCTTGACGCGAAGCGGCTTCCCGGCGGCGCGAGACTTTTCCAGCTTCTCGCGCAATTCAGACTCCTTGACGATTTCCGCGGAGCCCTTCTTGATATATGTCAGTTGTTCGTCAACCGCTGCGAAGTTGGGCATTGGGGAATTATAAGGAATGCAGAAGGAAGAAGTCAGAATGCAGAAGTGAGGCCGAAATTCACAGATTGACAGTGATCGCTTTGTGATAAGTGTCACCGACAAAGGAAGTCATGGCTAGTAGTTTGAAATTCATGAAATCAGCTACTGCGCAAGTCCTTACATGCGGTGAGAAACCATTCGACCTCAAACTCCGGACCAAGGATTTTGCATTACGCATCATAGCGCTGTATCGCAAGATGCCGCGCACCGAGGAAGCGAGGATTATAGGAAGACAGATTCTGCGCTCCGGGACTTCGATCGGGGCGAATTACCGGGCTGCTTGTCGCTCGCGCAGCAAAGCGGAGTTCATTTCAAAGATGGGAATCGTTTTGGAAGAAGCTGACGAAACTGTCTTCTGGCTGGAACTGCTGATTCATGCCAATGTATTCCCCAACAGCAGGGTCGCAAGTCTCTTAACCGAGGCCAACGAGTTGACATCCATATTCGTCAGTTCTCTGCGGACATCTAAAGGCTTGGAAAGTACCTCTTAATTCTGCATTCTGACTTCTGAATTCTGCATTCCCGGTCAGGCCAGCGCCAGCCGCCTGCCAGTAACTCTGAATTTCCCATTCAGCACTAGATTAATTGCCTCGACATACGCAACATGCTCCTGCTCCAAAATCCGCTCGGCAAGCGTGTGCTCGTCATCGTCGTCGAGCACTGGCACGGCTTTTTGTACGATGATCGGACCGTGGTCCAGTTCTTCATCGACGAAGTGCACCGTGCAGCCGGCAATTTTCACTCCATAGGCAAACGCCTGCTGCTGCGCTTCCAGTCCCGGAAATGCGGGGAGCAGAGAAGGGTGAATGTTCAGAATTCGTTGCGGAAACTGCTTCACGAACCATGGCGACAGAAGCCGCATATATCCGGCCAGGCAGACGAGATCAACTTTATGTTCCTGCAAAACCCCTACCACTTCGTGATCGTGCTCTTCGCGACCCTTGTTTTTCGACGGAATGATCGCGGTATCAATTCCCCGACGCCGCGCCGTTACAATTCCTCCCGCATCCGGCCGATTGGAAATAACAATTGCGATGCGCGCATTCGCAATTTTTCCGGAAGCAACATTTTTCGCAATGGCCTCAAAATTTGACCCGCGGCCGGAGAGCAAAATGCCGATATTCTTCATCTAATAGCTCAGTGCTCAAGCTAAACGTCTCGATTCGCGTCGTCAACCGCTGCACTTCACTTATATGCGCCGTTCTGTTCGAGCATTTAGATTAATATCTTTGGAGTCCTATGCATTCTTATTACAAGTGGCTGACATTCCTCACACCATTGGCTTTGTGCGCTGCATTGATGGCACAAGACGCACCGCCCTCCGCTCCCCAACCTTCACCCAACGCTTCATCGCCGGAGCAGAAGTCGGAGCAGGAGAAGCAGATTGAAAAGCAGGAGCAATCTCAGCGCATGCTGGGCGTGATTCCGCAGTTTGGCACCACCAGCCGTCTCAATGCGCCTCCGCTCACGTCTAGGCAGAAATTTCATCTGTTCGTGAAGTCTGCGTCGGATCCCGTAGAATTCGGAGTCGTCGGATTGCAGGCCGCAATCAGCCAATCGCAAGACGAGTTTCCCGAGTACGGCCAGGGTGCCGCCGGATATGGCAAGCGCTATGGTGCTGCCCTCGCCGATGAAGTTTCCAGTGGTTTTTGGGCAAACTATTTCTATCCCGTTCTGCTGAAAGAAGACCCGCGCTATTTCCGGCTCGGCCAAGGTACGATCAAGCACCGCATGGGCTATGCGCTCTTACAAGAAGTCGTTTGCCACACCGATAAAGGCGGCCGCGGTTTCGCCTGGGAAAATGTTCTCGGCGCATTCACCACCGGCGGCGTGTCCAATCTCTATTACCCGCCGGCTGAGCGCGGACTCGGCCTGACCATGAGCCGCAGCGCCATCGCAATCGGTTATGGAAGCTTAGGAGGTTTGGTGGACGAGTTCTATCCCGACCTCAGTCACTGGCTTTTTCATCGCCACGAGAAAGTTCCCGGGCAGACGCCCTAAACGTGGAGTCTCGCCAGTACCGCCAGAAATAACAAGATAGCCAGAAACAGAGCGCCCCATGCGTTGGCGCGAACCAGCTTATGTGTTGCCGGCCACGGAAACATGAGTACGTCGAACACTGCGACCAGTTTCTCCGGCCACAGCAATCCGGCAACTCCGAACACCAGCGATAGTTGTACCACTAGCAACAGAACCATAGGGTTCATTCCAACGCTCCAACGCAACACTTAGGATGGGGGATTCCGTTCCTAAGAGTCTAGCGTGGATAGGGCGATAGCAGTCAACCGGAAAAAAGAATTTACGAACACGAAAGTCAGGTGTCCCTGCGAGAGGTACCTGCAAGCCAGCGGAAGAGCATATTCACCAGGCTGAGGATGATGGCTCCCCAGAAAGCCGAGGCAAAGGTATCGATCCGGAACCCAGGCACAACCGCCGATGCCAGTTCCAACATGAGCGCGTTGATCACGAACCAAAAGATCCCAAGCGTGAGAACGGTCAGCGGAAATGTGACGATTTTCAGCAGCACGCCCAAAGTGGCATTCACCAGCCCGATCACCAACGCCGCAATCAGTGCCGCCGGTATGCTCGTGACGTGAAAGCCAGGGATCAGCCGCGAGACTACCCACACTGCCAGCGCGCTCAGTAGCCAATTGATCAGGTGACGCAACGGTTCGTTCTCCGATATGCCAGCATAGGAGCGCTGCGAGGAATTGGCAATGTCAAATTTTTGTGAATGATCCCGCTCGACATCTCTTCGAATTCGATACGTAGTAAACTTTTCCCTTCGGTTTTCAGCGAACTTTACGCGTCCTTTGCGATCTTTGCGGTCAAAAGCTCTTAACCGCAGAGGTCGCGGAGAAAAACCGCAAAGGGCGCGAAAAAGCACATGCCGCAACTCACTTATCTCGAAGCCATTCGCCAGGGAATCTGGGAAGAGATGGAGCGTGATCCGACCGTCTTCTGCCTGGGCGAAGACATCGGAGTTTACGGCGGCGCCTTCAAAGTCACAGACGGCTTCATCGACCGCTTTGGTCCCGAGCGCGTGATTGACACACCTATCGCGGAGTCGGCCATTGTCGGCGCCGCGTTTGGTGCATCACTTACCGGGATGCGGCCGGTCGCCGAATTCCAGTTCATGGATTTCATCGCCTGCGCCATGAACCAGATCAGCAACATGGTCGCGAAGACACATTATCTTTGGGGAGCCCCTGCGCCACTCGTGATTCGCGGGCCCAGCGGAGGCAACGTTCACGGCGGGCCGTTCCATTCGCAGAATCCCGAGATGTGGTTTGTTCACAATCCCGGATTGAAAGTTGTGTGCCCGGCCACAGCTTATGACGCGAAAGGCCTGATCAAAGCCTCCATTCGTGACAACAACCCAGTCATTTTCTTCGAACACAAATATCTTTATCGGCGAATCAAGGAAGAAGTTTCGGAAGATGATTACATCGTGCCGCTCGGGAAAGCCCGCGTGGCTCGCGAAGGCAGCGACATCAGCGTGATCACGTATGCGGCCTTGGTGCACACCGCACTCGAAGCGGCGTATATTCTATCGAAAGAAGGCATCGAACTCGAGGTTCTCGACCTGCGAACATTGGCGCCGCTCGATCGCGAAGCTATCGTCCAAACAGTCAGGAAAACCAACAAGATTATCCTGCTGCACGAGGACTCGCGGACCGGCGGCATCGCTGGAGAAATTGCCGCCATCATTAACGAAGAAGCTTTCGACGATCTCGATGGGCCAATTGTCCGCATCACCGCTTTGGACACGCCCGTGCCATTCTCTCCTCCGCAGGAGGAACATTTTCTGCCTCAGTTGAGGGATATTGTCGAAAAAGCGCGCTGGCTGCACCAGTACTGATCGCAGTTGTAACCGGTAACTCAAAAATTGCTCTCTACTTCTTAGGAGGTGAAATGCGAGCTTTCATCCTCGGAATTATTGTCACTTTGTTTTTGCTGTTCGCTGGGGCGCTTGTAATCGCGCAGTTCGGGTATCTGCCGACCAACGCCGACGCCACTCCACCAGACTTCGAAACGCGGATTGCCTCAAACGCGCTTGACGCCTCCATGGAGCGCCACGCCCAGCGGTCCGCGAATCCTGTGCCGCCCACCGACGACAACCTGATCGCCGGGATGAAGATTTACACCATGAATTGCGCCGTCTGCCACGGCACCATGGATAACAAGCCAAGCGTGCTTGAGCACTCCATGTATCCGCCTCCGCCGCAACTGCTGCGCGATCCCCTCGACGACCCCGAGTGGCACATCAATTACGCCATTCGTACTGGGGTTCGATATACCGGCATGCCGGCCTGGAGCCACACACTCAGTGATCAGGATATATGGAAGGTCACGGCTTTCCTCTCACGAGTAGAAAAGCTTCCACCCGCCGTACAGACGTATTGGAAAAACGCTTATGGTGCTACGCCGCCGAGCCATAGCGACGAACAACACGGCGCCCACGAGCACAAGGACTAATTCGAAGTTCTTCGCGAACTTTGCGGCTGTTCTTTGCGATCTCTGCGGTTAAGAGCTTTGCGTTCGAACCGCGACGTCGCATTCCGCAAGCGGGCGCTTCCTCTTCGTTATAATTACCAGTTGCGCTTGGCCCAGATTTCCGCACCGGGCAGCGTGGAAGAGGAACTATGGCTACCGACATTGTGATGCCCCAGATGGGCGAGTCGATCGTGGAAGGCACGATCACGAAATGGCTGAAAAAGCCTGGCGACAAGATCCAGCGTGATGAGCCGCTGTTTGAAATCTCCACCGACAAAGTGGACGCCGAAATTCCCGCGCCCGCGTCCGGCGTGCTGCAGGAGATCAAAGTCACCGAAGGCACGACCGTACAGGTGAACACCGTGGTGGGCACGATTGCGAGCGATGGCGAAGGCGTTGCCGTTAAGGCTCCTGAGAAGAAAGCCGCGCCCGCCGCTGCCCCCGCGGCGAAGGCCCAAGCCCCGGTGCCGGCCGCACCCAAAGCTGCACCCGCGCCTCCCCCGGCTCAAAGGCATGATGAAGAAGATCACGCCCGCTCGTCTCCGCTGGTGCGGAAGATCGCGCGCGAGCACAACGTTGATCTTTCTCAAGTAGAAGGCACAGGACTCGGCGGAAGAATCACCAAGCAAGACATCCAGGCTTTCATCGAAGGCCAAGGTCGTGTAGGGGCGGCCCTCCAGGCCCGCCCCACGCCCGAGGCGGGTGAGGAGGACGTCCGGCCGGGTGCCCCATCCTTGTCGAGCGCGCCAGCGGCGAGACAGGGTGGGTCCGCTCCCGCAGCCATTCCCGGCGACCTCGTGCCCATGACGAACATGCGCAAGATCATCGCGCAGCGCATGATCGAGTCACGCCGCACCAGCGCCCACGTCCACGCGATGTTCGAAGTGGACATGACCCGCATCGTCAATCTTCGCAACAAACTCAAGTCGAGCTTTGAGCAGCGCAACGGCACACGCCTCACCTTTATGCCGTTCTTCGTGCGCGCCGCGATCATCGCTTTGCAACAGTTTCCCATCGTGAATGCTTCGGCCGAAGGAGAGGCGATCCGCTATCACCGCCACGTAAACATGGGCATCGCGGTTGCGCTCGATTGGGGACTGATCGTTCCCGTGCTCAAGAACGCTGACGAGTTGAACTTCCTCGGACTGCAGCGCGGCATCACCGACCTCGGCGAGCGAGCCCGCACCAAGAAGCTGAAGCCGGAAGAAGTGGAAGGCTCGACGTTTACGGTCACCAATCCCGGCCAGTTCGGCGCGGTGTTTGGCTTGCCCATCATCAATCAGCCGAATTCGGCGATCATGGGCGTTGGCGGCATCACCAAGACGCCGCTCGTCGTCACCGACAAAGATCGCAGCGACTCCATCGCCATCCGCTCCGTAGTTCACCTGACCCTCGGATACGACCACCGCATCATCGATGGCGCCGTCGCCGACCAGTTCATGGCCTTCGTGAAAAAGACGCTCGAGGGCTGGGGAGAGGACGTGGGGTAGGAAGCGCAGATGAAACCCAGCATTTGGATCGTTATCGTTGGATTGGCGCTTCTTCTCTGGTTTCTAGCGCGTGAGCGCCGGCCGAAGATGACTGCCCAGGCCGACCCAAAGATATATTCCGGCCTACGCGATCTTATCCTGCACGGCTCCCGCGAGAAATTGGGAATTTCTCCCAGGTCAAAATCCACTGAGCCGTGGGGCGTTGTGATGGATTGGGGAATACCGACGGGTACAGCGACGGTTGTCGCGCTTGCCGACGGGACTGCTAGCGTTTACCTAAGCAGCGGCGGCGGTCTCATTGGCGGCGGCCAATCACACGAATCCATACGGAACGCTGCAAAACAGGTTGTAGAAATCGCGAATGAAGTCCAGCCGTCAATGCATGCGACTTCCGACTACCCGCTGCCACAAAACGGACAGGTTATGTTTTACTTACTCTCCGATTCAGGCGTGTTCACGGGGGCAGCATCCGACGAGGATATGCGCGGCCATCGAAATCCTCTGTACAAACTCGGCGACGCAGCGCAAAACGTAATAACGGAGTACCGTCGAATTCAATAGCGCAATCTTTCCCATTTCTAGACAATCGTCCCGAATTGAACCACTAAGTGCATTTGCGGTTGATGGGTGCGCCCAAAAATGCCGCCTGACATCACCGTGGAAGAGCGGCCATTTATGGCCGCGTACCTGCGAGCCAGAGAACATCGCCCTTTAGGGCCCGAGGCGTGGGGGTGAGTGCCCTCACCCGTCCGGCGGAGCGAACTCCGCAACGATTCGGCGAGCAAGGCTCGCCTGCCCGGACGAGGGCGTCCGGGCCTACGTGTTCATCGATTGGGGCCAGCCGAACTTTCGATCCGTAAAACCGCCCACCTCATTCCACCGCCCACTTCATTCCTTCATCGAGAATTAACCGAATCTTTTTTTGACTTCCTCAGACTCGCGACGCTAGCCTGCATACACCTTTCCTGAGACGCGACGCCGCGTCTCTAACTACTCGCTTTCCGCCACCGATACGAGGCCGCAGTCGCAGTCAAAATTACAAATGGAGGAAGTAAGTGAAGAGTCTGCGAAATGTTGTGAAGATTACTCTCCCTATGCTGTCATTGTTTCTTGCGATGCCGGCGAACGCGCAGATGAGCAAAGTAAAAACCGTCTGGGTCATCCTGATGGAAAACCACAACTGGACCGGCAACAATGCCGGCGCTGCATTCGGCGCACCCGACATCAAAGGCAACCCGCTTGCCCCTTACATCAATGGAGAGCTGTTGAACACGTCGGCGCACGCCGAGCAGTATTTCAATCCTCCCGGCAACCATCCCAGCCAGCCGAATTACTTGTGGCTGGAAGCGGGCACCAACTTCGGCGTGCTTGAGGATACTCAGCCTGGCCAGCCTCAGCTCGACACAACTAAGCATTTGGTTAGCTTGCTTCAGAACGCCGGCATTTCGTGGAGGGCATATGCCGAGCCGGATTTCGGCAGCCCCGTGTTCGACGTCTGCCCGCTGGATTTCACCTTCCTCGACGTGGAGCATTTGGCCTTCGTTTATTTCAACGACGTGAACGAAGGGTTGAACCCGCTTTCGGCCGAGTGTATCTCCCACGTTAGGCCTTACTACCAACTCGCCACCGACCTCGCCAACCACACCTCCGCGCGATATAACTTCATCACGCCCAACGTTTGTCACGACGGACACGAAGGTGTGTCGCCATGTGACAGCACGGAACCTTCAGACAACACACAGCGATCCGACGCGTGGCTGAAACAGAACGTGCCCTTGATCACTGAGTCGCAAGAGTACAAAGAAGGCGGGGCCCTGTTCATTATTTGGGACGAAGCCGAAGACGATGGCCAGTTCAGCGACGGACCGATTGGCTTCTTTCTGCTTTCGCCGTTTGCCAATGGCGGAGGCAAAAAGGCCTTCAGCAACAGCATTCACTACGACCACAGCTCCACCCTGAAGACGCTGGAAGAGATTTTCCACGTCGGCCCGCTGCTTGGCGCAGCCGCAAATCCTCAGACTAACGATTTGAGCGATTTCTTCCGCGGCGGCCCCGGGCAAGGCAAATAAAACAGCGCCCCATCCTCTTAGCCGCGGAGGGTGGGGCGCCCGCATGGCCGCGTTTGCAATCTCGCGAGAGAATACGTCCTTTTAGGGCATGAGGTTCGAACGGCGGTCCGATCTTCATGCAGCACTAGGGCACTGCTCCACCCAAAAGAGCGCCCCCTATGAGAAAATCTGATTTTGCGTCGCGCTGGAATTGCCGGCGTCGCGCGTTGCTGCTCAGAAGGATTAATCATGCTTATCAATGAAATGACAGAGCAGGAATGCCACTCGACTCTTGCGGGCGCTTCCTTCGGCCGTCTCGGCTGTGCGCTCGACGATCAGCCCTACATCGTGCCCGTGTACTTCGCTTACGAGGCGGGATACGTTTACGTGCTCGGCACCGCCGGTCAGAAAATTGAGTGGATGCGTCGTAATCCGAAGGTCTGCCTGCTCGTCGACGAGATCGCCAGCGAGACCCGTTGGACCAGCGTGATCGCTCTCGGCCGCTACCAGGAGTTGCGGAAACCCCAATTCACCGAGGAGCTCGCCCACGCGCGCAAGCTGCTCAAGCAGCGTCCACGGTGGTGGCAAACCCCACTTGCCGAACGCGAGCTCAAATCGAGCGACGAGTTGATCGAGCCGATCTTTTTCCGCATTGAAATCGACTCTGTAAGCGGTCTGCGCTCGTCGGGCGAAACCCAGTCTCCACGAGACGAAAACGCTGCCTAAGCCGTGATCTGAGCGCACCCGATGCAGAGTTCTGTCTAGCAAAAGAAATTCATTGGGTCAATTTATGCGATACGACTTTCTTGTCGAAACTTATGCGACCGAGCGCATCAAGGTGGTCAGCGTTTGGAGCGAGTTCAAGGATGAAGACCTCCCCGTGCGCCCACACGCGACTGATGACCGTGGGCGGAGTGTCCGTGAGCAAATGGTGCACCAGTGCGTGAGCGAAGACTTATGGTTTCGCAACATGCTCGGTATCGACGTTCAGGCGCCTCCTTTGCCCAACGAAGAAAACCGCCTGGAGTTCATCAAGCGTTACGCCGAAGATAGTGGCAAACGACTGACTGCGCTACAACAGAAGGATGAAGCATGGTGGGAGGAGGAAACGAAATTCTTCGATGTGCGGCGATCGCGCGCATGGATCCTGACACGGCGGCTCTGTCACACCTCGCACCACCGTGGCCAGCAGATGGCAGTGTTGCGCATGCTCGGGCGCTCTCTGCACAGCAACTATGGGCCCACCGCCGACACTGGCGGCTTGATGCAACAACACGCACCAACCGTTTACGCCTATCGGGACTTGAGCGCTCTGCTTGAGGGAGAAACGGCAGGAGGCGCGAAGTCTCCGCTGCCGGGGCCGGGGGAGAAGTCGGTGACGGAGAGGCCAGGGAATTAACATTCGGGGAGACATGCGACCTGCTGCTTTGTTGAAGCGGAGAAGCAGGAAGCGGCAGCCAACAGCCAAGCGCAGTCGAAGGCGTTTCGCGGGCGAGAGCTTGCACTGAGCGAAGCGGCTCGCCCGCGGCACATCGCCACACTCCAACACACAATGCCCTGAGCGAAGTCGAACGGGCCCCTCGCCCGCAACCTTGGGGCAAGCTGCAGATTATTGCGGCAGGGTAACCAGCTCCGAAGGAGCGGCATAGTGCAGCCCGGCACCCTTCGACGTCGCTCAGGGCAGGCAGTAACTGCCAGGTAGGCGGCGCATTGGGTTGGGGCGCAGCTACCGGAGGTGCTGTCACAAAAATTCAGATGTAAGATGAGCGGAGAATACTTCCATGACCGACTCCGTAGTAGAGAGCTTGATCCTGGATCTTCTCGAGTGGATCGCAAAACAGGATCGAACTTACGAAGAAGTGATGGATGCCTGGCGGACCTCCTGTCCCAAGCTCCCGGTTTGGGAAGATGCAAATGATCGCGGACTTGTGACTTTCGATGTGCACCTCGGGCGTCGCATCGTGAGGCTCACGCCAGCAGGACGAACGTTCCTCGAGCAGCATCGCGCTTCCAAGGCCTGAAGCGAGGGGAATATGAAGAGCCCCACTTCTCGAAAAGCGCGAGAAAATTGTCCCTTCGACCCGCTCAGGGCAGGCTCCAGTGCCGGGTAGGCAGGGCATGCAACGGCACGCGCCCATCGGGCGCAACTACCTCAAGCGCTGGCCATCGATTCTCAAATACGAACTACCCAAGAACACGCCCCATCATTTCCGCAACAAACGCTGCAGGACTAAGCTATTTCCAACCTCATGCGAAAATCTCCTGCGTCTGATCAATTGTTTGTGGTCCTCATTGGCGCCCGCAACCCGCTGAACATCGGCGCAGCAGCACGGGCCATGACGAACTTTGGATTCACCAATCTGCGCTTGGTGAACCCCTATCCGCTCGCTTTTCGCGAGGCCAAGTCCGCCGTCGGTGCGTCAGCCGTGCTCAAGCGCGCGCAGGAATACAAAACCATTTCCGACGCGGTGGCCGACTGTTCACTGGTGGTTGGGACAACGGCGGCTCGCAATCGCAAACTCGACCACGATCTACGCCCGCTACAGGAAGGTGCGGGGTTGATCCATGACCAACTTCATGACGTCAACGTCGCGCTTCTATTCGGCTCTGAAAAGCGCGGCCTCTCCAACCGGGATTTCAGTTACTGTCACTGGCTGATACGAATCCCCACGCGGGAAGCCACCCCATCTATGAATCTGGGACAAGCCGTTGCTGTCTGTCTCTATGAACTCGCGCGCGAACGAGTGCTTGTTTCTAAGCGCGAGACTCGGCCGACCGCCTCGTCCGCCGAAGTCGATCGCCTCAGCTCGCTACTGCTGGACTCCCTTCGCACCTGCGGCTACATGAAACCAACATCCGCCGTTCCGACTGAAGAAAAAGTTCGCCGCCTCGTGCGCCGGCTCAAGCTTTCTCCAGACGATGCTCATCTGCTAGAAGGCATGTTCCGCCAGATACTCTGGCAAATGCATAAGGAGTAACTGAAAGTGGTTGCCCCACCCTTGTCGCGCACTTTGCGACAGGGTGGGGATTTTGACTTTGCTTTTGAGAGAAAAACTTAGTACTTCCGTAATCCCTCGTCCGCGAATTCCCTATGTACTCTTATCTACTCCCCAAATACTTGTAGGATGCGCAAGATTTATCTTTTCACCATGCTGCTGCTCTTCGCCTTCGCCGCGATCGCCAGCGCGCAAGATAACCGCGTCTTTAACTGGACGCCCGCCAACACCGAGACTATTCCCATGGAGCCCGCCAGCTGGCATGCCGGCCGCATCTACCATCCGGCAGCCGGAGGCGGCAACATGCACGTCGGCATCGAATCCCGATATCCCATCACCGTTGCGATGGCCTGGGCCGACGAATGGAACACCGCGATGCAGCATCCCGACGCGCCCGTAAATTTCGACTTCCTCTGTGTGAAGGAGCACGTCACCAGCACGACTTACGAGTGTCATCTCCCCTCTGAGCGCCCCATGATCATCACCTTTCGCGACGAGCGCAAGCCCGAGAAGCCTGTGGTCGCGACCATCGGCGCGATTCTCGGACCCGGCGCGCGGCAATTCATTTCGCCTAACGATCTTCACATCCAGTACTACAGCTGGAGTTGCGTGGACAATTGCATTCTGCCCGAGTTTCACTGGCGCCGCATCCTGAACGAAAAATATGATGTGACGCCCGTGCCCAAGATCTACAGCCTGATGACACCCGACCACGACGGCCAGGAACTCAGCGTGAAAATTAAGTCGCCGATTCCGCTGACCATCGCTCTGCTGCC
>Ga0209580_10000553_pt1 | contig 19933 bp, 18 predicted proteins | sample Coa_R1_5_FD_187153 | JGI IMG/M metagenome (GOLD analysis project Ga0209580, IMG submission 187153) | Surface soil microbial communities from Centralia Pennsylvania, which are recovering from an underground coalmine fire - Coalmine... | ecosystem: Environmental > Terrestrial > Soil >... | reverse complement strand
GCTCTTCCGGGCGTGGACAGGATGCGGCAGACGGTCCGAGGCCTCGGCGCCCCGCCCCCGATCCATCACCTGACCGGGATCACGCCCGTCGACGCCGACTTCGGCACCTCGACGTTCGCCATGCCGGTCACCCCTTGGCTGCAGACGACGGTGCCGGGCCTGATCACCGGCGGCATGATCGCCTTCCTCGCCGACGGCCCGCTGGGGACGGCGATCATGACCGTCCTTGGGCCCCTGGGCTACATGACCACCTCCGACATCTCGCTGAGCTTCCTGCGGCCGGGCACCCTCGACGGCGGCACGCTCACGGGGCGGGCGCGCGTGATCCACGGCGGCAGGTCGGTCGCGCTCTCCGAGGTGACGATCGAGGACGAGCTCGGCCGGCACCTGGCCCACGGCACCTCTCGCGGCTTCGTGCTCAGGGCGCCCGCCGCACCACCCGACGCCGAGCCCCAGCCCCGAGTCGAGTACGCCACCCCCGACCCGTACCTGCGCCGACCGGTGAAGGGCAGCCCGTTTGCCCAGGAGGACTGGAACCGCATGACCGGGCTGCAGGCGCTTCGCCTGTGCGTCGAGGACCGCGAGGTCGCGCCACCCATCCACCACCTCACAGGGCTCCGGCCGATCGAGGCCCTGGAGGGTCGCTGCTCGTTCGTGCTGCCGGCGACGGCGTGGCTGGCGCCGCCCGCGCCACACGTCTACGGCGGCGCGATCGCGCTGCTCGCGGACGCCGCGCTGTCGGGGGCGGTCCTGACCCTCTGCCCGGCGGGCGGATCCTTCGCGACCCTCGACCTCAAGGTCAACTTCCTCCGGCCGGTGCTGCCCGACGGCGGACTGCTCACCGCGCTCGCCACGCTCGCGCACCGCGGGCGGACGATGGTCGTCGCGACGGCGGAGCTGTTCAACGAAGAGGGCAAGCGCATCGCCATCGCAAGCTCGAGCGCGCTGCTCATGCCGGGCAGGCCGTGGAGCGCGATCGTGGACCTGACCGAGCAGGAACCGACAGAGTCCTGAAAGGGGGCGTTTTTGGCTAAAGCCCCAGCAGGCGCGCGATGAGGATTCGCTGCACCTCCGAGGTGCCTTCGCCGATCTCGTTGACCTTCACGTCGCGCCAGTAGCGCGCGACGGGGTAGTCCTCCATGAACCCGTAGCCGCCGTGGATCTGCAGCGCGCTGTCGGCCGCGCGCTTGGAGGCCTCGGAGGCGTAGAGCTTGCACATCGCGGCCAGCATGCGGACCTCATCGGTCGTCTGCTCGCCCGCGTGCGCATAGGCCACCGCCGCCCGGTAGACCATCGTCCGGGCGAGCTCGGTCTCCATCGCCATGTCGGCGAGCTTGAACTGGATCGCCTGGTGCTTGGAGATTGGTTCGCCGAAGGTCTTGCGTTCTTTCGCGTAGGCCAGCGCGGCGTCGAGGCACGCTTGCGCCAGGCCCACAGACAAGGCGGCGATCGCGATGCGCCCGCCCGTGAGCGTGTGCAGGAACTGGCGGTATCCGCCACCACGCGGTCCGAGCAGGTTATCGAGCGGGACGGCGCAGTCCTCGAAGCTGAGCGGATGCGTGTCGGACGAGTGCCAGCCGAGCTTGCGGTAGGACTCGAGCACGTGATAGCCGGGCGTGCCGGTCGGGATCAGGATCGCGCTGATCTCCGCCTCACCCGTATTCGTGTTCGATCTCCCGGTGACCGCTGTCACAGTCACGCCGGCCGAGATCTCGGTCCCGCAGTTGGTGATGAACTGCTTCGCCCCGTTGACGACCCAATGGCCGTCGGACTCCTCGGCTCGGGTCTTGGTCGCGCCCGCATCCGACCCGGCCTCCGGCTCCGTGAGCCCGAACGACCACAGCCTGCGGCCGGCGAGGAGCTCGGGCAGCCACTGCTCCTTCTGCGCCCTGGTGCCGAACTCGTAGATGGGAGCGGCGCCGAGGCAGACCGCGGCCTCGAGCGTGATGCCCACCCCGGTGTCCGCGCGCGAGATCTCCTCGATCGCGAGGCAGAGCGAGAGAAAGTCGGCGCCCGCGCCGCCGAACTCCTCGGAGAACGGCAGGCCGAACAGGCCGAGCTCGCCCATCTGGCGCACGATGTCGTAGCCGAACCGGTGATTGCGGTCGAGCTCCGCGGCCGCCGGCGCGACCACTTCGCGCGCGAAGTCGCGGCACGTCTCGCGGATCGCCTGCTGCTCCTCGCTCAGCGTGAAGTCCACTTGCGCAATCGTTGCATGTGCCGCCCGTTGAGCGAATTAGCATCGGGCGGGTGAGCGACCTTTACGACGAAGGCGTCCGGATCGTGTCCGGGCTGCGGGACCTCGACGGGCCGAACGTGAACCCTGTCTGCCAGACGCGGCTTTACGAGCACGGAAGGCGGACCGAGCGCGCGCTCGTCCTCCTCCACGGGTTCACCAACTGTCCGCAGCAGTTCGACGTGATCGGTCGCCTCTTTCACGCCCGGGGTTGGAACGTCCTGATCCCTCGCTATCCACGGCATGGCTACAAGGACCGCCTGAACACGACGATCTCGGAGCTGCGCGCCGAGCACCTCCTGGCCCTGGCCAACCAGTCGGCCAACGCCGCGCACGGCCTTGGCGAGCACGTGACGGTGGCCGGGATCTCGCTCGGCGGATCGCTCGCGGGACACCTGGCGCAGAACCACGAGCACGTGAACCGCGCCGTGCTGATCGCGCCGATGTTCGGCATCAAGTTCATCCCCGGGCCGTTGAGCCGCCTGGTCGGGCGCCTCGCCTATCTGCTGCCGAACTTCTACCTCTGGTGGGACCCTCGGCTGAAAGACCGGCTGCCTCCGCCCTACGGCTACCCGCGCTTTTCGACCCACGCCTACGCCTCGCTGTTCAGGATCGCCGCCGCGGTCGCGCGGTCGGCCCGCGTCACGCCGCCGAAAGCCGGGCAGATCGCCGTGGTCACGAACGCGGGCGAACCGGGTCTCGAAAACCGGTTCACGTATCGGATCGTCGAGTGGTGGCGGTCGCACGGCGCGGAGGTGGAGACGTACGAGTTCCCGCTCAGCCACCACCTGCCCCACGACCTGATCGACCCGGTGAACCCGGACCAGAACACCGAGCTCGTCTACCCGATCGTCACGCGCCTCATCGAAGGAGCGTGACCGACATCTCGAGCTCGAGCGCGTCCTCATCGGGACGGACCTTGCTCACGCCGCCCGTGCGCTTGAACCCATTGCGCTTGTAGAGGCGCGCGGCGGCGGCGTTGACCTCGGTGACCCACAGCACCACGTCGACGTAGTCGTTGTCCTGAGCCCACTGGAGCGCGCGCTTGACCAGCAGGTCCCCGATCCCGAGTCGCCGGAACCGCGGGTCGACCCACATCGCGGTGATGGCGGCCGTCCCAGGGCCGTCCGCGGGACCGCCGCTGACGGTCCCCGCCACCTCGCCGTCCAGCTCGACCACGAAACGGGTTCGCGCCACGACGTTCCTGCGCCACGTCGGCTCGTCGAAGGCGGCCTCGCGCTCGTATGTCGAACCGAAGGCGTACGGCGCGTCTTGCAGCGAGGCGAGGCGAACGCGGCTGAAGACCTCCCAGTCTTCTTCTTTCAGCGTCCGGATTTGGGTCTTAATTGCCGAGGACGAAGACTTTCAGCGCCCAGTTGAGCAGCAGCACGCTCAGCAGAAAGATGCCCAGCAGCCGCCACTGCATCCGGGTCAGCCGCGGCAGCCAGCGCCGCCCGCTCGCGACGCTGCCGGCCAGTCCCACCACACCGACCAGGCTGCCCGCGAACAGCGCGGGTCCGAGCGGGTAGAGCCTGACGGCGTCGGCCAGGTCGCCCCGCCACATGTACGCGAACGAGCGTGTGCCTCCGCAAAACGGGCAGGGATGCCCGGTCAGGTAGAAGAAGGGGCACGGCGGAAAGGCGAGGTGAGCGGCCTGGAGGAGGAAGTACACCCGCGTGTAGAGCAGCCACAATGCGAGGCCGCCGAGCATCGTGAGCTCGCGCACGCGCTCCTGGGGCACGGCCCGGACAAGCGTGACCGGCATGGCTCTCGCCAGGGGGGCCCCCGCGAAATCGACGCGGAGCGTCCGATCTCGTGGGGATTTCATCTCAGGAGGCCGACGATGTCGTCGGTGGTCTCCGCGACCGCGACGCCGGCGCGCCGGAATGCCTCCTCCTTGCTCTTCGCCGTCCCCCGGTGGCCGGAGATGATGGCCCCGGCGTGGCCCATCCGCTTGCCCTCCGGCGCCGTGCGGCCCGAGATGAAGGCCACAGTCTTGAGCCTCGTGCCGCGAGCGAGCACCTCTGCGGCGTGCTCCTCGTCGCTGCCGCCGATCTCGCCGATGACGACGAGGTGAGTCGTGCCCGGGTCGTGCTCGAAAAGCTCGACCACGTCGCGAAACGTGAGGCCGAGCACGGGATCGCCGCCGATGCCGACGATCGTCGACTGCCCGAGCCCGGAAGCGCTCAGCGCCGACGCGACCTCGTAGGTCAGGGTGCCGCTGCGGGACACGAGTCCCACGTGCCCCGGCCGCGTGATGCGCTGGGGGATGATCCCGATCTTGGCCGCGCCCGGGGTGAGCAGCCCGGGGCAGTTCGGTCCGATCAGGCGGGCCTGCGGATATACGCGCAGAAAGTCTTTGACCCGGATCATGTCCTGGATCGGGATGCCCTCGGTGATGCAGACGATGAGCGTGATGCCGGCCGCGGCGGCCTCCATGATCGCGTCGGCGGCGAACGGCGGAGGCACGAAGATGCCGGACGCGGTGGCACCGGTGGCCTCGACCGCGTCTTTGACGGTGTTGAAGACCGGGACGCCGAGATGCGTGGTCCCGCCCTTGCCGGGGCTCGTGCCGCCGACGAGCTGGGTGCCCATCTCCTTCATCTGCTCGGCGTGGAACGTGCCCTCGCGGCCGGTGATGCCCTGGACGATGACCTTCGTGGAGGAGTCGAGGAGGATGCTCAAGCCGTCACGTCCCCTCCCCGGCCCTGCGTGCCGGACCTCCCCGCAAGCGGGGCGGCCAGCTCCACGATCTTCTGCGCCGCCTCCCACGCGTTGGCGCCCGGCTCGATGCCGTTTCGCTTGAGGATCTCGCGGCCCTCCTCCTCGCGCGTGCCGCTGAGGCGGACGACGAGCGGCAGCCGCATCTTGAGGTTGTCGCGGGCCGTGATGATGCCCTTCGCGACCTCGTCGCCGCGTGTGATGCCGCCGAAGACGTTGATCAGCACACCGCGCACGCGCGGGTTCATGAGGATCACCGCGAGCGCGTTCTCCACCACCTCTGCCTTGGCCCCGCCGCCGATGTCGCAGAAGTTGGCCGCGCGGCCGCCGGCGCGCTGCACCAGGTCCAGCGTGCCCATGCACAGGCCGGCGCCGTTGCCGATGATCCCGATCTCGCCGTCGAGCGAGACGTAGGTGAGGCCGCGCTTTTTGGCCTCCACCTCATAGGGATCGCCCTCGAGGACCGAGCCGTAGCGCTCCTCCAGGTCCTTGTGCCGCCAGGCGGCGTTGTCGTCGATCTCCAGCTTGGCGTCGCCCGCGACGATCACGTCCTTCTTGGTCACGACCAGCGGGTTGATCTCCGCAGTCACCGCGTCGAGCTCGGGGATGGCGCGGTACAGCTTCTTGATCACGCCGGACAGGGGGCGCGCCAGCTCGTCCAGCCCCGCGTCGTAGACGAGCTGCGTGAGCTCGAAGTCGAGGGGCCCTCTCCATGGATTGGGATACAGGCGCGCGATCGAGCCGGGCGACTCCTCCGCGACCTGCTCGATGTCCATCCCGCCCTTGGCCGACAGCATCAGGATGTTCGCGCGCGCGTCGCGGTCGACTGTGAAACCAAGGTAGATCTCGCGCTCGATCTCGAGCGCCGCCTCGCAGTAGACCAGGGGGACCTTGAAGCCCTTGATGTCCATGCCGATGATCTTGCCGGCGGCCTCGCGCGCCTCCTCGGGCGTGTTGGCCAGCTTGATCCCGCCCGCCTTGCCGCGCCCGCCGACCGGCACCTGCGCCTTGACCGCGACCGGACCGAGCGCCGAGCACGCGGCCGCCGCCTCGTCAGGCGTGTGCGCGACCCTGCCCGGGGGGATCGCGATGCCCAGCGCGGCGAGCAGCTCTTTCGCCTGATACTCGAGGAGCTTCAAGGGACTCTGATTATGGCGAGGGATGGAAGGGGCACGTCGCGTTGGCGTCGCCGCCCGTGTATCCGTTGCAGAAGGAACGCTGCATGTCCGCGTTGTTGAAGAGCAGCACCGTGAAGCCGATGATCAAGACGATCACGAGCACGATCGCGAACCCGCAGCCCATCGCGATGGCGGGAATCGCGGACCCACCGCTTTTCGGGGCCTGGACCCCGATCGGGCGCCAGGCGGCGCCGTCCCAGTAGAACAGTCCGTCGTCCGAGATCCAGCGTCCCAGCGCATCCTGCCGCGGCATGAAGCAAGTCTATTGGTGCAGGGAGAGCCGCCAGTCGTTGCATTCCATCCAGTGCCCTTTCGGGTACTCGAACTGGACAGGCCCGAGGAGGATGAATCCGGCCTTGCGGCAGATGCCGTTGGAGGGCGCGTTGTCGACCGAGGGAAAGGCGTGGACCGCGGTTCGTCGGTGCGTGGCCCGCGCCAGCTCGATCGCCTGGGCCACCGCCGCCGACGCGATGCCGCGCCCCTGGTATTCGGGTACCACGCCCCACCCCATCTCGTACACAGGCTCGCCCTTCCAGTCGCGGTCCCAGAAGTTCACGCCGCCGACCGCGACGCCTTCCGGCTCGAGGATCGCCTTGAAGATGTACGCGGCGCGGGACCTGTCGGAGTCGTGAAACGTGCCGCTCCGGCCGGCCTCGACGTACCGCCTGTGCCGCACCTCGAGCTGCTGGGCCGTCTCGGGGCCGCCGAGGTGCACGGTCATCTCTGGTGCGTTGAGCCGGACGAGCAGCGGGAGGTCGTCCTCCGTCCAGGGTTCCAGCCGGACCCTTACAGCGGGATGTTGCCGTGCCACTTCGGGCTGCGCCGCCGCTCCTTGCGCATCGCGATCCGCAGCGCGCGGATCAGCTCGCCGCGCGTGCGCCCGGGCTCGATGACGTCGTCGATGTAGCCCCGCTCCGCCGCGATGTACGGATTGGCGAAGCGCTCCGTGTAATCCGTGACGAGCTCCCGACGGCGGGCCGGCGGGTCGGCCGCCCCCTCCAGCTCGCGGTGGAACACGATGTTCACGGCACCCTCGGGTCCCATCACGGCGATCTCCGCCGTCGGCCAGGCCACGTTGAAGTCGGCGCGGATGTGCTTGGAGCACATGACGCAGTAGGCGCCGCCGTAGGCCTTTCGCGTGATCACCGTCAGCTTGGGCACCGTCGCCTCGCTGAACGCGTAGAGCAGCTTCGCCCCATGGCGGATGATGCCGCCGTACTCCTGCGCGGTGCCGGGCAGGAAGCCCGGGACGTCGACGAACGTGACGAGCGGGATGTTGAACGCGTCGCAGAAGCGCACGAAACGCGCCGCCTTGACCGAGGCGTTGATGTCCAGCGCGCCGGCCATGACCTTGGGCTGGTTCGCCACCACGCCGACAGGCTGCCCGTCGAGGTGCGCGAAGCCGACCACGATGTTCATCGCGAAAAAGGGCTGGACCTCGAAGAACTCGCCGCGGTCGACCACCATCGAGATCACGTCCTTGATGTCGTACGGCTCCTTCGGGTTGTCCGGGATGACGGTCGCCAGGCCGGGATCGGCCCGCTCCGGGTCGTCGCTCGATTCGGCGCGCGGCGGCTGGTCGTCGGAGTTCTGCGGGATGTAGTCGAAAAGGCGCCGCACCTGGGCGAAGCACTCGTCCTCGCTCTCGGCCAGGAAGTGAGCCACGCCCGACTTCACGTTGTGCACCTCTGCGCCGCCCAGCGAATCGAAGGTGACCTCTTCGCCGGTGGTGACGCGGATCACCTCCGGGCCGGTGATGAACATGTAGCCGACGCCATGCACCATGAAGGTGAAGTCAGTCATGGCAGGCGAGTAGACGGCGCCCCCGGTGCATGGACCGAGGACCAGGCTGAGCTGCGGGATCAGGCCGCTGGCCTCGACGTTGCGCCAGAAGATCTCCGCGTATCCCGCGAGCGAGACGACGCCCTCCTGGATGCGCGCGCCGCCCGAGTCGTTGATCCCGATGATCGGGATCCGGTTGCGCAAAGCAAGGTCCATCACCTTGATCACCTTCTCCGCGAACACCTCGCCGAGCGACCCTCCGAAGACCGACGCGTCGTGGCTGAAGAGCACGACGTCGCGGCCCGCGATCTTGCCCATGCCCGTGACCACGCCGTCGCCGGGGATGCGGCGGCTCTCCAGGCCGAAGCCGTGGGCGCGATGGGTGGCGAAGAGGTCGATCTCCTCGAACGAGTTGCGGTCGACCAGGCGGCTGATCCTTTCCCGCGCCGTGAGCTTGCCCTTCGAGTGCTGGCGGTTGAACGCCTCGGCGTCGCCATGGCCCGCCTCGTACTTGCGCTGGCGCAGCTCGTTGAGCGGGTCGACCTTGCGGAGTCGCCGCGGGGGCGTGCTCATGTCCTTCTCAGCTCCGCTCGACGAACATCCACCGATGCCCCTCGAGGTCCTCGGCCCTGTACCGCCTGCCGTCGGGGCTGTCCTCGACAGGTGACAGGATCGTCGCGCCCGCGGCTTTCGCCCGCTCGAAGTGGGCGTTCACGTCGTCGACGTAGACGAGCAGGCCGTCGATGATGTACGGCACGTCGTGCCAGGCTCGAGCCGTCTCGCACTCCTCGCGGTGGCGCTTCGGCCCGTGGTAGTGGGTCGAGGGCGTGGCCATCATGATCACGCCGCCGCCGGCCTCCATCTCGCCGTGGGTCAGCCGTCCCTTCTCGACCCTTCGCTCGCGCTCGCGGAACCCGAACGCCTTCGCCAGCCAGTCCATCGCCGCCGGGCCGTTCTCGTACGCCATCATCGGAATCACCGACGGATGGTCGCTCATGCCGCCTCCCCCGGGTGGTATTCGCCGAACACGCCGCGCAGCACCGCGCAGCACTCGCCGATCGTCACGTAGTCCGCAAGTGCTGCTTTGAGCACCGGCATCAGGTTCTCGCTGCTGCGCGCCACACGCTCCAACTCCACCAGGTGCGCGTCGACCTCTGCCTTCGACCGCCTCGCTCGCAGCCGCTTCAGAGCCCTCGCCTGCGCGGCCTGGTGGCGCGGGCTGACCTTCATGATCTCGACCGGCGCCGACTGCGTCTCGGTGTACTTGTTGACACCGACCACCACTCGCTCGCCCGACTCGATGCGGCGCTGCAGGCGGTACGCGCTGTCGGCGATGCGGCGCTGCGTCCAGCCCGTCTCGATGCACCTCACCGCGCCGCCGAGCTCGTCGACCTCGGCCATGATCGCCAGCGCCTCCTCCTCCACCCTGTCGGTCAAGGTCTCCAGGTAGAACGAGCCGCCGAGCGGGTCGGCCACCAGGGGTACTGCCGACTCGTGGCCGATCACCTGCTGGGTGCGCAGGGCGAGCTCCGCGGCGTTCTGGGAGGGCAGGCCGAGAGCCTCGTCGTACGCGTTGGTGTGCAGCGACTGCGTGCCGCCGAGCACTGCGCTCATCGCCTCGAGCGCGGTGCGCACCACGTTGTTCAGCGGCTGCTGTGCGGTCAGTGTCACCCCTCCTGTCTGCGTGTGGAACCGCAGGGCCAGCGAGCGCGGGTCGATGGCCTGGAAGCGGTCGCGCATGATGCGGGCCCACATGCGGCGGGCGGCTCGGAACTTGGCCACCTCTTCGAAGAAGTCCATGTGCGACGCGAAGAAGAAGGACAGGTGCGGCCCGAAATCGTCCACCTCGAGGCCCGCGACGCGCGCCGCCTCGACGTACGCGATGGCATGGCTCAGCGTGAGCGCGATCTCCTCCGCCGCGGTTGAGCCCGCCTCGCGGATGTGGTAGCCGGAGATGGAGATCGTGTTCCAGTTGGGCAGGTTCTCGTGGCAGTACGCGAACAGGTCGGTGATCAGCCGCATCGATGGCTGCGGCGGAAAGATGTACGTGCCGCGCGCCGCGTACTCCTTGAGGATGTCGTTCTGCACCGTGCCGGTGATCTTCTCCGGCGGGCAGCCCTGCCTCTCCGCCACGAGCTGGTAGAGGAGCAGCAGCATCGAGGCCGTCGCGTTGATCGTCATCGACGTGGAGACCTGGTCGAGCGGGATGTCCTTGAGCAGGATCTCCATGTCCTCGAGGGAATCGATCGCGACCCCGACCTTCCCCACCTCGCCGTTAGCCATCGGGTGGTCCGAGTCGTATCCGATCTGGGTCGGCAGGTCGAACGCGACTGACAGGCCGGTCTGTCCCTTCTCGAGCAGGAACCGGTAGCGCTTGTTCGACTCCACCGCGCTGCCGAAGCCGGCGTACTGACGCATCGTCCACAGGCGTCCGCGGTACATGTCGCGGTGGATGCCGCGCGTGAATGGAAACTCACCGGGCAGAGGCTCTTCTTCAGGAGCGCCCGGCGCGCGCCCGGCGCGCCTGTCTTCGCCCGAGTAGACAGGCTTCAGGGGCAGGCCGCTGTCGTTCATGAGGGGGGCCTCCGACCTCCCGCGATGGTCGGGCAAACCCGGCCCATCGCCACCCCCCTGGGTGACCTGTTCTGTCATTTCGCCTCGACGAACTCCGTCAGCACGCCGCCGACGCTCTTCGGATGCACGAACGCGATGCGCGCCCCGTGCATGCCCATCCGCGGTTCGGCGTCGATGAGCTCCAGGCCTGCGGCGCGCGCATCGGCGAGGGACTTCTCGATGTCGCTGACGGCGTACGCGACGTGATGGAGCCCTGGCCCTCGTTTGGCCACGAACTTGCCGACCGGCGAATCTTCGCGGAGGGGCGACATCAGCTCGACCTCCGCGTCGCCGACCCGCAGGAACGCGGCCTCCAGCCCTTCCTCATCGTTGCGCGCGCGGTGGGCGAGCCTGGCGTCGAAGAGGTTCCGGTACAGCTCGATCGACTCATCGAGGTTGGCGACCGCCACCCCGACATGATGAATCCGCATCGCTCTAGTAGTGGTACCAGCCCTCTTTTGTCTTGCGCCCGAGCTTGCCGGCCTTGACCTTCGCCTCCAGCTGCGGTGACGGCTTGAAACGCTCGTCGCCTGTCGTCCGATACATGTGCATGCGCGCGCTGTAGGTGACGTCCAGCCCGCTGAAGTCACCCAGCCGGAAGGGACCCATCGGCCAGTTGAGGCCCTTCTCGACCGCGGTGTCGATGTCCTCGAACGACGCGACGCCGGCGTCGAGCAGCCGGTACGCCTCCTGCGTTGCGGCGTGCAGGATCCGATTGACGATGAAGCCGTCGATCTCCTGGTTGATCAGCACGGCGGTGCGCCCCATCTCCCGCGCCATCGCCATCGCCCGTTCCACGGTTTCGTCCGACGTCCGCGGGCCGCGGACCACCTCGACCAGGTCCATCACGAGCACCGGGTAGAAGAAATGCATGCTGACGCAGCGCTCGGGCCGGCGCGTCGAGCCGGCCACCTTGCTGATGCCCATGGTGGAGGAGTTGCTCGCCAGCACGGCGTCAGGCGGCGCGACCTGGTCGAGCTCCGCGAACACGGAGCGCTTGAGCTCGAGGTCTTCGAAGACCGCCTCGATCACGAAGTCGGCCTCGCCGCCGGCCTCACGAAGATGGGTGGTCGTCCGCACGCGGTCGAGCGCCGCCTGGGCGTCCTCTTGCGACAGCCTGCCTTTCTCGACCCGCCGGGCGAGGTGGCCCCCGTTCGAATCCCTCGCCTTGCGGAGCTGCTCCTCGCTCTTGTCGTGGAGCCAGACCTCGACGCCGTGCAGCGCCGCCTGCTGCGCGATCTGCGCGCCCATGCTGCCGGCGCCCACCACCGCCAGCCGTGTCATGCGCGTCCCTCCCCATTCATGGGGAAGGGTTGGGAGGGGCAGAGCTCTTTCATTGCACCGAGAAGATCCGCGTCACCATGTTCAGGGTCGCGAGGTTGCCGACCAGTCCCTCCACCCGCAGCCGGCCGGTGAACATCTTCGCGGCCACGCCGCGCCCCACCTGGTCGTAGTACACGGGGAGGTTGAAGAGCCCGATCCTCAGGTTGCTGAGGCTCATCACGGTGTCGGCGTCCGCGCGGATGGTCAGGTCGCGCCCGGGAGTCAGCCCGTTGTGGACGGTGAGCGATCCGCCCTTGAACTCGAGCGTCACGCCCTCGTCGATGTCGGTGACCCAGACACCGACGCCGGCGCGGAGCTGGTCGAAGTCACGCCGCCTCTCGGGCTTGCCCTGGACGTTGGCCTGGATCAGGCCGCCCAGCATCGAGGCGAAGGCGCTCGGCTCTTGGTCCGCGTAGTCGACCAGCTCGGTCTTCCTGCCTCCGCCCCCTACTTTTCGTCTGGCCATTCGACAGGAACCCGCGTCGTGCACTCGGTCATCTCCTGCGAGGCCTTCGTGTAGCGCACGATCGTCGGCAGGTCTCCTTTCAGCTTGAGCTTGCCCTGAAGCATGCCCTTGGTCGCGTCGAGCTCCTTGGTCGCGACCTGCTTCCACCGCGTGTAGGGGGCCGTGATGACGAAGTCGCATTTCTGCGCATCGGATGCCGGTCCGACCTTGATGTCGCGGGCGTCACCGTCGAAGAGGTCCATGACCACGCCGCGAGATTCAGGGAAGTGCTTGTCGGGCTCCGCCTCGATCACGAGCCCGACGGTCCATTTCCAGCCTTTCGCGGCGGACTTGTAGACGCTGGACTTGTTGACCTCGTCCTTGAACTGCCTGGCCCACTCGTCCGAGAAAGCCTTGACCGCCATGTCGACCTCCCTGGTGGCTAACCGATGAAACGCCCCGTCAAGGTTAGCTATCCGCCACTTACGATGCCGCTTGTGGACCGGCAGCCTTACCACTACGAGCCGCTGAGTCCGCGCGACGCCTGGTTTCTCTACGCCGAGCGCCCCGCGACGCCGCTCGACATAGGCACCGTTTACGTCTTCGAGCCGGGTTCGCGCGTTCCCGGAGGGCGCGGCGCGCTCGGAGTCGAGGAGACGATCCGGGAGCGCATCCACCTCGTGCCGCGCTACCGCCAGCGCATCCATCACGCCCCGCTCAACCTCGTCCACCCGGTCTGGGTCGACGACCCGAATTTCGACCTCGGCGCGCACATCCGCCGCGAGGTCCTGCCGCCACCGGGAGATGGCGCGACCCTGCGGCGGCTGGTGGCGCGCATCCTCGCCCGACCTCTCGACAAGCGCCGCCCGCTGTGGGAGATGACGATCATCACCGGACTCCACTCCCCACCACGTCTTCGTTCTGGCGGGGACCCCTCTGGAGTGCGCGCAGACCGCGTGGTGATCGTCAACCGCGCCCATCACGCCATGGTCGACGGAGTCTCCTCGGTCGACATCATCTCCCTCCTCCTCGACACCACGCCAGAGGGCTACACACCCGAGCCGCCGGCCGGCGAATGGAGGCCGCGGCCCCATCCGTCCAACTGGCAGCTGATCAAACCGCTGCTGTGGGACGTCCGCGGCAGCCGCTCGGAACGGACTCGGGTTCCTGCTTTCTGGAGCACGCGCCGCCTTCCCTGGAAAGGCATGATCGCCCTCACCGGGAAGAGCGTGGTCCCGCGGCCGAACCTGTTCTTCAACCGCAAGATCGGCCTGCAGCGGACGGGCCGCGGGCTCAAGGTGCCGCTGGCCTCGTTCAAGGCTCTGAAGGACCGCTTCGGCTGCACCGTCAACGACGCCGTGCTCGCAGTGGTGTCCGAAGGGCTGTACCGATGGTTCAGGTCGCGCGGCGAGATCGTGCCTGAGAAGGTCCGCGTCTTCTGCCCGGTGAGCGTGCGCTCAGACGAGGGGCGTGGACGGCTCGGCAACCAGATCAGCGGCATGGTGCTGGAGCTGCCGACCGGCGACCTTGCGATGGAGGACCGGCTTCGCCGCATCAAGATCACCACCGGCGACCTGAAGCGGACGCGGCAGGCGGTCGCGGCTGACAAGCTCGCAGGGCTCGCGGACTGGGCGCCGCCGACGCTCCTCGTCCTGGCCGGCAGGCTGATGTCGACACCACAGGCCGGCGCCAACATCAACGTCACGAACATCCCGGGCCCGCAGTTCCCGCTGTATTCGGGCGGCGCCGAGCTGCTCGAGGTGTGGCCCTTTGCCCCGCTCTATCCGTCGATGGGCCTGGGGGTCGCGATCGTCTCTTACAACGGCTTCGCGTATTTCGGGCTCACCGCCGACCCGGACATCGTGCCCGACGTCGAGCAGTTCACGGATCAGCTGCGCGGCGCGGCCGCGGAATGTCAGACCCTGGTGGCCGGCTGACTCTTAGCCTGGCATCCCAGGCTTAGCTTTCGAGCGTGAAGCGGATCGTGTTCTGGCCGATCGCGATCAGGTCTCCGTCGGAGAGCTGCTTTTCGATCACAGGCTCGCCGTTGACCTGCGTGCCGTTTGTGCTGCCCAGGTCGCTGATCCAGAACGATCCGCCGCGGACCTCGACCTGACCGTGGTGACCCGAGGTCGCGGGGTCGCCCACCACGACGTCGTTGTCCGGCGCGCGGCCGATGGTGATCATCTGGCTGGGTAGAGCGACGATGCGGCCCGCGAACGGGCCCGACTCGAAGGTCAGGAGCGCCGCGAAGCCCGCGCCGGAGGCCACCTGCTCGGGGGGCAGCGCCTGCAGCGAGACCGTCTGCTTCGACTCCTCCGGCGCTTGCTGCCACGCCGGGATGACCGAGGTGGCTTCGTCGAACGTGTCGGCGTTGGCCCCGCGCATGGCGCCGTTGTCCGGCGCGGAGGGCGTCGACGACGGCCACGCGACGATCGTGGAGCTGACGTCGGGCGCGGCCTGCTGCGCCGAGGCGGCCACCCGCTCGGGCTCGCGCTGGGGCCCGGGCTCGAGTTTGGGTTCAGGCGCGGGCTCGGGTTCGGCCACACGTTCCGGCGCGACCGCCGCCACCGGCTGCAGCTCGGGTTCTGGCTCGATCGCGACCGGCTCGGGCTGCGGCTCGGGCTCGGGCTCCGGCTCGGGCTCGGGCTCCGGCTCGGCCTCGGCGACCGGCTCGGGTTCCGGCTCTGGCTCGGTCGCGGCGGGTTCCGGCTCGAGCTCGGCGACTGGCTCGGGCTCGATCGCGACCGGCTCAAGCTCCGGCTCCGGCTCGGCCTCCGATTCCACGGCCATCACGCGTCCGGGCTCCGTCTGCGGCGCGGCGTCGGGGACGGGTTCGGCCTCCGCCACGGCGGCCTGAGAGCCCGCCCATGTGTCGGGTTCCGGAGCCGCCGCCTGCGGCTCAGGCAGGTCGGGCAGCGCCTCGGGCTCGACGATCTCGCCCTCGGTCGTGGCCGCCTCGGGCACCTGTGGCTGGATGACGACGGGTTCGGCGGCGGGGGCCATCTGCATCAGCTCGAGCTCGGGCGCGATCGCCGACACCGCCTCGACCGGCTCCTCCCCCGACGGCTCGACCTCGGGCGGGGCTTCGACCGGCGCCGCCTCGGCGGACGACATGGCGATCGTCTTCGCCCACTCGCGGGCCGCCTCCGCGGGCACCGGCAGGATCTGGGTCTCCTCTTCCGAGTAGCGGTCGACCGCGCCCGTGCCGAGGAACCGCTCGAACCAGCTCCCGATCCTGCGCAGCCGCTCCACGCGCCGGTCCGGTCGCCCGTTGCGCGATAGGTCGTGCGACTCCTCGGGGAAGCGGACCAGCTCGACAGTCTTGCCCAGCAGCCTCAGCGCACCGAAGAGCTCCTCGGACTGGGAGATGGCGCAGCGGAGGTCCATCTCGCCGCAGGTCAGCAGCAGGGGGGTGCGCATGTTCTGCACGTAGCGGATCGGCGAGCGCCGCCACAGCTCGTCGAGGTCGGGCCACGGCGGCGGGCCCAGCTCCAGCGTGCCCCAGAGCACGATGTCGTGCTGCGAGTACTCGCTGACCAGGTTCGAGATCGAGCGCATCGAGACCGCGGCGGCGAAGCGGTCGGTCTGGCCGATGATCCAGTTGGTCATGTAGCCGCCGTACGAACCCCCGCCGACGCCCATCCGGTTCCGGTCGATGTACCCGGCGCGGTCGATGAGCTGGTCGAGCGAGCTCATCAGGTCCGTGTAGTCCTTGCCGCCCCAGTCGCGCACGACCTCGCGGCGGAAGCGTTCGCCGTAGCCGTCGGACCCGCGCGGGTTCATGTAGAAGACGACGTAGCCCATCCCCGCGAGGATCTGGAGCTCGTGGAAGAAAGACCAGCCGTACTCGCCGTGGGGACCGCCGTGGACCTCCATCACGAGCGGATGCAGGCGGTTGGTGTCGAGGTTCTGCGGCTTCAGCACCCACCCCTCGAGCTGCCATCCGTCGGGGGCTGTGAAGTTGTGGTGCTCCGGCTGCGCGACGTACCGCTCGCGAAGCCAGGGGTTGAGGTCGGTCAGCTTGGCCTCGGCCCCCTGCGTGAGCATGTGGAGCTCGCCGGGGTTGGAAGCGTCGGCGGCGCAGAAGGCGAGGACGCCCCCGGCGACGTCGAAGTCGTAGATCCGGCGCAGGCCTCCCGTCTCCTGGCGGACGCTCGCGTCGAGGTCGACCGAGTAGACGCCTGTGGCGCCGGGGCCGCTGGCCGGGAAGTAGATCCGGTCGCCTTCGGCCGACCAGCAGACCCGCGTGCCGTGGCCCGCGCGCATGTCGCTGATAACGCCGTCGTTGACGGCCTGGTCGAAGTCGGCCGTCAGGCAGCGCGGCCCGGCGCCGGCCAGCGGAACGACCCACAGCCGCTCGATCAGGCCCGCGTCGAGGCCGTTGGGGGCGATGAAGGCGATCTGGTCGCCCTTCGGTGACCAGATGGGGGTGCTGAGGTAGAAGCCGCCGCCCAGGCGGCGGCGGTTCCCGCCGAGGTCGACGAGGTAGAGGTTGAGCTCGCGCTGGAGGTCCGCGCCAGGCTCGGCGTTGCCGGCGGTCACGAGCCGCGTCCCGTCGGGTGACCAGTCGAACCCCTGAACGTCCCACGCGCCGTCGGTCAGCTGTTTGGCGTCGCCTCCGGCCGCGGGCACCACGAAGAGGTGGTGGTAGCGCCCGTCGACGTAGCCCTGGCCGTCGTGCTTGTAGTCGAGGCGGCGCGCGACGCGCGCGATGGGGACGCGGCGGACCTGCTCGCGCCCCTCGGGCGCCCGTGGATCGTCGACGACGGCTTCGGGGTCCGATGGGACGGTGCCGATGAAGGCGATGCGTGTGCCGTCGGGCGACCAGGCGGGGCTCGAGACGCCGTCGAGCACCGCGCTCAGCTGGCGCGTCTCGCCCGCGGCGAGGTCGATCACGAAAAGCTGGTCGGAAGGTCCCACACGGCTGATGAAGGCGAGCTGCCTGCCGTCGGGAGACCACTCGGGCGAGTGGTCTCGCCGAGCGCCCGCGGTCGGCTCCACCGGCTCGGGGTCGAGCAGCCGGCGAACCACGATCCGGCTCCGGTTCTGGCGCGAGGTGGCGTCCGCCCAGCTGATCTGGTAGGCGACGCGCTCCCCGTCCCGGCTCAAACGGACGTGGTCGATCCAGCGAAATCGATAGAGATCTTCAGCGACTATCGCGCCCGCCATGCCGTTCAGCGGATGCTAGCAGCCGGAACAAATCTGTTATCGCATCCGTAGCTTTCGGTGGTAAAGCATTTGAACGTGATCGCAGACCGGCGGCTGGCGGCGTGGCGGGGATTCGCCTGGGGGTGCATCGCAGGCATCGCGCTGGTCGCCCTGATGTACCTGGCGGCGCTCCTGCTCGGCCTGCGGCCGCTGCCGCAGATCCTGAGCCAGCCTCTTTTGTCGTTGATGCCAGGGTTCGTCTTCGGCTTCTTGATCGACAAGCTCCAGCACGCCGGGAAGGTCGTCGAGGAGCTCGGCCTCATCGCGGCGATGGTCGTCGCGCTCGGGGTGTTGGGCGCCGCGAGCTCGATCGCCGCCCTGCGGTGGCGCACCCGATATCTGCCGCTGTTCTTCGCCGGCGCCGGCTGGCTTTTCATCGTGCTGGTGGTCCTGCCGATCGGCGGGTCAGGATTCCTCGGCCTGTCCGACGGCCCCGTGACGCCGATCATCTGGGCCGCCCTGTTCGCGGTTTACGGCGTCGTCCTGCAGCTCGGCTCGGACGTACCGGGCGCCGTCGACACGGGACGGCGCCGCGTGCTGAGCAGCGTGCCTCTGACGATCGGCGCGGTCGGCCTTGGCGTCCTGGCCGTCCGGCTGGTGCCCGGCTGGTACCAGGCGATCTTCAACCCGGCCGGGGCGGGGCTGGTCGGCCCGTCACCCGAGATCACCCCCGTCCAGGACTTCTACATCGTCTCGAAGAACCTTTCCGGAGACCCCGTGGTCGACGGCCAGGGCTGGCGACTGCAGATCGGAGGCCTGGTCGATCGCTCGATGACGCTCTCGCTCCCAGAGCTTCGCGCGATGACCGCCGTCAACGAGTACGTGACGCTTGAATGCATCAGCAACAACGTAGGCGGCGCCCTGATAAGCACCGGAGCGTTCACGGGCGTGTCGCTGCGCGACCTGGTCGCCGTGGCGAGCCCAAAGTCCGACGGGACGTGGGTCGCGTTCACCGCGCGCGACGGCTACACGGAGAGCCTTCCCCTGAGCCTGGTGAACTCCGCGCCCGAGATCATGGTCGCGTATGACCTCGACGGGTCGCCCCTGCCTACGAGCCACGGCTATCCCGCCAGGATCCTGATCCCGGGCCACTACGGGATGAAGGGACCCAAGTGGCTCGACCGGATCGACCTGGTCAACCACGAGAGCGGCGGTTACTGGGAGCAGCAGGGCTGGGACCACAACGCGGTCGTCAAGACCACCTCGCGCATCGACGTGCCGCAGGACGGCGATATCCTCAAGCTGGCCGCGGTCACGGTGAGCGGCGTCGCCTTCGCGGGCACGCGCGGCATCAGCAAGGTCGAGGTGAGCACCGACGGCGGCTCGAACTGGGCCGAGGCCTCCCTCAACACGCCGCTCTCGCCATACACCTGGGTCCTGTGGCAATCCTCCTGGGCCCCGACCTCAGAAGGCGCGTACCGGCTGGTGGTCCGCGCGACGGACGGAACGGGCGCGAAGCAGGACTCCCGCGGAGCGCCGAGCTACCCGAGCGGAGCCGCCGGCTACCACACAGTCCAGGTCGACGTGTCCAAGAGCTGAGCCGCCCAGCGCATCCCCGGTTCGCGTGCTCTTCGCGGCCGTGGTGGCACCGACAGACAAGCAGGGTCGCCGATCCAGTGAGAGCGGCTCAAGACCAGCCCCCCACTCCCTCCTCCCGGTCTGTCCTTCTTCCAGTTCTCCGGGTGCTTCACCCGGCCGTGCGGGCGCGCCTCAAAAGGTCGGTGACGATCTCGCGGTCATGCCCCAGCGAGGCGAAGTGCCCCTCGTCGTGCCAGACCCGCAGGTCCACACCACGCAGCCGCCCCGCCCCCCTCCTCGCGGCCGACAACGGCGCATTCATGTCGTCATCCCCATGCCACCACGTCACCGACGCCCGCACGTCGCGCGGCTCGAAATCCCACTCCCGATGGAGGGCGATCGACTCGTCCGTCCACCCCTCGGCCCCCTGCCGCAGCGTCTCCCGGAGGTTCTCGCGCGACATGCGCTGCCACACCGGGTCGGACATGATCGCCCTGTCGGTGGCCGGCGCGTCGCTTAGCACCCCCTGCATGCCCTCCTCACCGAGCAGCCGCTCCCGCACGCCGGAGAGAAACTCGAACAGCGCACCCCACCCCTCCCGCGCGAGCGCGTAGCCGCGCGCGTTGACCCCGACCAGCCGCCCCACCTCGTCCGCAACCAGCGGCACCGCGCCGACCACGACGCTCACCGCGGACACGCGCTCGGGATGGCACGCGGCCAGCGCCAGCACGTGCGGGCCGCCCCCGCTCGTCCCCATCGCGGGCACCCGCTCCAGCCCATGCGCCTGGAGCAGCTCCGCGTAATCCCCAGCCACGTCGGCCACGCCGCGGTCGGGCTTGCGCGTCGAACCGCCATACCCCGGCCGGTCCGCCATCAGGTACCGCACGCCCAGGTCGCGCTGCACGC
>Ga0209580_10000552_pt1 | contig 19979 bp, 22 predicted proteins | sample Coa_R1_5_FD_187153 | JGI IMG/M metagenome (GOLD analysis project Ga0209580, IMG submission 187153) | Surface soil microbial communities from Centralia Pennsylvania, which are recovering from an underground coalmine fire - Coalmine... | ecosystem: Environmental > Terrestrial > Soil >... | reverse complement strand
ACCGTTTCCAAGATGAAGAAGCGGTATCACACGGAAGTGAATCTGAAGGCGCCGAAGGTTCCTTATCGCGAGACCATTCGCGGCAAGGCCGACGTCCAGGGGCGCCACAAGAAGCAAACCGGCGGCCACGGTCAGTACGGAGACTGCAAAATCAAGATGGAGCCGCTGCCTCGCGGATCAGAGTTTGAGTTCGTCAACGATATTTTTGGCGGAGCGATTCCCAAGAACTACATCCCGGCGATCGAGAAAGGTATTAAGGACGCAGCCTCGCGCGGTTACCTTGCCGGATTTCCGGTGGTCGACTTCAGGGTCGTCCTTTACGACGGGTCGTATCACGATGTGGATTCGAATGACATGTCATTTCAGATGGCTGGCCGCATCGCCTTCAAAAAGGCCATGGAGCAGGCCAAGCCCACGCTGCTCGAGCCGATTATGCAAGTCGAAATCACCGTGCCCGACGAATTTGCCGGCAGCATCATGGGAGACTTGAATAGCCGTCGTGGCCGCATACAAGGTATGGACAACAAGGGCGGGAACACGCTGGTGAAGGCCGAAGTGCCCATGTCGGAGATGCTGACCTACGGAGTCGATCTCACCGCGATGACCCAGGGCCGAGGCAGCTTCAACATGGAGATGCATCATTACGACATCGTCCCAGCACAATTGCAAGAGAAGATTGTGGAGAAGGCAAAAGCCGCGAGGGGCGAGGTGAAGGAAGAGGAGGAGTGAGGGGCAGACGCCGGTGATTGTGCAGAGTTCTATTTGGCTGCCGGCTGGCTCTGGCTCGGTGGATGCTTGTAGATCCAAAAACACCCGCAAATCCCTCCGGCATTGGCCAGAATAAACAAGATCAAAATTCCCACAGTCCATGAAGTGATACTCGTGAACCTGTGTCCACGGTTAAGCCATTTCTCAGGATCGTGAAGAATTTTAAGGTGCTCATTTTGACCAACAGTAGTGCCGATAGCGAGAGTAGGACGCCCTGAATATTCTTCCAATGGTTTGGTGAGTCCAAGTTGATCTTCCAGCAAGGTTTTCTTCAAAATCGTTCGCCGATAGTATCGATGTCCTGTCAAAATATTCTTGATGCTGACTCCTGCGACGAACATTCCTACGACAAATATCCCCGCAACAAAAAGGTCTATGATCGAGGCGCTTCCCACTTTGAGTAGTCCCGCAGCGACCGCAAGGAGACCGCTGTTCAAGGTTATGAGGTAGGCCGTTCGGTCCCAATTTAATTTCACTTGAAATCGGTACTCGTCGACGGCGACCCGGTAAAGATCTAGCAGTTGGTCAGCTGACAGTGGTTGAGGCACTGGATTGCCTTGGAGAACTACTGGATTCTACTCTCGTAGAAGGCGAGAACTCTGAGGAAAGTGGGTGTAAACAGTAGCATTCCAGAGCGTTCAGCCGCGTGAATCTGTTGGATTGATAAGAATTCAAGCTGCTCTATGCAGTCGCGGTTGAAATCAAATGGTCCATCATGAATCGCGGTGAAGATTGCGATGAACTTCCGGCACCCCTCGTCATCCATCGAAATCTTGCCAACAAAATCCATGCTCAGGCCGGCTACGCCCAGTTCCTGGGTTAGCCTCCTGTTAGCAGCTGCTTGGTATGACTCTCCAGCAAAAAGATACCCAGCAACAGAGGATCCCCAGTAACCAGGATGTCGGGGATGGGTGCTCGCGAGCTTCTGAATCAGGAGTTCAGCTCGGGAATTGAAGATCAACTCGTGAACGACGCGGAAATTAACGTGTTCACGAAACACGTCCTTTCTGGCAATTATTCCGACGGGCGTGTCATTCCCATTGACCACGTCCACGAGCATGTCCTGATTCACCGCACTCATAGTTGAGTAAAATATATTTGACGATACCTAAGATAGTCAAATAAAATTGACAACCATGTCTCAGGATTCTGGACAGTTCGCCCGGGCATTCGGTGAGGCTTTGAGCCGCTTCCTAGAGGGCAAGAGCATGTCGTTGACCGACGCGGCCCGTGAGATCGGTTTGGGACAAGAGGGAAAGGCGCGAATAAGTGCTTATTGCCACGATTCCCCGAAGGGAACGCGCCCGAAACCGAACGCTGAATTGCTGTATTTGCTTTGTTCTAAGCTTGGGTTCGGTTTCGAGTACCAGGGCTACAAGATCACTGCCGAGACACTGAACGGAGCACACCCCAAACCAGCGGAGAAAGCAGTGGAGCAGCTGCGAATAGTATTCGAGAGTCAATTTAATTTGACCGATCGAAAAGGTTCAGTCTCGATCGACGTCAAACGTCCACCCGGCCGCATCGAGGCTCGCCTTTTTCTGGATAGTACTTCCAAGCAGTAAGCTACTTCCTCAGTCTCCAAACCGGTGGTTTTGACTGACCCATTACCAAGACGCTCAGCGTGGAAGCCCGTTCTCATCGTAGCCCAATACCTCGTCTGCACTGCGATAGTCGATAGTCGGGAGAGAATCGACGCGATGGAGGAGTTCGTCGAGGTCCTTGCGCAGACGCTCGCGATCGACCGCGTTCTTAGTTATATCGTCTGGTGCGTTGCCCATGATGAAAAATACCACGACACCTGAAATAAGGCCCTTCAGGGCCGGGGGCTAAAGCCCGTCAGGAAGAAAAGAACGCTAACGCGGCCATGAATGGCCGCTCTTCCACGGAGATTCCGAGGCTGGATAAAAAGTTCACATCGGCCCATTGGCGGCGGCGATCTCGTGTACCGCACTCTGCGCTGCGCGCAAGGGCACGGAAACGTGCACCACGTCGTCCCGGTCGTTCACATCTACAACCAGCGACCCTCCGCGCTTAGATATCAGAACGTGATCGTCGTTATCAATCACTTCGACAAGCACGCCATCGGGGGCCTGCTCCAGCGCCGGAATTGCTGCGTCAATGATCGGCAGATATGGACGCACATTCTCCGACGCCTGGGCAAGATGCTGGCGCGGCACAAACCTCAAAGCCACCGGCACCGCCGCCGCGGGAACGAACAGATTGATGTTCTTGCCGTCGGGACTCTTCTCGTGCACGCGAACGGCAATAAACCCTTCGCTCGACAACGCGGCGCCCGCGACGAATGCGGTCCCCAAAACACCCACTCCAAGTTTGGCCAGAAAGATCATGGTGTTCTCCTCGTGCGATCCACGCTATTTGTCCGAGCTATTCGAATCGATCCAGATGCGCACGTTCTCGTCATGTCCGGTAACGGTCACAAGAGTCATGTCGCCTACGCTCTCCAGCGCCTTGATCGCTGCCTCGACGTTGATCTGATCTTTATCTGTGTTGGCAGTGAGCGCCTGCGCAACTTCCCAGGGGATGGTGACGTCCACGTTCTCCTTGCCCTGCTTGTCGATCACATGGACCACCAGCTGCCCGTGTTCTTTGGCGACACGAACGTTGTTGTCTTTTTCTTCTACAGTCACGAATTCGCCATCCGGGGCCGTTTTGACCGCATCGAGAATCATTTTTATATTCACGTTGTCGGCCTTGAAATCTCCGATCTGAACTTTGCCGTCGCGCAACTGCCCTTCATTGATCGCCGGGACAACCTTCTCCGCCAGCGAAAGCGGCAGATTCACGCGGACCAGCTCGTGAGTGCTTGGGTTCGTCACCCTCACGTGCAAATAGCGCTCCGGGGTCAAGGCCCAAACAGCAGTTGCTGTCAGGAGCACGGCCAAGAGCAGCAGATTGAGCTTCGTCTGTTTCATTGTGTCCATCCTTTACAGCCAATTGTCAGCAGAACTCCCGGCGCATGAAGGCGTTTCCGGGTCTCACAGGAAAGCTACGCAAGGATCGCAAGGAAAGTTCCATGAACTTAGCGGAGATTTGGAGGTTGGTGGAGGGGTCGAAGAGGGGTGCACTCAGCCCCGTACCCCGGCGTGTACTTCTCATTTTTCGCGTTTCCACCCATGATTAGCGCAGCCGTTCTCCTGAGCCGGCCAGCACCCATCATCCGGCGCGGAGTGGCCGTGTCCTAAACGCGCGCGGTTTTTCGCGCGAAAGTGAGAAAAATCTCCGCCGTGAACCACGATATGGCTCCCGACAGGCGTCATTGTCTGCGCCAGAAGGTCAACACGCCCGCGTTCGCCAGCTTTGACGGCGTCACCGGCGGCATGATTCTCGACCTCAGCGAAGACGGTATGGCTATGCAGGGCACCGCTCCGCTCGAAGCGCACAGCATCGTGCCTTTGCATATTTCCTTGGGAGAACCTGCTGCCTATCTTGAAACAACCGGTTACGTGGCCTGGGCGGACGCGCTCGGCCGTGCCGGCGTCCGCTTCGCCGATTTGCCTGACAAGTCCCGCAACCGCTTGCGCGACTGGCTGACGGAGCACGCCTCCAGTCGTAGCTGGAAGGCGCCAAGATGGGTGGTTCGAGAATCGGCTCTCGGGCGCTGCTCAGGTCCTGGCGCCAGTCGAGGGGTGGCCTTGAGTCTGGAGACTGAACCCGACGCTTCGGAGACTGCAGCCGCTTCAACCACGGTTCAGTACGAATTCAAATCGCTCGGCGGAGACTTGAGCTCGGCGTTGACCCTCATCGCCAGCCGCGCCTGCTCTATCACCCGCGGCACCGGTGCGGCAGTCGCCCTGGCCGGCGAGCGTGGCATGACTTGCCGCGCGGTTGCTGGGAACAACGTTCCTCAAGTTGGCAGTGTTGTTGACGTCAGCAGCGGATTCAGCGGCGAATGCATTCGCCTGCTGCGACCCCTGCGCTGCGATGATGCGGCTTCAGATCACAGGGCCGATTTCGAAGCCTGCCGCTATCTGGAAATTCGCTCGATTCTCGCCGCGCCCATAGTCTACGAGCGCGATCTGGTCGGACTGCTCGAGGTTTTCTCCACCGGGCCTTACGCTTTCGATGATGGCGACCTTGCGGTCGTGGAGCGCCTGGCGCAAACCGTCGTGCTCACGCTGAGCCGCGCCGAAGCCTTTCGCTAAGAAGACAAACCCGTAACCTGCGTTCAGCGCAGAATACGAGCATCAGGCGAGAGGATATCGGGAGCTCATTTTGATCTGAAAGTGCCTCAGACAGGAATTGTTCGAAATTCACGAGGCCAGAAAATATTCCTTCCTGACGCAAAAAACCGCGCCGAATACCGAAGCTGGTCCTCCGAGAGCCAGATTCGGCACTATGGCGCGGTGAGGCGAACAACTGAGTTAGTCACCGGTGGGCGTGAGCATCTCCTCCGGCGGATTTTCCATTGGCGGCGGCATGGTGAAAAACTGTTCGGCTTCTGTGGAACCGTCGAGGGCCGTCGTGGACGCCAGCCCACCTGCCACCACTTGCGTAACCAGATCGAAGTACCCGGTGCCGACGAAATGCTGGTGCTTGGCAGCTTCGTATCCCGACGCTTCGCAGGCGAACTCCTTCTGCTGAAGCTGCGAATAGGCTTGCATGCCGCGTTCTTTATATCCATGGGCTAGTTCGAACATGCTCAGGTTCAGAGCGTGGAAGCCGGCGAGCGTCACAAACTGGAACTTGTACCCCATCGCGGCTAGCTCCGTCTGGAATCGCGCAATTGTGGTCTCGTCGAGCTTCTTCTTCCAGTTGAACGACGGAGAGCAGTTATACGCCAGCAGTTTCCCTGGATACTCCGCGTGCACCGCTTCGGCGAAACGCCGAGCTTCTTCGAGATTCGGCTCCGAGGTTTCGCACCACAGCATGTCCGCATACGGCGCGTAAGCTATGCCGCGCGCAATGGCCGAATCGAGCCCCCCGCGAATCCGGAAGAAGCCTTCGCTGGTACGTTCACCGGTGAGGAATGCGTGATCGCGCGGGTCAACGTCGCTGGTCAGAAGGTGTGCGCTGTTCGCGTCGGTGCGCGCGAGAATGAGCGTAGGCACGCCCATCACGTCCGCAGCCAGGCGCGCTGCGACCAGCTTCTGAATCGCGTCCGAGGTGGACACCAGCACTTTGCCGCCCAGGTGCCCGCATTTTTTTGCCGAAGAAAGCTGGTCTTCGAAATGGACGCATGCCGCGCCCGCCTCGATCATCGCCTTCATCAGCTCGAAGGCATTGAGATTCCCGCCAAAACCGGCTTCCGCGTCTGCTACCAGCGGCGCAAACCAGTTCACTCCATTTTTCCCTTCGGCGTGATGCACCTGGTCGGCACGCTGCAGCGAGCGATTGATCTTCCGCACCAGCGCCGGAACGCTGTCGCACGGATACAAGCTCTGATCGGGATACATTTCGCCCGCTTCATTCGCGTCCGCGGCTACCTGCCAGCCACTCACGTAGATCGCCTTCAGGCCGGCGCGCACCTGCTGCACGGCCTGGTTTCCCGTAAGCGCACCCAGTGCTGGCACGAAGGAGTCGCCGTGCAACATCTTCCAGAGCGTTTCCGCCCCGCGACGCGCCAGCGTGCACTCGATCTGCATGCTGCCGCGCAGCCGCTCGACGTCGTCCCAGCTATACGGGCGCGTAATTCCGCGCCAGCGCGGATGACGGTCCCAGGCGTACATTTCGTTGTGGTTGGCTTTGCCGTTGCTGCTCATATGCATCTCTCTTTCGGGCCGGACAAACAGTGCTCGGCCACACGAACTAAATTGGATCGAACTCCTCGCGCATCACCATGGCCTCCGCGATCTGTCGTGCCTCGGGGAACGTTTGCTCATTACCTTCAGCGGCATATTTTGAGTCAGAAAGAATTTTCTCGAGTTCCTGTTCGAAGAGTCGGTGCACGAACTCGGGAATGTGCGGCACGGGTTTCCCTGATTCGCAGACCACTCCGCCGTGACGCATGCGTTGCGCGATCATCAAGCGGTAAATGCGATCGGTGGCCAGGTCTTCCATGTATCCATCGAGCAGACTGGCGCCGCGTCCGTTCAACACGCCGTTGCGATAACGAATCACCGTGCGGATTGCCGCCCGCGTTCCCTCGACAGTCTTTTTTCCCACGCCATTCAGCGGCGGCCGCAGATTGGGATACCGCTCTCCGTGCGGATTCCGCCTCCGCAACTGGTTTGGAAACGGAAACTGATCGACCGCGATTTGGTTCTGATCGGGATGTCCCGTCCAGGCGCCGTCCATGCCGCAATTGGCTTCGTTCTTCTTGTCTTTTTCCAGAATTGCCAAAGCCCGCTCGTTTAGTTCGGCATCGGTGCGGCTGGGATACAGCGCAGTCATTCCGCCAATCGCCAGCACGCCGCGCTTGTGACAAACCTCGGGCATCAGCTCGCGCAGGTTCTGGAAGAACGGCACATCGTGCGGAATGGTGTTGCGGTCGGGCAGCACCCAATCCGGATCGCTCAGATTGAAATCAATCAGGCTGGCCATGTAATCCCAGCGGCCAAGGTTCAGGCCAAGAATGTGTTGGCGCAGGTTGTAGAGGAATTCCTCCATCTGAAACGCCAGCGGGTGCGACTCAACCAACGCCATGCACTTGATGTAGTTGCGCGGCCAATTTCGCGCTGCAGCAATCGCCTGGAATAGATCGCGCCACCACAGCGCTTCTTCCGCGGATTCGGATTTTGGAATGTAAAACGAAAGCGGATGCTTGAGCTCGGACGGATCAATCGCAAATGCAATTCGCGCCACGTCGAATAGCGAGGCAGACATGGGCTCATCGAAGATCCCGGCTTGCTGAATGTGCAGACCCCGCGGACGAATCCAAATCACCGTGGAGCTGGGCTGAATGCCCACCACGCGATCGCGTTTCTTGTCGGCATAAGTCAGGGTTCCGCGGAGTGCAGCCAGAATATTTTCCGTGCCGAGTTGCTGGTGCTCCCACTCGTTGACCGTAGAATCTTCCAGGTCGAGCATCACGCCGGGCGCGCCCGAGTTCAGCATTTTGACAACCAGTTCGGCATCGTCCGCCGGCCCGGTCATCTGATTGCGCTGGTCCTGGCACCATTCCGGCAAATCGATTTTCCATCCATTGCGGACCGCCGGCCCCGGGTAGCGATGTACCGGCTTGGCTCCCGAATGCGATTCGCTAAGCACGATGCGCCGGTCCTCGGCCAGCTCTGTTCGCCAGGGCGACAACATGAGGTGTAACGGCGCCAGGAATTCGATAAAGCCTTCTGGCAGATCGCGTTCCGGGCGAAAGTCAGCCGGCGGTGTGTTCAAGCGAAAGCCAGTCAGCACATTTTCTGAGACGGGAATGGTGGCCATCTTCTCTCCGGTCAGCCCACAAATTTCATCTACCCAGCCCTGGGCCCCACAAAGTGCCCAGTCGCCGGCACATAAGCCGATCTTGGCGGTTTTGCTGCACTGCGTCAAACGGAACGTTTTGATCGCGCTGATAGTAAAATGTTATCATGCAACCTATGGCTGATAAGAATATATTGTCAGAGTGACGGCAAACGGGTTTCCTGCTCTGGAATCTGAGCAAAGCAGGAGCAAGTACAGTGGAAATTTCGCAAGTTGAAACATTTCTCGCAGTAGCGACGTTCGGCGGCTTCCACCGCGCGGCGGAGGCGTTGCGAGTATCGCAACCGGCGGTCAGCTCGCGCATCAAGGCGCTCGAGGAATCGTTGGGTGTGCTGCTGTTCGTGCGCTCCCGCAATACTCTGACGCTGTCGACCGCGGGGCGTGTGCTCCGTCCCTATGCCGAGCAATTACTGAAGACAGCCTCCGTGGCACGCCAAGCGGTGCACGAACTGCAACCCGGCAGCGACACTCCCTTGCAAATCGCCGCCGGACTGTCGATCTCCGTGTATTTTCTCCCCGACGTTCTCAAGAAGTTTCAACAGGCGTTTCCGAGCCTGAATATCAGCATCCGCCCCGGCCACTCGAAAGAAGTGCTGGAGATGGTGCTCAACGAAGAAGCCGAAATCGGGCTGGCCCGTTCGCTGCAACACCCTGAAGTGGAAACCATCAGCTTGCGTGACGATCCGCTCATTCTGGTAGCGCATCCCAGCCTCGACATGGCGAAATCCCGGCGCGCCCGCCTGGAGCAGGCTGCCAGTTGGCCACTGATCTTTTACGAGCGCGGATCGAGCGACTGGACGCTGACGCGTGGCCTCTTCCGCCACGCCGGACTGGTCCCCAACGTTGCTCTCGAAGTCGACAACATTGAAACAGCGAAACGCATGGTGGAACGCGGCCTGGGACTCTCATTCCTTCCGCTGATGGCGGTAGGTCCAGAAATGCGCAAGGGCGAACTTGTGCCCATCAAGTTGATTGACGCCGAGCCGTTGCATCGCAGTCTGGATTTGATCCATCCCCGGCACCGTCCTTTGCGGGCGCAGGCGCAATCGTTCCTGCAAGTGGTGCGCGATGTGGTTAAGGAGCGATCGAGCGCGGCCAAGAACGGCCACGCGGCTCGCAAGAAATAGCCCGCGAAAAAATAGAAGCATCGTTCTCCTCAGTTCTCCACAACCCAGCCCACAACTCCACAGGATGTGCACAGAGCTTCCGTCCCAGGCACTTGCGCGAAGCGCATCGCAGAGTGCACATTGAAAGTGAGACTCCGTGATGAAGGTTGCCGCTGAAGTTTGTCCCGTGTGTGGTGGAAGTGGATGGAAGTTCGCCAGTTCTGATCGCCGCGTTGTGCGTTGCGACTGCCGGCTGAAAATGCGTGGTGAGACGCTGCTCACCTCGGCGCGAATTCCCAAGCGCTATGAACATTGTGAGCTTTCGAACTTCGAGTTCGAAGGCCCACATCGCCACCTTTCGTCGGCCCGCATGGCCGCTTGCAAGTTCGTCGAGGAGTATCCGCTGGAGAATTCCGGCCTGCTGTTGATCGGCAGTATCGGCGTAGGAAAAACCCATCTCGCAGTCGGAATTATCAAGGAGCTGATCGTCAGCAAGGGAATCGCGTGCCTGTTTTACGATTACCGCGAGCTGCTCAAGCAAATCCAGAACTGCTACAACGATTCCGTAAAGGCCACAGAGCTCGAGGTTCTTCGTCCCGTGTTCGAGACAGAAATCCTCGTGCTGGATGAACTTGGCGCAGTGAAGCCGACTGAGTGGGTTTGGGACACGGTGAGCCTGATCCTGAACACCCGCTATAACGACAACCGGACGACAATAATTACCACAAACTATCCGGACGACCCATCGCGAGATTCGAACGGCAATTCGGATTTCGCTCGTGCGCAGCGGGCGGCACGTGGCGAAACCTTGGGCGACCGCATCGGCGAGCGCATGCGCTCTCGTTTGCACGAAATGTGCCGGATCATAAAGATGGAAGGCGCCGATTTCCGGCAGACCCACAGGAGCGCAAGCTTCCGCTGACCGTGTGGGTCGGAAACTCCTGTCCAACGCCTTCTTGAAGCTGAAACCGACTTCATCTCACGGCGTGTCTGGCTTCGAGACATGGCTTGAAAAGAACGGCTCCGGCCTGGCGGCCTGTGCGTCCTTCGCTCTGCGAGTGTACCCAGGACTGAAGTCCTGGGCTATTATCGGTCGCCCTTTGGGGCTGCGAGCATCAATACAATCTGAAATTCACTTCCACCGTCACCTGGACCGCGACTGCATGCCCGTCTTTCATTCCCGGCGCGAACTGCCACCTCCGCACAGCCTCCATCGCTTTCTCGTCTAGCCCCATTCCCAGTGAGCGCGCAATACGAACATTTCTGGCGTGCCCCGCCGGATCCACGATCAGCGAAAGCACGACTGTCCCCTGATACTTCGCCCTGCGGGCCTCGTCGGAATACTCGGGGTCAGGGTCGTAAATCGCTCGCGGCGCGCTTACACCGTTGCCCGGACGAAACGTGTCACCGCCAAACCCGGCTTCATAACCCGGGCCAACGCCCGCGCCCGTCCCGTCGCCAAGTCCTGTTCCGGCGCTGGTCCCCATGCCGCCTCGGCTGCCCATTCCGTTGGAAGGAATCACGACGTTTGAAGAAGTCAGCTCGCCAAGTTGATTCGATTGAGGCAGCTTGATTTGCGGAGGCCCGAGCACCGTGGGGTCCACCTGCAACTTCGGACTCGGATTTCGCACCACAATCGCTGGCGGCGCCACTTGCACATTGCTGAATTTCGGCGGAGTTCCACGGCTGACTTGAATGGTGCTGCGATCGCCGCCTCCACCTCCTCCGCGCGGCGCCTCTTGCCCAAGAGGCATGGGAACATACGTCAAATCGCGCACCAGCGTAGAGGTCTTCACAATCGGGCTATGGCTCACCCAAATGCCCGACGCGATCAAAACCACTGCCGCAGCATGCGATAAGAACGAGAAAACCAGACTGCGCGGATCCGCCGGCAGCATACTGAATTCGCGCTCAGTCAACGTGGGCAAAGGCTGCGAACCTAAATGTGGAAAGTCCGTGTTCGCGACCTGCGAAAGGCAAGCCAGTTCCTCGGCCCGTGCAAGCAAGTCTTCTCTCAATTGCTCGCGAAATCCCTGACTCGGCAGCAGTCGAAGGTCAGCGCCAATTCCAAGAAGCGAACCGCGCTCACCTGAAGACTGCCCCGATCCCTCCATCAGGCTCTGCATTTCGCGGTCGAGTTGTTCTGGCGAGGTTTCCCGGTTCATGACTCCCTCCCTAATTTCTCCCGCAGATTTTCCAGCGCGCGCAGTTGCAGCTGTTTCACCGCCCCTTCGCTGCGTCCGAGCTCCTGCGCAATTTCGCGAATGCTCTTCTCCCCGATAAATCGCCGCACTATGACCAGCCGCTGGTCCGGTGAAAGCAGGTCCACCAGTTCAGCCAGAATCACGCTACGCTCGATCTCATCCGACGCGCCGCTAAGGTCCAAATCTTCGACCGGCGTGCTCCGTCCCAGCTTTTGCCAATGCCCAGAGAGTACGTTGGCCGCGATTCCGTACAACCAGGCCACAAACGGTGCGCCTTGCCACCTGAAGTTGCGAATCGAAGCCAGCGCCTGATGGAAAACTTCTCCAGTCAGGTCCTGGGCTTCTTCGCGCGTGGCCACCCGGGCGAAGAACGCGTAAACGCGATCGAAGTTTCTGTCGTATAACTCGGCGAATCGGGCAGGCTCGGATTGCGCCGCCTCAATTAACAGCTGCTCGTCTGGCTCACGTTCCAGGGCCTTCACTTCACTCTCCGCAGAGCATCTTTCTGAGGAGTTAATGGCTGGAAGGAGCAAAAAAGTTACGCGGCTAGGCACATTTTTGTGAGATGCGGGATCGCTCAGAGCCGTAAATGGTCCAATGTTTGACCCACACTTCATTCAATCGCGCTATCAAAGCCCCGTCTCAGACTGCGGGGAGCCAAATTCGGCATCTGGCGCGGATTTTCACAGTTGACAATCGCTCCAGCCGGGAGCTAAATAGCTTTCGGCGAGTTTCCACGCGGGTCGGGCAACCGGAGTTCCCCCGAAAACACACGTACAGTGCGCGTTCTGGGGCGAATACTATTGTCCGGCACGGCCCAACGAACGAGGCAAAATCAACTCGTTGAGCGAGAAGGAGACGCCCCAGGAGCTACGATGAACAAAGCAGACCTCATTGACCGCATTGCTGCGGGCTGCGGCATCAGCAAGACCCAGGCCGCCAGCGCAATCGACACCACCGTAGATAGCATTACCGGCGCACTGAAAAAAGGAGATCGCGTCGCTCTAATCGGGTTTGGAACATTTTCGATTTCACAGCGGAAGGCGCGCAACGGCCGCAATCCGCAAACCGGGGCCACCATTAAAATTGCCGCCCGCCGGGTTGCCAAGTTCACCGCCGGCGCCGAGCTGAAGAAGGCCGTCAACCGCGGCAAGTAGTTCAGCTACTGAATCACAACGGCAGGGGGTCGGCCCTGCCGTTTTTTATTTCCTCAGCAAAACCTCGACTACATTCAGCGCCGCCGACAACGCGCGTCCGTCGCGATCGACGGCAGGATCGTAGGACGCGATCCCCAGCGCGGCGACCTTCACCTGCTTTCGGACCTCCGCGACCGCGTCCAGCAAAGTCTGCACCGTGATCCCATTCGGCGGCGTCCACTGGTTGGCAATGGCCTCTGTCGGATCGAGCACGTCGAGATCAACGTGCAAATAAATCTGATCAACCACCTTCGTTAAGCTGGACAAGCTCTTCATCAACTGCGCGACAGTCGCTACTCGACGCACACCGGCTTCATCGAGCAGGTTGTTTTCCGCCTCTTCCACTTGACGCGCTCCGAAGAGCACAATGCGTTCGCCTGGAACCGGCGCAAATCCCGGCACCGTCCTTGCCAGATTTTGCCAAGCGCGACCCAGAAGAGTGCTGATCGGCATGCCGTCCAAAAACCCGGAGCGCGTGGTATCCGGCGTGGTCGCCTCGCCGTGGGCGTCAAACCAGACCACACCAGTTTTCTCGGCCCCACAGCCACTTACCGTGCCCAGCGCTATGCCGCAATTCCCGGAGAGCACAATCGGGAACAGTCCCCGAGCCCGACATTCCTGGACCCGCCCGGCAACCTTGCCGCTCAGCTGAAACGCCGCGCTTATTTCACTCGGATACGCACTCTCCAGCGAAATTTCCTCGTGATCGAACGGGATTTTCATCCCGCCAAGCAATTCCTTTAACCCCGGCTCGAATATCCGATCAGGGCCGCACCCCATGCGCTTGCGGCAGTAGCCGGAGTCATATGGAACGAGAATGACGCGAACCTTCATAGGTCACACATTCTAATCGTTGAGAATCAAAGCAGAACCGTTCAGCGCGGATCGCACCCGGTTTGCTGAATCCCGCGCCCATCCCTTAGAATCAAATGGTTCAGCATAGACTTTGGGAGATCCTATGAAGGCAGCCATTCATCCCGCATACAACGAAGTGCACGTGCACTGCGCCTGCGGCCACACATTCAACACCCGTTCGACTCACCATGGCGACATTCACGTGGAAATTTGCTCGAATTGCCACCCATTCTTTACCGGCAAGCAGAAGCTGGTGGACACCGCGGGCCGGGTCGAGCGCTTCCGCCGCAAATACGGCAAAGCGACCCCAGGCTCCGGCGTTACCACCGAGAAGAAGTAACCACTACATTATTAAAGAGATTCGCCTCCCCGCTTTAAGCGGGGATTTTTTTGACTTAACGAGGCAAGTTTGCCAAGTGCATTGCCCGCATCATGATGGCGGGAGGAAAGTCGGCTGCGAGACATGACATCAACCCTTTCACGCTGGTGTAAGATGGCGGCCACATCGCGAGGGGGCTCAATGACAAGAACAATCTTTGCACTTACGCTCTTCCTGAGCGGCGCCGCATTTGCCCAGAATCCACCCGTCAATTCTCCGCTGCTCGATCGCCTTGCGGGGAAATGGGTGTCGCAGGCTGAAATCGCCGGCCATAAGAGTACTCGCGATATCGAGGGCGAATGGGTCATCCAGCATCACTATCTTCGGCTTCACGAAGTCTCGCGGGAGAAAGACGCGAAGGGCAACCCGGGATACGAAGCCATGGAATATCTCACCACCGGGCCGGAGAAGAACCAGATCTTATGTGTGTGGCTGGATGTTTACGCGGGTTCCGTCCTACCGCCCATAGGGGTTGCTGACCCCAAGGACAACGATATTCCGTTCGTCTTCAAAGACGACAAGGGCGAGATCAATTTCACAAACGACTTTACCTACGATCCGAAGACGGATAGCTGGCAATCGACGATGAACAACGTCGACCACGGTAAAGCTGTTCCGTTCGGAACTGAGAAGCTGGCCCGGGCGGCGAAGTAGATTGTTTGAGGAGACGCGCCTTTCGGGTTGATTCGGTCTAGTGCGGTACCTCGGACATAAATTCCAACACATTTCCTTCCGAGTCGTGAAACCCGGCGAGCCATAGGTCGTGATCGGACATCCTCGCCACCAAATGCGGTTCGCCTTCCGTCTTCACCTTAAGCTGCACCAATCGCGCATAAGCCGATTGAATGTCGTCCACCTTAAAGTAGAGAATCGAAGAGGGGTGATCGTACTCAGGGCTGGACGGCGGGCTCAGCATCAGGCGCACACCGCCGCAATCGAAAAACGCCAACTCACCAGCAGTGAACAGCAATTTCAGTCCGAGAACATCGCGGTAGAACTCAACCGCGCGATTGGTGTCGTGCACATTGATGGCAATCTGGCCGATGCGCTGGATTTCGGTTTTGTCTGCATTTGTCATGAAAAAAACTTTCTCGTTGTGACTTGGGATTAGGTACTCTGACGATACTTACTTAGCCATCGCACCCAGCGCATTCCGAAACATGACATCAAAAGTTCCATTTTTCTCGATCGCGCCCAGTGCCTTCTCCGCCGCCGCTCGCTGATATCCAAGGTTCACCAGCGCAGAGAGCACATCCTCCTGCACAGCGCTTAAAGTCGGGATGGCCGGCGCCACCTCGCCGGTTGGGGCCGGCAGCTTGTCGCGCAGCTCCAGCACCATGCGCTCGGCAGTCTTCTTTCCGATGCCAGGAATTTTTGTGAGCCGCGCGACGTTGTTCCCTCGGATCGCATTCACCATATCGTCCGCCGGCATGCCGCTGAGAATCGTGATCGCCAGCTTCGGCCCGATCCCACTGACGGTGATCAGCTTCTCAAAAAGCTGCTTCTCCTCGGGGCGCAGGAATCCATACAGGGCAAGCTGGTCCTCGCGCACGTGCGTATGGATGTGCAGCGCGACTTCGCTGCCAAGCGGTGGCAGTTCGCTAAATGTCGGCACGGAGATGACCACGTCGTAACCGACACCCATAGTTTCAAGGATGGCTTGATTCGGATGGCGGGCTATCAGCTTGCCGCGCAGGTGGGCAATCATGCGACCTCAAATAGCGACCGTGGCAATTGTGATTGTCTTATGATCGAGCCCAAAGTGCCGATTCGAAGCTCATCGTGATCGGGTACTGGAACGGTAATCGTGGATGCGAGGGTGCGCTTTTGCATCACGACGTGGCTGCCCCGTCGGCGAACTTCCGGAATCCGTTCCGCTCAAGGATCGTACAAACCTCGCGCCCGGAGAGGACCCGCAGTCTAGCCAACCTCTACCTCAAGCCGGGTAACGAAAATTTCTGCATGACTGCGCTGCTCGATTTCGCTGGGGTCGGCGGTCTCGAGGAACAGCTCTATCGCTTCCTGAAGGTTGTTGCGAGCGGACTCGATTGTGTCCCCTTGGCTGGCTATATCCAGTTCCGGGCACAACGCAACATACCCACTCCCTTCGCGTTCGATGATCGCGGTGACCTGTTGGACGTGTTTCATGTACACACATTCTAGAACAACGAACTCTGCCTGCGATTGGGTGTGATCCCGAAATGCTCGTACGCGAGCTGTGTGGCCACCCGCCCACGCGGAGTGCGGTTCAAGAATCCAATCTGAATCAGGAAGGGCTCGTAGATTTCCTCGATGGCGTCCGGTTCCTCCGCTAGCGCCGCAGCCAGCGTATTCACCCCAACCGGCCCGCCCTGATATTTCTCGATAATCGCGAGCAGCAGCTTGCGGTCCACTTCGTCAAATCCATGCTGATCGACTTCCAGCATCTGCAGCGCGGCTTGGGCGGTCGGCAGATCAATTTTTCCTGCGCCCCGCACCTGCGCATAATCGCGCACCCTCCGCAGCAGACGATTCGCAATCCTCGGCGTTCCCCGCGAGCGGCTGGCCAGCTCCAAAGCGCCTTCGCGATTGATTTCCACTCCCAAGATCTCCGCAGAGCGTTCCACGATGATTCGCAAATCCTCGTGGCTGTAAAACTCCAGCCGCAGCACTATCCCGAACCGCGACCGCAAAGGCGCCGAGAGCAGCCCAGCGCGGGTCGTCGCCCCCACAAACGTAAACGGTTTCACGTCCATGGTGTGCGTACGCGCCGCCGGCCCTTGCCCGATCAGAATGTCGAGCTTGTAGTCCTCGAGCGCCGAATAAAGGATCTCCTCGAGCGCGGGCTGCAACCGGTGCACTTCATCGATGAAGAAGACCTGCTTGTCGCGGAGGTTGGTCAGGATCGCGGTCAGGTCGCCCTTGATCTGCAACGTTGGCCCCGAGGTCTGCTGAAAGGCAACGCCGAGCTCGTTCGCGATGATCGTTGCCAGCGTAGTCTTGCCCAGTCCCGGAGGCCCGTAAAGCAGCACGTGGTCCAGCGCCTCGCCGCGCGACCGCGCCGCCTCAATCGCCACAGCCAGGTTTTCCTTAACTTTGGGCTGTCCGATGAATTCGCCCAGCCGCTGCGGCCGCAGCTTTAACTCAAAAGACGAATCGTCTTCAACCGGCGCGGCCGAGACCAGGCGGTCCCGGTTTCCCAGCTGCGGAATGTTTTTGACAGTGGCCACTGGCCGGATAGTAACACGACGACCGATTGCTGGCAGTGCACTGTTTGGGAGCCGACGATGACGCTTTATGTGCGGGAAATGCGGCAGTCCCCTGCTTGCTTACCAGCCTACCTTCATCCCTTTGTTCTGTTCGTCCAGCCATTTCTTCAAAGGGGCAAAGTACTCCAGAATCGCGCTGGCATCGGCATGACGCTGGCCGGTCACGACTTGCATGGCCTCGGGCCAGGGCTTGCTCTGGCCCATTTCGAGCATCTTGTTGAATTTCGCTCCAGCTTCTTTTGATCCGAAGAAAGTACAACGATTGAGCGGGCTGGTTTGTCCGGCTTCGCGGCAGAGCGCGCGATAGAACTGAAACTCGTAAATGTCGGCGAGGAAGTAGCGCATGTACGGGACATTGCCGGCGACGTGATACTTCGCGCCCGGATCGAAGTCCGTCTCGCTGCGCGGTGACGGGGGCGCGACTCCCTGATATTTCAGCCGCAAGTTCCACCACGCCTTGTTGTAGTCGTTCGGTCCGACTTCGCCGGAGAACACCTGCCACCGCCATTTGTCGATCAGCAATCCGAACGGCAGAAATGCGACCTTATCCAGTGCCTGCCGCAGCAGAATCGGAATATCGGCCTCCGGCGGAGGAACCTTGTCGAGCAATCCGATCTTCTGCAAGTACTCCGGGGTAATTGCTAAGGCGATGGTGTCGCCGATAGCCTCGTGGAATCCGTCATTCGCGCCGTTTACGAAAAGGAATGGCTGCTCTTTGTACGCGCGCTGATAGAAATTGTGGCCGAGTTCGTGATGAATCGTGACGAAGTCCTCATCGCGAATCTGGATGCACATCTTGATGCGAATGTCGTCTTTATTGTCGATGTCCCACGCGCTGGCGTGACACACGACATCCCGATCAGCGGGCTTCACGAACAACGACCGTTCCCAAAATGTCTGCGGCAGCGGCGCGAATCCCAGTGACTTATAAAAATTCTCGCCGTATTTCACCATGCCGTGCGCATCGAGATTTGTTGCGCGAAGCAGCTCAGTCAGATCGTAGCCGCGGCTGTTTTCGGGAAGTCCAAGCAACGGATAAATATTGCCCCAGGTTTGCGCCCAGGGATTGCCCAGCAAATGCGCCGGGATAGGCCCATCCGGCGGAACGGCCTGCGGTCCGTATTTCTGCGAGAGCCGCGCGCGAACAAACGTGTAAAGCGAAAGATAAAGCGGGCGCACCTGGCCCCATAGCCGGTCAACATCCGCGCTGAACTGTTCCGCGGGCATATCGTAACCAGCGCGCCAAAGCACGCCGGTATCTTTGAATCCCAGCTCGCGGGCGCCCTGGTTCGAAAGCTCAACAAAGCGAATATAACGCTTGCGCATGGGAGCGCCGACCGAATGCCATCCCAGCCAAATATCTTTGAGCTGGTTGGGATCGCGGTTCTCCGCCATGATCTTTTCGATCGCCGTAATGTCGAGGCACTTGCCGCTCGCGTCACAATACTTGCCTTTGCCGTAATCGGATTCCAGCGATGCGGCGATTTGCGTCATCTCTTTGCGCAGCGCGGGATCTTTGGGTGCGGGCGCGGTGAGCGACAGCTTGAGCAGCAGGAATTTTCGCGCAAGATCCGGCGGTAGTTTCAGTCCGTCGAAGCGCTTGGCCTGCTCGACGAGTTCGGTAGCGACTCCCGTGTTTTCGTCATTGGCCTGCGCGGCGAGAGCTTCAGTGTCATCGGTGATGAAGTTGTCGTGCACCCAGGTCGCCTGATTAACTTTCACGCTCAACTCGGCAAGCCGCGCTTCGGCATTCTTCATGAATTGTTCGGCTTCGGCGACGGTGGGAGGATTCGAGGTTTGCGCCTGAAGAACGATGGCGAATGCAAAAAGAAAAATGGCGGTAAAAAGAAGCATTTTCATATTGTCTCCGATTTCCTCTGTGCGGTTTGCCTCTGTGAGACTCCGTGTCCTCTGTGGTTGAAAGTCAAAATCTTGAACCACAGAGGGCACTGAGGAACACAGAGATGCGACGGGGGCAAACCAGTGATTATCCATGAGATGAACCGGGCACTTCAAACCGAACGCGAACGCGCAAGGTCCCGGGCTAGACCGACACTTCCGCTCCGTAGTACAAATCCTCAATTTCCTTCTGCACCCTCCCCGACAGTTGCTCCATATCTTTCATCTCCAGCCCTGCCGTCGGAATCGGCTTACCCACGTGCATCTCCAGCGGACGCGGCTTGATGTGGTAGGTATCCATGGGAAGAAGTTCGTACATGCCGCGCAGCGCGATAGGCACAATGTCCGCCTGTGCCTTGATTGCCAGAAAAAATGCGCCCGGCAGAAACGGCTGAATGCGCCCATCCGGCGTGCGGCCGCCTTCGGGGAAGATCACCAGCGGCATGCCGCGCTTCAATGTCCGGAGCGCCGACTTGATATGACCGACAGAACGCGCCGGATTCTGCTGGTCCACGCAAACCTGCCCCGATCGTCTCAAATGCCAGCCCACGATCGGATACGACAGCAACTCTTTTTTATGCAGAATGCGAAATTGAAACGGCAGGTATGCATAAAGCGCAGGAATATCCAGCGCGGAAGCATGATTCACCGCATACACGTGCGGCTTTGAAGTATCGATCTGGTCCAGGCCGGTGACGCGCATCGACGAAAAAATTGACTTCATTGTCAGCCGCGCCCACACGCTCGCAAAAGCATGGAGAATGCTGCCATCGCGATCGAAGAACCCGAACGGAATCGATGCGATGCCTAAGGCAACTGTGTAGAACCAGATCAGCGGATCGAAAAAGAGGTAGGAACGCAGTCGGCTGAGCAGGCCGTATTTTCTCGACTCCGTGGTCTGGCCCACATGGTCGCTTTGGGGTTCCGGTGCGCGCGCTTCGGTC
>Ga0209580_10000551_pt1 | contig 19981 bp, 19 predicted proteins | sample Coa_R1_5_FD_187153 | JGI IMG/M metagenome (GOLD analysis project Ga0209580, IMG submission 187153) | Surface soil microbial communities from Centralia Pennsylvania, which are recovering from an underground coalmine fire - Coalmine... | ecosystem: Environmental > Terrestrial > Soil >... | reverse complement strand
AATCGTGCGAGCGACGGCAAATATTTGCACAATTCTAACGCCACCCGGCGCCACCGACAATCAATTTCTGCTCCAGTGACTGTCATGTCAGAACTGTGCAAAAGCATAAACAACTACCCGCGTCCCACCATTCTCTGCAAATCCTGATCCCAAGACTCCAAGTCGGATCTAGGTAATCCTCTTCCTCTGAAAGCCATCGGGCGTTCCGGGAGGAAAATGTAAATCAGCCAGATTAACGCACACACGTGGAACGCTCCCATTCGAACCGCATTAATGAGGAGTAAGTTTTGCGTGGCCAAACCCCTGAAACAGAGTCGCTGCTGCTAACTCTACGGTTCCATACACCCCAAAACCCAGAGCAATACCAGCTGGCAAGCTGCCCCAGGATATGCGCAGAGCACGCGTGAACAGAAGCAGCGCTAACAGCAGGCCAATTTTGATAAGGCTTCCTGAGAAATCCACTATTTGAAAAATCTTCCAAGTGCTCCTCAGGCCACCGTTCTGAGGCAATGCCGATGTAACCGCAGCAACAAGCAGTAGCACGGCAAGCGTCCATCGCATCAGGGAGCGTGCACTGTCCCGTAAAGACAACCGGGAAAAGGCGAGTTCGTCTGCCAATTCATAAATAACGCCTAATGTGAAAAGCTGGCTCGCTGCGACATCAGCGATATTGATACAGTCGTACCACGATTCAGCGGCAGAAAAGCGCAAGGTGAGCAGCGTGGCCACAAGCAAGCACAAGAATCCGACTACTTGAACCGTAAGAAGGCAAAGAAACAGTGGTAGCGGGCGAGGGCGTGTTCGGCGGAAAAGACCAATCAAACAAACCCCTACCAGAATGTGAGGAATTACCCAGAGATACCCGGAGAGAAGAAGCGTGGGCTACCGGAATACTACCTTTTGGACTCAGCAGCCCACAACATTCGAGCTGAACCAGGGTTCATCACCGCACCATTTTCTGTAGTTCCTGGTCCCAGCCTTCAAGGTCGGTTTGATCGGGCCGGTGTCCCCTGAAACTCGGCGGCTTGCTGGGCAGAAAAATATAGATCAGCCAAATCAAGACACAGATGTGGAACCCCAGAGCACGCACGAGATCTAGACGCTGGTAGTAGCTCAGACCCAACGCTGAATAGAGAGGTGCCGCCGCGATTTCAACTGCTGCCCACACCGCAAAACCGAGTGCAATGCCCGCAGACAAGCTTCGCCAAGATATAGGCAGCGTTCGTGAAAAGATAACCAGAGTTAACAATAACCCCAGCTTCACCAAATTCGATGAAAAATCGAGGACCTGAAAAACCTTCCCAATTTGCTCAATGCTGCCTTGCGGTATCAACGCGGAGCAGGTGGCGGCTACTAAAAGAAGTAATGCAACGGTCCAGCGCAATAAATGCTGCATGACGGATCTCAAGGACGAACGGGAGGCGATCAACTGGTCAGCCAACTCGTACATCACGCCGAGTCCCAAAAGCCCGCTTATTCCGACATCGGCAATCACGACTCTTCGATACATCAACATATGGGAAGGCGAATTTGCAAGTGTGAGTACGATGAATAATGCTGCAGCAAACAACGCCAGCTGAGCCGCGACAGAGGCAAAGAAAAGAGGAAAAGTCCGGTACGTGCGCCTGCGCGAGAGACCATACAAGCAGGGCACGAGAAGAAGATTGGGGGCGACCCAAAGAGACCAGCGAAGAAAAAGGTACCAACGAGGGAAAAGCATGGGCTACCGGATAGTAGCTTTTTCGACGGCAGCCCTCAATGGCATTATTCAGGTGGAGCTATTTGGCAGTACAGCCAGCCGGCGGACAGTATGGCAGTTCAGCCTGAACTGCTGGTGTCGCGCAGATTGAGAACAGCAGGGCTGCAGCAAGGATCAGCAATGTTTTCTTCACGATGTAACTCCTTATTGAAGTTGGGGTTGCATCGTGATAATGTGGCGGCGTAGGGGGGCGCGCACGGAAATCGACAGTTTGTCGAAGTTCCCGAAACCGTAACGCCATGACGCTGAAATCCGCTTTCGAGGATCTCTCGCGTACCACGCTGAAGGCGGTGTCAGGCTGCCTGCGTAAGCTCGAGTATTTGGCTGGCTTGAGAGGAGACGAGGGAGACTATGCGCACTGGGGCTTCCGCAAGACCTTCGGCCAGGCCAATGCAAACAAGGCAATTGCTACGGCTCACCGGGAGGTTGTCTCAGAAGTGCTTTCAACGCCGCTCGGGAGTTTGCTGCAAGACGTGGAGAATTCGAGCCAGACAGCAGGAATTGAAGTGGAGGGTTATCTGGAAAAGCTGGCTCAACGTAGTGACCGCCTTCTCCCAGAAGACCCGGGACCAGGATCTGCCAGACACCTCAGCTCAGTGCTGCACGCTCTTTTAGGGCTGGAGCGGAATCGGGAACGGAACGCCACTCGCCAAGCCTCATAGCCACGCCAACGATTTGACCGACAATCTCTGCATGTGCGTGGCGTACAACTCTGGGCGGTACCGGTGAAAGTGGATGGGACTGCAAAATTATGTCTTCGCGTCCCATGGTGCACCAGCAGCACACATGCCCCTCGCGGGTTTCGACGAAATAGATCGGCCGTTCGTATTCCGAACGCCAACCGCCGTCCGAGACCTTGTTCAGCGACTCATCGACCTGAATAAAACTCCCCGGTGGAAGGATTGGATACATCGTCAGGTCTTCGCTACCGACGTACCCATAGGTAAAGTCAACTTTTGAGAACTGTTGCAAGTAGATGAGCGGAACAGTGCCCCACTGCTCGACCATGCGGCCAAAGTTCATGGTTTTTCTGGGATCGAAGGCGGGATCCATGCGCACGGGCATTTGTACGGTCTGGATGTTGGCGAGTGCGCGAGAGATATGCGATCGTGGCGGTGCAGCGAGTTCCAGGTCCGAGACTGGAATATTTATGTCAATGTCGAACCAGGAAAGCACTTCCCGCAACTCCCTGCGATAAATCACTGCTAGAGAGTACAAGCGGTAAATACTGGGTATGACGCCCTTGGTTTCGAAATCGGATAACCGGCTGATCGGTATCAGGTATTCTTCGTTATTATGCTTCCGTGCGATCCGCTCACTAGCGGTCTCAATGTCACGCATTGTGAGTCCCAGCTTCTCACGCAAAGTACGCAGGTTTTGTCCACCCGTGACCATTATTCCCCTCGTTCTTGCACTACAGGGTGACCCGCCGCCATAATAGCAATTTCCAAACCGCTTATGCTGCTGGAGTTCAGAAAAATCCGAAATTCGACAAATCGGAATGCTCCCAAAGTTCCGGCACGCTGCCCGGAAGAGAGTTGCTGCTGTTACGAATTCGTAACAGGAGGTAAAGTAACGCTTAATACTTTGGCCGTAATGGTATAAGTAATATATGGCTTTTTTAATTTAGATACGGCAAATCAAGATCTGCGAGGTGAAACAACGAACCACCGGAAGGGAGAAGCGATCCATAAAGACTTTATTGGGTATCACTTCCGCTAATGGAACTGTGTGCAAAAAAAGCTTTTGTCAGCTGGGTCGAAGCTCTTTTTAATGCAGAGAAACAAACGCCTTTTTCAGCGTCCCTAGCGCTGCACGAAGAAACCGGTGAGGGTGTACCCGGCTGCCAAGCCCAAAAACATAGCAACACTGCAGGCAAGTTCCAGATGCTGGCGAGCCTGGTTCTTGACGTCGAGTTCTTCCCGAATCTTAGACCTCAACTCCTCGACCGCGTCGTGCAGCCGACGACGCTCATCCGCGGCCTTAAATTCCAAATCATAGCTGGGGAGATCTGTCATGAATGGCTCCTGACCTCGGTTTGTAGCCAAACCTTGTCCGCCTTGAGAACTTCGATGGTCCGCTTGGGAAATCTGCCACGAAACTGGTTTACCCCGAAATAGCCGGCGATCGCTCCAAAAACGGCCCACAAGAAACCTACGATCACGAATGCGAAAAACCATGCGTACGGATTTCCCGCGAAAGCAGAAGCAACCAAAACTACAACCGCCGCAGTAAACAGGAGCGATGCGATCGCGAGCAAGCCGAGCGAAAGCACGATAAGTGGCAAACCCACTTTCGCCGCTACTGCACTTTCTTGAAATTCAGCTTTAACCATCCGAACTCGAGTGTTGATGAAGGACTTCAGCTCTTCTTTAACCTCGTTGATGACTTCTACCAAGTTTCGTTGATGATTTCGCGAACGAATTTGGGGGTCGGCAGCGGTACTCTTAAGAACCGGTTCATTCATGGCGGCTCCTCCACACACGCAGAGCGACGCCCAGCAGAAATGCGGCGCAGGCGACCCCAGCAATAATCTCGAGAGGCCGATCCCGCTTCAATTGGCGAATTTTGTCCCCTCCCCTGCGTGTCACATCGGACAAAGCCCGCTGTGTGCTGTCCCAGGATCGTAGAAAGGCGTCGCGACTACGTTCCAACAATTGATTGAACCGTTGCTGGGGAACAATTCCCGTCTCCCTGGTCTTTGGGTCCGTGCTCTGCGGCCATGGGATAGGTTCGATTCTCTGCGGTAAAGTTGGTAACGAAGCCGGCTCTGCCATAGGGCCTTCCAATACAGGTTTATTGCCGCCATTTGGATGTCGCGGAGGGCAAGGGCGTTAGCGAAAATAAGGTATATTCCCGCCGCGTGAATAGGCCAGCACTGGCCAGCCGCTGCACTGGCCAGTGTCTTGGCAGGTGAGGAACTCTGAACTAGATTTCAGTCAGCGGCTTTCGAAACCTCTTCCGTCGCATGGACCAGCGGCATATTCACCAGGTGCTCGCTTACAAACCATGACTGCAGCTCATTAGGGCGGAGCACCTCGCTGACGATCAAGTCATTTGTTCCCTGATCACCCAACTTGGCCGCACGGTCGGCCACTTTACGGCAGTCGCGAATGATGATTTGGTGCGCGTCCAGCAAGCGCGAGATCTGCACCGGGACCTCTTCCCTGCCCCTGGGCGGACGCTCAATCTGCGTGGTCTCCGCCACATCAGGTGCCATCGCGATCGCCAGCCCTCCTAGCAACTGAATGCGCTCGGCGATTGCATCCACAATTTCGACCTGCTCGTCAAAATGCTTGTCAAACAAGAGGTGAAGCTGGTAAAAAGTCGGCCCCGCAACCTGCCAATGAGACTTCTTGTACAGATCTCGCAGGGTCATTGAATCCGCAAGCAGCTGGTTGAGTTGTTCGGTCATTTCAAGACGGACAGGTTCTTCGAGTTCGAGATGAAAGGCATGCGTAATCGTGCCATAACGCTGGATCTCGCGTCCACGCTGATGAACATGTGGCTCTGCTGATAAAGAATTGTGATTTCCAGAAGCGCTTCGCTTGGCCATTGGTGTCCCTCCTCTATTAGAGATGATTTTCGCTATCTCCGGGTTTCGCGGACGCTCCAATTCTACGCGCCGACATATAAGACCGTCGGCAAAAATTCGAATAATCTTTTATGATGAGTACATCCTCATTCGCAGCGTGGAGAAATCAGAGTTGGCACAAACCCCAGTGGTGTCAGAAGTGCAGCAGGCTTCAGCGGCCGCGTCACGGAACAATGATGGCTTAGAGGTCCTTGAAACTCGCGAGTGGCTCGACTCGCTGGATTACGTGTTAGCGAAGGGCGGGCCGGAGCGAGCAGGACGGCTGCTGCAACAACTGCAGTTGCACGCGCGCCGAGCTGCCGGAATTAATCTTCCCTTTACTGCCACGACGCCCTACCAGAATACGATCCCTGCTCGCCATCAGGCGCCGTTTCCGGGCAGTCAGGAAATGGAGCGAAGGATCAAGAGTCTGGTGCGCTGGAACGCAATGGCGATGGTGGTCAGGGCAAATCGGGTGGAAAGCGGGATTGGCGGACACATCTCCACCTATGCTTCGGCCGCTACACTTTACGAAGTTGCTTTCAATCATTTCTTGCGCGCACGCACAGAAAGCGGTGATCGCGATGTTGTTTACTTCCAGGGACACGCTGCGCCGGGAATGTATTCGCGTGCATTTCTCGAAGGACGTCTGCCCAAAGCCAAGCTGGAAAATTTTCGTCGCGAATTGAAAGCCGGCGGCGGACTCTCGTCGTATCCCCATCCGTGGCTGATGCCGGACTTCTGGGAATTTCCAACCGTCAGCATGGGGCTGGGGCCACTGCAGTCGATATATCAAGCGCGTTTCATCAAGTATCTCGAGAACCGCGGACTGAAAACTTCTACCGGCGGAAAAGTTTGGGCATTCCTCGGCGACGGCGAAATGGATGAGCCCGAATCGCTGGGTTCAATCACGCTGGCTTCGCGTGAGAAGCTCGACAACCTGATCTGGGTCATCAACTGCAACCTGCAGCGGCTCGATGGGCCGGTACGCGGCAACGGCAAAATCATTCAGGAATTGGAAGCAATCTTCCGCGGCGCGGGCTGGAACGTAATCAAGGTGATTTGGGGCAGCGATTGGGACAGCCTGATCCAGAACGACCGCGACGGGCTGCTGGTGCGACGTTTGGGCGAAGTTACAGACGGTCAGTACCAGAAATTCCTAGTAGAGAGCGGAGCCTACTTCCGCCAGAACTTGTTCGGCACCGACCCGCGTTTGTTGCGCATGGTCGAGCATCTCTCGGACGAGCAGCTCTCGCGTATGCGACTGGGTGGACACGATCCCATAAAAGTTCACGCCGCCTACAAATCAGCTTTTGAGCACACCGGATCGCCGACGGTCGTTCTTGCGAAGACGATCAAAGGCTATGGACTGGGCGAAGCCGGTGAAGGCAAGAACATCACCCACCAGCAGAAGAAACTGAACGAAGACGAGCTGCGTATGTTCCGCTCGCGCTTTGGAATTCCCATCGCGGACGAAGAACTGCACGAGGCGCCGTTTTACCGGCCCTCGGACGATAGCGCCGAGATTCAATACATGCTCGAGCGCCGCAAGCAGCTTGGCGGATTTTTGCCGGAGCGCAAAGTACGGTCCAAGCCGATCAAGCCAGTTTCCGACGCTCACTTCGAGGAGTTCTACAAAGGGACCGAGGGCCGCGAAGCTTCGACCACGATGGTTTTCGTGCGGTTGCTAGCGAAGCTGCTGCGCGATCCTGAGATCGGCAAGCTGATCGTGCCCATCATTCCTGACGAAGCGCGGACCTTCGGCATGGAAGCGCTCTTCCGGCAAGTGGGCATTTATTCCAGCGTCGGCCAGCTCTATGAGCCGGTGGACATGGACACGCTGCTCTATTACAAGGAAGCGAAAGACGGGCAGATTCTCGAAGAGGGCATCACTGAAGCCGGTTCGATCAGCTCGTTTATTGCCGCGGGAACTGCGTACGCGAATCACGGGATCAATACGGTCCCGTTTTTCATTTATTACTCGATGTTCGGCTTCCAACGCATCGGCGACCTAATCTGGGCGGCGGCTGACATGCGCGTTCGCGGATTCTTATTAGGTGGCACCGCGGGCCGCACAACGCTTGCTGGCGAGGGCCTGCAGCACCAGGACGGCCACAGCCACGTGCTCGCGCTGTCCGTTCCCAATTTGCTGGCGTACGATCCGGCATTCGCCTACGAGATAGCGATCATCATTCAAGACGGCATCAGGCGGATGTACGTGGACGAGGAGTCGATCTTCTATTACCTGACGCTCGGCAATGAACCTCTGCCTATGCCGCCGATGCCGGAGGGCGCGAACATTCGCGACGGAATTTTGAAGGGCATGTACCTCTTCAAACCATCTCAGAAGAAGGATGCGAAACTTCGGGCACAGTTGTTCGGCAGCGGAGCCATTATGTTCGAGGTCCTGAAGGCGCAGGAGATTCTGGAAACCAAGTATGGCGTAGGCGCGGATGTTTGGAGCGTGACCAGCTACAAGCAGCTCTATCGCGATGCCAACGATTGCGACCGCTGGAACATGCTGCACTCCGGGCATACTCCGCGGGTGCCGTTCGTGACACAGCAATTGAAGGACACCCAGGGCGTGCTGGTTGCGGCGTCCGACTACATGAAGGTTTTGCCGGAGTCGATTTCGCAGTGGATGCCGCGGCCTCTGGTCTCACTTGGAACCGACGGCTTCGGGCGCAGCGAGGGGCGCGCCAGTTTGCGCGACTTCTTTGAAGTGGACGCGAAACACATTGTGCTGGCAACATTGCACGCTTTGGCCCGAGAGAAAAAGATTGAGCAAGCAGTGGTCGACCGCGCAGTCGCAGAACTCGGGATCAACCCCGAGAAGGCAAATCCGGCAATCAGCTGAAGTTTTTCTCTGTGAACCTCAGTGTCCTCTGTGGTTAAAGACTTTCCCGGACCTAACCACAGGGAGCACCGAGTTACACAGAGGAAAGCCACAGAGAAACTCAGGGGATTTTCGTGACCGAATTCAAATTACCGGAGCTTGGCGAGAACGTTCATCAGGGAGATCTGGTGCGACTGATGATCGCGCCCGGCGCAACTGTCTCCGAAGGTCAGCCGGTTATGGAGCTCGAGACCGACAAGGCTGTGGTCGAGGTGCCGTCTTCGGTAAGCGGCACGGTGAAAGACGTTCTCGTGAAGCAGGGAGAGAAGATCAAAGTCGGCCAAACGATTTTCACGGTGGAAAATGGTGCGGGGGCAAAGCGGGCTGAATCACAGCCACAAGTTTCCAATGTGAAACCTAAGAATGAAAACACCGCAGTACCCGCACAAGCTCCTCAATCTCCGCGCGGACGTACAACTGTGGCGACCTCCACCCAGGGTCCAACTTCACCCGTTCCATCCGAAGCAGTCGAGGTCCCCGAATTCAAGCTCCCTGAGTTGGGCGAGAACATTCATCAGGGCGACCTGGTGCGGTTGATGGTTTCTCCAGGATCGCAAATCTCCGCAGGTGAACCGGTAATGGAGTTGGAAACCGACAAAGCTGTTGTCGAAGTTCCATCGTCCGTGACCGGAACGGTGAAAGATGTTTTGGTCAAGCAGGGCGACAAAATTAAAGTCGGCCAGGTGATCTTCACTCTGCAAGTTGGTGCCACGTCCTCCGCGCACGCGCAACAACCGACGCGCGCTGACCAGTCCCACGAGGAAGAATCGCGCATCGCATTTCAGGCCGCGATCCAGTCGGAAGGAAAAACTGAAGAGCAAGCTTTGCCCCCCGAGCAGCCAAGAACCGCTGCAGTCGCCACATTCAGCATGCCGCTGGATCTTGATCGTTCGGCCGGCGTGGAGCATCGCGGGCCGGTTCCGGCCGCACCGCATGTTAGGCGTCTGGCGCGCGAGATTGGCGTCGACATCCACAGAGTGCCCGGCTCCGGCCCCGGCGGGCGCATCAGCGAAGATGATGTGAAAGCTTACGCCAAGAGTCTGCTCGCGTCCGTGACCTCAGGCGGATTCACTGCCACTCACTTCAGGCAGCCGAAGCTTCCCGACTTCAGCAAGTGGGGGAAGATTGAGCGCGTCTCCATGCGAGGTGTGCGCAGAAAAACTGCTGAACACCTGTGGGAAGCTTGGACCGCGATCCCGCACGTTACGCAAAACGACAAAGCTGATATTACCGAGCTGGAGCACTTGCGCGCGCGCTTTGGCCCCAAGGCCGCCGAAGCAGGTGGGAAGATGACCGTTACCGCCATCGCGCTCAAAGTCTGCGCATCAGCGTTGAAAATTTTCCCGCAGTTCAACGCCAGCATTGACATGGAGTCCGAGGAGATCATCTACAAGCAGTTCATCAACATTGGTGTGGCGGTGGATACCGATCGCGGACTGCTGGTGCCGGTCATTCGCGATGTGGATAAGAAGAACATTGTGGAGCTTGCCGCCGAACTGACGCAGCTCTCGGTGAAAGCGCGGGATAAGAAACTGGCACCGGCGGATATGGAAGGCGGAACGTTTACCATTACGAATCTCGGCGGAATCGGTGGAACCGGGTTTTCGCCGATTGTGAATTATCCTGAGGTCGCGATTCTGGGGCTTTCGCGTTCAAGCATGGAGCCGGTTTGGATGAACGACAAATTCGAGCCGCGGCTGGTGCTTCCGCTGTCGCTCTCTTACGACCACCGGCTGATCGACGGCGCCGACGCTGCGCGTTTCCTGCGCTGGATCGCCGAGGCGTTTGAGCAGCCGTTCTTGCTTTCGGTGCAGGGGTAAGTTAGAAAGGCATGAACCACGAAGGCCACAGAGGTACACGAAGGAAACAATTGAGCAGTTTCCCTTCGTGAACCTCTGTGTCCTTCGTGGTTAATTCGTTTTCAATGAATGAAAGCTCCAATTTGAACATCGCAGTCATCGGTGGCGGGCCGGGTGGGTACGCGGCTGCATTCCTCGCAGCAGATCTTGGAATGAAAGTCACACTGATCGACCGGGAGCAGAATCCCGGTGGCGTGTGCCTTTATCGCGGATGCATTCCGTCTAAAGCCCTGCTGCATGTCGCGGCGCTTATAAACGAGTCGCGTCACGCAAAAAACTGGGGCGTTGAATTTGGCGAGCCACGCATTGACGTTGCACGCTTGCGGTCGTTCAAAGAAGGCGTGGTCAATAAGCTTACCGGAGGCTTGGGCCAGCTCTCGAAGCAGAGAAAGGTCCAGTACTTTCGCGGTGAAGCGAGCTTTGAGAACTCAAAGACGGTTCGAGTAAAGAAACACAGCGGCGGCGAAGAGCCATTGAGCTTTGATCGAATCATCCTCGCTACCGGTTCGCGCCCTGCGGTCATTCCAACGTTGAAGCTCGACAGCCCGCGCATGCTCGACTCCACCTCAGCCCTGGATCTGCAAGACGTTCCCGGAACGCTTCTGGTCATCGGTGGCGGATACATTGGCCTGGAACTAGGCACAGTTTACGCGGCCCTCGGCTCGAAAGTTTCGGTAGTCGAAATGACACCGGGGCTGCTTCCCGGAGCAGACCGCGATTTAGTTTTGCCGTTGCATAAACGTCTCGAAAAAAGCTTCGAATCGATTCTGCTGAATACAACAGTGACCGCCCTGAAAGAAGAAGCTAGCGGAGTTCGCGTCTGCTTCGAAGGGAAAGACGTAAAAGATCGCGAAAAGGTTTTCGACAAAGTTCTCGTCTCGGTCGGGCGCAAGCCGAATTCAGAAATTCCCGGGCTCGATCGTACGCAGGTGCGCATCGGCGAACGCGGGTTCATTCAGGTGAACAAGCATTTGCAGACGGAGGATCCCGTGATCTATGCGATCGGTGACGTGGTGGGCGAGCCGATGCTGGCGCACAAGGCATCCCACGAGGGACGCACCGCGGTCGAGCACATTGCCGGACATAAAGTCGCCTTCGAGCCGAACGCGATTCCGGCGGTTGTGTTCACTGATCCCGAGATCGCCTGGACGGGATTGTCGGAAACGCAAGCTGAAAAAGAAGGTCGTGAGATCAAAGTGGCAAAATTTCCGTGGGCAGCTTCAGGCCGCGCAATGACCCTGGATCGCACCGAAGGCATGACCAAGCTGATTCTTGACCCTCCGAGCGAGCGTGTGTTGGGCGTGGGAATTGTCGGCGTCGGGGCCGGAGAATTAATTGCCGAAGGAACGCTGGCAATCGAAATGGCCGCGACCGCGACGGACGTTGCTCTCACGATTCATCCTCATCCGACGCTGTCGGAGACGATTATGCAGTCTGCGGAAGTATTCTTCGGAACCAGCACGGACTTATATCGGCCACGGCGCTAGGTTGGGAAGGACACGACTTTCAGTCGTGCCGTCAAACGAATTTCTAAATATCCACCAGCACTTCCCCGTTCTCAATTTTGATGGGATACACATCCAGCTTCGATTTCGGATCGTCGAAAAGTTCGCCCGTCTTCGCGTTGTATTCCCAGCCATGCCAAGGACACACGACCTTGTTTCCGTCCACATAACCTTGACCCAGCGGGCCACCCATGTGCAGGCAGACGTTCTCGATGGCTGTGATGGCGCCGTTCACGTTGGCTATGCAAATCGTTTTGCCGGCGACTTCGAACTCCTTCGCTTCGCCCGGTGCGGGCAATTCAGACTCGGCAGCAAGTTTAGTATAGGTCATAGCTTGTCTGGATTCGCGATTCAGTCTAGGGCGAGCAAATTTTCGTGTCAATTGCTGGTTGCTGGAAAGTTGTCAGGGCCTATGGATGCGCCATTGCTGGCTTCATGATCCTCAGAATAGGATGACCGTCGACATTCTCCAGGGGGAAATAAACAAGGTGCGTATCGGGGTCGACGCTGACGGTGTGCGCGCGCGGCATTTCAATGCCTCCTTCTGAAACGAGCGCCTTTCCGTCCTCCCGAAAGACTTTCACCTGTCCAGATTCGGCGGAGACGTACAACAATTTGAGACCAGGATCGAACGCAAGCACATCGGGATCTTCGCCGACCTCATAGTTGTCGAGCACCTTCATCGTGGTCAGGTCCACGAGGGCGAGCTTGTGATTTTCTTCCCCCGCGACGAACGCCAGCCGTCCGGCAACATCGAGGGCAATGCCGTGCGGATTCTCAATTCCACTCAGCGGATAATGTCCGACGATTTTGGCCGAAGCAGGATCGATGGAGACAAGCTCGTCTTTGCCATGCACTGCTACCAGAATGCGCCCCGACGTTGGATCATAGACTGTGTTGCCGGCGCCCCCTAAAAGCGGAATGCTTGTGACGAGTGAGTTCGTAGTGGCGTCGATCACAGCGTCAGCATTGCCATGCTCATCCGAAACAAATACGCGTTTCGGCCCAGGCGCATAGGCGATGCCATCGGGATAGTGGATCGGGCCAACACGAGCGACCGTTTTCAGAGTATTCATATCCACAACGACGACCTGATGCTCTCCAGTAGCTGACGCGTACACTCTGCCCAATTCGGGCACCGCCCATACTCCATGAACGCTGGGAAAGCCGTCGAGGTTCGCAATCACTTCGCGCTTCTTTACGTCGAACACCACAAGCTGATTGGCGTTCATGTGCGAAAGATAGAGGCGGCCTGTGGTCGTGTCGAGACTCTGATAATCGAAACGAACAGCGGGACCATGCATGGGAATGTCAGCAACTTTCGTGAGTGGCGTCGCATTCTGCGCGCTTATTTGTGCGAACACGGCTGAGACAAACATGGACATCAAGCCAAATTGCCGTACAACTTTCTGCTGATAAGCGCGGTTCATTGGGTCTCCATAGACTCTGCGATACTAAACAACAGCACGTAATGCTGTCGCGACTTCTGGTTTAAGCTAATAGTAATGGCTAATTCCAAATCCGTGCTTTTCCGAATCCGCCGTCAAGCTTCTCCCCAGGACAAGCCGCACTGGGAAGAATTCGAACTGAGCTGGCACCCGGGGATGAACGTGATTTCCTCGATGATGGAGATTGCGCGCAATCCCGTGACCCGCGACGGCAAGGCCACCACGCCGATCACCTACGACTCGAATTGCCTAGAAGAAGTGTGTGGATCCTGCGCCATGCTCATCAATGGCAGGGCGCGCATGGCCTGCTCGGCGCTAGTGGATAATCTTGAGCAGCCGATCCGGCTCGAGCCGCTTTCGAAATTCCCCATCATTCGTGATTTGTCTGTCGATCGCAGCGTGCTGTTCGAAAATTTGAAGCGCGTGAAAGCCTGGGTGCCGATCGATGGCACCTACGACCTCGGCTCAGGTCCGCGCCTCAGCATGGACGAACAAGAACAGGCGTACCCACTATCACGCTGCATTTCGTGCTGCTGCTGCATGGAAGTTTGTCCGCAATTCAACGAGCACACCGGGTTCGTAGGCGCTGCAACGATTTCGCAAGTCCGGCTGTTCAATACTCATCCGACTGGGGTGGCGCTGAAACGCGACCGGCTGGCTGCATTGATGGGCGATGGCGGAATCCAGGAATGCGGTTATGCGCAGAATTGCGTCGAAATTTGCCCCAAAGACATTCCGCTGACCCGCTCGATTTCCGAGGTAGGCGGCGCGGTCATGAAGCAGGCCATAGGAGACCTTTTTCGGCGATGACGAGCTTTTGGCCGAGGTCGTAAAAATCGGTAACCGCCCCTTGACACTTTTCGTAACGTGACCGCAAGAGTTTGCCACTTTTTCGCCGCTGTCCCTCTCTTGAGGGCCGCGACGGATGGGCTGTTCTGCCGAACTGGGGCAATTTTCGCACTGAATCCAAAGCAGATGTTTTTCGTCAGCTCTGCACCCGAATCCGGCATCTTACCTGCAATGTAAATAGACGTTCCGAAGCCTAGTAATCAGGAGGTAACCAGCAGGAGTCAGGCGTTCCGAAGCCCACAGTAACCAAGAAATTTCATTTTTGGCCTTGGAATTTTCCTGAATTGACTTACAATAAACCCCTGCTGAACGTTCGGCGCGATGAGAAAAAACAGCACACTTCTTCTTCTGACTCTGGCCCTAAGCTGCAGTGCGTTTGCCGTGCGCCCAGTTATGCCGGCGCGCTATCACCGGATGCACCGCTTCCACCGCGTTCCGTGGAACCCGGTTTTTAAGCCGTCGCACGAGTCTCTGCTTCTGCAGAATGAAGAGATCAATCGCCTGAACCTTCCGCGGATTTATGACGACAAGCAGCTCGAGCGGCTAAAGGCCAGCGGAGACCTGGTTCCGATCAGCACGTCTGAGGCGCTGCGCATTCAGCCTTCGCTCGATCCCGCGCGCCGTTATTGCCGTCAGTGGACGATGGAATTTTTGGAAGACATCAGCACGGCATATTACAAAGAGTTTCATCAGCAGATCCAAGTCAATTCCGCTGTGCGCACAGTTCTTGTTCAGAAGAAACTCCGCCGGCACAACCGCAACGCTGCACCTGAAGTTGGGGAGACCGCGTCATCGCATTTGGCCGGACTCACGGTTGACCTGCAGCGGCGTGGCATGACCAAGGCGCAGGTGAAATGGGTCGAAGACTACCTCAAGCCTCTGAAGGAGCTCGGCATCATTGAGCCAGAAGAAGAACGCCGGCAGTGGTGCTTCCACATCATGGTCGGAGGCAGCTACAGCGAATATCGCGTCACGCGCGTGGTGGCCGCGACACAGCAAGATTCCAACGATACCCTCCGCGAGATCACGACTATTGGGCTGCCAGCGTCGGGCGAGATTCAATAGCAGCACTCAGCACTTCGCATTTCCCTGCTCATCACTCAGCCGTAAACGAGCCATATCAGCCTTTTTGATTCCGAGGATCTTCTGGTCCGAGGAATCTGCTTTTCATTCGGCCGGACAGTCCGTCGGCCTGCGACACCTCGCAATGAAAATGACTCAACGGTTTGGCCGACTGCTGATTGCTGAGTGCTGACTGCTTCTTACGTTATCCTCGACAGATGCTGATTCTCATGGCCGGACTTCCCGGCACCGGCAAGAGCACGCTGAGTCGCGCTCTCGCGGGGGAGCTCGGCGGCACGGTCATCGACAAAGATCGTTTTCGCGCCGCCCTGTTCGACCCCGCTGACATCGAGTACTCGACCGAGCAAGATGAGTTTTGCATGCGGGTGATGCTGAAAGTAGCGGGATACATTTTTCGCAAAGATCCGCCACGAAGAGTCTTTCTCGATGGCAGAACATTTTCGCAGCGATATCAATTGGACCGAGCGACGGGATATGCTGAGGCTATCGGCCAGCCATGGCGCATTCTCGAGTGCGTTTGCAGCGAGGACACTGCACGGAAGCGGCTGGGAGACGATCGCGACCATGTGGCGGGGAATCGTGATTTCAATTTGTACCTGCAAGTTAAAGCGCGGTTCGAAGAAATCACGCTGCCGAAAACTGTGATTGATACCGACCAGCCATTGCAGTCTTGCGTGGAACTGGCGCGAACCGCGCTGCAGTAATGCGACTGGCTGACCGATAAGGGATACCACTGTCATTCCGAAGGACTTTAGTCCTGAGGAATATGCTTTCTACCCAAAATGTCCCGTCAACAGAAACGGTTATTTACCTAATGTCGTACAATGCTGTTTCTGTTTTCATCTTCAGGAGCAAACATGCGCAAACACATCATCGCTTTTCTGATTCTGGCTTCCGTTTCTTTGAGCTCTCAAACCGCTCCCAGTGCCAAACCCGCCGTAAAGAAGCCAGCAGCCGCGGCGAGTTCGGCGGCTCCGACAGCAATCATCGACACGACCGCCGGCAACTTAACTTGCACATTGTTTCCCGACAAAGCTCCCGAGGGCGTAAAGAATTTTGTCGGATTAGCTAGAGGAACAAAGGACTGGACGAACCCCGTCACTAACCGCAAGATGCACGGAGTCCCGCTTTATAACGGAACGATTTTTCATCGCGTGATTCCCGACTTCATGATTCAAGGCGGAGACCCTGCTGGCAACGGAACCGGCGATCCGGGATACAAATTTAAGAACGAAACTTCGCCTGATCTGACGTTCGATCGCCCCGGCCGGCTTGCCTATGCAAACGCGGGGCCGGACACGAACGGATCGCAATTCTTCATCACCGAGGTCCCCTATCCGAGTCTGGATGGGCATTACACAATTTTTGGACAGTGCGATCAGGCCTCCGTGGAACTGGTAAAGAAGATTGCGCGCATGCCACGCAACGGCAACGATCTTCCGGACAATCCGGTGAAGATCAGCAAGATCACGGTTCTGCATATGGGCGGGGCACCGGCGCACGCTCCCATGCACAAGCCCGCCGCGAAGGCAGCGCCGGCAAAACAGCAATAGCGAGATTGAATCATTGAGGGATTGAATCATTGATCATCGTAAACAGTGAGGTGCTCAATGATTCAATCCCTCAATGATTCAATGATGAATTCCTCGTCTTTTAACAAATCATCTTCGAAAGGACTCATTCATGCCACGCCAGCCAGGAACCTACGCCACCTTCAATACCTCTGAGGGCACCATCGTCTGCAAACTTTTCGAAAAAGACGCGCCTAAAACGGTGCAAAACTTCACCGACCTCGCCGAGGGCAAGCGCGAGTGGAAACATCCGAGCACTGGCAAGAAGAGCTCAGACCGGCTTTACGACGGCACCATTTTCCATCGCGTGATACCCGATTTCATGATTCAAGGCGGAGACCCGCAAGGCACGGGCGTGGGCGGCCCGGGATATCAGTTCGAGGACGAAACCAAAGGTTCGCCGCATAAATTCGACAAACCGGGCAAGCTGGCCATGGCCAATGCCGGACCGAACACCAACGGTTCGCAGTTCTTCATCACCGTTGCGCCGACGCAATGGCTGACCGGCAAACACACGATTTTCGGCGAAGTGGTCGAAGGTTACGACGTAGTCGAGAAAATTTCCAAGGCCGCGCGCGGGCGAAACGACCGGCCGAATAAAGAAGTGAAGCTGCAGAGTGTGGTGATCGAGCGGGCGTAGGTCTGATCAGCTTGCGAGTGAAACCTGCGCCGCCTTTGCCATCTCCAGCGTCACCCGCTGCTGTTGGCGATACGCGATGTTCGCCATGTGCGCCGCAATCGCCGACCGGTAGCCTATTTCGACCGGAGCATTAGGAGCCTTGCGAGTGCGCACGCAATCAATCCAGTTCGCCATGTGATCCTGGTCTTTGGTATTGCTCGTCAATGCTGACCCGCCGGACCGATTGATTTTTTCCGGGAAGTATCGCGTGATCTCTTCCGACCTTCCGCTGACCATGTCGGTTGCTCCGGCCACATGCTCGATGGTGCCGTCGCTGCTGAGAATGTGTTCACCCAGGCCGTATCGGCTGTTGCTGAAGGTCGATTCCCAGGTCACGACCATCTCCGGAAAATCCAGCGTGACCGCAATCGTATCCGGCACCTCGCGTCCGTCTTTTTCGGAGAAAACTCCGCCCGACATGTAGGCCGAGGTCGGCAGTGGGAGATCAAGCGCGTTCATAATCCACGCCATCTGGTGGACCATATTCTCTGTGACGTTGCCGCCGGAAAACTCCCAGAACAGTCGCCAGTTGATGAATTTGTAAGGATCAAATTCGCGCTCCGGCCTGCCGTTCAGAAACGCCTTCCAATTTACGTTGTGCTCGGTGCAATCTGCGGGAACCGGGCGCACCCACTGGCCTGTGCCGCGGGGCGTGTTGCGGCTCATCCAAGCGTTTACTTGCGTCACCTTCCCTGCCATTCCCTCCGCAATCCATTTCTTTGCGTCGGCTAATGCGCCGGAACTCTCATGCTGCAGCCCAATCTGGACAACGCGGTCCGACTTCTTTGCCGCCGCCAGGCATTGCTCAGCCTCGGAGATCGACCACGTCATGGTCTTCTCGCAATAGAGGTCCTTGCCGGCTGCAAGCGTATCGAGAAAATGCTGGGCATGGAGGTGCAACGGAGTCGCGACGATTACCGCATCGACGTCTTTCAGTTCGAGCAGGCGGCGATGATCATCGAAGGTCTGCGCGCGGTCTCCAAAGCGCTTCGCTGCGTCGCGATGACGGCTGTAGGCATCGGCGATGGCGATCAGTTCTGCATTTGGAACTCGGGTTAACTGCTCCAGCAAATCAGTTCCGCGCGCGCCCGCACCGATGATGCCGACACGCACGCGATCATTCGCGCCCAGAGCTCGCGCGGTGGATGCAGCCAAGACCACCGCGCCTCCAATCGCTGCTTGTTTTACGAACTCACGCCGCGTGCTGCCATTGCCTGAATTATTCTGCATGCCATTCCCTTCCGAACGATGTCCCTTACGATCTGTGCGAACTCTGCGGCTAAAAGCTGCGTTTGTGAATCCTGAAATCTTGAACCGCAGAGGACGCAGAGCGCGCAGAGAAAACGTAGATTTCCTTTATAGCGCTCCCGCTTCTTGCAATTCCTCTTTCATTCCCGCCCAGCTTTGGCGAGTGGAAGCTTCCGGGGTCTTGGCGCCGCGCCAGTGCGTCTCCAGGCTAACGGCAAAATGATAACCGTCGCGCTTGAGAGCTTTAAACTGTCCGACCCAATCGATAACGCCCCGGCCCATCGCCGCCCATTCTTCCTTGCCCATCTTCACAACGTCTTTGCAATGGCAATGACCGATGCGGTCTTTAGGGAGAAGCTCGTAGCCATCGGGATAAGCTTTCTCACCCGCTGCAGTCGCATTTCCAGGGTCCCAGTTGAGCATGAAGTAGGGCGATTGCACGGCAGCGAGCACCTTGGCTGCCTCCGCGCCCGTAGCGGTGTTGCAGGTCATTTCATTTTCCAGCAGCAGGATTACATTTTGCTTGCCGGCTTTGGTCGCAGATTCGAGCAATTTTGCGTTGATTCCTGCCCGATGCGGAGCCTGATCGTCGAGACGCCAGAAATCGAAGCAGCGCACACGATCGGTGTTGAATGCCTTCGCCAGGGCGAGGCAGCGGTCGAGCACTTCGTCTTGCTGATCGAATGAGAAGTCGGCTCCGAACTGCGGCGACTTGGGACTGAACTTTGACTTCGGCGCTCCCGGCCAGTCCGTCTTAAACAAGGGGCTGGCGATATCGGTCACGCGCAATTTATATTTCGCCAGGATTTTCTGCGCTTCGGCGATCTCTTTGGAGTCGAGATTGACGACATTCTTGTTCCACATTCCCCGCAGCTCAATCCATTCCAGGCCGAAGTCGTGAGAGGCGATCGAGCACACGCGGTCAAAGTCCTGGCCGATTTCGTCATTGATCACGGCAACTCGAAACGGCGATGATTTGGCGTTGCCGAGAGATTGACCATCCGATGATGCCCAGAGTGGCAGTGAAGATGCCGTTGCGATAGCCGACAGAGCCGCTGCGTTCGATAAAAACTTGCGACGAGAGGTTCGGATCAGCACTGTCATGCCTCCGATAGCGGGCGAGCACATCACCGCCTAGATTTGTTAGTTCGCTATTGCGTTGCGGGTGTGGTCGGCACTTTTTGCTGCTGGCGGAGTTTCTTGGATTCGTTAACCAGTGCGTTCCCAACATTCTCCATTACGTCTGCACCTTGATCGCTCACAGCAGCTTCTTGACTCTTGAGCACTCCGTTATTCTCAACACGGCTGCCGGTCGCCATGCGTGTATCAATGTTGATCACGCTTGGGCCGAGTACGCCTTGGCTTGCGAGCCTGGAGATCGAGTCACGAGGAATACCGAGATCGTACGGCGTCTCCAGTTCCATGAGTACCTCGATTGGCCGATCGCGCACTGCCGGATTGAGGTGCACGCTCTCGACCTTGCCGACCTGTACGCCATCTACCCACACCG
>Ga0209580_10000549_pt1 | contig 20018 bp, 16 predicted proteins | sample Coa_R1_5_FD_187153 | JGI IMG/M metagenome (GOLD analysis project Ga0209580, IMG submission 187153) | Surface soil microbial communities from Centralia Pennsylvania, which are recovering from an underground coalmine fire - Coalmine... | ecosystem: Environmental > Terrestrial > Soil >... | reverse complement strand
AGATTGAAGGCGGCGCCTCGGCGCTCCCGAACAATGGCCGCGGCGGCGCGGGACGTGGTGCAGGCGGCGGCGGTGGCGGTGGTGGCGGCCGGGGCGGCGGCACGGGCGACATGGCGCTCTTTGCCGCGCTCACGACCAAGGAACTTCGCGACCCGCGCGGCTACATCATGCCGGCCGATCAACCGGACTTCGGCAACGCCGTCGACTTCGTGAATGCGCTCATCAAGTCCGGCATCGAGGTGCTGAAGGCGACCGCGCCCTTCACCGTGAACGGCAAGTCGTATCCGGCCAATTCACTCGTCATCAAGAGCGCGCAGGCGTTCCGTCCGCATGTGATCGACATGTTCGAGCCGCAGGACTACCCGGACGACTTCGACACCACGGGCAATCCGATTGCGCCTTATGACGATGCCGGCTGGACGCTCGCCTACCAGATGGGCGTGAAGTTCGACCGCATTCTCGACGGGTTCGAGGGGCCGTTTGTGAAGCTCATGGACCTGGCCAAGGTGCCGGCCGGCATGATCAAGACGGCTCAGGCGGGCCCGGCCGGCTACTACTTCAGCCACCAGAACACCTACAGCTTCGTGGCCATCAACCGACTGTTGGCGGCCGGGGAAGACGTCTCCTGGCTGGCGTCAGGACCGCTGGGTGACGGCACGTTCTATGTGGCGGCCAAGCCCACGACGCTCCCAATCCTGCAGAAGGCCGCGACCGATCTCGGCGTGAGCTTTGAGTCGACGACGACCGCGCCGACCGGGCAGATGTCCAAGCTGCGCAAGTTGCGCATCGGCCTGATGGACACCGCGAGCGGCGGCATGCCGGTGGGCTGGACCCGCCTCATCTTCAAGAACTTCGAGTTCCCGTACACCGACGGCGCGATCAGCGGCAGCGTGAATGACATCTACGCAGAGGACATCAATGCTGGCAATCTCAACGCGAAGTTCGACGTGATCGTCTTCAATGACGTCGGCATCGGGGCTGGCGGCCGTGGAGGGCGCGGTGGACCAGGTGGCGCCGGGGCGGACGCGGCGGCCGCCGGCGCATCGGTCGGGGGCGTCGTGGCCACACCCTACCCCAACGGGGCCGCCCAGACGTCCGCCGGCGGTGGACGCGGCGCCGGGCGCGGCGCTGCGGCTACCGGCGACGTCCCGCCGGGCGACACGCGGCCCCGACCCTTCCAGGCCGTTCCCGACATCTACACGAAGCGGCAGGGCGGGATCGATGCGCAGGGAGAAATCGCGCTCCAGCAGTTCGTCCAGAACGGCGGCTCGGTCATCATGATCGGCAACGCGGCCGACACGGCCGTGTCGCTCTTCAAGCTGCCCTTGACGCGTCATTCGACCGGCCAGCGCACGGATTTCTACGCGCCGAGTTCGGTGTTCGAATTGGCGCTCGATCCGAAGAACCCGCTCGCCAACGGCTACGGCGACAAGGTCGACGTGTTCTTCAGCAACAACGTGATGTGGGACATGAACACCAGCGCCAACCCAGGCGGGCCGCCGACACACGCCGTGGGCTGGTTCGCGGGCGAGGCGCCGCTCCGGAGCGGGTGGGCGTGGGGCCAGAAGGCAATGGACAAGGGCATCGAGATCGTCAGCGCGGATGTCGGCAAAGGCCACGTGTTCCTCTTCGGCAATGAGCTCACGCAGCGGTCGCAGCCCCATGGCGACTTCAAGCTGTTCTTCAATGCGCTCTATCTGTCGGTCGCCGGCCAATGACGGCGACCGATGATCGACGATCTGAGATTGACGATTGACGATGGCAGATTGACGATTGACGACTGAAACCGAACCACGGGCCGGGCGACCGAACACGTCGCCCGGCCCGTGTCGTTGAGGCCATCGGGAGGATCCGATGTCAGTGAAGAGATCGATCGGGGCTCTAAGTATCATCGCGGCCCTGGGCAGCCTCGTCGCCACTCAGGGTGCTCGAGCCTTCCAGCCTTCCGGCCTTCCAGCCTCCCGGGCTCCAGGCCTCCCGGCCTCCCAGCCTTCAACCGTGACTTCGCCGACGAAAGCCTGGGGTCACGACATCGGCGACGACTACTTTCTCGCGGATTACCAGCAGCTCATCGGCTACTGGCACACGCTCGAAAAGGAATCGCCGCGCGTCCACATCGTCGACATCGGCAAGTCGTCGGAAGGACGGCCGATGCTCATGGCCATCCTCACCTCGCCGGCCAACTACGCGAAACTCGGGTACTACCGGGACATCGCGCGCCGCCTCGCCCTGGCCGAAGGCCTGACCGACGACCAGGCGCGCGCCCTCGCGAAGGCAGGCAAGGCCGTCGTCTGGATTGACGGCGGGCTGCACGCGACGGAAACGCTCGGCGCGCAGCAGCTTCTCGAGATGGTCTGGCAGATGGCGTCGCGGAACGACGACGAGACGAAGCGCTTCCTGGACGACGTCATCACGCTCTGCGTCCTCGTGAACCCCGATGGCATGGACCTGGTGTCGGACTGGTACATGAAGCACGGCAACATGAGCATTCCCGTGCTCTACAACCACTATGCCGGCCACGACGACAATCGTGATTTCTATATGGCGGCGCTCGCCGAATCCACGAACATCGACCGCGTGATGTACCGCGAGTGGTTCCCCGAGATCATGTACAACCATCACCAGACCGGCCCGCAGGGGACGGTGATGTTTGCCGCGCCGTTCCGCGATCCCTACAACTACTACCAGCATCCCTACGCGATTTCCGGCATCGATACCGTCGGCGCGCTGATGCAGGAGCGGTTCATGATGGAAGGCAAGGCCGGCGTGACGGAGCGGAAGGGCGCCCCGTACTCGACGTGGTTCAACGGCGGGCTGCGCACGACCGCGCACTTCCACAACATGATCGGGATTCTCACCGAGACGATCGGCAGCCCGGATCCCATCGCCATCCCGTTCGTGCCGGACAAGCAGATCGGCGACTCGAATCTCTATTGGCCGATCGCCCCCCAGACGGAATGGCACATGCGGCAGTCGATCGAGTACTCGATCACGGCGAACCGCGCGATTCTCGACTACGCGTCGCGCTATCGCGAGAAGGTGCTGTACGACATCTATCGCATGGGCCGTGACGAGATTCAGTGGGGGAGCGAGGACCACTGGACGTTCACGCCGCACCGGATGGCGCGCGTCGAGGAGGCGCTCGTCGCGACCGGTGCCGCCTCGCCCATGCCGATTCCTGGCGCCGCGTCGACGGCGGCTGCGGGCGGCGGCCGGGGCGGGGGCCGCGGCGGCGGGGGTGGCAACGCTCTTTATGCCGCGCTTACCACCAAAGCGCTGCGCGATCCGCGCGGGTTCGTCATTCCGTCCGATCAACCCGACTTCGGCACGGCCACCAAGTTCGTGAATGCCCTCATCAAGACAGGGATTGCCGTGAGCCGCGCCACCGCGCCCTTCACCGTCGCCGGCAAGACGTACCCGGCGAATTCCTACGTCGTGAAGACCGCCCAGGCCTTCCGTCCGCACGTACTCGACATGTTCGAGCCCCAGGATCATCCCGACGACATCCCCTATCCCGGGGGGCCGCCGACGCCGCCGTACGACGCCACAGGCTACACGCTCGCGTTTCAGATGGGCGTGAAGTTCGATCGGATGCTGGACGGCTTCGACGGACCCTTCGAGGCGCTGAAGGACTTCGCGAAGGTGCCTGCCGGTGCCATCACGCCGTCGGCGTCGGGCGCGGGTCCCGCCGGAGCGCAGGGCGCGGCCGCGGGCTACTACTTCACCCACGCCGCCAACGACAGCTTCATCGTCGTGAACCGCCTCGTCGCTGCCGGTGAAGACGTGTCGTGGTTGGCCGATGGGCCGTTCGGGCCGGGCACGTTCTACGTGGCCGCGAGGTCGACCACCCGGCCAATCCTGGAGAAGGCGGCCGCCGACTTCGGCATCACCTTCCAGACGACGACGGCGCCGCCCGCCCCGGCGCCGAAAATCCGCAAGCTGCGCATCGGGCTCTTCGACCAGTACGGCAACAACGACATGCCGTCCGGATGGACGCGCTTGATCTTCGAGCAGTTCGAGTTCCCGTATACGCAGGTGTTCCCACCGGATCTCGACAAGGGCAACCTGCGCGCCCAGTTCGATGTGATCGTCTTCAACGGCGCGGGGCTTGCCGCCCCAGGTGGCGGTGGAGGTCGCGGCGGGGGCGCCGCCGGACCGGGACGAGGCGCCGGCGGAGGCGCCGCGGCGGCAGGCGGCGACGTCGCCTCTGCGGCCGCAGGCGGTCAAGGTCGCGGCGGCCGGGGAGGCGCCGGTCGCGCCGGCTTCACGCCCGAGCCGATCCCGGCGGAGTACGCGCGCCGGCAGGGCCAGGTGTCGGCGCAGACGATCGCGGCGATCAAGGAGTTCGTCAACGAGGGCGGGACCGTGATCGCGATCGCGCAGTCGGCGATGGGTGCGGCGCAGGTGTTCGATCTGCCGTTGACGGACCATCTCGTCGTGAACGGTCAGCGCCTGCCGCAGGAGAAATTCTACGTGCCGGGCGCGGTGCTCGAAGTCGCACTCGACCAAGCGAGTCCGATCGCGAGCGGCATGGACAAGACCGTCGACGTGTTCTACGACAACGATCCCGTGTTCACGCTGGCGCCCGATGCGGGGCTGAAGGGCCTGCACTCGATCGGGTGGTACGCGACCCCGTCGCCGCTCAGGAGCGGCTGGGCCTGGGGCGCGTCGGCGCTCGATCAGGGTGTCGAGATGGTGTCCGCGACCGTCGGAGGGGGGCGGCTCGTACTGTTTGGACCGGAGATCCTCTTCCGGTCGCAGCCGCACGGCTGCTACAAGCTGTTCTTCAATGCGTTGTACCTCTCGGTGGCGGGGGGCGGGCGATGAACGCCTGACCCGCCGCCGGTGTCTAAGTCACTACATGTCCTCTCGCGCCGCCACCGCGATCTGCTTGCTGTCGGTCGCCGGGCTCTTCGCGCTGTTCTGGATCGTCGGCCAGCTCGATGTGCGCGGCGTGCTGTCCGAAGAGTGGGCCGAAGGCGTCCTGAAGGTCGTCGTCTGGGTCGTGCCGAGCGTGCTGGTCGCCTTTTTCTTGTGGGGCCGGTCGGCAGGCGGCGCCCTCGAGGAATTGGGACTGCGGTCGAATCCCCTGACGGGGTACGCATTAGGCTTCGCGGCCGCGGTGCCGACGCTCATCGCGTGGCCCATCGTCGGCGCGCGCCCGCTGTTGGCGTCGGCGATTGTGGGATCGGTGCTGCTTGGCCCGCTCGCAGAGGAGGTGCTCTTTCGCGGTCTGCTGTTCCGCCAGTTGTACCGCCGCGGCGGCCAACGCCCCCTCCGCGCGATGACGGTCAGCGCGCTCGTGTTCGGGTTCGCGCACCTCGCCAACGTCGACTTCGAGACCGTGCGGTTGGCCGTGCCGCAGACCTTGACCCCTGCGATGGGTCAGGTGGGGTTGACCGCGCTCGGCGGCCTGCTTTTCGCGTGGATCGCCTACCGGTGGGACAGCCTGTGGCCCGCGATTGGCCTCCATACCTTCATGAATCTTTCCTGGGAGGTCTTCGGCGTCAACGGCCCGATGGGCGCGGCTCGCGGCGCCCTGCGCCTGCCGGCCGACGCGGCGACGACCACGCGCCTCGCATCGGTCGTGATCGCGGTCTATCTCACCTGGCGATTCACGAGGCGGCGGCGCACGAGCGGGTGGCCCGGACGCCCCTGAGCCCGCTCCTGGCCTTCCAGCCTCCCCGCCTTCTGACCTTCCGCTCGTTCCCTACTTGATCGCGACGGTCACCGTGCCGGTGGACGTCGCCGCGCCGCTCGACGCGAGTGTGAACGTGAACGTGTCGATGCCGGTGTAGTCGCCGTTCGGCGCGTAGGTAAAGCTGCCGTCGGGTTTGATCGCGACCTTGCCATGCGCCGGCGGCGTATCGAGCGTGATGGTGGTGTTCGCCGTGCCGCGCGCGAGGCCGGGCACGGGGACCGTGAGCGTCTTGCCCTTCGCCGCCGCGAAGACGTGCGGCTCGGCCATCGGGCCGGCGCTGCCGCCCCGCCCGGCGCCACCGACCCGCGCCGGCGGGACGTCGGGCATCTCGCCGTGCGGGAAGCGCGGCATCATCTGGTCGCGGTTCGCGATGCCGTAGACGACCGAGGCGCTGATGACCGCATTCTTCATGACGTCATCGGGGACGATGCGCTCGTAGTTGTCGAGATTCGTGTGCCAGGTGGTGCTGTTGTATTCGATCGGATCCTGCTGGGCGCCGATGCCGGGCAAGCCCGCCACCGCAAAGGCGCCGTTATCGCTCCCGCCCTCGACGCGCGCCGTGGACGCAGATGCGCCGTACACTCCCCAGTCCTCGAACGGTTTGAGGAACTGGGCGAGGACGATCGCCGCCTCCGGCGGTCCGAAGATGTTTGCGCCCCGCACCCTGCCCGTGCCGTCGTCGATGTTCCAGTACGCGTCGAGCTTCGCGAAGTCGGGCAGGGGCTGCTCGGCCGATCCGAAGTGCTGCTGGACGTAGGCAAACGAGCCGAGTAGCCCCTCTTCCTCACCGCTCCAGAGCGCCACTCGGATCGTCCGGCGCGGTTTGGCGCCGATGGTCTCGAGGACGCGCGCCGCTTCCAGCATGATGGCGCAGCCGATGGCGTTGTCGGTGGCGCCGGTCGCGCTCGTCCACGAATCCAGATGCCCGCCGACCATGACGACCTCGTTCGCCTTGTCGGTGCCCGGAATCTCGCCGACGGTCACGTAGGAAGTCGATCCCTCAGGGAAATACTGGTTTTGCACGTTGAACTCGACCGACACCGGCGTGCCGTCGGCGAGGAGACGCGAGATGCGCCCGTAGTCGTCGTTTCGCAGAATCACGCCGGCGCTGATCTGCGACGCCTGGTCGTAGGTCTGTCCGGCCCCGTTCTGGGCGACGATGACGCCGGGGATCCGGCCGCCGCCTTGCTGCGTCAGCCGAAGCGCGGGCGGGTTGTCACGCAAGAACGTCGTGATGCGCTGGTTCACCTGCTGGGCGCTGAGGTGCCCCTCCGGCACCGGCGTGCCGCCGCCGCGCGCCCCGCGGTTGCCCCGACCCCCGCGCCCGCCGCGATCCGGGGCGTTCGGGTCCGGCGGCAGGTAGCGGGCCTTGGCTTGATCGTCGGGAAGACGCTTCTGCGCCTCGTTGAAATTGACAGGCACCACCGATCCGGCGCCCACCATGACGATGCCGCCCTTGACCGTCGGCGCGAGGCTCGCGAGGTACGTGCTGAGGTCCGCGTCGGTCGGCGCGTCGGGCGGCAGGATTTGGACGACCTCGCCGCTCACCGTGCCGTTGGTCGATGGCGTCCAGGGAATGGCCTCGAACTTGAGGTTCGCCTTCACAGGCGACGTGATGTAGCCGCTCGCGCGACCAGGCAGCCACCCCTCGCCCTTCCAGGTGAACGGCTCTTCGTGCGCGTTCTTCATGCCCCAGCTCGTCATCGTCTTCACGGCCCAGTCGGCCGCGGCCTTGTGGTTCGGCGAGCCGATCGGGCGCGGCCCGTAGACGTCGGTGAGGTTGTGCTCGATCCACATGATTCTCGAGTGGTCCATGCCTTCGGTGCGGATCTTCGCGTTCGTGTCCGTGTCGATCGCCTCCGCCGTCACCGTGTGCGGCATCCAGACGGTGAGCTGATCGCTGCCGCGCCCGCCGCGGCCCGCGGGAGTCTGCGCCGGCGCGCCGGCCGGCGGATTCTGAGACGCGGGCGGCTGCGGCGCAGCGGCGACAGCCGTGAAGAGGCCGAAGGCCAGACCCGGAACGATCAGCTTGCGGAACATGACGACTCCTCTGGGAGAATGAACCAGCGGAATCATACATGCCCGAGACACGCTGGCAGTACCCGCGCGAGCTCGGCGAAGCGCTCGCGCTCTTCGGCCTCGCGCCGGGACCGTCAACGCCGCCGTCCGTTGTCCGCGACCAGTTGAACGACTTGTACCGCTTCGAGTTGCGACGCATGCGCGATCAACTGCGCGGCGGCGCCCTGCCGAAGTTGGAATACCTCGATCGCGTCGTCGCCCTCCGGAAACACTACTGGCCGCTCACCCTGCCGCTCTCGGCGTGGGAGCGGATTTGCGCCGGCTCGGAGTCCTCGTAACGAGTGCCGAGTGGCCTGGGCGTGTCCAGGCCCCTAGTTCGGATTCACGTGGATCGACGTGGCCAGGACGAACCCGTTTCCCGGCTGGCCCTGCACCTCGACCCGTCGGCCATTCGCGAGATCGGAGAAAGCCGAGTTGCCGCTGAAGGTGGTCGTGGCGTTCCCTTTGACCAGCGTGCCGTCGACGGTGAACTGGAAGGCGGCCGCCGTCCCGCTGAATCCTGCGACGATGCCGTTCACGATCACGGGCAGCGTCGCGTCCGTATTCTGAATGTCCACGCTCGCCGCGAGGATCTTGGCGCCGTCCGCAGTGCCCGCGACGTGCACGCGGATGCCGAGTGCCAGAGCGGCGAAGGTCGCGCTCGCGCCGCCGTTCGTGAACGTGGTGTTCGTGTTCGTCTCGACGACCGTGCCGTCGACGTCGAATGTGCCAGCCGCCGTGACGGGCGGCAGGGAATCGATCCGGCCTTCGAGCTGCTCGAGGCTGCCAGTCGTGCTCGAGCGGTCGTCCGAATTGAGTTGCGCGAGGCCGTTGGCGATGGAGACGGTAATCGTGATCGTCTGGCCATCCTGAACGGCCGGCAACGTCACGGTTGAATCCGTCCCCGGTCCCAGAAAGCGGAGTACGACGTCTCCGCCAGGGACGTTCTGGAGCGTGAAATGGTTGCTGCCATCGACGGTGGCCTGGGTGTTCGACCCGACGACGGAGACGGTCATGCCGGCTGGCGCTTCGCCCGCGTTGGCGGTCTCGTCCGACGGACCGGAGAGCGGCGTCTCGACGGCTGACGTGACGGACATGATCGATCCGTTGATCGTGGCCCCCGAGAAGGACGGCGCGGTCATCGACCCGCTGCAGGCCGTGAACGCCGCGGACCCGATGATGAGAGCTGAGCCGACGATGCGTCTGTAGGACATCGCTGACACTCCTGTAGTCCGGGGGCCGCCCGCGTGAACGCAAGTGCCGTTCCCACCCGCTCGAGGCCTGGCCCCCTTGCAAGTCATGGTTCCGACATGACTTGCAGGGCCGCCGACCGGACGGGCCGGCCGCCGGGTTCGTGTAAGAACGGCCTAGGCGTGGAACTACTTGCCCGCGGCGTTGGGTGCGTCGATGGCGCCGGCCGCCGTGATCTGATGCCGCGACAGCTGCGCGAAGACCACGAGGCGAAGCGCCGGCCGATTCCAGCCGGGATCGATCTTCACCGGCAGCTCGAGATGAAATGAGCCATCAGCGCTCGTTTGGCCGACGACGCTCAGCCGCCGGGTGACGGAGGTGTGGGCAATCGTTCGCCCCGCGTTCTCGCCGCCTCTGACCGATGAGCGCAGGCCGTCCTCTGTGATCGCCATGACGATCGAGGCGCGGCGCGTGGCTGCGTTCGGCGCGATATCAATCGACGCGGTGGGTGAGGCCGCCGACGACCAGGCGAGCGCGACGGGCGCCTTCGGCTTCGACGCGGCCTTGATGATCGCGGTGCGAGCGGCAGCGCGATCGGATCCGATGAATGCCGTCTCGCCGTCGACGATCATCTCCGGCGTGTAGACGTCGCCGGCGCCGCCACGATCGGCGTACGCTGTCTGGCGCGCGGTGAACGATGCGCTCGAGAACGGGTCGCGCCAGCCGTCGTGATCCCAGTAGTCGACGTGCTCGCTGAGCGTGATGACACGGGCACCGGGCACGGCGACTTTCGTCGCCAGGTCGATGAGGAACGCGTCGGCCGGTGGGCAACTCGAGCAGCCCTCGGAGGTGAAGAGCTCCACGACGACCGGCACGGGCGGAGTCGCCTGCGGTCCGGACTGCCCGAGGGCCGCCGCGCGAGGCGACAGGGCCGTAAAGGCCAAGGCGCCGGCGCCAAGACCAGCGGCCGCGAGAACGCGCGCCATGTTCCTGCCGATACGCAACGCCTGCCGTCCTCCCGTCTATCGTCGCACACTCACGCGGGGGCCAGCTCGGCGGCCTCCCAGCCTTCTCGCCTTCCAGGCCTTCTTCTATCTATCTATCCCTGCCGCTCGGGTTCCCAGCGAAGGCCCGTCGTGAGAATCCGCTGCAGGAGAGCCGGATAGGGGAGGCCCGCGTCGACGGCCGACTTGGCGAAGTCCTCCTCACGGGCGATCTGGGGGTTCGGGTTCGCCTCGAGCACGAAGACGCGGCCCTCGGCGTCGAGCCTCAGGTCGATGCGCGCATACCCGCTGAGATTCAGCGTCTGGTACACGCGCCGCGAGACGTGCTGCACGCGGTCGAGGGCCCCGGGCGGGAGATCCTTGGCGGCCGACGTGTCGACCCCCACGCGCGCTTGGTACTTCGGGTTCCACTTCACGCGTTCGGTCGCGATGGCGCGCTGGCCTTCGGGCAGGTGGGCAAAGGTCATCTCCCAGACCGGGAGCACCTGCAGCCGCTGGTTGCCCATCACGCCGCAATAGAGCTCGCGCCCGTCGATGTACTGCTCGACGATCGCGTCGGTGCCAATCGAGTCGTGGATGAACGCGACCCTTTCGGCGAGTTTGGCCGCGTCATCGACGACGGATGCCTGAGAGATGCCGATCGACGCCTCCTGCGTCTGCGGCTTGACGATCATCGGAAACGTCATGCGCTTGGGGACGTGCGCCCGGCGGCCCCGCGCGACGACCGCGAACTCCGGCACCTGAATCCGATGGTAGTGCAGGAGTTTCTTTGACAGGGCCTTGTCACGCGCGAGCAGCATCCCGCGCGGGTTGCAGCCAGTGTAGGCGAGGCGGATGAGTTCGAGGTAACTCACCACGTTCTGATCGAACGTGCCGACTTCGTGAAACGCCTCGAGCAGGTTGAAGGCGATGTGAGGTTTGAACTCGTCGTTGGCCTGGCGGATGAGCCCGAGGTCGTCCCGCACGCCGAGCGGCGCGACATCGTGCTGCAGTTCGTCGCGGAGCGTCTTGAGGACGTCGTACTCGGTCCGCCACGGCGCCGTCGTCACATCGTGCCCGGAGACGTCGTCAGGGGGCACCTGGTAGTGGTGCATCAGCACGAGGACCCGGAGCTTCTTCATCGGAACGCGAAGGACGCACTGCGAATCATACTCGGCAGGAACGGATCGCGCGCCGGAACGAAGCGTCGCGACGGCGGCGAGGTTCCCGGCAGAACCTCACGCAAGTACCAGCCGAGGCCGCGGCTGGCTCGCCAATCGCGCGGATAGCCGAGGGACACTTCGTGAAAAGGGACGCCATGACGGAGGAGCGTCGTGCGGAAGTGAAGATGACCCGAGACGACGGCGCGCGCACGATAACGCTCGGCCCAGTCCTCGGTGCGCGTCGTACCGCACCAGAGCGAGAAACGGGGGATGCGCGGCGGCCGCGCCAGGTCGTACCGCAACGGCCAATGACCGACGAGGACGGTGCGGGCCCCCGGCGGCAGAAGGTCGAGCCGCGCTGCCGTCAGATCGCAGCGCGCCTGACACCACGCGGCCCGCGACGGCCACGGCGCCGGATCGAGCAAGGACTCGTCGCGACACAGCACGCCCGTGTCGGCCGCCCACGAGATCGCCCGGTCGAGCGACACGTCGGCGGGACGGAACGTGTAGTCGTAGAGCAGGAACATCGGGACGACGAACGTGCCAGGGTCGCCAGGCCATTCGACGTACGGGTCTTCGGGCGTGAGCACCTGGTACGAGCGACAGAGGGCGACGAGTTCGGCGTACCGGGCCTCGCCCCGCGTGCGATCCGTGGCCTCCGGCGGGCACCACAGATCGTGATTGCCAGGCGCCCAGATCAGCTGCTCGAACCTGGCGGAAAGGACGCGGAGAACGAAGTCGAGGTGCTCCGGCCGCTCGCCGGTATCGCCGGCGAGGATGAGCCAATCCCGCGTGTGGTCGTCCTCGAAGGCCGCCAACGCCTCGCGATTCGCCTGATGGCCGACATGGAGGTCGCTGATCGCCAGGAGACGAGGGGTCACGGGAAGAGGAGTCCGGCGGTCTGCTTCCCGTCCACCGAGAAGGTGAGTCCGGCGGAGACGTGATTCGTGCCCTGCAAGGCCACAGCCATCAAATGACGGGGCGTTGGCCGTGTCAGGTGAAACTGCCAGTCGGTTGCCGTGCCGGCGAGCGTCCGGAGGAACCCGATTCGAGGGCCGGAGGTCTCGAGGGTGAATTCGATGTCGGAGAGGGGCACGGACACGCCAAGCCCCCGGGCCTTGAGGTACGCCTCCTTGAGCGTCCAGTACGTCAGCAGGCGCTCCTGCCGGACCCCGGCCGGCTGGGCGTCGACATCCGCGACTTCCCCCGGCGACAGGTACCGCTGCGCGAAGCCGGGCGAGATGCCTCGCCGTTCGAGGTCCTCGACGTCGACGCCGACGTCGTGTCCGTCGGAGAGCGCGCAAGCGACGAGGCCGGCGCTGTGCGCGACGTTGAACCGCCACGTGACGCCGGGTTCGTCGATTTCCGGGCGGCCGTGCGGGCCCTCCCGCCACCGCCACGCCGTCGGCGCGCAGCCGAGGGCGCGGCCCACGAGGGCGCGCGCCATCACGCGGCCCACCAGGAACATCCAACGATCGTCGTCGTGGACGAAGCGCCCGTACCGGACCCGCTCGGACGCCGTGAGCCAGGCGAGCCCGCGACCCGATCGGTCCGGATCCGATCGCCACGCGTCGGTCGTGTCATGCCAGACCTCGACCGGCGAGCGCGTGCGGCATGGCGACGTCGCGGCCATTGCGATAGTATGGCCCGTCTTTTCCGGCCGCGATGTCTCGCATCTGCCTCTTCCCAGGCCAGGGTTCGCAAATCAAGGGCATGGGCGCCGACCTCTTCGACCGGTTTCCGGACTGGACCGCCGTCGCGGATGCGGCGCTCGGCTACTCGATGCGGGAGCTGTGCGTCGACGACCCGCGCGGCGAACTCGTGCTCACGAACTTTACCCAGCCCGCGCTCTTCACCGTGAATGCGATGACCTACCGCGCGCGCCAGGAGGAGGGCCGCCCGGCGCCGGCCTTCGTCGCCGGTCACAGCCTCGGTGAATACAACGCCCTGCTCGCGGCCGGCGTGTTCGACTACGCCACCGGCCTGGCGCTCGTGGCCAAGCGCGGCGCGCTCATGAGCGCCGTGCGCGGGGGCGGGATGTCGGCCGTGATCGGTCTGAAGCCTGACGCGATTGACGCCGTGCTTGCCGAGAGTGAGCCCGGCCGCCGGCTCGACGTCGCCAACGTCAACTCCTTCGACCAGACGGTCATCGCGGGTCCCAAAGCCGACCTCGAGGCGGTCGAAGCGCCGCTCGCCGCGGCGGGCGCGAGAGGCTGCATTCCCCTCAACGTCAGCGCGCCGTTCCACTCGCGCTACATGCGGGCCGCCCAGGACGACTTCACCGCGTTTCTGGCGGCATTCCCACTGCGGGCGCCCGAAATCCCCGTCGTGGCGAACGCGACCGCCCGGCCGTACGTCGCGGAGGCCGTGCGCGAGACCCTCGCACGCCAGATCGGAAGCAGCGTGCGATGGCTCGAGTCGATGCTGTGGTTGCTCGATCAGCGGGACGCGGAATTCGAGGAAGTCGGACCTGGAGCCGTCTTGACGAAAATCCTCGCTCAGATCAAGAAGAAACGCCCGGCGTGACGGTTGCGCCAGACCCTCCCAGCCTCCCAGCCTTCTCCCGTTCTTTCCTTATCGTCCGCTGACCGCGATCGCGCCGTTCGTCGTCGAAAGACGAATGGGCGTCCCGCCGCCATTCATCGTGCCCTCGAGACGGCGTCGCGAGTGCTCGGACACGGCCAGGCTCAACCCGTCGGTCGAAATGCCGCCGTTCGTCACGCTCGCCGTGAGCGTCGCTTTTGCCGTCGGCGGCAGCGTCAGGCTGATGGCGCCGTTCGTCGTGTCGCACACGACGTCGCCGTCGCCGAGACGCGCGAAGTCCAACACCACGCGGCCATTGGTGGCCGACGCCGTGGTGGGTCCGCCGAGGGCTTGGCCGTCAATGGTGCCGTTCGTCGTGCTCGCGCGCAGCCCGCCCGTGAGGTCCCGGACTCGCAATTCGCCATTGGTCGCCCGCAGCTCGACATTTGCCCACCGGGGCACGTGCACGACGTAGTCGACACGCCTCGAGACGTTGATCTCGAAACTCATGTTGCGCTGCGTGCTGTCGAGGGCAATCCGATCCGGTGCGATCGTTTCCTGGATCTCGATCTGCTGCAGCGCGTCGCGGGCGCCCTGGTCGGAGATCGCCCGTGCGGTCTTCGTCGCCGTGACGTCGACCGCGTCGCCATCGCCCGCCAGGACCTCGGTTCGGCCGTTGGTGTTGCGGATGTCGACCGATCCGCCTTGGGCGAGCGGGTAGTGGCGCGTCCACGTGTCGGTCGCCTCCGCGGTGAGCGAAACCACGTTGCACGCGCCCAGGGCCACCGCGGCCGTGACGATCGCCGCGCCGCCCCAGAGCCTGACGCCGGGATGCTGTCGCATCATGTGCCTTTGCCTCCCGCCCCTCATGACGAAATGACGATACGACTGAAGATACGACGCCACGGGGCATCGGGTTCGGTGTGCTAGCATGCCGCCCGTCGCCGCCCCTCGCGCGGGGTCGGCCGCGCGGCAGGACCGAAAAGGGGGCCTTTCCATGCGCATTCGAGCCCGGACCGTCATCCTTGGCGTCGTCGGCCTGATTGTCTTGCTCGTGCTCGGCGGCCTGACGGTCGTCGGCTGGCAGGTCGTCCTCGGGCCGCGCGCGCGCCCGCTCACGAGCCGAACCTTCGATCGGACGCCCGCCCGGCTCGCGCGCGGGCAATATCTGGTGATGAGCGTCGCGGCCTGCTTCCATTGCCACAGCGACCATGACTTGAGCGATCCCGAGTACCCGGTGAAGGAAGGCATGCTCGGCGCGGGTTGGAAGCTGCCGGTGCCGGAGCTCGGTGACATGGAGGCCCCGAACATCACGCCGGACCCGGAAACGGGCATCGGCAACTGGAGCGACGACGCGATTGCGCGCGCGATCCAGGAAGGCGTAGCCAACGACGGCCGCGCCCTCTTTCCGATCATGCCCTACCTCTCCTTCAGGAATCTCGACAACGAGGACCTCGCATCGATCGTGGTCTACCTGCGATCGATCCCACCGGTGAAGCACGCCATGCCGGTGACCAAGCTCGTCACGCCGCTCAATTTCCTCGTGAACACGATGCCCCAGCCGCTCGCCTCGCACGCTGATCCGCCCGCGCGGACGACGGCCGTCGCCCGCGGCGACTACCTCGTCAACACGATCGCCGGTTGCGGCGACTGCCACACGCCGACCGATGACCAGGGCGCGCCCCTCCCCGGCATGAACTTCGCCGGCGGCGGCCTGTTTCACGACCCGGGGGAGAACGGCAAGGAGATCTTCAGCGTGAACATCACGTCGGACTCGTCGGGCATTGCGCACTACGATGACGCCCTGTTCATTCAGACGATGCGCACCGGGCAGATGGGCGGCCGCATGCTGTCCCACATCATGCCGTTCGAGAACTTCAAGAACATGTCCGAGGACGATCTGCGGGACATCTTCGCGTACATCAAGTCCCAGCCGAAGGTGAAGCACCGCGTGAACAACACCGATCCACCGACGCTGTGCCCGCGCTGCAAGCAGACGCACGGACTTGGCTCGATGAACGTCGCCGTCGCGCACTGAGACCTCTCGACGCGGCTGGAGCAGTTCTCGTACGCGTGAACCGCTCTAGCCTCCGCGGGCGTGCGTGAGCCGGTTCCTCGCATCCCACAGGTCCGGAAAGACGCGGACCTCGACGCGGCGGCCGAGCACTTCGACCGGCGTGCCTTGCGTGCCGATCACGTGCCCGCCGATCACGCGCTCGACCATCTTGAGATGAAGCGCGCGCCAGCGCACGAGCCGCTCGTCCCAGTCGACGAGTCCCTCCGCGATCTGAAACACATCGGGGTGGACGCCTGGCTTGTCGAGGAGCGCATCAATGGTGATGCCCCGGCGCGAGAGAAGCCGATCGAACGCGGCGCCGGCCGCCGGTGACAGTTCGTGTGTGCGGCGAAAGCCGGGCGAGTCGAAGCCGCTGCCATGACCCAGGGCCGATCGGACGATCTGATAGTCAGCAGGGGAGAGATGTTCGAGCATGAGGGTGCCCGCAGACACCAGGTCGAGCGCACTCGACGCGCGCCGCAACAGCCGAGACGCGCCCCAGAGATCGTCGGCGTCGATCCGCGCCGTGGCGTCCTCCAGTTCAGTGCACGCCAGCTTCAGCCACAGCTCAGCGGTCTGGTGAATGGTCTGGAAGAGCAACTCGTCGCGATGCACCACGGCGTCGCGAGGCCGCTGGAGCGAGAGCAGTTCGTCCGTCCTGAGATAACGCTCGTAATCGGTCGCCGCCGTGCCAGGGAGGATCGGCACGTGGAGGGTGGACTCACTCATCCCCTGAGCTTACCGCCAGCGCCGAGGCCCAGGTCTCAGCCTTCCAGCCTTCAGGCTCCAATCTTCATCCCTTCACGCCCGCGAGGTGCCGAAGCATTCGCTCCCGATGCTCGAGGGCCCGACGAGTCATGGTTCGACTGGGCGGGCGATTGGGCGCCGGCCACGCCTCGCGGGGTTCCGCCGGCTCGTCGAACAACGTGGCCTGTTCGGGCCGCCGCCGGGCCCGGAAGGCGGCAAAGTCCACAACGTCAGCTGACCGGACCGAGGAGTGGTCGTCCATGCTCCAAGGGTCGTCCGAAGGTGTGACAGGGTCGGTCAGCCCCGCCTTCCGGCCTTCCAGCCTTCAAGCAACCGTGGCTGATCGCGCCTGGCGGGCCCGGGTGAGATGCGGCACAACGCCCACCATCCGCTCGATCAACATGAGCTGCGCCCGATGGTGCATCTCGTGCTCCTTGACCGACAACAGCATCTCGAACCGCGTCTTGTGCGACGGCTGGATCGGCGGCGCAAAGCTCACGCGTTCAGCCAACGTCGCCTCGGGGAGGGCGGCGAGCCAGTCCCCGAACTCACGGCCATTGCGGTCGAGCGCCGCCAGGATCGCGTCGCGAGACGTGAGCGTCGCCGCGTACGCGTTGGCGTCCGCGATGTACGCCGTGAAGCCCTCGTGGCTGATCGACGTGACTTTGTCGACGCCGTGCGCGCGATGGACCCACCGCGTATTGCCGGCGATGTGCGCCAGGGTCTCGGCGACGGATCGCGTGTCCGGGGTCGCGCGAAAGGCAAACTTGTCGGCCGGGAGGTCATGCGCGACCTGGAGGGTGTTCTTGCGAACCGTTCGGAAGGCATTGGCCAAGTCCGTGCTCGAGTAATAGGTCATGTCTGTATGTTATCGCGCCGCTTCAGCTTTCACTTTGCGCAGGGTCTCGGTGATGACGGCCGGCGTCTCACCCGCGAGTCCCACCGTGGCGCGAATCAAGTAGTCACCGGGAGGCAGACTCGACAGGTCGACAAACGCGGTCACCACGTAGTGGCCCGGCTCACTCGCGCGCGCGGGCACGATGTGCGGCTCGAGCTGTTGAATGGGCGGACCGTCGGCCTTCTTCAGCAGCTCCATCACGAGCGTCACATGTTCGTTCGGTGTCCCCCCGTAGAGGTCGAAGGACGCCAGCGCGCCGGCCTCGCTCGTGAATTGGAGTCGCGAATCCAGACCCGACGCCGACTCGGCCCGGGTCGGTCCGGGCGGCGCCGGCGGCCGTGCCACCCCGGTCCTCAACGAACTGAGCGAAAGCGGACCCGCGCTCGCAAGGCCGGCGTCGATGGGACAGTCCGCAGTGCCGGCCCGCCCTTCCGCGTCCACCACCGCGACGCGCAGCAGGTAGTGACCAGGCGGCACCAGCAACCGGGAGACAAGGGGCGTGACCGAAAGCGCACTCGGCCCGGCCGCGTCCACCGCCACGCGGGCACCCGCAGCGTTGACGACCACCGCCGTCGCCGACTTGAACCGGACGCCCGAATCGAGCGGCTCCGTCAGGCTCGTGATGAGCAGCGACGTGCCCGTTCGCGTGTCGCCGCGCGACGTGAAGCCGGCCAGCCGAAGGGGCAGTTGGCGAAACTCATCGACGCTTCCGAGCATGTCTTCGGTCGTCGGCGGCCCCGGATCGGTCGGACGGCCCACGAAGGCGTCAGGGCGAAGGCGGACGACGGCGCCAGAGCGGCCGGTGTCAATCGCCACGGGATAGGCCACGCCGGGCCGATCGCCGCCGGCGGCGCTCAGGCTGATCACGTAGTGAGAACGCGTTTCTCGATCGATCCGGAGGAAGACGTTGTCCGCGGGACGAAGGCCAAGCACGACCCCGCCGAGGTCGTTGGCGATGACGTCGAGCGCAGCCCCGCGAACCGTGTCGGTCGAACGGGTTCCTGCGGAAGGCGGCGTGACACCGGTACGCTCACCCGGCAATTGGACGAGGTACAACTCGGCGTGGGCATTCGCAGCCGCCGACCGCAGCCGTCCCCGGTCTGATGGCGCGATCTGGCCGGAGAGGCCGGTTGAAATCACCACGACGACCGGCGGCCGCTCCGATCCCCTGAGGGCGCTGAGGAGTGCACGCAGTCGAAGCACGCAGCCAGCCAATCGCGCGCTGCCCGACGCTGGGCTCCCGTCGGCCGAACCCAGATCCTTGAGGCCTTCCAACGCGCGACGCACGCGCGCGCGATCCGTCGTCGGATCGACGTGCGGGGCTCCCGACTGGACCGTCGCGACCGCGACCTCGTCGCTTGGCGGCAGGCCGCTTAGAAACTCGTCGATTGCCGACTGGATCGACCCGGAATCGCCAGGCGCGACCGACGCCTCGTCGACGAGGAGATAGAACGTGCGCCCTCGGCCCACCCTGGCATTCGTCGCGAACGGCTCGGGCAGCACCGGCGCCGGCGGCATCCTCGGGCCCGCCGAGTCAGCCACCATGGGCTCATCGCCCGTGTCGCGAACCAGGTCGATCGATCGAATCTCGTGTCGCCCGCCTGCGACTGTCACGGTCAATTCGCCGGCCGACAGGTCAATGATGGGCGCACCGCTCGCTGACACTGCCCGGAACTCGATCGTGATCGTCCGAACACCTGCGGAGTCCGCCAGCGGGCTTTGTCGACGACCTTCCAGTCCCAAGGCGAGCAGCGCGCATGCCGTCGTCGCGATCGCGCCGATGCCGTAACTGAACGAGGACATCCGGCCGGGCGGCCCGCCTTACCGCTTGAAGGACCGCTCGAACAATTGCTCGATGGCGCGCTGGCCGTTGGCTCGCAATTCGCGCGTCCCGGTGCCGGTGAAGTGGCGGTGCTTGATGACGGGTCCGTCGTCGGCGTCGCGTCGTGCCCAGCCGTCGCCGGTCCAGGTAAGCCACGCGTCGGTGTCCTGGTCGAAGACAAACAGCGGCTTGTTGCAGAGCTTGGCGAACTCCGCACCCCAGCCCGTACCGCCCCGGACGGTGCCGTCCTCGAGCACCGCGCCGATGACGTAGACCTCCTGTCCGTGGTTCACCTGGTACCAGAGCGTCTGAAGGATCCGGCGAATCGTGGGGCCGTCGGAGTACTTCCGGTGCATGAGCTTCGACACGTACTCGAGGCTGACATCGCCCCGTTCCAGCTCCTCGTGGTTGAGCACGCGGACGCCGCGCCGCCGCGCCATGCGGTGGCCGTCAAAAGTGAAGTTCACTTCCTCGATGCCGTTACCCTCGGCGCAGATACCGAAACCCGCCTCGGCCCCAGGAGCGCCGCCGCTGAACAAAATGCACTCGGATGGATTCATGCGCTAACCTCTGGCTTTCCAGCCTCCAGCCTCTAGCCTTCCAAGCTTCCGGCCTTCCAGCCTTCACGCCTGTCCTAATCGTGTCTCAACGCTTGAATGGGATCCAACCTCGCCGCCCGCGTGGCCGGATACACGCCGGCAGCTAGACTGACGAGCCATGAGAACGCGATGGCGCCCGAGACGAGCCACAACGGCAGGGAGAACAAATTGCCGGTGGTGCCGCCCTGCGACTCAATGTACCAGTTTGCGCCGAAGTTGATCACCCGTCCGACCGCCCAGCCCAGGACGACGCCGGTGAGGCCCCGAGGATGCCGAT
>Ga0209580_10000548_pt1 | contig 20069 bp, 13 predicted proteins | sample Coa_R1_5_FD_187153 | JGI IMG/M metagenome (GOLD analysis project Ga0209580, IMG submission 187153) | Surface soil microbial communities from Centralia Pennsylvania, which are recovering from an underground coalmine fire - Coalmine... | ecosystem: Environmental > Terrestrial > Soil >... | reverse complement strand
AACCAGACCTGGCCGCACGGCGGGAGCAACGCGGTCCTGCTCGACATGCACTTCACGACCAGCCCCGGCGGCTCGGCCCACCAGCCGTCCTGGCTGACCAGCCAGACCTACTCGTTGCCCGGTGACCTCGCCCCCGGCGGCTCGGTCACCCTGAGCGTGAGCGTGACCGCACCGGGCAGCCGGGGCGGCATGTGGCTGGAGGCCGAGCTGCTCAAGAACCAGCAGTTCTGGTTCCCCCAGGCCAAGGCCGCCCCGGTCACCGTCTACAACCACTGGCAGGCCACCATCGACCTCTCCGCCGCACCCACCAGCTGGACCGCCGGACAGTCCCAGACCTTCAACGTGACGCTGACCAACGTGGGCGACCAGACCTGGCCCCACGGGGGCGCCAACCTGGTCCTGCTGGACGTCAACTTCTCGACCAGCGCGGGCGGCGATGCGGCCAGGTACTGCTGCTGGCTGACCAGCCAGACCTTCGCGCTGCCGGCCGACCTGGCCCCCGGCGGCTCGGTCACCCTGAGCGTCAGCGTGACCCCGCCCGGCACCGGGACCTACTACCTGGAGGCCGAGCTGCTCAAGAACCAGCAGTTCTGGTTCCCCACCTGGAGCTACGTCTCGGCCACCGTGGCAAGCACCTGGTCGGCGAGCTATGCGGTGACCATCCCGCCGAGCTGGGTGGTGGGCCAGAGCCAGAGCGTCAGCGTGACCCTGACCAACATCGGCAACCAGACCTGGCCCTCCGGCACCGCCAACCCGGTCGAGCTGGACATGCACTTCACGACCAACCCCGGCGGCTCGGCCCAGCAGTCGCACTGGCTGACCAGCCAGACCTACGTCCTGCCCTCCGACGTGGCGCCTGGCGGCTCGGTCACCCTGACCGCGAGCGTGACCGCGCCGAGTTCAGCCGGCAGCATGTGGCTGGAGGCCGAGCTGTTCAAGAACCAGCAGTTCTGGTTCCCCCAGGCCAAGGCCACCCCGGTCACCGTCTACAACCACTGGCAGGCCACCATCGACCTCTCGGCCGCACCCACCAGCTGGACCGCCGGACAGTCCCAGACCTTCAACGTGACGCTGACCAACGTGGGCGACCAGACCTGGCCCCACGGAGGCGCCAACCTGGTCCTGCTGGACATCAACTTCTCGACCAGCGCGGGCGGCGATGCCGCCAGATACTGCTGCTGGCTGACCAGCCAGACCTTCGTCCTGCCCTCCGACGTGGCCCCCGGAGGCTCGGTCACCCTGAGCGTCAACGTGACCCCGCCGGCGAGCACCGGGACCTACTACCTGGAGGCCGAGCTGCTCAAGAACCAGCAGTTCTGGTTCCCCACCTGGAGCTACGTCTCGGCCACCGTCGCCTGAGGCGCCGGGCGGGGCCGCCGGCAAGATTCGCCGATCGGAGACGTTGTCGAAAGGGTTGACTTTCGGGGGCCCAAGCGCGATCCTCTCCCGCCCGTTGGCAGCGCGCAGACTGATCACCATCGCCGGCGCCACAGCGCTGCTGTGCGCTCTCCTGGCCTACTCGGCCGGGACGGCCGGCCCCGTTCACATCCAGCCGGCGCTTGCCTCCAGCAGCCCCTGGCTCGATCGCCTCAACGCATGGCGGGCGGGCTCCGCGGTGCCGGCCCTGACCGAGAACTCGACGTACGACTCGGGCGACGCCGCCCATGGCCTGTACATGGTGAAGAACGACCTGGTCACCCACTACGAGACGCCGGGCGTTCCGTACTACACGGCCGCGGGAGACGCGGCGGCCAGGGCCAGCAACATCTACGTCAGCTCGAGCACGAGCACCACCGACGTGCAAGCGATCGACTGGTGGATGGGGGCTCCCTTCCACGCGATGGGGATGATGGACCCGCGGCTGGCTCAGACCGGCTTCGGCTCCTACCGCGAGGTCAAGTCAGGATGGGAGATGGGCGCCGCCCTCAACGTCCTTTCGGGCAACCCGTTCACCGGCGGCGGCTTCCCCGTCTACTTCCCGGGCAACGGCACCACCGAGCCGCTGACCTCCTACTCCGGCAACGAGTTTCCAGATCCGCTGCAGGCGTGCAGCGGCTACGCGGTCCCGACCGGCCTCCCTGTCTTCGTCGAGCTCGGAGGCAACGTGACGACGACCGCCACGGCAAGCTCGTTCACGGGTGACGGCGTCGCGCTCCCGCACTGCGTGATCGACTCGAACAGCCCGAACGTCGGCAGCAGCCTCACCTATCGCGGTGGAGTGGTCGTCATCCCGAGGGCGCCGCTGGTGGCCGGTGTCCACTACACGGTCGGGCTCACCGTCAACGGAGCTTCCTACACGTGGTCGTTCTCCGTGGGCACGCTGACTCCCGGGATCTGGACGGCGAACTACGACCTGACCAACGCTCCGACCAGCTGGACTCCGGGCCAGACACAGACCTTCAACGTGACGATCACCAACACGAGCAACCAGACCTGGCCGCACGGCGGGAACAACGCGGTGATGCTCGACATACACTTCACCACCCTGAGCGGCGGCTCGCCCCAGCAGTCGCACTGGCTGACCAACCAGAGCTACCCGCTGCCGAGCGACCTGCCGCCCGCGGCCTCGGTCACGCTGAGCGTGAGCGTGACCGCGCCCTCGAGCGGAGGCGCCATGTGGCTGGAAGCGGAGATGTTCAAGAACCAGCAGTTCTGGTTCGGCTCCTTCCAGGCCGTGCCGGTCGCCGTGGCCCTGCCGCGGTGGACGGCCACCTACGCGGTGACCAGCCCGGCCGCCTGGGTGGTCGGCCAGACCCAGAGCGTGAGCGTGACCCTGACCAACACCGGCAACCAGACCTGGCCGCACGGCGGGAGCAACGCCGTGATGCTCGACATGCACTTCACGACGGTGAGCGGCGGCTCGGCGCAGCAGTCGCACTGGCTCACCAACCAGAGCTATCCGCTGCCCGGCGACGTGGCGCCCGCGGCTTCCATCACAGTGAGCGTCAGCGTGACGGCGCCGTCAAGCGGTGGCGGCATGTGGCTGGAAGCCGAGCTGCTCAAGAACCAGCAGTTCTGGTTTGCCCAGGCCCAGCCAACCTCCGTCACCGTCTACAACCACTGGCAGGCGACCATCGACCTCTCCGCCGCCCCCACGAGCTGGAACGGAGGCCAGGCCCAGACCTTCAGCGTGACCCTGCACAACGTGGGCGACCAGACATGGCCCCACGGCGGGACCAACGCGGTGATGCTGGACATCAACTTCTCGACCAGCGCGGGCGGCGACGCGGCCAAGTACTGCTGCTGGCTGACCAGCCAGACCTACCTGCTCCCCGCAGACGTGGCCCCCGGCGGTTCGGTCACCCTCAGCGTCAGCGTGAGCCCGCCGTCGGGTGGCGGCACCTACTACCTGGAAGCCGAGCTGCTCAAGAACCAGCAGTTCTGGTTCCCGACCTGGAGCTACGTCCCGGCCACCGTGGTCGGCGCGTGGTCGGCCGTCTACACCGTGAGCTCGCCGGCGACGTGGTTCGCCGGCCAGACGCAGAGCGCGAGCGTGACGTTGACCAACACGGGCGGCCAGACCTGGCCGCACGGGGGGGCCAACGCGGTGATGCTCGACATGCACTTCACCACCGCGAGCGGCGGCTCGGCCCAGCAGTCGCACTGGCTGACCAGCCAGAGCTACGTGCTTCCGTCGGATATCGCGCCCGGTGGCTCGGTGACGCTCACCGTGAGCGTGACCGCGCCGAGCAGCGGAGGCGCGATGTGGCTGGAAGCGGAGCTGTTCAAGAACCAGCAGTTCTGGTTTGCCCAGGCCAAAGCCACCCCGGTCACCGTCTACAACCACTGGCAGGCCACCATCGACCTCTCGGCCGCACCCACCAGCTGGACGGCTGGCCAGGCCCAGAGCTTCAACGTGACGCTGCACAACGTGGGCGACCAGACCTGGCCCTCCGGCGGGACCAACCTGGTCCTGCTGGACATCAACTTCTCGACCAGCGCGGGCGGCGATGCGGCCAAGTACTGCTGCTGGCTGACCAGCCAGACCTTCGTCCTGCCCTCCGACGTGGCCCCCGGAGGCTCGGTCACCCTGAGCGTCAACGTGACCCCGCCGTCGAGCACCGGGACCTACTACCTGGAGGCCGAGCTGCTCAAGAACCAGCAGTTCTGGTTCCCCACCTGGAGCTACGTCACGGCCTCCGTCGGCTGATCTCCGCGCCAGCGGCGCTCGCGACTCGGGGATAGAATCGGTCGCAAGTGCAGTCGAACCCTGCTCCGGCGACCCAGCGGGCCGAGGCACAACCTCCGGCCACCCTGACCTCGCCGATCCTGGGGGTCGATTGGGCCCGCGTGACGGTGTGGGGCCTTTACGCGCTGACAGCCCTCATGCCGTCGTACGTCATCCGCTGGCATGTCGGACCAATACCGACGACCCTGCTCGAGGTCATCATCCTGGTCACGGCCGCGGCGTACTGCTTGAGCCTCTACCAGGCCCGCACCTTTCGTCTGCGCCGCACGCCGATCGACGTTCCGGTCGCGGTGCTGCTGGTCGCCGGTCTCATCTCGGTCGCTGTCGCTTACAGCCACACGTCGGCCGCAGGCATCTACAAGGCGTACTTCCTCGAGGCTGTCGCGGTCTTCTACATCGCGGTCGACGTGCTGCAGACGCCTCGCGCCGTGCGAGGCCTGCTGATCGCCGCGGGCGCGGGCTCGGTCGTGTTCGGAATCGGGCAGATCATCACGTTCGCGCTCGCCGTCATCCATCACAACGTCCAGCTCGGCCTGCCGCCGAGCTTCATCTACACGAGCTCAAACTCGGTCGCTCTCTTCCTCGAGCCGCCGCTGGTCTTCGCGGCCGCCTTCGTCCTGTACCCGCCTTCGGCGCGCGACAGGTACTACGCCCTGGCCTGCCTCGCGGTCCTGGTGCCCGCCGAGGCGCTCACCCTGTCACGCGGCATGTACGCGGCTTTGATCGTCCTGATCATCGTCGCGGTCTTCACCGCACAGGACGCGCGCCAGAAGCTGATCATCACGGCCGCCGCGTGTGCGATCGCGGTGGTCCTGCTGCTGCTGCCGATCGTCCAGCAGCGCCTCACCACGACCGGCATCAGCTTCCTTCAGCGCCTGGTCATCTACAACCAGGCCTGGACCGTCATCTCGCAGCGGCCGCTGACAGGGCCGGGCCTGGCCAGCTACGTCCAGGCCACCGCGCCGCTCCGCTCGCCCAAGCAGTGGCCGGACCTTTATCCCCACGACATCTGGCTCACGTTCTGGAGCGAGACCGGTCTTTTCGGACTGCTCTCGTTCGCGAGCCTCTACTTCATGCTGCTGGCGCGCGGTTGGCGCGCGATCTGGAAGGCGACGGGGCTCGCGCGCACGCTGCTCTACGGCGGGGTTGGCACCCTGATCGTGTACCTCGTCCACGGATTCGTGGACACGCCCTACTGGAAGAACGACCTCGCGGTCGAGTTCTGGCTCGTCGCCGCGCTCGTGGTGGTGGCGCTGGGCTGGCTCGCGCGTGCTTCGACCGCGTCCGGCAGGGCCATCGCCGACCAGGCAAGCCCGAGGAGCACCCAGAGGTAAGGCTCGTCGACGAAGCGAGACTGCAGCTGGCTCCCGAGCACGATGACGATGATCGCCAGCAACGGGGCCAGGACGTAGGCACGCACCGAAGGCTTCCTCCGGATGCTCACCACCGACCGCCGGAAATACTCGACCAGCCACCAGGCCCACAGCGCGAAGCCCACCAGGCCCAGCTCGGCCAGGATGGTGACCACCGCCGTGTGCGAGTCGTAGGTGATGTAGCCCGGGAGGATGAAGTCCTTGTACGGCCCCACGATCTCGCTGGGGAAGCTGCCGAACCCGAGTCCGAAGATGGGGTGGTCGTAGAACATCTGCAGGCCCGCGGCGATCAGGTAGTGCCGCTCCGAATCGAGGGGCAGATAGTTGAGAAAGGCCAGGCCCGGTCGCTCGAAGTAGTGTGACAGCGGTCCGGTGAGGTTCCCCTGCAGCTCGCCGAACCGCGACTGGACCTGCGGGACGAAGAGCGTGACCGCGACGAACACGGCCACGGCCGCCGCCGCGATGGACAGGGCCTCGCGCTTGCGGTGCGACGTGATCACGGCGAGGACCAGCGTCACGCCACCGAACACCCACGCCTCTCGGGAGTAGGTGAACGGCAGCACGGCGGCCGACAGCCCCACGCCGGCCAACATGACCGCCCTGGTCCGCCGGCCCACCACCACGGGGGCGAGCGCCACGCCAGCCACGACCATGAAGGTCAGGACCCGGCCGAACACGTTGGGGTCGGCGAAGGTCGCGTTGATCCTGGCCAGTCCGGCCGTCGGCTCACGCCAGATGTAGCCACCTGTGATGCGCTGGACGATGGCCACCAGCGAGAGCCCGAGGCACGAGATCGCGAACCAGAGCCAGGCCTGGTCGTGCATCCGCCTGGTGCGCGTCCAGTTGTAGATGGCCACGGCGACGAGGGCGTAGGTGAGCGCGGCTCCTCCTGTCTTGAGACCGGCACCGGATCTCGTCACGAGGGCGCTGATCAGGGCGTAAAGGATGAACACGGCCGGCGGAACCCAGAGGCTCCACGGGGGGAGGTGCACCGCCTGCCCGGCCCATACGGCGGACGCGAGCAGCGTGACGATCATCACCACCATCACGATCCGGCCGACCTGGATCAGCGAGCTGGGAAACCAGAGCTCGGTGAACTCGAGCGGCACCGTGAGCATGAGCAGCGCGATGAGCACCTCAGGTGCTTTCGCCAGGACTCCGCCGGGCGACCACATGCGAAGACTCGCCGCGGTCGGCCGGCCCTCACTCACCGGACAGCACGTCGATGAGGCGATCCGCGACCACGTCCCAGTCGTAGCGGTCCGCCGAGCGCGATGCTTCGGCGGCGAGGCGGCGGCGCTCATCCGGGTCGTTGAGCAGCCGCAGGCATGCGGCCGCGAGCTCCGGCGTGGACGGCGCGAGCAGGCCGTTCACGCCATGCGTGATCAGCTGCGAATACACGGGCGAGTCGAGCGCCACCACCGCGACGCCGGCGGCCATGGCTTCGAGCAGGGCCATCGAGAGGCCGCCGCCGCCGCTGACGCCGAGGAAGACGTCGACGTGGCGCAGCATGGCCGGCATGTCCCTGGTCTCGCCCGCGAACCAAACCACGTCGCCTACACCCTTCGACTCGGCGATCGCGAAGTAGCGGTCGATCTCACCCTTGCCGATCATGGCCATCAGGAAAGTCACTCCCGAGCGCTTGAGCTCGGCGGCGCAGTCCATCGCGAGCATCGTCCCCTTGACCGATCGCAGAGTGCCGACGACCGCGATCACCGGCTTGCCGGCGGCGGCGGCGACCAGACGCTCGGCCATCGCGCTGCCGACGTCGGGGGCGCGGAACCGTGAGAGGTCGACGCCGTTGGGCACGACCGCAGCGGGCAGGCCCTCCCGGCGCAGGCGGTCCTGCGTGTCGAGGCCGTTGGCCAGGACGTATCTGGCGCGGTGCAGGACCCAGCCCTCGAGCCGGCGCATCAGCTTTTCGTAGGGCTTGATGCCGTGCGACATCTCGGCCGGCACGTCGCCCCGCACCGAGACGAAGTAGGGACGCCGCGCGATCGCCGCGGCCAGGCCCTCCGGGATCGAGTTCATGCAGACCAAGAGCTTCGGCTTGCGGCGGGCGAGGTACACGGCCGCGGTGACCGGGTAGAGGAAAAGGACCTCCACCACGCGCGGCACTCCGAGCAGGACCCGCTCGAACCAGATGAACGGCCTGTCGAAGTAGCGGGCCGAAGGCAGCGCCACCGTGTCCACCCCGTCCACCGGCGGGTAGAACACGCGGCGGTTGCTGGCATGCGAGATGACCTTGACCTCCTGGCCGCGATGGCGCAGCGCCCGGCTGAGGTTGAACAGCCAGTTCTCGCGACCGCCCGAGTAGCGCGGGTAGGGCGAATAGATGAGGAACGTGACGGGGTCGGCGAAGGTCTGGGCGCCGCGCGCGTGAGCCGCGGTTGGTTCGATGGAGCGTTCAGCTCCGGCGGCCCGCTCGGTGATGACTGCCGACGGCGGGGTGGCGGAAAGGGCCTCTTCGTCGAGCGGGATCAAATCGCCCGGCTACACTAGCATGCCGCCTTGAGGGGCGCCGCACACACACCCAGGCTCTGCTTGATCGGCAATCCCGACAGCGTCCACGTCCGGCGCTGGGCCGAGCATTTCGCGGCTCGCGGGTTCGACGTCCACATCGTCACGTTCTATCCGCCCCAGCAGACGTCGCCGAGAGGCGTCACCGTCGACTTTCTGCGACGTCGCGCCGTGAACGCCGGCGGCGGCGGCGGAAGCAGCGGGACGCGCGATGCCCTGTCGCGCTTTCCCGGGCTGCTCAGGCTCGCCACCGCGACGCGACTCGTGCAGGCCGGCTTCCGGGGCACCGTCGCGCGCTTGCGCCCCGACCTCGTGCACGCGCACTACGTCTCGGACTACGGATTCCTCGCGGCGATCACAGGCCGCCATCCGCTGGTGGTCTCGGCCTGGGGCTCGGACCTGCTGGTCGATCCGAAGCGCTCCGTGGTCACGCGGGCGATGGTGCGCTGGGTGCTCTCGCGCTCGCAGCTCGTCACCTACGACTCGCGGCAGGTCGCCGGCGCCGCGCGCGGCCTGGGAGCCAGGCCCGCGCAGCTGCTCGAGGTCGTGATGGGGGTCGAGGAGGAATACATGAAGCTCGCGAGCAAAGCGCCGCCGCCGGCCCGTCGCGCGCCGCTCATCGTGAGCCTGCGCTCGCTCGAGCGGCCCCTGTACAACGTGGAGCTCATCCTGCGGGCCATGCCCGATGTGCTGCGCGCGCAGCCCGAGGCCCACCTCGTGATCGGCAACGACGGGGCGCTGCGACCTCACCTCGAGCAGGTCGCGGCCGAGCTCGGCGTCTCAGGGTCGGTCGAGTTCGTGGGTTTCGTCGAGCGCCCCGGGGCCCTGGCCGAGCTGCTGAGCCGGGCTGCCGTCTACGTCTCGATCCCCTCTTCCGATGGCACCTCGGTGACGCTGCTGGAGGCCATGGCCGCGGGTGCCTACCCCGTCGTGTCAGACCTGCTCTCCAACGGCGAATGGATCGACAAGGGCGGCGGCGGGCTGGTGAGGGTGGGTGCGCCACGGGAGCTCGCTGCGGCCATCGTGCGCGGCCTGGCCGACCCGGACCGGCGTGAGAGCGCGGCGCGACGCAACCTCGACGTGGTGCGGAGCCGCGGGCTGTGGGAGCAGAACATGCAGCGCGTCGAGGACGCCTACCGCCGGTTGATGCGCGCCTGATTCCCGAGCCACGGCCGGCCGGAACCCCGGGACCTTCCGTCTATCATCGGTGCGGCCCCCTTGCTCGCACGCAAAAGCGTTCTGACCTTCATCCTCCAGGTCGCCCAGGTCGCGGTCCTGGTCGCCGTCAACATCCTCGTCACGCGCATCACGGGCGCTTCCGGCAAGGGTGTCTTCACGCTCATGTCCCTGCTCGTGACGCTGACGGGGTCGATGTTGAGCCTCGGCGTGAACTGGGCGGCGATCTACTTCACGGGTCGTGACGCATTTCCGAGACGCGACCTGGTTTCGACGGTCCTGACCTGCACTCTGCTGTCGTCGCTCGTGTCGATCCTCGTCATCGCGATCGCGTTTGCGGCGCTCCGCCACTCGTACTTCATGTCGATCAGCGACGCACAGCTGCTGGTGACCCTCGCGCTGTTGCCCATGGTTCAGCTGACGACCAGCGTCCAGATGATCATCCTCGGCACCAACCGGCCGATGCACTTCGCCGGCCTGAGCCTCGCACAGTGGGCTGTCACGCTTGCGATCCAGATCGGATTCGCGGTGGCCGGGCGCCTGACGCCGACGACCGCGCTGGTCGCCTGGGCGTTCGGCGCGGCGGTCAGCCTGGCGTGGGGGCTGCGCCTCTTGAGCCGCGACGCACCGCTGCGGCTGGGCATCCGGCGTGACGTGGTGCGGCGGCTGCTTGGTTTCGGCATCAAGGGCTACGCCGCGAACCTGATGATGTTCTTCAACTACCGGCTCGACTCGTTGATCGTCAACGGCCTGGTCGGGGTGGCCAGCCTGGGCATCTACTCGATCGCGGTCTCGCTGGCTGAGGTCATCTGGTACGCGGCAGGCGCGATCGGCACCGTGATGTTCCCGCACGTTACCGGCCTCGAGCGGCGGGAGGCCGACCGCGTGACCCCCATCGTCACCCGCAACGTGTACTTCATCACGCTGCTGGGCGTCGTCGCGATGTTCGCGCTGAGCCGCTGGGTGATCCTGCTCGCGTTCGGCCAGGCCATGCTTCCCGCGCTGATCCCGCTATGGCTGCTGCTGCCCGGCATCCTGTCCCTCAGCGGGTCGAAGGTCATCGCCAGCTACCTGAGCGGGATCGGACGCCCCGAGTACGCGACGGCCATCGCCGGCGGGACGGTGGTCATCACCGTGATCCTCGACCTGCTTCTCATCCCCCGATACGGCATCGCGGGCGCTGCGGTCGCGTCCAGCATCGTCTACACCGCGGCCGCCATCGCGTCGGTCTACGCGCTGCGGCGCGAGTCGGGCGCGTCCGTGCTCCAGACGATCCTCATCCAGCCGCAGGACATCGGCTACTACCGCCGGGCCGCCACGGCGACCGCGCGTTGGCTGGGGGCCGCGAGCGCCGCCAAGTCGTGACGCAATCGGCCGACCGCGAGTACTGGGACGAACGCGCCCGAAAGCACGGCGCCGCCGCGTGCGGCTGCCTGAACCCGATCGAGTATCGCTACGAGGAGCGCCTGCGCTGGGACGCCTTCCGGCGGCTGGTCACGCCGCGAACCGGTTGGCGCGTGCTCGACATCGGGTGCGGGACCGGCACATGGTCGCGTCGCATCGCGGCCATGGGGGCGCACGTTGTCGGCGCCGACTTCTCCGCCGAGATGATCAGGATGGCTACGCCGGCCAAGGGTGTCGAGTTCATGGTCGGCTCGGCGCAGGACCTCGACCTGCCGGACGGCGAGTTCGACCTGGTGCTCTCGGTCACCGTGCTGCAGCACATCACGGCCGACGGTGAGCTGCGGCGCGCGCTGGCCAACATCCGCCGGATGCTCAAGCCGGCCGGTCGTCTTTTCGTGATCGAGTATTCGCCCCGGCGCCTGACCGACCAGCAGGCACGCGCGAGCCACATGCGGTATCGCACCCGCGACGAATGGACCAGCGTGCTGACGGGAGCGGACTTCGACCTGGTCAAGGTGAGGGGGGTTCGGTACATCGGCCATCGTCTTTTGGGCGGGGGAATCGCCCGCTGGAGGCGCCTGCGAGGACGGCGAGACGCGGCCGCCCTCGAGGACCCGAACCTCGCCGGGCCGGAAAAAGCCTTGAACGTGGCCTCGACCACGATCGATTTGATCTCGGCTCGAGTTCCCGGAACAAGGTCGATCTCCGATCTGCACGCGTTCCTGCTCGCTCGCAGTCCTTAACCGATTGGGGGTTGAGTAGTCGGGGGCTCCTGGGCTATCTTGGACTGCTCCCATGTCCTCCCTACGTCGCAATGGGGTGCTGCGGGTCGGTGTCGCGATCGTGGTTCTCCTCGGACTGATGCCCTCGGCGGCGCATGCCGCGGTGCACACGTCCACCACGCCAACCCCGACGCCGGCGAACAGCGCTCCGGCGGGCCCAGACCAGACGCAGCCTCAGGTGAACCAGCCCGGGTCGGCGTCGCCCACGGCGCCGGTCAATCAGCCTGGAGCGTCGAGCGCCACGCAGCCGGTGCAGGGAGCCAACCCCCCCGCGGCGGGCGGACCGACGCGCGAGGTGTTCGGGTTCACGTACTCACAGAGCCTGGGCGATCCGAACGTCGGCTATCCCAGCTGGAACTTCAACCTGTTGTCGACAGTCGCCTTCTTCTCGCTGCATGCGTACTACAACGGCAACCTGGTCTCGGATCAGGACTGGACGGTCTTCAACTCCTCGACGTTCACCAACATGGTGAGCACGGCTCACGCGCACGGCGTGAAGGTCGTGGTCACCATCTCGCCGCTATTCGGCTACAGCGACTTCACCGACTTCTGCGACACGCTCTACAACGCCCAGGGCACTGTCAACCAGCTCGTTCCCCAGGTCGTCGCCAAGGGCATCGACGGAGTCAACATCGACTACGAGGGCCAGCTTGCGACGTGCCACTCCACAGACCCGAGCTTTCAGGCGAGCGAGAGTGACCAGACCCTGCTGACCAGCCTCGCGCAAGACATGCGCGTGGGCCTCGACGCGCAAAAGCCTGGCTACTACCTTTCGATCGACACGTACTCAGGGTCGGCCCTCGGCAACGACGGCTTCTTCAACATCCCGAACCTCAACCAGTACGTCGACTCGTTCTTCGTCATGGCGTACGACATGGACTACTCGAACTCGACCCTGGCGCCGTTGAACTGCAGCCAGTACTGCCTGAACCCCGTCTCACCCATGACGAGCTACTACTGGAACGACACCACGTCGATGTCCACGTACTCCAACGTCGTCGGTTCGGGCAAGGTCATCCTCGGCCAGCCTTACTACGGACGCGTCGCCTGTGTGAACTATCCGTACGCCCATTCGTACCCGACCAGCACGCTCGTCGCGGCCACGTATCTCGGTGCTGTCGCGGTCGCGAACTCGCCTGATGTCGCGCCGGGGACGTATTCGACGGGTCGCGACGGGACCGACGGCGGCGGCCTGGACGCATGGACGACCTGGTACGACAACAAGGACAACTGCTGGAAGGAGATGTACTGGGACGACGCCACCTCGCTGGCCGCCAAGTACAACCTGGTCAACCGCGACAACCTCCGCGGGGTCGGGATCTGGACCCTCAACTACGGCGGAAGCGCGCCCGAGCTGTGGGACGCGCTGGCTGCCTACTTCCAGGTCTGGTCGGCGGGATACGACGTGAGCCAGGCGCCTGCGTCCTGGGTCGCGGGCCAGACCCAGACCTTTCCCGTGACCGTGACCAACAGCGGCACGTTCACGTGGCCGTCGGGCGGCAGCAACCCGGTGCAGCTCGACCTGCACTTCGCGAGCCAGCCGGGCGCCTCGCCCTCGTCCTGGCTCACCAGCCAGGTCTACGCGCTGCCCCAGGACGTGGCGCCCAACTCCAGCGTGACCTTCAACGTGACCGCGACCGCCCCTACGGCCACCGGCTCGCTCTACCTCGAAGCCGAGATGCTCAAGAGCCAGCAGTTCTGGTTTGGCCAGCGGCAGCCGACGCCGGTCACGGTGGCACCCCAGACGTGGATCGCCCAGTACGACATGAGCCAGGCGCCGGCGAGCTGGCAGGCGGGGCAGACCAAGAGCTTCCCGGTCACCGTCACCAACACCGGCAACATCGCGTGGCCGCATGGTGGGGCCAGCGCGGTCGAGCTCGACCTTCACTTCACGACCAGCCCCGGGGGTTCGGCCAGTCAGTCGAGCTGGAGGACGAGCCAGGTGTTCCCTCTCACGGCCGACGTGCCGCCCGGCGGCAGCACGGCCGTCACCGTGTCGGTGACGGCGCCCGCGACCACCGGTTACATGTCGCTGGAAGCCGAGATGTTCAAGAATCAGCAGTTCTGGTTCAAGCAGTGGCAGCCCGTCCCGGTCACCGTCTACGGCGCGTGGGGCGCCAGCTATGACCTCTCGCAGGCGCCCACGAGCTGGGGTGCGAGCCAGAGCAAGACGTTCCAGGTGGTCGTGACCAACCAGGGTACGCAGGCCTGGCCCAGCGGCACGGCCAACCCCGTCGAGCTCGACCTGCACTTCACCACCGTGCGCGGCGGTGCCGCGCAGCAGGGATACTGGCTGACGAGCCAGACCTACACGCTGCCGTCCGACGTTGCGCCCGGAGCCAGCGCGACGCTGTCGGTAACCGTCACCGCCCCGAACCGTGTCGGGACGATGTACCTCGAGGCCGAGATGTTCAAGAACCAGCAGCTCTGGTTCCAGCAGTGGTCGTCAGTCCCGGCCACGCTCACCCCTGCGTGGGTCGCGAGCTACGACACCTGCCAGGTGCCTGCGGTCTGGGCCCCCGGAAAGAGCCAGACGTTCTCCATCACGCTCACCAACACGGGCGCCGCGACCTGGCCGTCGGGCGGCCCGAACGCCGTCTTGCTCGACCTCCACTTCACGCCGGTGGCGGGAGGCTCCAGCAACATCTACAGCTGGCTGACGAGCCAGACGTATCCACTGCCGTCCGATGTCGCGCCGGGTGCGGCCGTCACCCTCAGCGTGAGCGCGACCGCGCCGAGCTCGGGGGGATCCCTCTACCTGGAGGCGGAGCTCCTCAAGAACCAGCAGTTCTGGTTCCCGCAGTCGCAGGCCGTGTCGACAGGCGTGGGTACGACCGCGTGGGGCGCCAACTACAACATCTGCGCCGCGCCCCGTACCTGGACGAAGGGCCAGAGCCAGACCTTCAACGTCACCCTGACCAACGCTGGCACGCAGGCGTGGCCCTCAACAGGCGCCAACCCGGTCGAGCTCTCCATCAGGTTCGTGAAGACGCCCGGGGCCGCCTGGCTCAACAGCTACGTCATCCCGCTGCCCTCAGACGTCGCCCCTGGCCAGAGCGTGACGGTCTCGGTCACCGTGGCGGCGCCCACCACCGCCGGAAACCTGTACGTCGCGGCGCAGGCGTTCAAGAACCAGCAGTTCTGGTTCCCGCAGGCGCAGAACGTGGCCGTCGCCGTCAGCTGACGGAGCCGGAGGGCCTAGCTTCGGCGCGGCTCGGCGGCCGCGAGCTCCTTCGATCGGGAAAACCGAAAGCGCAGCAGGAACTTGATCGCGTGCCAGCCGTCGGCCACGCCCATCTTCTTGCCCTGCTGCATCGTTCGCGGCAGATAGGCGATCGGCACGTTGACGATGTGGCATCGGCGCATCAGTAGAAGGGCGGTGACCTCGGGCTCGAACTCGAAGCGCGAGGCGCTGAGCGGGAGGCTCTGCCACAGCGACGACGGCAGCAGCTTGTAGCAGACCTCCATGTCGGCGACGCGACCCCTGAACAGCACGTTCGTGACGAGCGTGAGCACCTTGTTGCCCAGTGTGAAGACGAAGGTCTGAAAGCTCGTGATCGCAAAGCGTCGCGAGCCAAAGACGGCGTCGGCCTGGCGTGCAAGCAGAGGAGCAAGCACGTTGGGATAATCGGCCGGCTCGACCTCGAGATCGGCATCCTGGACGATCGCGTAGGGGAACTTCAGCTCCGTGATCGCCCGCCGGATGGCGGCTCCCTTGCCCTGGTTGCGTGGCTGCTGAAACGCCCTGATCCTCGGCTCGCCCGACGCCAGCCGGCTGATCACCTGCCAGGTCTCGTCGCGCGAGGCGTCGTCGACGACGATCAGCTCTCCAACCTCGGGCTGGGCGAGCACCCGCGCGATGGCGGCGCTGATTGTCTGCTCTTCGTTGTAAGCCGGCATCATGACCGAGAGCACCGCGCGGCTTTCCGACATCGCTAGTGGATAAGCTAGCGCGGATGCGTTCGTCGGTGGTCTCTTCGGGCCATCCTGACGCGGCCTGGTGAGACCCAGGGAGCGGCTCTCGGGCGCATGGTCGCAGCTGAAACCGCACCTTCCTTGGCTGGGCGCGGTGCTCACACTCACCGCTCTAGGCCAGTGGTTCGAGCTTCGCGACGGCGCGACCGCGATCCTGAGCAGCGACGGGCAACTGTACCTGCACGATGCCCACAGCCTTTCGTCGCTGCAAGGACTCGTCGATCCGAAAGTGCCCCCAGGCTATCCGATCTTTCTCGCGGGGATATTCCTCGTCGCCGGCCGCGACAACCTGCTGGCGGTCCTCGTCGTCCAGTCCCTCCTGCTCATCGCCGCGCTGATCGAGCTCTATGCGTTTCTGGTCGTCGCCTCCGTGCCGCGATGGCTTGCCATGGCGGTGGCGGCCTGCCTCGGAGTCTCGGCGTGGCTTGCCCAATGGGAGCGCTACGTACTGACTGAGGCGCTTTCGTTCTGGCTGGTGGCGACCCTGCTGCTGCTCACCGCCAGGTGGATTCGCCGCCCTTCGACCGGAGTCGCGGTCGCCTGCGGCCTGGTCGGCGCGGCCATCCCACTCGTGCGGCCGGCGCTGGGAGCTGTACCTGCCACCGTGCTGATCGTCTTGCTGGCGAGGTGGGCTCTGTCACGGGCGCCTGGCGGGGCGCGGTTGCCCGCGACGGCGCTCCTGCTCTTCCTCGTGATCTCGTACCTGCCGGTCGGCGCCTACGTGACCGCGAATGCGGTGGTCAACGACTGTTACTGCTACACGAGCATCTCAAACCTGAACCTCTTCGGAAAGCTCTACGAGTACCACATGCAGGAGCTCACCGCAGATCCTCAGTTCGCCACCATTGCCGGGCAGATCCAGGTGTCCACCGACATCAACCAGTTCCTCTCGGCCCATCCCGGATACGAAGCCGAGAACTACACGCCACTCGGCGATTTCGCGCGGAGCCAGATGCTGCGCTATCGCGAGTACACGGCGCGCCGAACTGTGTCCGAGGTCCGGAGGGTGCTCACGCTCGAGATCACCCGTGCCGTCTTTGCGAACCCCGTTTTTGCATGTCGGGGCGGCTCAGCTCCCCCCGACACGCTGGAGACCGGGGATGCCATCGCCCAGTCCGGTCTCTCGCCCTGTGTGGCGACGAACTTGAGCGTGGGCACGTACGGTGAGGTCACGAACACGCTCGTCTATGTCCTCGTGGTGCTTGGTTACGCCGCGCTGCCGGGCGGTTTCCTCCTCGGGGCCCTGCTCGTGCTCAGGCGTCCGACTCGTGATCGCACCTGGTTGTTGCTGCTTGCGACGACGGTCGCGGGCGTGGTCGTAAGCACCTCGGCGGTCGGCGGCTACGAGTCCTTCGAGCGGCTGAAGCTGCCGGCCGACGGGGCGAGCCTTGCCGCCCTGGCGCTCTTTCTGACTGAGACGGCCTGGCTCCTTCGCCGGCTCACAAGCTCGGTTGGGCCGGCGCCCGCGTCCACCCGTGCCGGGAACCTGCGGGACTAGTCTCGCAACCTCTCAGACGGCGCTGTCCTGACCTGCCGGACCGCCTCGGTGAGCGCAGTGACCACTCGGTCGGCCTCCCCGTCGGTCATCTCGGGGAACATCGGCAGGGAGAGGATCCGGACAGCCGCGCGCTCGGTCACCGGGAGCTCGCCCTCCTTCGGCTGGTCCGGGCCGGCGAAGGCGACCTGCAGGTGAAGGGGCACCGGGTAGTGGATGCCCGTCGCGATGCCGGCCGCCCCCATGCGCTCGCGGACCGCGTCGCGGTCCTCGCACTCCACGACGAACAGGTGATAGATCGGCTCGCCGTCGTGCGGCTCGATGGCGTGCACCTCGGGTAGGTCCTCGAGCAGGAACCTGTAGCGCGCGGCGATGGCGCGGCGTCGGGCGTTCCAGGCGGCGAGGTGGCCGAGCTTGAGCCGGAGGATCGCCGCCTGCAGGCCGTCCATCCGGCTGTTCCGGCCGACGAACGAGTGGGTGTACTTGCCCGAGCGGCCGTGGTTGCGGGCCCGCGCGATGAGGTCCGCCGTCTTGGCGTCGCGCGTCACCACCGCGCCGGCGTCGCCACACGCGCCCAGGTTCTTGCCCGGGTAGAAGCTGAACGTCCCGGCGTCGCCGGCCGTGCCGGCGCTCCTCCCGTTCACCAGCGCGCCGTGCGCCTGGGCGGCGTCCTCCACGACCTTGAGGCCGCGCGTGCGGGCCAGCGCCATCAGAGCGTCCATGTCGACGCAGCTGCCGTAGATGTGCACGGGCACGATGGCGGACGTCCGCGGCGTGATCCCCCGCTCGACCTGGTCAAGGTCCATCAACAGCGTGTCGGGCGAGATGTCGACGAAGCGCGGAGTCGCGCCGGCGCGGATGATCGCCTCGGCCGTGGCGGCGAAGGTGTGGGCGACGGTGATCACCTCGTCGCCGGGCTTGACCCCCACCGCCCAGAGCGCGAGCTCGAGCGCGTCAGTCCCGTTGCCGCAAGCCACCGCGTGCTCGACCCCGAGGAAAGACGCGAACTCATTCTCGAACTCGCGCGCCTCCTTGCCGAGGATGAAGTCGGAAGACTCGAAGACGCGCGCGATCGTCGCGTCGAGCTCCGGCTGCAGGCTTTCGTGCTGACGGCGCAGGTCGACGAGCGGCAGACGCGATGCCTCTCGAGACTCGCTCATTTCGTGTAGACCAGTCCGGACGCGTCGCGCAGCTCACTGACCAGGCCGACCTTGCGGGCGGGGTTTCCGACCACGATCGCGTCATCGGGCACGTCGTGCGTCACCACCGAGCCCGCGCCGACCAGGCATCCCGCGCCGAGCACGACCCCGGGGAGCAGCGTCGCGTTGGCGCCGACCTTGGCCGCGCGCTTGATCAAGACCGGCTCCAGCGAAGCCTTGGTCCGCGGCGACGCCGGAAACCGTGCGTTGGTCACCACCACCCTCGGTCCGAGCCAGCACCCGGCCTCGAGCACAGAGTGCTCCGGGATGAAGCATTGGGAATGCAGCCGGACGCCGTCGTGGATCGTGACCGAGAACTCGATCACCGTGCCCGAGCCGACCGAGCAGTCGTCACCGATCACAGTGTCCTCACGGATGAGGACCCAGTGCCCGCTCTGGAAGCGCACACCGATCCTGACGCCCGCGTAGATGACCGTGTGAGACCGGATGATCGCGCCGTCCCCCACCACCACCGGCGCCGCGCCGGGCTCGCGGCCGCGCGCCGGACGCCCGAGGATGCAGAAGTCGTCGACCTGCACGTCCTCACCGAGCTGCACGTTGGGGAATCGCTTGATGAGCGGCTCACCGGCCATGGAGGCTGACCATCATCGACTCAGACAGCATCTCCAGCTGCTCGACCACCGCCAGGCCCGAGGCCGCGTCCGCGACCGGCTGCCGTCCGCTCGCGATCGAGTCGACAAAGTCCGTGATCTCCTCGACGAGCGGCTCGCTGAAATCGACCTTCGGCAGCCACGCGTCGCCGGCGCGGACCGTGAACTGGTGCTGGGCGTAGGTCTCGAAACGGCCGAGGTTGGCGTTCAGGTCACCGACGTCGATGCCCTTGTCGTAGACGATGATCCGGGCATCGGTGGACATGTCGTCGTACAGCAGCATCCGGCGGCTGCCGACGACGGTGGCTTGGCGCACCTTGCTCGGGTCCAGCCAGCTGACCTGGATGTGACCAGCAACGTTGCCCTCGTACGTGAGATGCGCGAACACGACGTCCGCGATGCCGGGCTGCAGGTAGCTGTGCCCGATCGCGCTTACCTCGCGCACCGGCCGGTCGAGCCAGTAGTTGAGGATCGAAAGGTCGTGGGGGGCGAGGTTCCAGAGCGCGTCCACGTCATGGCGCACGATGCCGAGGTTCAGGCGGCGCATGAAGATGTAGCGGATGTCCCCGAGCTCGCCGCCGTCGATCATCGCCTTGATCCGCCGGACCGTCGCGCTGTAGAGAAAGGTGTGGCCGACCATCAGGACGCGGCCGCGCCGGTCCGCCTCGTCGCACAGCATGCGCGCCTCGGAGACGGTGCGGGCGAGCGGCTTCTCCACCAGGACGTGCTTGCCGGCCTTCAGCGCGGCCATCGCGACCGGATGGTGGAACTCGACCGGGACGGCCACCACGACGGCGTCGACCTCGCGGTCGGCGAGGCCCTCACCGAGGTCGCTCAGGATGCGGGCCGACGGAGCCAGCCGGCGCGCCCTCTCCTGCGCCTTGGGCGCGGGATCGCAGACCCACCGCAGCTCCACGCCGGGATGCTGCGCAAGGACCCTGCACAGGTTGCTGCCCCAGTAGCCGCATCCCACGAGGCCCACCTTTTGAGTCGTCATGCGTGAAGGCTCCATGATATCGACGGTTGTTAAACTGACGGCTCTGCTCCGTGATTGAGACCACCGAGACCGCGCAGGCTGGATCGACAGCACCGGCCGGCCCGGCAGCCCAGGACCTGGCGTTCCTCATCTACTCGCCGTTCCCGAGATACTCGGGAGGACGCGAGAACTGGCTTCACCACATCGCGCCCCATCTGAGGCAGCGCGGAGCGCACGTTCGCGTCATCTCATACCGCTCGAACCGGATGCCCTTCTACTCGCTCGAGCAATCCGGGATCGAGGTCGTGCCCCTTCGCTCGATCCGCTACCTCGACTCCGCCTTCCTCGTCATGAGCAAGGTGACGCTCG
>Ga0209580_10000546_pt1 | contig 20076 bp, 19 predicted proteins | sample Coa_R1_5_FD_187153 | JGI IMG/M metagenome (GOLD analysis project Ga0209580, IMG submission 187153) | Surface soil microbial communities from Centralia Pennsylvania, which are recovering from an underground coalmine fire - Coalmine... | ecosystem: Environmental > Terrestrial > Soil >... | reverse complement strand
GAATCCTCGCTTGTCGAGGTTCCCGTACCCCAGGACTGTCCGAAACTGATTAAATCTTTGTGCCGGAGGGCTGGTGAGTGTCGCAGTGGAAGCAAAGACCTGCCCGGGCACATGCAGAAACGCATTCCCGGCGCCTACTGTGAACAGGCCAAAATGTTGGCTAAAAAGCACTGTGCTCGTGTTCACCCGCCCCGCCTGGAAATCGTAATCGGCATCCCACTCAAGATTATTACGAGCGCTGGTGGAGACGCGCAGCCGTGAGATGAGCGGCGACAAATGAGTGGGCTGAGTCAGAAATGCAATTCCCGTGAGGTCAACCGTGCTGGTGAAAACATTGCGCTTGCCGGCAGCCAACGCGCCACCGAAGGTTGGATCCAGAAAATACTTTTGAGCGAATTCCCAAGTCACCACTTCGCGCGTGGCGGGTTGTGGCGGGCACGGTTGGTCTGCCGTGCGCACGGTACGGTCCCATGGAACGCGACTCGGGGGCGGCGCCGCTCCTATCATCAACGCAGGCATACCCTCCCGCCCGCAGTCTTCGGACTTTGCTGAAGTGCGTTTGGCGTACAAACGGCTGACGATCGCATACTCAACTTCATTGGTGTCGCTGAGAATGTCGCGATCGTCAAAACGCAGAATGTGCGCAAAGTTACTCACGCCGGTGACATAGTTGTAGGTAATTCGTGGTTCGATCACATGCTTCCATTTTCGCCCGAGCACCTCGCGATCAAAAATGCGGTCGAGCGCCGGTGGCCGCAGTTCCACTGATCCTTCGAGCGATTTGCGGTTGAGTTGGTCCGACACTGCTGTCCCGACTCCATTTGTGCCCGTGCCGGAGGCTGACAGCAGCTGCTGGCTGTAAATCGTGTCGCGCAGCGAGAGTTCCGGGCGAAGACTCCAGCCTTTGACCAGCAGTGGAAGCGCAACACTCGGGCTTAGGTCCACGCGCCCCAGCAGTGGTGCCGTGCTGAAACCCGGTTCACTGCGCGAAAGGCCCTCCGCGGAGAAATCGAAGTTGCCGTAGAATGGCGACGGTCCGAGCCTCCGGTCCACGCTGGACGCCTCAATCCCCGGTGCATGCAGAATCGTTATCACGTCTCCGGGCTTAGTGCTTTGGAAATCCTCGTAGCGGCGGGTCGTCGCGTTCAAAAAAACATTTTCGGTCGTGTTGGAAAGGAATGCCTGCGATTTGACTTCCGAGTTCACGGCCTGGGTGAACACATCGCTGAACACCAGTCGAAACACGTAGGAACTCAGGTAATCAATGTCCGCAACTCCGCGAAGATTATGCGCCAAGGAGGCCTCGGAGTTAAGGTGCACTTCCGTTCCTCCCTGTTTTACGCCGCCCACGCCGCGATCAAAGACGCTGAAAAATCTCAGGTCAACAAAGGAAGTTTCCGTCGGCCGCGCGCGGAATTCCCCGTCCGGCGCCCAGCCTCGTCGCGAAAAATATTCTGTGCCCGCGACCAAATCCATGCTGCGATTGATCGCCCAGAACGCCGATTCCCCGAAGGTGTAGCCGCGCGTCGAAGAGCGCCCGATATTCGGAATCAGGAATCCGGACTGTCGCGGATTCTTCCGAACAGGATGAGTGGCAAACGGGAGGTAAAGGACAGGAATGCCCTCGATGCGAAAATCGGTGTGGTAGATCTTCGCGCTTCCCGCCGCCTCAACGTCCACTTTGTGGGAATAAAACTGCCATTTGGGGCGCGGCAGTTCGCATGTGGTGACCCTGCCGTCGGTCACAATGTAGTGGTCGGGCCCAACCTTCTCCACAACTTTCGCAGTGAAGAAGAAAGGATTTGAGCTGGTGAGAATGGCACGGCTTCTCCGCACCTTCAGCCCAATACCTCCAGTGACGTGCTCGAATCTGCCTTTTTCGCTCTCCAGGTTGTAGGTGCCGCGGGTTGCTTCGATGTGCTCGTCGTTGGGACCCCCATCGAGCACCAGATGCCCTTCCGCCTGCGCCTCTCCACTGTCGGAGTTATACGTGGCCTCGTCGGCGGAAAAAGTGTAGGTGCCGTACTCGATCTCAACGTTTTTGTGCAGCTTGTAGATCGGCCCTTCTTTCTCCTGCTGTTGGGCTCGTATCGTGACCGGAACGGCAGGCTTGTCAGAAGGCGCTCGCACCAGGCTTTCTTCCGGGGCTGGACTGGGAAGCAACTGGCTGGTTACTAATCGCGACGCGACTAGCAGATGACAAAGCACCGCTGCCGTGATAAGCAATCGAGTGCGGGCAAGCATCAGGAGCGTGCGCATTCCGATAGGACTTGCAGGACTTTGCGAGAAGGTAGCACGTCGGCTCCTCTTGAGGCAAAGTTCGCGTTTCGCGATCACTTGCCAGTATTACTCATGAACCCACCTGAAGCCCAATCCGATTCTCGTGATGCCGCTGCTTACTTTGATCCGGAAGCGCTGGATCTAAGCGAGCAGGAGTTCTCCGCCAGCCTGGAAAGCCCGGCGGAGCCGCCGCTATTTGTCGTAGACGAGGCAGAGAATCCGGATAGCACCCCAGTGCAAATGTCCGCTGACCAGAATTCTCAGTGCGTGAGTCTTAGCGATACCCATCCGGTCCCAACTCTCGGCGTTGGGCCTGGTGAGCCTGCAACATCTTGTTCGGAGGCGTCCACTCCCGAACTCAATCCTGACTGGCGCGAGCAAGTTAGCGCCAAGGTCAACAAATACAAGTCTAGAAGCCAACACAAGGTCAGGTATCCGTCGCTGCAGTTGCAATTCGACCCAGGCACCTACCGTGTGCAGGCCGGGCCGGATGACACAGCCAGATCCGTACCGTCGTTCAGCCAGTCGGTGGCGGCAGAATTTGTGGCTTTGCAGCCAGCACCAAGTTCGGAACCGGAGATCCGGATTTCCCTCGAAGCCACCGCCCGCGTGCTGGAATTCCCGCGCCCGATGGCGCCTATTGTCGATCCGGATGAGCTAGCCGAGCCGATGATTGACCGGCCTCGAATTCTGGAGGCTCCGGAACTTTTGCCTCCTCCTCCCGCCATGGGAGGCATTCTGATGGAGCCGCAGCGCACCTCCGAACCAGAGCGGCGGCCCGGGTTTGATATGCCGCTACGGTCGTCCCCGCTTGGCCGCCGGGTATGGGCCGGGGTCATTGACGCTCTGCTCCTGGCGATAGCGATAGCGCTGTTTGGCTACGTTTTTGTTCGAATCACGGGCGCGTTGCCGCGCTGGCAGACGACGGCCCAAGTTGGTGCATCCTTGCTGGCCTTGCTTTGGCCGGCATACGAGTATGCATTTCTCGTATTCTCGGACGCCACCCCCGGACTGCGCCTGGCCAAATTAGAAGTCCAGCGCTTCGATGGCACTTCGGCGCCGCGCAGCCTCAGGCGCTGGCGCGTTCTCGCATCTGTCCTTTCTGCGGTTTCTCTTGGCCTGGGTTATGCATGGTGTTTTCTCGACGAAGACCAACTCTCCTGGCACGACCGCATCACACGGACGCATCTCGCTCCGGTCAACTCAAGCCGCTCTTCCCGCATCACGTCGGCCTGATGTGTTAAATTGCTGAGACTGCCCGTATTCTTGCAAGCGCATGGCCACGTTCACTCAAAACCCAAATCGCCCCGCGGTCAGAGTATTCGTCGCCACGACGGTCCTTCTTAGCTTCATTTCCTTCTGGCGGGCAGCAGCCATTGTCCTCTCCGATCTCGCTTCCTCAGCCTATTACGCAGGCGGTGATGCGGAGAAGGTCATCGGTAAGAGCGCGCCCTGGTTCATTCTCGCGGTCATGCTGTTCAGTTATGCCGTGCGGGCGCTGTATATCGAATCCACGAGCATGTTTGTTCGCGGCGGCGTCTATCGCGTGGTCAAGAAAGCGATGGGCGGCACTTTGGCCAAGTTTTCCGTCTCGGCCCTGCTCTTTGACTATGTCCTGACAGGCCCAATCAGCGCGGTTGTGGCCGGGCAGTATCTCGCCGGATTTATCGAAGACATGGCCCGCTACCTCGGGCATCCGCTCCATCATTTTCCCGAAAACACATTTTCCGCCTTTTTTGGCGTGCTCGTGACCATGTATTTCTGGTGGAAGAACACGCAGGGCATCCACGAGTCCAGCCAGAAGGCCGTGCAGATCATGGCCATCACCACGGTCATGGTGGTGATCTTGGTTTTGTGGTGCACGTATACAGTCTTTCGCGTCCCCATTCAGATTCCGCCTAACCCCTTCAAGTCTGGAATTCTGCTGAATAGAGAATCGCTGGGCTGGCTCTATTCGTTGCGCGGCACCTGGCTCACGCACATGACTTGGTTCATCGCGTTCGTGGGATTCGGGCATTCAGTGCTGGCGATGAGCGGGGAAGAGACCCTGGCACAGGTGAACCGTGAAATTGCGCATCCCAAGCTGAAGAATCTTGAGAAGACCGGGCTGGTGATTTTCATTTACAGCCTTGTGTTTACGTCGCTGGTTTCGTTCTTCGCGGTGATGATCCTTCCTGATAAGGTCCGCCCCGAATTTTATGGAAACCTGATCGGCGGCGTCGCCATGTATTTAGCTGGGCCGCAGTGGGCGAGGCTGATTTTTCATGCATTCGTCGTGCTGGTTGGCGTGCTGATTCTTTCTGGGGCGCAGAACACATCCATCGTCGGTGCCAACGGAGTGCTGAATCGCGTCGCCGAGGACGGCGTGCTGACGGATGCCTTCCAAAAGCCCCACCCGCGGTTTGGCACCAGCTATCGAATTATCAATCTGATCGTTGGGCTCCAGCTGCTGACCATCATCATTACCCGTGGCGACGTTTTTACGCTCGCAGACTTGTACGCCTTTGGCGTTATCTGGAGCTTTGCCATGATGTCGCTCTCCGTGCTGGTGCTGCGCTACACCGAACCTTCGCGCCGCGAGTGGAAAGTCCCAGGAAACATACCGCTGGGTAACGGGCGCGAACTTCCGCTGGGAGTGATCATAATCGCCATCGTGCTCTTCCTGACAGCGTTGACCAACTTTTTTACTAAGTACGAAGCCACCCGTGCTGGCGTGCTGTTCAGCGCCGTGTTCTTTGTACTCTTCACATACTCTGAGAAGCGGGTCGCCAAGCAGAGACAGGGCAAACCCGAGAGCCTCGATCAATTCAGAGTTTATGGGAACGAGCAGCCCGCGACTGAGACGTTGGGGGTGCGGCCCGGAAATGTGATCGTGGCGGTGCGCGACCCCAAAAATCTGTACTACCTGCAGGACGTCCTGCGGCGGACCGATACCAACAAGCAAGACGTGGTGGTCATGACCGCCCGGCTGTATCACCGCGAACATTCCTTCAGCGGCAACGCGATGTTCGAAGCCAGCCAGGTCTTCGATCATTATGAGCAGGAGCTGTTCACGGCGGCGGTAGCGGTGGCAGAGAAGGAAGGCAAGCCGGTGTCGTTGCTGGTGGTTCCGGCCAGCGACGTGTTCGACTCCATCGTGGTCACGTCGCAACGACTGGAATCCAGCCGCATCGTGTGTGGGCTTTCCAACAAGCTCAGTCCTGACGAGCAGGCCAAGCTCACTGGAGACGCATGGGAGCGCCTGCCCGAGCCCAAGCCGCGTCTTGTGATGGAAGTGCGCATGCCGAACGGCGTGTCGCGCGAATACTACCTGGGCCCGCATACGCCACGGCTGCGCAATCAGGACCTCGATCTTCTGCATAACATCTGGCTGGAAGTGACCTCCGATCCGCGTTTTGCCGGAGCGCATCATTATCACGTGGTGGCTGCCGCGCTTGAAGAACTCCAGCGCGAGCTGCACGGCCAGGAGCGAAGCGTCGTGCTTGACAAACTCTGGCAAGAGCTGCAAAAGAAGAACGAGGATTCGTGAAGGCGGGCTGTAAGATTTTCATCGCGCACGTTGGCTTGCCATCTCGAATAGGAGCACCCCGGCTGCCACTGCAACGTTCACAGAGTCGCACTTGCCGCGCATCGGTATTCGCACGGTGAAATCTGACACCTCGACGATATGCTCAGATAAACCGTGTTTTTCGCTCCCGACAACAAGAGCGACAGGCCATTGACAATGCAAGGCTTTATAGTCCAGCAGTCCTCTTGGAGATGAGCTGACGATCCTCACTCCCGTACACCTTGCCCATTCCGCGAACTCGCGAGTCGAGCACCTTATTAATTTTTGCGAAAAGAGGGATCCCATGCTCGCCCGAACCGCAGCGGGATCGTAGGGATCAGACTCTGCATCGAGTAAGAAAACTCCGGATACAGCTGCCGCTTCGGCAGTTCGGATGATTGTTCCCAGATTGCCCGGTGATTCAATTGACTCCAGCGCGAGCCACAATGAGTTCCTTACTGGCTCAAGGCTAGCCAGCGGGATCCACCGCTGGCGCAGAACTGCACCAATTCCTTGCGGCTCGGCTGCGAGCGTCAATTTGCAATAGAGGTGCGGCGCAAGCCGTATTCCGGGTACGCCGGACTTGCGGAGCCGCCGTGCAAGTTTCTGCCCGAAGGGGTTGGACAAAAGTGAGGGGTCGACGAAAATAGACTCGATTGCCGCATGCTGTTCGACTGCGCGGGCAACGTGCCGAATACCCTCGATTAGATAAAGGCCCGAGCGGGACCTACCTTGAGGGGTTTGAAGGAAACGTAAGGTGAGAAATCTGGAATCTCGACTCTGACTAACTACCGGGTATTTGTCCTCATGCATAACCTCCATGCGGTAGCTGGACCGCGGCCATTTACAAGAATTTGACTACTCGCTGATTCTCACATAGCGTGAGCAGCGGGTACAAGGATCAAGCTGGTCGATTACCACTGAGGCAGCTATGAGTATCGCGAGAAAAGGAACCCCGAATTGGAAAATTCATCCCGGAGAGATTCTTCGGCATGAATTTCTCGAACCCATGAACATGAGCGTTTATCGCCTTGCGAAGCAGCTTCACGTTCCTGCGCCGCGCGTGAACGACATCATCCTGCAAAAGCGGGGCATCACCGCCGATACGGCGGTGCGTTTGGCAAAGTTCTTTGGTACGTCAGAGCAGTTCTGGCTCGCGCTGCAGGCAGCCTACGAGGTGAGCGTCGTTAAGGCCGAGCGCCGGAACGAAATCGATCTGATTAGGCCCTGGCAGCCCGAGCAATCGGGAGCCAGATAATCTTCACTCTGTTCTCCTCAATGCTCCGTGTTTCAGCGTTTATGAGGCGACCACGCATCGTCCCAGAGCGGGAAAAGCCGATTCCAACTTGGCCTCCCCGTGACCCACATCACAGTGCCTGCCGCTGCCTCCTCATAACCTAATCTCATGTTCTCCGGCCGGATAACCCAAGCCGTCGTTCGTCTGTTGGATCGACTCTCAAGAAACAAGCTCTCACCTGAGACCACTCCGGCGCACCAGCGCACTGGCCAGCGCGGCGAAGAGGACGCATACTTCTACTTGCGCCATCACGGATATGTTATGGTCGCGCGAAATTTCAGAACTGCGCGGCATCACGGCGAAATTGACCTGATCGGCTGGGACAAAGACGTACTCTGCTTTGTCGAAGTAAAAACCCGCACTACGCGTGATGTAAAGCCTGCGGCCGCCGCTGTCGACCGTGAGAAGCGTCGTGCTATTCGCGCCGTTGTCCGCGATTATCTGCGATCGCTTCCTGAGCGCCAGTTTCCGCAACCGCCGCAGTGGCGCTTTGATGTGGTCACCGTGTATTACGAAAGGCAAGCTCCGCGTCCGGTTTTCGAGCTGTTTCAGAATGCTGCGCTCTCATCGTAGAATGGAATCACCCGGGTGGCAGCGGGTTGGAGGATTGAACTTAAATTGCCCGAACTCAGAAAAGATCCTATTGTCGGCCGCTGGGTCATTATTTCGACGGACCGCGCCAAGCGCCCGACCGACTTTACCCGCGACGCAGTCAAGATGAAGGGAGGCTTCTGCCCCTTCTGCTACGGAAATGAATCCAAGACACCGCCCGAGATCCAGGCTTATCGGCCCAATCAGAACGGTGGGCCTCCGCAGCGAGATACGCCGGGCTGGACCGTCCGCGTGGTCCCAAACAAATTCCCTGCGCTCGGCATCGAAGGCAATCTGAACCGCCAGGCCGAAGGCATGTTCGACAAGATGAACGGCATCGGCGCGCACGAAGTCATCATCGAGACCAACGACCACAATGCCACGCTTTCCCAGTTGCCGCCCAAAAGAATCGAAGACGTGTTGTGGACTTTTCGCGACCGTATTCTTGATTTGAAAAAAGACCGGCGCTTCAAGTACATCCTGATTTTTAAAAACCATGGCGATTCAGCCGGAGCATCGCTGGAGCACGCACACTCGCAGTTGATCGCGCTGCCAATCGTTCCGATTTATGTGGCGGAAGAAATTGAGGGCGCCAAACAGTACTACATTTACAAGGAACGCTGCGTATTTTGTGACATCGTCCAGCAGGAGGGCGAGGCCGGCATTCGCGTAGTCGCTGAGAATGACGACTTCATCACTATTGCTCCTTACGCACCGCGGTTTCCCTTTGAAACCTGGATTTTGCCGAAGCAGCATGAGTCGGCGTTCGAAAACTCGTCGTCGCACATGTATGAGAATTTGGCAAAGGCGATCCGTGTTTTGCTGAACAAGGCCGACCAGGTGCTCGATAATCCTGCATACAACCTTGTCATCCACAGTTCGCCAACGCAAGATCCTACAAACGATCACTACCACTGGCACATCGAGTACGTGCCCAAACTCACGCGCACCGGTGGATTCGAGTGGGGAACGGGTTTCTATATCAATCCCACGCCCCCGGAAGAAGCCGCGAAGTTCCTGCGCGCTGCGAGCGTAGAAGAGCCAGCGGCCGCGACGGTCGGCTAGCGCAGTTCCCGCAGTTGCCGCACCGTGTCAATCACGCGTCCGGCGACGTAGTCCACTTCCGATTCCGTGTTGAATCGTCCAATTCCAAAACGCAGCGACGCTTGCGCAAGTTCGTCCGAAAGACCTAAAGCCTTCAGCACATATGACGGCTCGATGTGGGCCGATGTGCAGGCCGCGCCGCTGGAGAGAGCAATATCGTCGAGCGCGGTGAGCAACTCCTCGCCATCGACTCCTGCGAAGCTGATGTTCAGATTTCCTGGAAGCCGATGTTCCATTGACCCGTTGATCGAAACACCCTCCAGCTCAGACGTGATCTTGTCGCGTAGTCGGTTTCGCAATCCTGCAATACGGCTTGATTCCTGGGGTAATTCTTCTCGGCAAATTTCGCAAGCCTTCCCGACCCCGACAATTCCCGGGACGTTCAATGTGCCTGAGCGCATGCCGTGCTCGTGGCCGCCGCCGTCGATCTGTGCCACAAGACGCGGACCATCGCTCCGCGCATAAAGCACTCCGACGCCTTTCGGTCCGTAAAACTTGTGCGCAGAAATCGAAAGCAGATCAATATTTTGCGAATCAACATCGATCGAAATCTTTCCGGCCGCCTGGGCCGCGTCCGTATGAAAGATCACACCGCGTTCGCGACAGAGCTTCCCGATCTCCGCAATCGGCTGCAGCACTCCAGTTTCATTGTTCGCAGCCATGATCGTGACAAGGATCGTGCCGTCGCCGAGGGCACGCTTAAGGTCATCCAAATCAATCAGGCCATCCTTCTGTACGCGCAAATACGTCACGCGAAAACCGTACTTCTCAAGATGCTTACAGCTATCCAGCACGGCCTTGTGTTCCGTGATTGCCGTGACGATATGGTTGCCTTTTTCGCGATAAGCCTCGGCCACACCCTTGATCGCGAGATTGTCGCTTTCTGTCGCTCCGGAGGTGAAAACGATTTCTTCGGCTTTCCCGCCAATGAGCTCGGCAACCCGCTGGCGTGCGGTTTCAACCGCTTCTTCAGCGGCCCACCCGAAAGAGTGATTGCGGCTGGCGGCATTTCCGAACTTTTCCCCGAAATAGGGCAGCATTTCTTCGAGCACGCGCGGATCCACCGGCGTGGTCGCGTGGTTGTCCAGGTAAACCGGTGGTTTTACACCACCGGCTAGCATGGGTTCAGCGGCGTGTCCGCTTACTCCCAACGTCCTTTCGCTTGATGAAGTTGCCACTCGTGACACCTGTACGGGGTCCAGAAGCCGCGGAATCCAGCCTGCCCTTGTTTCAATCGTAAGAGTCCGGCCCAGTTTGCACAACTCCCGGGAATGTTTGTGTGCCGTAGCCAATCTGCATTTCTGGCTTGACAACCGAGCTCATCCGGCTAAAAATACCGCCAATTCCGGCAAATCGCCTGGCCGCTCGGCTTGAGCGTGACCGAAGCCAGAATCTATGAGTCCAACCACTCCCGTCAAACCCCCCAAATGAGCAGCCGATGACACAATGCAAGCATCCCCGCGTGAAGGTCGTAGCTCGTGAAGAGGACTCCGAATTCGTCGAATGCCTGGAATGCGGCGAAGTCTTCGAATCCAGCGAATTCAAAGACATGGATATTGAGGAGACCAAACTGAAGGAAGGATAGGCACTGTTTTCCAACGAACGTAATCCTTCCCGGCAATGTCACTCCGCAGCCCTTGGGTAGAGGAATCTGCTAAGTGGCCAAGAATCATTTTTTCGGCGGTTGCTGACGGCTGATGGCTGACAACTGACAGCTATTTCAGCGCCATCCCCGCCTCCGCCGAGAATTCCATCGCTGCAAACTGCTTCGCCAGAAACTTCGGGTACGCCGCGGCGGCGATCATGGCTGCGTTGTCGGTTGAGAGCGGACGGGAAGGGAAGTAAACCGGCAATCCCTGCTCAGCGGCCTCGCGCTCAAATGTTTCCCGAAGCTCGTTGTTGGCGGCCACGCCTCCGGCGACGAACAGGGTTGCAACGTCGTACTCGCGGGCCGCAGCAAGTGTTTTTTCAACGAGATCCTCGACCATGGCCCGCTGAAACGAGGCGACGAGATTCAGTGTTTGCTTGTCGCACGCCGCCAGGAAATCGTCGAGCTTGGGTTTTGCGATTCCAGCGAATGCACGCCGCCGCTCCTCAATTGTCGGCGCCAAGTTGTGTGTCTCAACATAGCGAAGCACAGCCGTCTTGATCCCGCTGTAAGAAAAATCAAATCTCGCACGAGACGGTGGAGGAGGATGCCTCGCCAGCTGACCTCCACCGGTTGACGCACCCTTGGTACCGGGTGCCCCACCCTTCGCGGTTTTCGAAGGGTGGGTAGAAATCCGGCGGTCCGGATGCTTGATCTGCGAGCTCCCAAACTTCACTGCCCGAGGGTCGCCATGCTTCGCTAATCGATCGATGATCGGGCCTCCCGGATATCCGAGTCCAAGCAGTTTGGCAACTTTGTCGAAAGCTTCGCCGGCAGCGTCGTCGCGTGTGTGGCCTATATTCTCGTACGACCAGCTTTCGCCTCTTCGTTCAGCCAGGTACAGATGTGTATGTCCCCCTGAAACTACGAGTGCCAGCATAGGAAAGCTCAACTCGTGATTGCCCTTCTGCCCTTCTTCCAGCAATACAGCATGAATATGTCCTTCGAGATGGTTGACTGCAATCAGAGGCTTCTCCAGCGCAAACGCCAGCGCTTTCGCGTAGCTGATGCCTACCAGCAACGCTCCGGCAAGACCCGGCCCCTGAGTTACGGCCAGCGCGTCAAGTGACTCGTAAGTCTGTCCTGCCTCAGCCAGCGCCTGCCGCACTACGGGGACGATCGCGCGAAGATGCTCGCGCGAAGCGAGTTCGGGAACAACACCTCCATAGGGCTGGTGGGTCGCAATCTGTGAGGCGACGACGTTTGAGATGACCTCCTCGCCCGAACGCACCACCGCAGCGGCGGTTTCGTCGCAGGAGCTTTCAATGCCCAGGATGTAGCAGGAATCCATTTATGCAATTGTAGAGGTTTGTAGCTCGTCAGGTTTCGAATGTTTCAGAGTTTCAAAGGTTTCAAGACCAAGGTCTTAGCGCCTCTTTTGGACGATGAAATCCGGAAACTTTGAAACCTCAAAAACTTTGAAACCTTGCAACTTTGAAACCTTGCGACTCGCATTCTAAAAGCCAGGCCATCATCCCCGAACCCACTCACAAAACACTCCCTCTTGATCCCGAGTTCGTTGCATATTATTCTCTAACTACACCGGAAAGGAGGTGGTCGGATGACAAGTTCTGATAGTGGCAGTAGATGTATCCATAGACCAGGTGAGGTGGCTGAGACTTAGAGCGGTTGCTCTGAGTGCTTCGCAACTTACAGGTGAGTTTGGATCGAAATCCGCCCGGCGTCAGGTCGCGCTGGGACCCGGAGTTCGCCGAAGGGGCCACAACGCCCATCGCATAGCAGTTCGCGACGGGCCGCTTAGAGTGACCACCTCTTGGTCAATCCCAAACAGTCCACCGGACGGCCCGCAGGTGAAAGCTTGCGGGCCTTCTGTTTGTACCGCTCTCTCAGGCAGAACCTCTGTGCTGATCCCTAGTATCATTTTCCTGATGACCACCGACGACTTCGAAAATGAGCAGGCGGATTTCGCGGAACACTACTCAGCAATGAGCGATGCTGAACTACTTACACTTGCGCTTCAGCCCTGGGATCTCGAGGATGCTGCCTGGGACGCGCTAGAGGACGAACTCGAAAGCCGCAACTTGGAGGTCCCCGAACCTGAGTTGCCGCCCGCCATCAGCTCCCTTGAAAAACGAAATCTCGTCATGCTACGCCGCTTTCGCGATATTCCCGAGGCTCTGCTGGCGAAGGGCCGCCTCGAATCGTTCGGTATCGACTGCTTCCTTGCCGACGAGAATATGGTTCGCATGGACTGGTTCCTCTCCAACCTCCTCGGTGGAGTAAAGCTGCTGGTGGACGCGGAGGACTTCACCGAAGCCTCGAAGGTTTTGAACGAGCCTGTTCCGGAGCACATCGACGACACAGACGAGTAGATGGTGCCTCGCGGCCCGAAATGCTAGGAGTCTTGGGACGAAATCTGATTCGCTTTGGCAAGCCCCAGCCTGATCACATCGGCGGTGTCTCGGGGTAGCGGAAGACTCCTGAGTTCGTCCGGCAAGAACCAACGGGCTTCGGCGGCATCACCTGAGGCCTTCAGCTCGCCAGCGATTCTTTCACAAAGGAAATCAATCAGAATGTAGTGGTAACGCAGGCGCTTGTCGTCATCGGGAACGATACGCTCAAACACGCCCAGCAACTCCGTCGCTCGTACCACCAGCCCGGTTTCTTCCAAAGCCTCACGCTCCGCGCCCTGCCGCAAGGTTTCACCCACTTCCAGCAGGCCCCCGGGAATGGACCATTCGCCCTGCAGCGGTGCCCGACCGCGCTTCACCAGTACGACTCTGTCATTCTCGGCGATTACAGCGCCCACGCCGACCAGCGGACACTCTGGATATTCTCGTTTCATCGAACTTTGATTTTCCACAGGCTCCGTACTTGAAAATCAGAGATGGCCTGGCCTGATCGGACTATAATTTCGCGGGTCAGCGTCCCAGGCTGACCGGCCCTTGTTTTTCCCGCCGCAGGCTGATGGTCGAGCTGCTCGGCGACGGGCCATCACTCACCCTTCCAACCAGTGCGAAAGGAGATCGCCAATGTTTACACGCATTGTGGAATGCTACGTGAAAAAGGAAAAAAGACAAGATTTCACCAGCAAATGTCGTGCTGCCCATCCTGCAGACGCAACCCGGGTTTGTGGACCTGCTGGCGTTGAGCTCGGAAGATGAACCTGAACGCACGGTTTCGATCAGCCTCTGGAAATCGCGCGCTGACGCTGAGCGCTATCAGCGCGAGCATTTTGACGAGATCATGGACACAGTTCGTCCGTTGTTAAGGGATGAACCCTCAGTCGAGTTCTACAACGTGGAAGCCTCAACCGCGCACCGCATTGCTGCCGGCAAAGCGGCTTGATACTGCGTCGTTTACAGAAGTCGGGCCGGAGGACTTGGCCATCGGACGATCGGGCCATGGGGTGATCAGACACCTATGGCCTGGCCCTCCAAGTTGCCTATGCCGCTCTGCCTTTTTTGCAGAACGGCGGTTGCACAGTCTCATCTGAATCATTCCACTTCCCGAGCAAGTGAACTGAAACCATGACGGCGAACCTGGAAGACACTCTTGTTTCGGTCTGGCGCCAAGTGATGGTCGAGAATTCGAAGGTCGTACAGCTGGACGGACGTACTTTCCCGGTGCGTCAAACCAGCCGCTCCAAATTGCGCGAGGTAGATTTCCAGGTCGACGGCCAGACGCTGCGCGGCTTGGAGCAGAATCCGAATACGAAATCGCGCTGGGCGCAGCTTGCACGCGAAGGAAAGAAGGTCATGCAATTTCTCAGCGATGGCAAATACATCGGTGTCACCGTGGACGGCAAGGTACAGATTTACGGGGCATGATCGACATGATCGCCACGGACTATCTCTGCTCAGTACGCACCACTTCAAGTGTGGTTTTCCCGCGATGGCCGATCCAGAGTAGCCGCGCGTAGTAGGTAAAGTTCACCATGCAGACCACCACAGCCGCGCCGGCGAGCGTCCAGTTAGGCAGATCGGGATAAACCAGTTTGTCTAGATAGTGAAGCACGAACCCGCCCTGGTAGGGCTCGATCCCAGCCTTTCGCTCAAGCCAGTTTTCTAGCAAAGTTAACGGGCACGCGTAATAAAAAACTCCGGTGAGCATCCCCCAAACAACCGAACCGATGTGCAGCCACCGCAAAACGGGACGAGAGCGCGTCAGAAATGCGCCAAAGACCACCCATAGGATGAACAATACGTGGACAACAAGGACGACGATGGTTAGTCCTGAATAGAGGCTCGTCGCGGCAAGAAAGGGCATTCGATTTAGAGTGAATAACCACCATGAACCGTGAGCTAGCCAAGTATACGCAGAGGCGCTCAGATCTTAAGGCTGAGTCTGGCCGACTCGGTCGGCTTCCTGTAGACAATTTGGAAGACCGCGGCGATTGCGAATCCGGCCGCAAGCGCGGCAACGATCACGAACCAAAGTGCGGGGATAGCCAGAAGAAAGATCAGTGCGGTTCCAACTGCGAACAGCAGTCCAGGGAAATTGCCGCCGACAGTCAGCCGGTGCATCGTGATACCGCGATGCGGAGATTCGCTTTCCATCGGTTTGCTCCTGCCTCTATTATGCTCCCTCACGCAGAAGCCCGCATGTTTTGTGGCGGACCCTCAGTTCCGAGCGGGCACTAACTTCGCTGGATTCGTGGTTGAAGGCCACCCACCCTTCACGATTGGCGAAGGGTGGGGAAACCTTTCATTTGTCGCATATACGAACGGGAGTTCCCCACTAAAAGTTCGGCCCTATCGCTTTTACCCGTTCCCAACCTTGATTGTGTTCTCGCCTTCAGCGGCCGACGTCGACCAGGTGACGTTGGACGAGGTGAGCGTAATGATGCAAATGTTGCCCTGCTTGCCTGTATTTGGATCAATCCCGTACTTTGTTACGTCGAACTTTACCACTCCACTGTTTTTTATTTCTACAAGCCCCGTAATGTTTCCATATTGGTCGATATCTACTTCGGTTGAGTCCGCGGGCATTGGAATTGGTTCTGCAGCCATGTTGTATTCTCCTTTTTGATTTAGTTATTTACTTGGGCCGAAAATTCGGATCCGCCACCAAGCTGGCCAGAGCCGGGTTCATCCTAAGATCGTTGACTGGGTAGCCTTTCTCGACTGCCTTCTCGATGTATTCCAGCGCCTGCCGCCTTCGGCCGAGGTCCTCATCGGCTTCCCCGACGTTCTCCAGGATCACCTGATCGTCGCCGTTTAATGCTAAAGCGGTCTGCAGGTGCCGGTCGGCTTCGTCGGGCAGCCCTTTTTTGGCGTAAAGCAGTCCGAGGTAAGATTGCAATTCGCCGTCCTTCGGCTGAATTTTTGCATCCGCCTCCACCAGAGCCAGCTCGTGCTCGCGCGCGTCAGCCGCCTTCGCTTTTTGATTCAGGCGTTCATAGTCGACGGCCAGGTTTTCCCATACGCGATAGTTCTTGTCGTTCAGCTGCAAAGCCTTCTCGGTGGCCGAAGCCGCCTCCTGGTATCGCTTCTCCAAGCTGTACAGCATGCCGAGATTGGCGTACGCCGGATATGACGGGCTCAGCTGAATACTCTTGTTCAACGCCGCCTCCGCCTGCGGAATCATCTTCGAATCGCTCATGTCGATGTACACCGCCGCCAGATTGCTGTACACCTGCGCATTGTCGGGTGTGAGTTGCGCGGCGTGCTGAAATTGCTCGATAGATTGCGCGTATTTTCCCTGGCGATCGTAGAAAAGCCCGAGCGCGTTGTATCCGACCCAATCATCGTTGCGCAACGCCACCGCTTTCTGGAACGCGGCTTCCGCATCCTTCAAGCGTCCGGCTTTCTCGTAGGTGACCCCAATCCCGTTCAGCGCGTCGGCATCGCGAGGATTTTGATCCAGCGCATGCTGAAATTCCTCTGCCGCCAGATCATATTTCCCCGAATCTTCGTGAATCCGCCCCAGCGTCACATAAGCCGCCGGTAGATGATTGTCGAGCTCAAGCGCGTGCCGGCAGTTGGCTGACGCTTCATCAATCCACTTCGGATTCGGATCGACGACGTACTTCAGTTGATACGCTTGCCCCAGCGCCGCGAAACCCAGCGCAAACTGCGGATCAGTCGTCACCGCCTTGTTCAAAGCCGTCAGCGCGAGATCAAGGTTTCCCGGCTTGTCGTAGCGCTGCATGTAGCCCAACGCGCTCAGGTAGTCCTCGTACGCGGCCGGAGTCACGGAGCCTCCGGTGTCGCGCAGCATGGCAGCCGTAACGTTGAGGTGCATCAACTGGGCCAGCCGCGCGACCGCTTCGTCCTGCAGTGACGCGAGATCGCCCGCTCGGTCTTCCAGCGCCACTGATCCAATCTGCCGAAGGCTCTTCGTGTCTATCAGATTCAGCGTCAAGTGAACGTCCTTGCCTTCGCGTTCAATGCTGCCTTTGACTGCTAACGTAGCGCCCAAGTCCCGTCGCGCCGCCGTCGGGTCACTGATCTTCTGCCGGCGCACTTCACTGGCTGGGACCACCCACAACCTCTGATCTCCCACGTCAAGATTGCTCAATCGGCTGGTAAGACTATCCACCAGTCCTTGCGCCACGACTTCGCTGGCAGGGTCATTGCCGGCATTCTCAAAAGGAAGCACCGCGACATGCTCTTCGCGTGCGCCGAAAATCTTGTTGCGAACCGATGGGATGGCAGCGAGAACTCCCAAAACCGTCGCTACCGCCAGCCCTGCAATCCACCAAGGCTTCGCATTGCGTGTCCGCGCCTCGCCAGAGAGCATGTGCATCGAGGCACGCTCCATGCTTTCCTTCAGTTGTAAGGACACCCGCGATGAGCGGCTGGGCTGCGCACCCGGTTCTAAGTGGCTGCGAAACGTTTCCAGGTCGGCAAGCATTTCGCCGCAGGTTTGATAACGAGTAGCTGCGTCTTTCGAGAGCGCGCGATAGATGATTCCCCGCAGCTCGATCGGCAGTTGCTCCGGCAATTGCGGCGCTTCGTTCAGAATGGCGAGAATCGTTGCCGGCGCAGAATCGCGCTGAAACGGATTGCGGCCGCTGCACATTTCTGCAATCACGATTCCCAGCGCCCAAATGTCGGTGCGCTGATCTACAGGCTTGCCCAGCGTCTGCTCCGGAGACATATAACCGATTGTTCCTGAGGTGGTGCGCAGAGATTGTGTGCTCAGCGAATTTGAAGTCGCGCGCGCCAGTCCGAAGTCCACGATCTTGGCCACATTCTGCGGGGTGATGATCACATTCGACGGCTTGATGTCACGGTGCACAATCGCGCGAGCGTGGGCCTCCGACAGCCCACGTGCCATCTGAATGGCGATGTCAGCCGTTTGCTCTGGTGAAAGCGCGCCGCGCAGAAGTTTGAGCGTGAGGGTTTCGCCTTCGTAATAGGCCATCACGATAAACGTGCGGCCGTCGGCAGCTTCATCAATTCTGTGGATTACGCCAATATTGGGATGGTCGAGTGAAGAGGCCGCGCGTGCCTCGCGCAGGAACTGTTTTTTTTCGGCGTCGGTAGCTGCTAACTCTTCGGGAAGGAACTTTAGCGCGACCGTGCGCTGCAGCTTGAGATCGAGCGCGCGATAGACTACGCCCATTCCACCGGCGCCCACGCGGGAAAGAATCTCATACTCGCCGATGCGGTCGCCTGCGGCCAGCTTCGTACCAACGTCAGGCATTACTCCCCGATCCCATCCATCGCCGTGGCGCGGAGTGATTGGCTGAATCAGGTCTCCAAGCGCGAACCTGCTGTGGCGGCCATCTTACGACAGCCATGTGCCCCGCGCAACGGCTATAAAAAAGAGGAGAGAGGGTTGCGGGGTGCCCCATTTCTCGCGGTCTTTGCGAGAAGTGGGGCTCTTCGGGACTCCCCGTTCAATAACGCCGAAAACGCACTCTCGGGCTATTGCTTGTCGTACACCGCAACACTCGTGATCTTCTTGCCCTTCGCATCGGTCGTGTGGACTGTAACGGTGCGGCTCTTGCCATCGGGTGCGATTACGACGTGCGCCGTAAGAACGACCTTGCCACCCTTTTTGGAGGCCACATCCAGCGTGCGGTCATTTACCTGTTTAACTGACCGCATGTCTTCGTTCGGATTCCCGGTCGAAGGATAGTCTTTACCGTCAAACTTGCCCGTCCACTCGCTGTGCGTCGCAGACCCATCAGGTGCCGTGCCATCGATCGTAACTTTCACACTGTCACCTGCCGCTTCGTAGGTGACCGTGTTGTTCTTTGGTGCGTCGGCGGCAAGTTTCGACTTCGCTTCGTTCAGCTTCCAGGTGCCCATCGAGACGTCGCTGGCAAAGCAAATTGCCCCTGCAACCAGGCATAACGCGAGAATCAACAAGCTGCTTCTTGTTTTCATAGTGGCTCCATAGCGGACAGAATTTTAGTGGCTGATTGACCGCGCGAATTCTAGTGCGCTAAGAAGGATTGTGCAACTGTGCAGAATCGCGAGCGCTGTGCCGTTCATCGAACAATCTATGCAGATGAAGCTTGTCTCGGTGAACGTCGGACTGCCCCGGGAAGTCACGTGGCATGGGATGAACATCAAGACCGGAATTTTCAAACAACCCGTGACTGGCCGCGTGGCCCTGCGCAAGGTGAATCTGGATGGCGATCGCCAGGCCGACCTCACCGTCCATGGCGGAGAAGATAAAGCGGTATATTGCTATCCCGTGGCGCACTACGCCTATTGGAAAAAAGAGTTACAGGGTCGTGAGCTGCCGACGGGAATGTTCGGAGAAAATTTCACGCTGGATTTTCCCGCGTACGCCGGCTTGCCTGAGGACTCGGTCCATGTTGGCGACCGGTTTTCCGTCGGCTCCGCGGAAGTGATTGTGACTCAGCCCCGCCTGCCTTGCTACAAGCTTGGCATCAGATTCCAGATGGACGACATGGTGAAGCGCTTCCTCGCGAGTGGCCGGACGGGGTTCTATCTGGCGGTTACGCGCGAAGGCGAGGTCGGCCCAGGCGACGACTTCAATGCGATAAGTCGAGATTCAAACGGCGTTACAATTTCCCAAATTATTCGCCTGTATATCGCTAAGAGATATTCCGATGAAGACGCACGTGTGTTAGAGCGCGCCCTGCGAGTGCCGTCCCTGCCAGAAACTTTGAAGGAGTACTTTCGCGCACGGCTGACGAGGGCAAACATTGAAATTTAGGCATTACTCAGGTCGCCCCGTCCCTTCGACTGCGCTCAGAGCAGGCCCTTGTCTCTCCGGCTTTTTGGAGACACTGGGCGGGCACTTGAAGTCAGATCTTCCTGGTCCTTCTTCCTTTGCCGAGTTCCCGCACCAAGCCTCTCCACAGCGGAGCGCCCACGACTCCAATGATTAGAAAAGCGGCAAACAGTACCGCGGCATCGAGGCTGGAGCGGCCTTCTTTCGCCCAATACACGTCACTCAGATTGAGCCACAGGGCAAATTCGTCGAGCGTGAGCGCCGCCCCTGCGCCGTAAAGGATGCAGAGCAGCCGCCGCGCCGCTAGCCTCCACGACTTTGCTTCTCCTCCCGCATCGATCATCCAGCCGTAGCCGACGGTGAGCAGCAGAAGAATGCCCCACACCAGGTGATGAATGTGACGCCCGCCCATGTGAATGTCGTGAAACGGTCCGATGTGGTTGTGAATCGACCAGGTGAGGGCGCGCACTCCGGCGAATGTAAGAA
>Ga0209580_10000544_pt1 | contig 20119 bp, 22 predicted proteins | sample Coa_R1_5_FD_187153 | JGI IMG/M metagenome (GOLD analysis project Ga0209580, IMG submission 187153) | Surface soil microbial communities from Centralia Pennsylvania, which are recovering from an underground coalmine fire - Coalmine... | ecosystem: Environmental > Terrestrial > Soil >... | reverse complement strand
AAAGCACGAGATCAAATCTGTGCTGAAGTTTCTGGCGAGCAACGGTGGCCGCAAAGGTGGCAAGGCGAGATGGAAAGATATGTCACCGGAGGAGCGGTCGGAGTTTATGAGAAGGGCGGCGCTGAAGAGATGGAGCCAGGAGAAGCGCCCGCCGTCACCGTCCTAATTCTAATTTGGGGCCATCACGAGGTTCGCTGTTCCCATCCCCAGGTGTAAAATCCAGCCCGGGACATAGTTTGTGTGAGCATGTGGAGCGCGGCTTTGGAGGCGGTAGTGGCCGTGGGCCAGGGGCGGGTGCCGCCCCGCGAGCCGATGTTGACGATGCGTCCGTGCGCGGCCTTCAGGTGCGGATAGGCGGCCTGAGCGGCAAGAAACGGGCCGCGGGTATTGGTTTCGAGCATGGCGTCCCACTGTTCAGGAGTGAGGATTCGAGCGCCGCGGTCTCAAAGCGGGCGGCATTGTTCACCAGCAGATCAGGCACCCGAAGCGTTCGATGGCGGCGGCCACGGCGCTGCGTACCCTTAAACCGATTTTTAGTTCCGTTGATCCTCAACACCCTGTTTCGATTCGTAAAATCAATCATGCCCTGCAGCGCTCTCTGAGTGGGAAGGCGCTTTGTCACTCACTGAGAAAAGAGAACCGCAATAACGGCCATCTTGCTTACACTCTGACTCCTTCCGGAGAACGGATCACCTGGGGATCGTGGAGCGGAAATCAGCGTGAACTGCGTGGCCCCAGGCATGGTCGTCAACGGCGAAGTCACCGCTGGCCAGACATTGATTGCGCCAGCCCTCACGAATAACCCGCGACCCCACCACGTAAGATTCGAGACCCGTTCGCCGCGTTGAATCCCCTGTCTCCGGGGTCTAGAATTCTTCCATACCCTTCTAAAACTTTGGGAGGTCCCTAAATGCCCCACTACGAGTTCTTCTGTCACGCCTGCAAGAAAACATTCTCGAAGAGTTTGACCATTGCCGAACATGAGAAGGAAAACATCGTCTGCCCGCACTGCCGTAGCAAGAATGTCGAGCAGGGCTGGTCTTCCTTCTCCGCCATCACTTCGAAGAAGAGCGCCTGAGAACTGAGTCCGAGCACTGCACCAAAAGCGGTCATTGACACTGGTCCCTTCCGAGCTTAGCGTGGTGATGTCTCATTGGCCACAGCCAAAACTCAGTCGCACATCTCCTAACACAGCGGCCTAGCAGCGGCCCTGACCCGCGAGAAAATTCGGGAGTTGAGATTCATCACACCTTGCCGCCGTCTCCGATGACGGGTCCGGCACCGAAATGTCTTGTGGTCAAGCAGCTGGTCTCAAGACCGACTCCACCCAAGTGAGACACCACTGCTGCCGGTCAGCTTCGACCGGTAGCTTGAGCGTCGCTTGTTCAGAACAAGCGCAAAAGGAGTGTTTCCATGTTTACACGAACTGTCGAAGTAACACCCAAATCGGGAAAAGCCCGGGAACTCGCCAGCACCATCAACGAAAAAGTGCTGCCGATTTTGAAGAAACAAGCCGGGTTCGTGGATGAGACCCTTCTGGTATCGGATACAGAACCGAATCAGATCTTGGCATTGAGCTTTTGGAACAGCAAGGAAGATGCCGAACGGTACCAGCGGGAGCAATATCCCGCCATCCATGAGATGGTACGGCACCTCCTAGAGGCAGAGCCCGTAATCCGGACCTTCAATGTCGATAGCTCAACCACGCACAGAATCGCTGCCGGGAAGGCCGCCTAAGAGGTCCTTCCCTATCCGGGTTTGAGGCACCATCGAAGAGCTTATAAGTAAGGAGGTCGACCGATGAAAATGCTGTTTATGGTCACTCTCGCGCTCGCCGTCATTCTTAGCATGACGGCGTTTGCGAAGTATTCGTCCACGGAGCCGGCGCAGAAAGATCAAGCTGCCCAAGCTCCTCTGAAGAGCATCGACGGTACGGTCAAGGTAGACGGCGACAAGATCACCTTCGTTGCCGACAAAGACCAGAAGTCCTGGGCCGTCGAAAATCCTGATGCGCTCAAGGGCCATGAAGGACACCGTGTGCAGGTGAAAGCCCATGTCGACGCCGACAAGGGATCCATTCACATCATGGAAGTCAAGATGCTGAAAGGCGGCGAAACGAAAAAAGAGGAGATGAAAAAGTAGAGGTTTATCGGCACCGTTTCGCACGCAGGGCGGCGACAAGCCGCCCTTTTTCTGCGGTCGAAGCACATCCGTATTTTCGTGGTTACGAATTAGGTCCTCGGAGTTTTGTGGCCGCCTACCGTTCCCACTCACCCCCTGGCTGCATACGTGCGATTGATGAGGGGTATTCGCCGCGTGCTCTCAGAAAAGCCTCTTGAGCCGAGCTACTGCTCTCGGGCAAGCGGTTCTGCTCTTCCGAGGCGGCCGCGTGCAGCTCAGGGTGCGGAACACACCGACATCCGTGGGATTGCGTGCCGGCAGTGGTAACTTGGAAGAGACGAACAGCCTGAAAACGATACCATGACAGAGCAGTCCTGCCCCAGGTGGCTCGCGTGGAACCGACAATCAAACGTAGTCTTTGGGTCTCTTTCGGCCTGGCACTGATGGCTTCCGCGGCAGCCTACTTCCTGGCCTTTTTCCTGTTCACGATCCACGAGGAAATAGGCATCTCGACCGACGCAGCATTGCCCATCGCCAGTTGCACTTTTCCCATCGTGTTTCTGTGCAGCCTCATTGGCCATCTGGTCAAGAAAGTGGGTGGGCGCAGCCGGTGACGGCACTAAAGTTCCAGCGATGGAACGCCAGCCCCAGTGACCCTGGCTGTCGTTCCCACTCGTCACCCTCGGGCGCCACGCATGGAACGGCAGACTCGCGCTAACCAGGTTTGTTCGAGATCGCATCACAACTGACGGGAGATCGATGGCTGCTGCATGCGCTGCAGGTCACTGATTTTCTTGCGCGAGTTACTAAACTTAGAATGTAAGGACGGGCCCAACAAGATTTTCTCAGCCGATCAAGCGCAGCCCATCATCGACGCGATAGGGCGTTCCGTGATGTGCAGCCAGCCACGTCCTCACGGCAGGTTCGACAACAAACGGACCGTTGATCCAACTGGCCGCTCATCCGAGTTGTCGATCACGCGAGCAAGTTTTTGTGCACACCGAGTGGGCAATGCGACTCTCCCTCGACAATCTGCGCCCATTAGCGAGTTTGTTTTCTGAGGACTTGGCTATTGATTTGGGCACAGTTAATACGCGTGTCTACGCCCGGAGTCGGGGGATCGTTGTCAACGAACCCTCAGCTGTTGCTCTCGACGACAGTACCGGCGAAGTGCAGGCGGTCGGAAAGGAAGCCAAGGAGATGCTCGGCCGCACGCCCAGCACAATCAGAGTTGTTAAACCTTTGAAGGATGGCGTGATTGCCGACTTCAAAGTGACCGAGAAGATGCTCAGCTACTTTATGCAAAAGGCGCATCAGCGCAGGACGCTTGTGCACCCACGCGTTATCATCAGCATCCCTTCCGAGATCACGCAAGTGGAAAAGCGCGCCGTGACAGATTCGGCCTATCGAGCCAAAGCCGCGGAAGTTCACCTGGTGGAGCAGGCCATGATGGCTGCGATTGGGGCCGGCCTGCCTGTCACCCAGCCTGGCGGCAACTTGGTGGTGGACATCGGGGGTGGTACCACCGACGTCGCCCTCATTTCCATGTCTGGCATAGTCTATTCGCACTCACTCCGAATCGCCGGCAATCACATGGATGAAGCCATCATGAACTACCTGAAGCGGAAATATAACCTGCTGATCGGGGAGCGTACGGCTGAGCAGATCAAGATCGAGATTGGATCGGCATACGCCCTTGAGAAACCCATGACCATGGAGATCAAAGGGAGAAGTCTCATCGAGGGTGTGCCCAAGACGATCACCGTGGATGACAGCGAGATTCGCGAGGCATTGAGCGAATCGGTTTCAGCGGTTGTGAGCGCTATCCGGGTAGCCTTGGAGCGCACTCCGCCGGAACTCTCCGCTGATATCAGCGACCGCGGCCTCGTGCTGGCCGGAGGCGGTGCTTTACTGAGAAACCTGGATAAGAGGATCCGGGAAGAAACCGGCCTGCCGGTATGCATTGCCGACGACCCGTTATGCAGCGTGGTGCTGGGCACAGCGAAGCTTCTCAATGACTTCAGGCTTTTGCGTCGCATCGCGGTCGATTAGGTTTTACCTAGGTGAGAGGAGAGCTCAAGCGGTGCGGTGGATATGTCACGGCGGATGTCATCGATGTCAGCCCGGAGACACTCAATTCGGAAGTCATGCTGGCGAAGTTTAATCGCGAGCATGGGCACGACGAAGATGAAGTGCGTTTCATCATTCGCGGACCGGGGTTATTCCACCCTCACTCCTTACATTTCCCGCTACTTCGATACGACCACAGGGAGTAAAACCGATTCACATAGCTATCAAGAAATTGCAAAGATTCTGCAGCGGTTGCCATCTGAGATGGTTTTCATTTCAGACTGTCACCGGCAGAGCTTGATGGGGTGCAGCCGGCATACGGACACTGCTGTGCGTGTGTCCAGAGAATCTTCCGCAGCGTGCGGGCGAACACCGTCTGATCCGCACTCTGGATGAAGTGTTTCCCTGGAGACTCCGATACAAAAAGCTTCCTGACGGCTGAGGCTTCAGTGACTCCTAGTTGTTTAGTCGTCAACCTACGACGCTCGCACCGATGAAGCATCTCGCGAGAGGCCGGCGGGACAGGAGGCCTTTTCTTCGATGTCCTCAATCGTAAGCTCGCGCAGCATGTCTTCGACCACCTGGCTCACCCGGCAAAGAGCATGGTAACCGGGGAGGGACTTCAGGTGCCGCCAGTGTTGGCGCCGTGGTCCCTCGCTTGCCAGGATCACGTCGAATACGGAAATGTGCCGTGAGTCGCGGGCGAGTGTATATCCGCCCTTAATCCCGTGGTGGGACACCAGCACCCCAGCTGCGGCAAGTCGCTGGAGGATCTTGGCCAATGCTTCATGGGGCAATCCATAGAATTCGGCCAAGTCAGTGGCGCTGAACGAACCCTCGCCAGGGTGTCCTGCCAAGTGCTGCGTAGCGAGGAGACCGTAACACGCTCTCCGAGTAAGCAACATAACGAATCCCGCTGGTCTGGCCGATCGGACCGACAGACCCCCGTGGCCACCAGCCTAAGCCGAGGTGCAATTGGGCCAGAAGCAACCGGCTTGGGGAGATGGTTGCTGCAGGGCCTTGTCAGCCGTGCTACCGGTGCAGTACCATTAAAGTATACCAAATTGGTACTATTTTAAGCTGCTCGTGTAACGCGCGTCTGAGACCCTGGGGGAGGGGCATTAACTGATGATCCGACTAGGCAAATTGACGGATTACGGATTGGTCCTGATGACTCACATGGCGCAGAACCACGATCGGTTGCTGCACACTGCGCGCGACTTGTCCGTCGAGTCACGACTGCCCCTGCCGACCGTGAGCAAGCTGCTGAAGGAGCTTCTGCAGGCTGGGTTACTGGTTTCGCAACGTGGCATCAAGGGTGGGTACAGTCTGGCCAGGAAGCCGCGAGAGATCTCGGTGGCTGAAATCATTGCTGTATTCGAGGGTCCTGTCGCGCTCACCGAATGCAGCACTGACATCTCCGGGCTGTGCGACTTGGAGCCCTGTTGTCCCATCAAGGACAACCAGCGGATCATCAGCCAGGCGGTGCGCGGGGCACTGGAGAAGGTGATGCTTTCCGATCTCAGTCAACCCTTACACCTGACCAACATCAGGAATGCGCGCGGAAACCTAGTGCCGACGATTGGTTTTGTCCCCGGGAGAATGCAATGAGCACCAACCTAAACACGATCCGAGACTTGGCGGAGCGGGAATACAAGTGGGGCTTCGTTACCGAAGTGGAGGAAGAAAGGGTCCCCAAGGGGTTGAACGAAGACATCATTCGTGTGATCTCGACCAAGAAGAATGAACCGGAGTTCATGCTCCAGTGGAGGCTGAAGGCGTATCACCACTGGGCATCGCTGGAGAAGGCGCAAGCGGAACCGAAGTGGGCGAACGTCAAGTACGGGCCGATCGACTACCAGGAAATCGTTTATTACTCCGCGCCCAAACAGAAACCCGGTCTGACGAGCCTGGAGGAACTGGATCCGGAGATCCTGCGCACATACGAAAAACTGGGCATTCCGCTCGAGGAGCAGAAGCACCTGGCTGGTGTGGCGGTGGATGCGGTGTTCGACAGCGTCTCCGTGGCTACGACCTTCAAAGAGAAGCTGGCCGAGCTGGGAATTGTCTTTTGTTCTTTCTCGGAAGCCGTGCAGAAACATCCTGACCTGGTGCAGAAGTACCTGGGCTCGGTTGTGCCCTATAGCGACAACTTCTTTGCCGCCCTGAACGCGGCAGTGTTCACTGATGGGTCTTTCGTCTATGTGCCAAAGGGGGTTCGCTGCCCGATGGAACTTTCCACCTACTTCCGTATTAACGCGGCAAACACCGGCCAGTTCGAACGCACCTTGATCGTCGCCGACGAGGGCTCCTACGTCAGTTACCTCGAAGGCTGCACCGCACCCATCCGTGACGAAAACCAGTTGCACGCCGCTGTGGTCGAGTTGATCGCGCTCGACAACGCGCAGATCAAGTACTCCACGGTGCAGAACTGGTACCCGGGAGACAAAGAAGGCAAAGGCGGGATCTACAACTTCGTGACCAAGCGGGGCAAGTGCCTAGGAGCCAACTCGAAGATCTCCTGGACGCAGGTTGAGACCGGTTCCGCCATTACCTGGAAGTATCCGAGCTGCATCCTGCAGGGGGAGAACTCGGTGGGCGAGTTCTACTCGGTTGCCCTCACCAACAACTACCAGCAGGCCGACACGGGAACCAAGATGATCCACATCGGCAAGAACACGCGCAGCACCATCGTCGCCAAGGGCATCTCTGCTGGCCACGGCCAGAACACCTATCGAGGTCAGGTAAAGATCATGAAGGGTGCCACCGGGGCACGCAACTACACGCAGTGCGACTCGCTTCTGATTGGCGATAAGTGCGGCGCCCACACCTTCCCCTACATCGAGGTGAGGAACTCCACCGCGCGCATGGAGCATGAGGCTTCCACCTCGAAAATCGGCGACGACCAGCTCTTCTACCTGCGACAGCGCGGGCTGAAGGCAGAAGATGCTGTATCGATGATCGTGAACGGCTTCTGCAAGCGTGTGTTCCGCGAGCTACCCATGGAGTTTGCCGTGGAGGCGCAGAAACTGCTGGGCGTCAGCCTGGAAGGCAGCGTCGGATAAGTCTGAGCTTTGACGCATGAAGTTGCAGAAGTCTAGTGAGAGGAAAGGGAATGAGCTTACTGGAAATTAAGAATCTGCACGTCAAAGTGGAAAACTACGAAATCCTCAAGGGCATTGACCTGAAGGTAAACGCCGGCGAGGTGCATTCCATCATGGGCCCCAACGGCTCGGGCAAGAGCACGCTGGCGCAGGTGTTGGCACGCCGCGAGACCTACTTGGTCACGACGGGCGAGGTGTCTTACAACGGCAAGGATCTCCTGACTATGAAACCGGAGGAGGCCGCCTGTGAAGGCATCTTCATGGCCTTCCAATACCCGGTAGAGATTCCCGGCATCAGCAACGCCTATTTTCTCCGCTCTGCACTCAATGCAATCCGCAGGTACCGCGGGCTGGATGAAATGGATGCCATGGATTTCCTGCCCATGTTCCGGGAGAAGCTGAAGCTGCTGGACATGGACGAGAAGCTGATGAATCGCTCTGTGAACGAAGGCTTCTCCGGCGGCGAAAAGAAGCGCAACGAGATCCTGCAGATGGCGGTTCTGATGCCGAAGCTCGCCATCTTGGACGAGACCGATTCCGGTCTGGACATTGACGCCCTGAAGATCGTGGCCCAGGGCGTCGATGCCATGCGCAACCCGGAGCGCGCCATCATCGTGGTAACTCATTACCAGCGCCTGCTGAACTACATCGTTCCTGACTTTGTCCACGTGCTGGTGGATGGACGCATCGTGCGTTCGGGCGGCCCGGAACTGGCACTGGAACTGGAAGAGAAGGGCTATGGCGCGATGGAAGCCGAGGCGCGGCATGCTACTCCGGCCTAATGAGAATGAGAACGAGAACGAGAACGAGGGAAGAACAACGTGATCACGGCAACTCAGCAGTTAGAAAATTATCTGGAAAGCTTCACCGAGTTCGAGAAGCTTGCCACCGGCCATGACCTGCCATGGTTGCGGAAGCTGCGCCAGGATGCGTTTGCCCGCTTTTGCGAAGCTGGGTTCCCGAACACTCACGACGAAGACTGGCGGTTCACCAACGTCTCTGCTATCGCGCAGACTGCTTTCCGGCTCACCCGCAACCACCGAGTCCGGCTGTCTCAAGAGGAACTGGAGCCGTACCGGGTTGCCGGCGTTGCCTGTCAACTCGTGTTTGTGAACGGGCACTTTGCGCGCGAGCTATCATCGCCGAGCAAACTGCCCAATGGGGTGAAGGTCAGCAGTCTTGCTGGGGAGATTTCCGGCAATCCCGGAGCGATTGAACCGCATCTCGGCCGCTACCTTGATATCCGACGTGATGCCTTCTGTGCACTGAATACGGCTTTCGTGGAAGACGGAGCGTTTGTACACATCCCCAGAGGCACGCTCGTGGAGGAGCCCATCTGCCTCCTGTTTATCTCGACCGGGGACGACGCCCCAACCATGAGTCATCCGCGCAACCTCATTGTGGCGGAGGAGGACAGCCAAGCCACATTCGTCGAGGACTATGTGTCGCTCGACGGCGGTGCGTTATTCTGCAACACGGTCACGGAACTGGTCGCCAGCGACCACACTGTGCTTTCGCACTACATGATCGAGCGCGAGCACAAGCAGGCTTTCAACGTCTCAACGCTGCGCATCCAACAAGGAAGAAGCGCCAATATCGTGTCGCACTCAGTGCTACTGGGCGGTGCGCTTGTGCGCAACAACGTACACCCGCTGCTGGCAGGCGAAGGGGGAGAGTGTCTGATTAATGGCCTCTTCATCGGCACCAGCGACCAACACTTGGACAACTACATGCTGGTAGAACATGCCAGCCCGCGATGCGGCAGCCGGCAGTTCTACAACGGGATCCTCGATGGCCACGCACACGGCGTTTTTCACGGCCGGATCATCGTGCACAAAGATGCGCAGAAAACCGACGCCAAGCAGACCAACCGCAACCTGCTGCTTTCCGATGACGCGCAAATCGACACCAAGCCGCAACTGGAGATCTACGCCGACGACGTGAAGTGCACCCACGGGGCCACCATCGGCCAGATCGAGGGGGACGCCCTGTTCTATCTCCGCTCTCGCGGAATCGACGAGGTGTCCGCGCGTAAACTTCTGCTCTTTGCCTTCGCCAGCGAATGTCTCGACCGCATGAAGCAAGGACCCGTCCGGAAGCACGTAGAAGGGCTGATCAACCGCTGTCTGTTCCAGATGGCCAACTGTGCACCTGGTGCGTCGACAGAGAACCGCCGCGAGGACACCGGAAGAAACTGGGAGGAGATTGGATGACTACTGCCGCCAAGACATTGCCCAGAGAATCTCGCCCAGCGGACGTGCGCGAGGGCGGCGCTGGGTTCGATTTGGAGAAAGTTCGCAGGGATTTTCCTATCCTCCGGCAGAGGGTTCACGGCCGGACGCTGGTTTACCTGGACAATGCAGCCACGTCCCAGAAGCCGCAGGTGGTCATTGATGCGATCAGTCGGTACTACGAGCGGGACAACGCCAACATCCATCGTGGCGTGCATTTCCTTTCCGAACATGCTACGGAAGAGTTCGAAGGGGCGCGCAGGACGGTGCAATCGTTCCTCAACGCCGCCGATGCGAGCGAGATCATCTTTGTTCGCGGCGCCACGGAAGCGATCAACCTCGTGGCGCAGACCTACGGCCGCACCAACGTTCACGCCGGCGACGAAGTGCTCATCACCGCCATGGAGCACCACTCCAACATCGTGCCCTGGCAGATCCTGTGCGAGGAGAAGGGCGCAAGGCTACGGGTTGCCCCAATCAGCGACAGCGGCGAGTTGCTGCTCGAAGACGTTGAGAACCTGCTGGGACCGCGAACGAAAATCGTTGCCGTAACGCACGTGTCAAATGCACTCGGCACGATCACTCTTGTCCAACGGATCATCGAGATGGCACATCGCGGGAACATCCCGGTGCTGGTAGATGGAGCCCAGGCGGTGCCTCATCTCAAAGTGGACGTGCAGGCTCTGGGTTGCGACTTCTACGTTTTCTCCGGTCACAAGCTGTACGGTCCAACTGGCGTCGGCGTCCTGTATGGCAAATCCGCTCTGCTGGACGCCATGCCTCCGTATCAGGGCGGCGGCGACATGATTAGTTCCGTAACCTTCGAGAAAACGATCTACAACAAGCTGCCCTACAAATTTGAAGCTGGCACGCCCCATGTGGCGGGTGCCATCGGCCTGGGCGCAGCCATCGACTATGTGAATGGCCTCGGGATGGACAACATAGCTGCGCATGAGCACGAGTTGCTGGCCTATGCCACTGAAACCGTTTCAGCGATTCCCGGCATTCGTCTGATCGGCACTGCAAGAGAAAAGGCTAGCGTGCTCTCGTTCCTGTTGGACAGTATCCACCCGCACGACATCGGGACCATCCTCGACCAGGAGGGAATTGCTATCCGAACAGGACATCACTGCGCCCAGCCCGTAATGCAGCGCTTCGGCATCGCGGCCACGGCGCGTGGTTCGTTCGCTCTCTACAACACCAGAGAAGAAGTGGACGCTCTGGTCGAGGGCATCCAGAAGGTACGGGAGGTGTTCGCCTGATGCCTGATCTACGCGAGCTTTACCAAGAAGTTATCTTGGAGCACAGCAAAGCGCCTCGCAACTATCGCGAGCTGGCGACGGCGAACCACATGGCGGAAGGATATAACCCGCTCTGTGGTGACCACTTCACCGTCTACCTGGACTTGGAGGGCGACTCGATTCGCGACATCAGCTTCCAAGGTTCAGGATGCGCGATTTCTAAGGCGTCAGCATCCCTGATGACGCAAAGCGTGAAGGGTAAGACCAGGGCGGAAGCCGCAAGACTCTTCGACCAGTTCCACAAGCTGGTGACGGGCCAGTCGCCGGCGAACGGGAACCGGGCTGAACTGGGCAAGCTGGCTGTTTTTTCCGGCGTCTCCGAGTTTCCTGTGCGGGTCAAGTGCGCCACCCTTGCTTGGCACACGTTGCACGCTTCGCTGGAAGAGAAACAGAGCACTGTTTCGACGGAGTAGCCCGCCCACACAGTGTAAGGAGAAAGAACAGCTACGAGGGGAGTTCTATATGGGTGCGAGTGGACCGATCACGCTGAGTCGGTCTTGTGAAGTCGTCGAGATCCCCAGTGGGATTCGCGCTACCCTCCCGGCCGGTGCTGTAGTAAGGATCATGCAGTCCCTGGGCAGCGGTTATACGGTGGCTGCCGATCGCGGCTACATGTACCGTGTCGATGCCAAGGATACGGATGCCCTGGGGCTCTCCAACGCGGCGACTGCACAAGCACCTGCGGTCCACGAAGGGAATTTCAGCGATCAGATGGTCTGGGATCAGTTGAACACCGTGTACGACCCGGAGATTCCTGTCAATATCGTGGATCTGGGTCTGGTTTACTCGTGCGTGATTGCGCCCCTGGAGCAAGGCGGGAACAGGATTCATATCAAAATGTCCATGACTGCTCCCGGTTGTGGCATGGGCAACGTGCTCAAGGCCGACGTGGAGAGCAGGCTCTCCAGGTTGCCCGGTGTCAAGGAAGTTCATGTGGAGGTTGTGTTCGATCCGCCATGGCATCCCCACCTCATGTCGGATGCAGCTAAGCTCCAGCTTGGCTTCGACCTGGATTACGGCACGCCACAAACCTCGCCACCGATCCATGGAGGAAGATAGTAATCGTCTATATTTGGCCCATAAGATCCTCAATCCCGGCGCAGGGCCAGAAACATTCGCCCACACGCCCGCAACGCCCGCGGCGTCGCGGTCCGCTCTCACCTAAAAGCTGCTGGGCGTTCTGGTCTGGGGCGAGCATAATTCACGTCCAGGGCACGATCACTTAATATGCTGCCAGATGGGTATCTGCTGCCATTCAGAGCTTTGATTGCTTTCTCGGCCTCAGCGTCGTTTGTTATCTCCACGAATGCGAATCCGCGTGGCAGCCCGGTGTCGCGATCCACGATGATATGAACCTGCACCACCTATCCGTAGGCTTCGAACAGCCGCCGAAGCTCCTCGTGTGTCACCTTAGAACCCAGGTTTCCAACAAAGAGAGGTTTTTCAAGACGTTTCCCCTATCGGTACCTGTTTAATTGTGGGCCGTTCTCGGGCGATTGGGCAAGAGGATGAAGCCCGATCCTGCGCGACTACCATGTTCACCTGGTCGAGGACGCCGTCCGTTACCTCGACTCACACCGTGCCCACGCCACCGTGCACCAATGTCCGGCGGCATGGCGGCCGCCTGCTCACCACGCGCGAAGTGCTGGCCGGTTCGCTCCAATCCGCCGCGTGATCCGCACCTGGAACTCGGGTACCAGCGAGAGGCTCCGGCCGAGCGCATCAGATGTTGCGGGTAACGCAAGCCGTGGAGGCAGAAACTCAGGGCTTCCGTGGGCCAAACCTCCACCTGGAGCGTGTAATTTCCGAGGCCCACATTTCATGCAAAGTCCGTATTCTCGGCACGCACAGTTGGGGACGTATTCTTCAAAACCCGCCCACAGGTCCTGAATTTTTCTCTCGTGGCTTCAGGAGATAAAGCAACGCCGCGATCGCCAGGCGCACCAAAGAACGCCCCCAAACCAAGTGGCCCGGATAGATCTTGTGGATGTCGAGCCTGTAAAGGGAAAGCAAAGGCGTAAGGGCCAATATGACCAAGCCCATAATCATCGCATCGACAATAGCCACATTGCGGACAGGATCACGGGAGGCGAAGAAGAGCATGAGAGTCAGCATGAGCACAAATCCTCCCATCTCCTTGAGGACGAAAAGCAGCAAGGTAGAGACTTCAGACTCGGGAGGTCGCAAGAACACCCGCATGATGAGCGGCTTGCTGGCGAAAACCATGAAGAGACCTCCGACAGCAAGGAGCACGGAAAAGACACGCAACACTATTTGCAACGCACGATAGGGCGGACGGGACATGGGAGTGGGTCTCCCTTCGTTCGGACCAGAAGATTATACGGCTGGACCTGCACAGGATTAGCAGCGGTGGAAGGGTGTGGGTACCGGCCTACAGTGCTTGCAGCGGGTTCTCACCGGGATGGTAGCTATGCGCTGCTACGCTGTGGGTATGCATTCCGCTCTACTTAGATCGCGAAGGCAGCACTCCTTTATAGCCTCCTTGCCAGCGGATGAGCAGCACGCGGTGTCCCGTTTGTATTCCGGTTCGGGAGTCGATGCGAAATCGTCCGTAAAACGTATTGCAATCCAGGTCAGACGCTGTGTTTCGCAGTTGTTCGTCACCCAAGGAAGCCGCCTGCCGAATGCATTCCGTCAAAACCAATCCGGTAGCAAAACTCCCGGCCGCAATGTAGTCGGGTGGCCGGCCGAACTGCTTTTGAAAACTATCGAGAAACCAATTCGAAGTTGGTCCAGCGATGTTTGGAAAGGTCACTCCAGGCTCCCACTGGCTCGGCCCGAGGACTCCATCTGCTAGCTGCGCAAGTTCAGCAGAAAAAGCACGGACGCCGGCAGCAACCGCCGCCACCTCACGTACGGTACTGGGCCAACGATGGCGTGTTTGCATGAGGGCCAGCTCGTCTTGAAAGCTCCCTGCCAGCGCGACAATCTCCGGACTGATGCCGAACAGGACACCAAGGATGGTGTCGTGATTGTCCCAGGGAACGTTGATGGGAACCAGATGCACCGAGTGGCGGGCCACGCCAAGGGCGGATTCCAGAATCCCACGGGCGACCCGCCATCCGAAGGTTCCTTTGCCCGAATACAAGACACAAATTCGAGTGAGTGCCGGGGACTCTTTGGCCAGTAATTTCGGAAGCGTTCGCAGGTAGTCACTTGCCGGGCTCGCGACGCCCACAAGGTACCTGCGACCATGGTTGAAGATCTCATCGGAGGAGCCGCCATAGTTCCACAGCACCTTCTTGTATTCTTCGGCGATGTCCATTACGGCCATCGTCAAGCTGCTGGAATACGGCCCCAAGAGAATGTCAATCTGATCCTCTCGCAGAAGCTGGCATATGTTCCTCCGGGCAAAGCTGATCTGACTGCGATCGTCATACCAAATCAGCCGGACAGACCTTTTCTCCCCGTTCTGGACAGCAATGCCGCCCTCAGCGTTGATATAAGCCTGCCAGAGGCGAATACCCTGGAGGGCCTGTTGCCCTTGCGGGTGGAACTTGCCCGAAAGAGAAACGGACAGCCCGATTGTAATTTCTGGCCTGCTCATGGACTCATCCGAAAGGAGAAGTTCTTTCGACCCCCTCAGTCGCAATCGGCTCGATGAAAACGACCTCCTCATCATACGAGCCATAGAGGAAGGTGCTCGCAAATCGATTAAAAGCGAGGATGGGGACGCAGTCTTTATCACGGCGGCCGAGAGAAGTCATTTTGGAGGGTGTACGACTCGAGCGAGACCGTCTGTGCGCGACAAGGTCGCATGGAACGTCTGATCGCAGTTGCGGTAGACTCAGGACTAAAGCTGGAGTCCGGTGTTCGACCTGAGCAGAGTTGCGCGCTGGCAAAACCAAAAGAGGGCTGCTGTTCTAGCCTTCGTTGCCGCGAGCTGTACGCTTCTGCTCTGGTCACTCATTCTTTCCGTGCCCTCCCTCGACGACGCCCTTACCGGCCGGCCGGAATACCTTCGGTGGATCACAGACAGAACGGCTCGCACCGTGGCCGCAAGAACCAACGGTGAATTCCCCGTCATTGCGAGACATGACGATGCCTACGATTGCGACAAAATAGGAAACATGTCCGCAGGGGACAGCAATGACATCTTGTACGTGTTCACCTACTCTGAAACCTCACGTTCGTTGTGTTTCGTCACCTACCAACGCGCACGGGAATCCGCCACGCAAAGCAGATCCGAGGTTCTGAGTTCCAACTCTGGTCAGAATTATGGTCGGAAGCTCAGCACCCCGATCGCTGCCGTGCCGGTAGGCCACCTCTCGATAAAGTTCCCGGAGTCGTACCTTACGTTGCTGCATTGGAGAAGGCACGTGGATGCGGCGCTCCTGGCACGTGCCGGCAACGCGCAACTTCGGCAGGCAATGCCGCGTTCCATGTCAGTACTGCCGGTTGATGTGTCTCTTCAATTCGTGGAACTGCGGGAAGCCGTAGCACAAAGGCACAACTGTGAACGCGGTCCTCCTGTCCCTTAGCCTGATCTCGGTTCTGTGTCTGCTTCTTTCGGCGGCTGTGGGTTTAGTTCTCTACAGGTGAGTTCGCCCGGAATGCGCCCGTTGTGGCATGGTGCTCGGCTTTGCAACCTTCTTCCGTGAAGATCTGTGCGTAGTAGGCGAGCGCGCCCGCACAATGTACCGCTGCGCACAAGAGGCGTCAGCGGAGAAACTGAGAAGAGCGACTGCGCTGCAACAGGCTCGCGAGACCTTGAAGGAACGGCTGCAGTCGTTCTTGGAGGTTGCGGACAGCGAACCGCAACGGCTCCGCATTCGGGACTCTCTGGAGAGAACTGACGTGGAGGACATGAGAAACGTGCTCCGCGATGTCGAGTCGTACTTCAGACATGCGGGGCCGGAACAGTGGATATTGATGCTTCTCGAATCACTCAAAGAATTCTGTGGCGACGAAGAGTTTGATGGCTATCGAATTGAAGCTTTTGAGATCCTGCGGGCTTCCCGGAAGCGCGGGCATTCGTCGTGCGGATGCATCACGAATTCTGTAGCTGTGCGAAGCGACTGGAGCACGAGCCGATCGAAACAAATCTTCGACGAACCGGCACGTAAGGGGGTTACGGGCATTAGATGATACGAGGCACTACATCGCGATGCGGCTCGAGCAATAGTTCGCCTCGTTGTACTTGGAACCCTTCCTTTTCGGGAGTCCTGAAAGGGTTCTCAAGATTAGCTCTGTACGGCCGAGCCATGTAACCGGCACATAGCGCGGTAGTGGAGGCACATGTGACCGTTGAAAAGATTTCCGCCGTTACCCTTAAGGTGGCTAGTATGCCGGCCTCCGTGCGGTTCTATAGAGATCTTCTGGGCCTGGAGATCATCTACGGCGGCGAAGATGCATATTTCTCGTCGCTCCGCACGAAGCACGGAAAGGATCCGATTCTCAATCTCGAATCGGGTAATTCTGTTGCTCAATGGGGTCGGCTGATTTTCTACGTTTCCGACGTTAACAGGTTCTGGGCATACCTGAAGGAACAAGGACTGCGCCCGCAGAGGCCGCAAGACGCTTCATGGGGCGAACGCTTTTTCCATCTATCAGATCCGGATGGCCACGAGTTGTCGTTTGCACGTCCGCTCTAGGGGTCTTCCAGTAGCCGCATGAACTCATCTGGGGAGAGGAGAAGCTTGCGAAGGTGCTCGTGCAACATTGGTTGGCGCACATTTTGTCCGGGATGGGGCTCGCGGAATGTGACAACATTTGGGTTGCGTGTCGAATTACGGAACAATCTTGTCGAACCCGCTTTCCCCTTTTGCGGAGCATAGCCGAGCTTCCCGAGAACATGCAGGAAGCGTCTCCACGGGACTTGAGGGGGTAGCCGAGACATTACCTAAAATTAGAACACACACTTCCTTCAGAGCAAACACCTCAGCGCCTCAGACTGAAAGGAGAGCCGAAAGCTGCGGACGACCTGAGTCATTCCGTGGGCGAAAGGAGAACTCCATGGCGTACTACAAGCTGCGGCTCGACGTCTGGTGCGACTGGGATCCAGAGGACTGCGACCTCGAGGAGATTGCTCAGAACATTAGTGCAGGCGATGCTATTTGTACCGGGCGCAAAGTGATTGCCGTTGTGGATCGCCCTCAGGATATAGAAGATGAGGCAGCGATGAGTTTTTTTGGGGGAGACGAGGGCGATGCCGATCTGAGCCAGGGGTAGATCCGTGTTGGATCGGGGTGAGCGGTGAGTTTGCTTGGTGGCAAGCAGAACGAGCCTCCGAAAGGCTTCGAAGGCTCGGTGAATGATTCGGCTTTTCTTGGGCGCAAGGAAAAGACCTCGTGCTGCGACAAGGCTTCCGTAGTTTTTGCGCTCATCTGATTAGACGTTGAACGACGACCCGCAGCCGCAGGTGCTCTTCACGTTCGGGTTCTCGAACTTGAAACCGGCACCCTCCAGCGTCTCGACGTAATCCACGCGGCAGCCGTTCAGGTACATGATCGACGTGGCGTCCACGAACACTTTAAGGCCGTCCATATCGAACACTTTGTCCATCATGCCCGCGCTGGTGTCGAACTGCAGGGAGTAGGAGAAGCCCGAGCACCCGCCTCCCACCACCCCCACGCGCAGGCCAGCCGGTGCGGGATTCTGTTGCGCCATGATTCCTTTTACCTTGGCAATGGCATTTGGGGTCAGGCTGATGGGTGCCGCTTTTACTTCCGGCGGGCTCGGGGTCGTCGGGGCAGTCGTTGTGGTCGACATATATATCTCCTCGAGCCTACGAAGATAAATTGTAGCAGACTCACACGGAGCGATTCAGACAAAATCTTTGCTACGTATCTCGGGCAAGTCACCGTCTATTAGATTCTAGGGGGGATAGGAGAGTTCGGCAAACATCTCCGCGATTTGAGCAGGACGCGCACCAAAAGGTTCCTCTCTAGTAGGGGTCACGGATTTTAGAGCGTGATGTCGTCGCCCGAATGTGAACCAGGCTTAGCTTCTCTTCTGCGTAACTTTATCCATCCTTCAACATCTTCCAATTCCGCTTTTTCCAAAGTGGAATGATCCGGATTGCCCGCTATTTGCTTACGCAGATCGGAAGCCAGCTGTTCCAGTTCAGCCAAGCTCTTGTTCTCTAGCCCTATAACGAACGCAAGTATCTCACCAAGTGGAAGGCGGGTTCATGTCGCTGTCTCTCACTGGCGAATATGGCTTCGCAGGTTTATCCTTGGGTCGCGCTTCTGGAGCATTGCCATGAAACGCGCTATTGCCTTTCTTTCGCTCTTTGCTTCGGCTGCGCTTGGCTTCGCGCAGCAGAACAAAGATCCGGTCACGAGCGTAGTGAAGGAGATCCTTCCCCACCAGGAGAAAAACCTGGTCGCTGCCGTCGAGGAGATGCCTGCGGATAGATTCGGTTACAAACCCACGCCGCAGCAGATGAGCTTTGCCCACCTAGTCCTGCACATGACGGAATCGAACAACTACCTCTGCGCCAAGGCTGGCGACGTCCCTGAGCCCAAGGCTCAAGAACTAAAAGAAACGGACGGCAAAGACAAACTTGTTGCCGCGCTCAAGGCTTCATTCGACTTCTGCAACACTGCGATACCGAAAGTAACGGACGCCAAGCTGGGCGATACGATTGAGTTCTGGGGCGGCCGCAAAGCACCACGGGCTTTCGCATTGATCGCCCTCACCAACGACTGGGCCGACCATTACAGCGCCGCCGCCATGTACCTCCGCCTCAACGGCCTGCTGCCGCCAACCGCGAACAAGTAAGCGGAGATTGTTTAGGCACGGGTCTCTGATCCGCCCCGTAGACAAGGACAACCACAACCACCTGCGCGATTGCCTGAAGTACCTCGTGCTGTCGTTGCCGCGCCCGCGCAGACGCCGCTCGAAGTCCGTCTGGCAGCAATGGTCAAATGGCACCCTGAATCACTGACCGGCGAGCCGAGAAAAGCACAAGACGGACCCACTTGGTCCGCCTCTGCCAATTAAACTTACAAACTCTAGTTCTCGTACAGCAGCACGCCCTCGGTTTCCTGCGAGTCCACCGGACGGTAGTACAGCCTGTTGTCCTCGAGGAAGACCTCGATGAATGCCGGCCGCGTGGTGATGGTGCCTTGGATCAGCGCCTCCGACAACGGATCTTCAACGTACTTCTGCAAGGCACGCCGCAGCGGACGCGCACCGTAGTTGCGATCGCTGAATGTCTGACTGAGGACCCACTTCTTGGCCTCGTCGGTTACGGTCACGGTGATTGATTTCTGCGCCAGATTCTGGTTCAGCTGGCTGACCATAAGCTCCAGGATCTGAATGAGGTCGTTCTTAGTCAGCGCGCTGAACAGGATGATTTCGTCCAACCGGTTCAGGAACTCGGGGTTGAAGGTGCGCTTGACCTCGTTCCTCACCAGATCCTCGACCTTGTCGGAGATCATGTCTTCCTTGGTTGACTGGAAGCCCAGGCCTTCGCGCTTCTGCAAGTGGCGCGCGCCGATGTTCGACGTCATGATGATGATGGCGCTCTTGAAATCCACCGTGTTGCCCAAACCGTCGGTGAGCTGGCCGTCTTCAAACACTTGCAGCAGGATGTTGAACACGTCCGGGTGCGCTTTCTCGATTTCGTCGAGTAGCACTACCGAATACGGCGCCCGCTTTACGCGCTCGGTGAGCTGGCCGCCTTCTTCGTAGCCAACGTATCCCGGAGGCGAACCAATCAGCTTCGAGACAGAATGCTTCTCCATGAATTCGGACATGTCGAAGCGGACCATGGCCTTTTCCGTACCGAACATAAATTGCGCAAGGGTGCGAGCGACTTCAGTCTTGCCGACGCCGGTTGGGCCGAGGAACAGGAACGATCCAATCGGCCGGTTCGGATTCTTCAAGCCCGCACGTGAGCGGCGAATAGCACGTGCCAGCGCGCTGATCGCATTGTCCTGCGAGATCACGCGCTTGTGCAACTCTTCTTCGATGCGCAGCAGCTTCTGCGACTCTTCTTCCTTGATCGAGGTAATGGGGACGCCAGTCCAGCGCGATACCACATCCTCGATGTCCTCCCGACCGACAACGCCGGTGGAGGATTCATCGAGGTGGTATTTTTCGCGAAGGGCGCGCAGGTTCTCGCGCTCCTTGCGTTCTTCGTCCGAGTAGAAGCGCGCCTTCTCGAACTCGTGGTTCGCGATGGCGTTTTCCATGCGGTGTACGATGAACTTGATCCGCTTCTGGACCTCCGTGATCTCCTCAGGCAATGAGGTCTGGCGCAGCTTCACGCGCGCTCCCGCCTCATCGATGAGATCGATTGCCTTATCGGGCAGGAAGCGGT
>Ga0209580_10000542_pt1 | contig 20193 bp, 15 predicted proteins | sample Coa_R1_5_FD_187153 | JGI IMG/M metagenome (GOLD analysis project Ga0209580, IMG submission 187153) | Surface soil microbial communities from Centralia Pennsylvania, which are recovering from an underground coalmine fire - Coalmine... | ecosystem: Environmental > Terrestrial > Soil >... | reverse complement strand
CCATCGGCACCCGACCCCACCGTAGGGCGGCTTCCTTCAAGTCGTTGTATCAAAAGCGACCGCCACAGATCCTGATGAGGGTACCAATCTCTCCTCTGCGGTCGCTTCTGATACAACACTAGGACTTCACGTAGTGATCCGTTTCGATGCCCATCTGGATTGCCTCCAGACCGCCGAGCACATGTCTGCAAACCGTCAAGAACCACTTCCTTGGTTCAGAGCGCCAGATCTCGCAGCCGTTTCGATCCTGTTCGGCTGGCGACGATACGTGCTCCACTCTTCATGACAACCTCTACGCGCGAGGCATCATACGGCTCGATCGATGTCACAAATTCGAGATTGATAAGGTGTGAGCGGTGGATTCTCAAGAAACTCGTCCCCCGCAAGCGTTCTTCGAGGTCAGACAGGCGGATGCCGACTAGGTATTGCTTCGCTGCAGTACAAATCGTCACGTAGTCATCAGCCCCTTGTGCGCGCTCAAGGCTTGCGAGAGGGATTGGGACAATCCGGTTGCTGTCGCGCACGAAGAGTCTTGAGAGCGGGCGGATCTGTTCAAGCGATTCTGTTACGCGGGATAATAAAGGAATCGCCGGGTCATCTAAGGCCGCTTGTGCTCGACGCATGACGCGTTCCAGCCGGTCGCGTCCAAATGGCTTCAGCAGATAATCAAGAGCGCCTAGTTCAAAGGCGGTGACGGCGTATTGGTCATGAGCGGTCGTGAAAATCACCTTCGGCTCATATTCAAGCCGCTTGAGTGCTTCCAGTCCCGTCGCACCCGGCATCACGATGTCTAGGAACACCAGGCCAGGACGTTGCCCGTTCGCTGCGACAATCGCCGTTTCGCCGTCGGGAGCCTCATGAATCGACCCCTGCCAGCCGAGGTCGAGCAAATATTGCCGCAGGGTGCGTCGAGCCAGCGGCTCATCGTCGGCGATTAGGACGGAACTTTTCATCGGTCTCCACCGACTGATTTTTGATCGCATTCCGAAGCCGACGGAACCAGAAAACTTGCCTCAAAACCTTCCTGGCCGTCCCGAACCATCAGTTCAGCGGAAGGTCCGTATGCGGCCCGCAGACGTTCCCGCAGGGAACGCAGCCCGAATTGGTGCGATTGGCCAGGATCAGCGCTGTCTCCGGGCCCGTTATCTCGAACACTGACGTTAAGTCGGTTCTCCTGGCACGAGCACTTAATCCAGATGGAGCCGCCTTGTGGGCGGATGGAGATCGCATGGTGCACGGCATTTTCAGCCAAGGTTTGGATCGAAAACGGCGGAACGTCGAAGTGGAAAGACTCCGGGTCAATTTGTAGGTCAACCTTCAGCCGGTCCTCATAGCGAAGTTGTTCGAAGGCGATGTACTGACGAGTAAACTCGTATTCCTCGCCAAATTCGACCAATTCACGGCCATCTTCCTTCAGCGCGTAGCGCAGCATGTCCCCCAGGCGCTCGATGGCGTTTTCCGCCATGGTTGGCTGGAACTTCACCAAAGCGGCCAGCGTGTGTAGAGCATTGAACAGGAAATGCGGATTCAAACGGGCGCGAATCGCATCCAGACGCGCAGCTGCAGCCAGCGCCTCGGCACGTGCGGCAAGCGCCTCCTTTTCGTGCAACCGACTCCGCGTCTGCACTGCATAGGAGACTCCCGCGAACAGGCCGTATAGCCAGAGGCCCATCAGAAGTTGCCAGCCAAGAACCGGGGATTTCCCGAAGTCTCGCAACGGGTTGGCGCCGCGGCGTAGTGCCTCCAGCCCATCGACTGAAATAATCCAGAGAATTGAGTAGCCTGAGCCAAGGAAGACTTGAAGGAAGTAGAACTTCAGATCGAGCCGCAAGGGCCAAGGCCAGCGTTGGCAAATATGCCAGACAGCGATTCCCATCAGACTCGCGCTGCCCATCGAAATCATGCTTGTTACGAGTGCGGCACGCAATGGATAGTGCCCGTACAACATCGCCAAGAAAACCCAAATGGCGAAGAAAGGCAGCCATGCTGCCAAAACAATCACGTAGCGCTTGATAGCCTTTCGCATGATTCGCTTCAAATTATCGTACCTTGGACGCGAGTTCACCATCGTTGACCGACGAAACTTGCCGGTTCGCCGAAAATTTCTGGCGTGGGGATGCAGTGCGCCCTAAGTTAGGGATCGAACGACAGGACAACTCCCTGCCAGAAAGCACGTTGTGGACTGTGTCTGTAGGGTAAAACGATCTGGGACGAGCGGTGCAAGTTATTGAGAGGAATCAGATGCGAAGAATCCTGGCGTCAACGATTCTGGTGTCGGCTGTGGTTGCGCAATCGATCTCCAGCGCTGCGGCGCAGGATGTACGCAATACGTCCTACGTTACCAAAAGTGGCGAACGCGTGCTACGGATCGAGACGGTCGTGCCTGCAACCGCGGAGAGTGTTTGGAAAGCCTGGACTGACCCGGAGGAACTAAGCAAGTGGATGGCTCCCGTGGTTGCGATCGACCTTAAAATCGGGGGCACAATTTCTACGAATTACGATCAAAAAGCAACAATCGGAGACCAAGGTACCATTCAGTTGCCGATCATCAATTACGTCGAGCAACAGCTTGTTACGCTCAAGGTAAACCTAAACGATAAATTTCCGAAGAAGGTACGCGACGAGGATCGCAAGTTGCAAGACATTGTACAGATTGTGGACCTTGGCGGCGGTAAGACAGAGGTTGTTTCTTCCATGGTGGGATGGGGCACTGGAAAGGATTGGGATCAGACGTATGACTTTTTCGCTCGCGGTAACGAGTGGACCTACCGACAATTTGCGAAGGAACTTTCATCGCCGCCTTCTGTGATCGTCTCGCCGGCCGCGCCTGCGGTCGATACATCTCGCGAGCAGGTTGTTAAGATTGTTGCGCAAGTACAACGAGCTGACTACGAAGGCGAGCGCGCAGCACTAAACCAACTTTACGACCAGCTTGTCCCGTTTGTTGACGAGCCGGAACTCGCTTCTCGCGTTCGATATTGGCGAGGATTTGCGAAATGGCGCAGGGCCATTAACGGGTTTGGCGAAACCCCTACACCGAAGGATTTGTCAGACGATTTGACGGACGCGGAAAGCGAATTCGACGCAGCGATCCAAAGAGATCCAGCTTTTGTGGATGCAAAAGTTGCGGCCGTGTCTTGCATGTTTAACCGCCTCTTCCTGGAAGGGGTTTTCAAGAATGAGAAAGATCCTCAACGGTTGAGAGAAATCGTAACACCGGCCTCGATGTTGCTTAAGGAGGCCAAGACTACAGCACCCGACAACCCCCGGCTTCTATGGGTGGTGGGTCCGAATCAGTGGGGCACTCCTGCGGAGCATGGAGGCGGCCAGGAGAAAGCCATTGCAACCTATGAGAAAGGTCTGGATGCCATCCGGCAGCACAAAGAGAGTGCCAATGATCCGCTGGAGCCAACATGGGGCGAACCCGAACTACTGATGAGTCTGGCCTGGTCAAACTTGAACCGAACCACGCCTGACTTAAAGGCCGCCGAGCAATACGCACAAGCTGCCCTCAAGCTAGTCCCCTACTGGCACTACGTTCGCGACGTCCTAATGGCGCAAATTCGTACCGCGCAAGCCAAAACGCGCTGATTTCCGTTGGAGTGATAGTCGAAGTGTTATCAAGCCCGCCGATGTTGTTGATCAAGTGACGGATGCCGAGGCGAAAAAGGAAAAGGAATGGCAACCGAAATCGTCGCGGCCCCGGTAGCATGTTTTCGGTTACGGAATGCCGTGGACGAGGTCGTTTGGCGCGGCAGCAGTGAAGATTCTTGGAGGGTATATATGAAGCGTTTCGTTCTGCGTTGGGCAGTTCTCTTCATCGCCGCCAATGTTTTCGGGTTTGTCGTACACGGCCTCCTGCTTCAGGGGGACTATGCCGCCACTCCGCAACTCCTGCGCACACAGGAAGACGCGAATCGGCACTTCGTGTACATGCTCATAGGATTCGCCTGTTCGTCTGCGGCGTTGGTTTGGATCTACGATCGCGGGATTCAATCTCGGCCCTGGCTCGGTCAAGGACTCCGCTTTGGCTTTGCGGTGTGGATGCTGACCTCGCTTCCTTGGTTCCTGACGTACTACGCGGTTCAGCCGTGGCCAGGGGCGGTAGTGGCCAAGCAAATTTCATTCGAATTGGTGACCGTGCTGCTGATGGGGATAATCAATGCCGGGCTCCATCGGAGCCAAACATCCGAGGTCCCAGAGACTTCTCGCGTAACCGCTGAGGCGTGAGAACCTTGAAGCGTTAGGAACCGCAGCCGTGCTCGCTGCCGTGAAATCTGGAGGCAAGAATGCAGGCATCCATGTTTTATCGAATCGCTGCTGTTCTTCTGGTGCTTTTCGCGGTAGGACATACACTCGGCTTTCGCCAGTCTGATCCCACATGGGGAGTTGATGCCGTTGTTGGCTCAATGCGGTCAATTCACTTTGACGTGTTGGGGTTCAACCGCACGTTATGGGACTTCTTTGTGGCGGCCGGATTCTCTGTCGGTGTGTTTTATCTATTCGCGGCGATGTTGGCGTGGCAGCTGAGTGGCCTTCCGGCTGCTACTTTGGGGCTCATGCGTGGCACGGCGTGGGCGTTCGCCCTTTGCTTTGCGGCCATCACGGTTGTGAGCTGGAGATACCTCTTTATCCTACCCATCGCTTTCTCAATTTTGATTACAGTGTGTTTGACTGCAGCGGCATGGCTTTCCGCGAAGCAGGTTTCCATGCCTCCGTTGCGACAGTAAGGTGTGAGAATTCCAACGGCGGTAAGTGTGTTGCCAGGAACTCACGTAGTCAGTCTGCCATTTCGGGACGCTCGCCCTCTAGTGCGTCCACGGCGGTGCTGCCGATTTCCCGCCGCTGAAGAAAGCCTGGACGCAATAGCTCGGCGTGCTCGCCTAAAGGCCGATTTGTCACTGAATAGCTTGAAGGCCCAGTTAGCCTCCTGGACGTAAGCGTGGAGTTCAAATGCAAGTTGAGCGGCATCTACGCCCGATGAGAACTGCCCAGCGGACTGGGCGAACACAATTTCGTGTTCAATTGCCTTCAACCACGATTTCGTCAGTGCTGCAATCTGATCTCGGACGCGCCCAGGCCGACTGTCGAATTCTGCGGATGCCGCTGCAAAGAAACAGCCTCCGCGAAACACCACTCGCTCGACGTATCCTAACCAAGTGGCGAGCATTACCCGGAGGCGCTTTACTCCGCGATCAGTCGCTACTGCAGGCTGAACCACTTCCTTAACGAATACTTCCTTAGCAGCGTCAACTGTAGCTAGCTGGAGTTCTTCTTTGGAGCCGAAGTGCGCAAAAATACCCGTCTTGCTCATGCCAAGTTCGGTCGCGAGTCGACCGATGGAAAGACCTTCCAGTCCCTCCGCCGAGGCGATGTCCATTGCGAGAAGCAGGATGTCGGACCGCGTCTTTGTAGCCTGATGCGTGTGATAGAGCACTGTGGGCCGAGATTTGTTCATAGTGCGCATTCATGGTATAGAACGACCGTACTACAAGTCAACGAGGATTTGGGCATCTTGTTTGTTGACAGCACGCTCGTACTATGCATATAGTACGTCCGTACTATTGGAGAGAGCTCATGCCTCTGCGAGAACCGATTGCGAGCTTGCTATCCGGTTTTGTGCTGTCATCTGGGGCGACATGGCGAAGACTCGATAACGCAATCCTCTCTGTGAGCGTGGCCGTCGCCATTCTACTAGTGATTGGAATGGTCGGAATGACATCAGATGCGAGGGCTCGCTCGCGACAGAATCCCGAGACCACCGTTCTGCCGGGTGCAACGTTCCCCTACAAATCGCACTTTGTCATAGTGTACGGTTCGAAAATGCATTATGTAGAGGAGGGCAAAGGTGACCCGATATTGCTGATTCACGGGAATCCCTCATCTTGCTACATGTGGCGCAACGTGATCCCATATTTGAAACCGCATGGGCGCGTGATCGCGTTGGACTTGATCGGTTTTGGTAAATCCGGCAGACCCCACATCGAGTATCGATTCGTGGATCACTACAGATACCTTGAAGGGTTTATTAACCAACTTAAACTCCGAAACGTCACCCTGGTGCTGCATGATTGGGGCTCTGCGCTCGGCTTCTACTACGCTTCACAACATCCCGACAACGTGAAGGCAATGGCCTTCTTTGAGGCTCTGTTGATGCCTCTTCCCAAACTGGAATTGTGGCCGAAGCAGTCGGGCGACGCTTTTCGTTCCTATCGCACTCCTACAGTCGGTTGGCATCTCATCGTCGACGACAACGAATTCATTGAAAAGCGCGTCCAGGAAGGTGTCTTGAGACACCTGAGCAAAGAGGAACTGGATCACTACCGCGCGGGCTTTGAACGACCACAGTATCGCAAGCCTCTGTGGAGGTGGCCCAACGAGTTGCCGATTGATGGCGAGCCAGCGGACGTGGCTGCCATACAAATGAAGTATCTGGCATTCTTAGGCACCTCTGCGGTGCCCAAACTGCTGCTATACGCTAAGCCGGGGGTACTGGCTCCGAAACCGATTGTGGAATGGTCCAAGCAGAACATCAAGAACGTTGAAACGGACTACGTAGGAGAGGGGCTTCACCATTTGCAAGAAGACCATCCGGCAGAGATCGGGAAGGCAATTGCTGGGTGGATGGATCGGCGCACCATTGTGCCCGCAGAGTGACTGTTTTCGGAAGACCGGCGCTTTTTGTGCGCCAGGAATCGACATGAAAGACATACGTTCCTCAAGTCTCCTTCGCTATACATTAATGGCGAACGCGATTTTTTCAGCATTGTCTGGAGTACTGCTTACTTTAGGCGGAAGTCGGATTGCCGCTTTGTTGGGACTCCATCCGCTGGTTAGCCTTTGGCCGGTGGGCCTTGCGCTCATGCTCTTCGCAGCCTACGTCGTTCTGGTCGCTCGAAAAACTGAGCCCGACGTGGGAGCCGCGCGAGCGATAGTCATTTCGGACGCTCTGTGGGTTTTCGGAAGCATGGCCCTAATTCTATTCGGGCCACTGAGTGCGGTCGGAAACGCAGTCCTGGCCGTTGTTGCGCTCGTGGTTCTTTCGTTCGCGGTGCTGCAGAGTGTGGGAATCCAAATACTGAGGCATCAATTGGAGGTTGCGAGCAAAATCCGGCTCTGGTCACGCCGGGTTTTTCTGACTGGGAGCATACTCCTCGCTCTTCTCGTATTTGGTGGAGCAATCTACGAGGATGTGCGCGCTGCCGAGGACACGCAACACTATCCGGCACCGGGTAGAATGGTGGATGTCGGCGGCTATCGTCTCCACCTCGACTGCGTGGGCCAAGGTAGCCCGACGATAGTGATCGACGCAGGTGCGGGGAATTGGTCTGTTGCCTGGACCAAGATACAGGAGCAGCTCGCCGGTGAAACTCGCGTCTGCACTTTTGATCGCGCCGGATTAGGGTGGAGCGAACCAGGTATCCAGCCCAGGACCTCAGCAGTAATGGCGGATGAGTTGCATCTTCTGCTTCACCATGCCGGGTTATCTGCGCCCTTCGTCTTGGTCGGGCACTCACTTGGGGGCTACAACGCACGCGTGTTCACCGATCGATACCGAAGTGAAGTGGCAGGGCTAGTTCTAGTTGATTCAGCTCATGAAGGACAATGGCGCGAATTACCAATCGAGGTCAACCAGTTCAGGAATAATGGTCTCAGACAATTGTATGTCGCTAAGCTGATGGCTCGCCTCGGGCTTCTGCATGTACTGAATGTACCCAATCCTCAGGTGGACCGGGTTCCATCCGGGCTACGACCGGCATACAGCGCTTATTTGGCCCAAGCTAAGGTTTACGATGCGTGGCAATCCGAGATGCAGTCTGTCGATCAGAGCGCAGCACAAGTAGATGCAACGAGATCAATTAGTGATTTGCCCTTGGTGGTCGTGTCAGCCGGGCACAGCTTCGATGCGTTTAAAAGCCTTGCCAAGAATATCCCGCTTGATAAAGCCAACAAGACATGGTTGGAGTTGCAGAGCGACCTGGCGCTGTTGTCTTCGAATACCACGCAATTGATCGATCCTACAGCGACACACGAAATCAATTTTGATGATCCGGATCTGATCGTCAAAGGAATTCGTATTGCGCTCTCGAAGGTCCGTGACCACGACGCCCAAGAGAGACAGGTACGCGCGGACAATTGACATTTCTCTTACCCGCTGAGAATCTAGAACGCCCCCTCTCCTCCTGTAAGAAAAATCCAACTGGAAGAGAATACAAGCTTCTCACCTACAACTTTTTCAGCCGTGTTATTAGAGGATTGGCCGGTTAAGAACGGCAACCCGGAAGTAATCCAGAAACGGGCTTCGCGGAGATCTCCTCGATGCTGACTTCTGGAGAATGAAATGCGGAGACTATAAATCGAGTTCGTGCCGTCTTGTTCGCGTTTGACATAGGACTTTCCTTGCAACGCATTGTCAGTGTGCACCCAGCCCGACCTTCGGCCTGTCCATGATCTCTAGGCGTACCGGCGGCGGCAGATTTAAGTCGGATTAGCTGTTTTCCGGACCGCGGGCCGGCTTTTAGAACGATGAAAGATCGAACGATCGAATTCTGTATCAAATCTCATACACTTTCATGATCCTACTTTTCACGAGGGCTTGACGGACCGCAAGCGTATCGTGGAGCGTTATGGCTAATCTCAAGCACGTTGCGATTCTCAAGCAAGGTGTGGCGTCCTGGAATGAGTGGCGGAGCTCACTTCTCTCCAAAGCTTTCGAGGCCTTCGATGAGAAACGGAGCATTAACCAACTCGACCTCAGCACGGACTTGAGGGGAGCTGACCTCAGTGGGACTTACCTCAGGGGGGCAAATTTTCGCAGCACGAACCTCAGTGGTGCGAAGCTGATTGGGGCGAATCTTCGCGAGGCGGTCCTTATCAGGGCAAACCTTCATGGGGCAGACCTCAGCGGGGCCTTGTTCACGCGAGCGAATCTTCGTCGGGCAGACCTCAGCCGGGCACTTCTCGTTGGAGCGAGCCTTGGCCGGGCGGACCTAAGCGAAGCGGACCTCAGCCGAGCGAACCTCGACGGGGCGAGACTCATGCGTGCGAATCTCGTCGAAACTAAGCTCGATGGAGCAAATCTAACGGGTTGTCGGATCTATGGGATTTCCGTCTGGAACATAAGCCTGAAAGGAGCAACCCAGTCAAACTTGGTGATAAGCCGTCCACAAGAACCGGCGATTCAAGTCGACAACCTCGAGGTCGCTCAGTTCGTTTATTTGCTTCTGAACAACGAAAAGATTCGCCACGTTATCGACACGATTACTTCCAAGCTCGTGCTTATTCTGGGCCGGTTCACGGCAAAGCGAAAGGTCACCCTTGACAGAATCCGCCAAGAGCTACGCAAGCGAGACTATCTTCCTGTGTTATTTGATTTTGAGAGGCCAGCCAGCCGCGATATCACTGAGACGGTGCGCATTTTGGCGGACATGGCCCGCTTCGTGATCGCGGACATCACCGACGCAAAGAGCATCCCGCAGGAACTTCTGGCAATCGTGCCGAACATGCCCTCTGTGCCGGTCCAGCCATTGCTACTTGCGTCGCAGTCCGAGTACGGCATGTTCGAGCACTTTCGCCGATACCCGTGGGTCTTGGAGCCGTTCATTTACAAGAGCCAGAAAGAGCTATTGGCGAAGCTACAAAAGAAAGTGATTATGCCTGCCGAGGCCAAAGCACCGAGACGGTGAAAGGTTCTTGCTGGACTGTTCGCTCTTCGTGGTCGCCGACAGCACGAATCCACAATCAGCCCCCCTCGAGTTACAAGCCACGGTGCCCGATTACATGGCGCTGTTCGTGACACTGGTCGAGTTCGGACGACCGGTGTTCGGAATTGAAACGACCTTCCGCGCAAGTACGATTGGCCTAGCCGCACTCGAGTTCCTACTCTTGAGTGCGGTCAAAGGTCGCTAAATTCGACGGTATTTCCCCAGGGTCCATCCGGGTCTCCTCAGGTCGAGCGAGAGATCGATACCCGAGGCCATGATTCCTCGGGTGAGGGATCGGCAAATACAGTCACTAGCTAGCTAGTAACGGGCTTCGCGGAGATCTCCTCGAAGCCGACTTCTGGCCAAGCTAAGCCTAGTTAGATCGGCTACAATCCACTAGTTATTCTCGGCAGAGGTACTCAAGCCGATGAAAGTCTTCGTCTCCCACAGCACCAAGGACAAAGAATTTGTCCTGCGGCTCGCCGACGCGCTCAACGGAGCGGGCTTCACGACTTGGCTCTGTGAGGTAGATATCGATTTGGGCGACAATTTCGTCGCCAAAATCGAACAGGGCCTCATCGAAAGCGACGTCGCCTTACTCGTATGGTCGCCCGACGCCGCGAAGTCAAATTGGACGAAGGAAGAATGGACTTCGGTGCTCACGCGTCAAGTGGCCGAGCAGAAGATTCGCCTGAGCATTGTCCTTCTCCTCGATCACCCAGTGCCCCAATTGTTGCGAACGAACAACTACATCGATGCCCGCACCGATCAAAGCGCCGCTCTTCGTCAGACCGTTGAATGGGTTAAGCGACGGGAGAGCGCGCAACGCCTGTCAGGGCTGAAGGCGCCGGTCTATCTTCCCGACTATCGTCCCCAGGATTTCGTGGGCCGCGAAGAGTATCTAGTGCGCGTGCAAGGTACGCTGACGGCCGAGCCTGCGTCGCTTCTTCTTCACGGCGAACCCGGCACGGGAAAGTCCACGCTGGCCCTGCGGTTTGCTTGGGATGCGCAGAAGGACTTCGATGCCGTCATCTTCCAGTCATGTGGCCAGCGTGGCGTCGACGAAATCGCCGCCGAGCTGTCCGACCGGTTGCCCATCGACGTGAAAACTCTGCCGCCAGAAGAGAAGCACAAGCAGTCAATGCAGTGGCTGCGAGAGCGGCAGTCCCTGCTGGTGCTCGATGACGTGTGGAATCGCGACGTCAGGAAACTCGCACCGGGCCCTTCGTGCTCGGTGCTGTACACGTCACGACAAGCATCGCTGCCGTGGATTTCGGCGCAACAAAGCATTGAGGTCGAGAGTTTCAGCGAGCAGGAAGCCGGCCAGTTATTTCACACTTTCCTCGATCCAATATTTGGCAAGGGGGAAGTGATCCGCCAGCGCGCTGTTCTTCTCGGCTTCGCGCGCAAGGTCGAGATGCTGCCCATCGCCATTGCGGTGGGGGCGAGTCTTCTGCGGGAGAGATCCGCGAGTCCGCTTGATCGCAGCGCGCTCAGGCTTCCGCTGAAAGATCTCAGCGATGGAGTACGGGACGTACCGCAGCTCTTCCAGAGGGCGATCGCCGCGCGGCCGCAGCGCGAACAGAAGCTCCTGGCCGCCGCCGCAGTCTGTGTACAGGAAGGATTCTGGTTGCCTCTGGTCGCACAGATCGCCGAAACGAAGACCGCCGGAATAACGGAAGACGAGGCCGATGAAGCAGCCGAGCGTTTAGTGAATTCCTCGCTGCTGCGCGTGCTCGACCGCGACCGGCGCCGCTTCCAGTTGCACGCGCTGCTGCGCGAGCAAGTCCGGACGACCTGCGGGGCGGCGGAACTCGACAGCTTGCAGCAATCTCACGCTGCGTCTTTGGAGACCTTGTTCAAAGACTGGGAGACGCGCTGGCGCGATTGCCGTGAGTGCCTGCCTGAGATCGTTCCCGCCGTTATTTTCCTCTGGGAGCGAAAGGAACGTGCCCGTCAGAGTCGGCTCACCCTCGACGGTTTTGCAGTGGCGAGACGGATCGGGGAGCTGGATGACGCGCTTCGCATTTCAAAACAGGAAGAATCCTTTTACGTCGGCAATGCCGGCCCCGAAGCGCCTGCCGCGCTGCAGCGCAGCTACGGCAACCAGGCGCTGATCCTGCGTACGTGGGGGCGGCTGGAGGAGGCGCTGACGCTGCACAACAAGGAAGAAGCGATCTGCCTAGAGTTGGGCATCAAGGATAGCTTGCAGATCAGCTACGGCAATCAGGCGAACATCCTCTTTCTGCGGGGGCGGTTGGAGGAGGCGATGGCGCTGTACAAGGAGAAAGAAGAGATCTGTTTGGAGTTGGGCAACAAGGAAGGACTGCAAGCCAGCTACAGCAACCAGGCGGTGATTCTGCAGGATTGGGGGCGGCTGGAGGAGGCGCTGGCGTTGCTCAAGAAGGCGGAAGCGATCTGCCTAGAGTTCGGCAACAAAGATGGCTTGCAGCGTAGCTACGGCAACCAAGCGGTGATCCTAAAGGATTGGGGGCGGCTGGAGGAGGCGCTGGCGCTGCATAAGAAGGAAGAAGCGATCTGTTTGGAGTTGGGTAACAAAGACGGACTGCAAGCGAGCTACGGCAACCAGGCGCTGATTCTGAAGGATTGGGGGCGACTGGAGGAGGCGCTGGCGTTGCTCAAGAAGGCGGAAGGGATTTGTCTGGAGTTGGGCAACAAGGACGGATTGCAAGCCTGCTACGGCAACCAGGCGTTGATCCTGCAGGATTGGTTGGAGGAGGCGCTGCACAAAAAGCCTGAAGCGATTTGCCTGGAGTTGGGCATCAAGGGCGGATTGCCAGTCGGCTACGGCAACCAGGCGTCGATCCTGCAGGATTGGCTTGAAGAGGCGCTGGCGCTGCACAAGAAGCAGGAAGCGATTTGCCTGGAATTGGGCAACAAGAGCGGGCTAGGGCTCTGCTATTGGCAGTGGGCGTCGCTGGCAGTGAGGCAGGGTAACAAGCAAGCCGAGCGGCAAAAGCTGGAGCAGGCGCTCGCCCTCTTCTCCGAACTCAAGATGCCCCGCGAGCGAGATGCCGTCCGGGCCGAGCTGGATAAAACCGTTGCCGCGTGAATACACGATGCACGAATATAGCTCAGATTCTTGCCGCACCTCCGAAACTGCTAAACGGGGCGTTGCGTTTGGTTGATGGTCCACAAACGGCCTTCGAGGAAACTACCCAGGCTTCTCCGAAGGCGACTTCCGGCCCTGGAACATTTCCGGCCAGGCCGTAACTCGACAGGAACTGAACCCGATGAATGCAAACGAATCACGCTTTCCAGACTGAACTCTCCGGGCAGCTTGTTGGCTTCGGATTTCAGGATCACTGTAGTGCACTCGTCGCTGGCTATCGCGCGATACGAATTCCTGAAACCTTCTTTGCGCAGTCGAGAAAAGCCCAAACGCTGGGAGCGTCGGCCTTGACGGGCTTAGAATCGGTTACTGCCGGACGAGCCGTCGCCCACCAGAGGAAGCTACAATGTGCATCTCCAAGAGTGTCGGGCTAAACGCTGAGAATCAGAATGACGACGTCACCTTGATTCAAGCATTGTTGAACTTGAACCTTTCCCTGCTGCCGGGTGTGCCTTTCCTTACTGAGGATGGTGTACTGGGCCCGCACTCGCAAGCGGTGATCCAGCAATTCCAGAATCTGGTGGCCACGCCTGGAGCCGCTTCTGGGGTCATCGATCCCGGTAGCGTCACTGTCACCGCACTGCGAGCGGCTGTCGACGGCAAGTTTGGCTCCAACCTGCTGCACATCCTGATGCCCCTGTCTTCCCAGGAGCAGGCGGATACCTTCGCCGCGCCGCTGACGGCTGCCATGGACGCCAATCAGATCAATACATCGCTTCGTCAGGCCCATTTCCTCGCGCAGCTTGGTCATGAAAGTGGCAGTCTCCGTTTCACCGCTGAGCTGGCAAGCGGCGCAGCCTACGAGGGCCGCACTGATCTTGGCAACACGCAACCCGGCGATGGTCCGCGTTTCAAAGGACGTGGGCTGATCCAGATCACCGGCCGGACCAATTACGCCAGCTATGGCAACGACAGAGGACAGGATTACATCACCGGCCTCAAGCCCAATTTGCTGGCCACCGATCCCAACATCGCGGCCGATTGCTCAAGTTGGTTCTGGGCGACACGGCATCTGAATGAGCTGGCCGATAACGATGATCTGCTTACCATTACGAAGCGGATAAATGGTGGCACCAACGGCCTTGACGACCGCGCCCGCCGCCTGAAACTTGCCAAATGCTTGCTTATCCCCTAGCCGCTATCATCGCGCTGCAAACCCTTGCCACCGTGCCTCTCGCGGGACCGCAATATGTCAAACGCTGCGATCCTTGCACGATCGTCCTTCACGACGGCAATCCGCCCGCTGACTTTCGTTTCGAATTGGAGACGGTTCCGGAGGGGCGTGTGGTGAAAGCCATCATCTTTGAGCGCGGAGGCCATGCCGTGCAGAAGCTGGACGTTCCTTCGATGACACCACTCGCCCAAGATGAGTCCTTCTTTTTTGGGGCGCAGGAAATTAACTTTGACGGCTGGCTCGACCTGTTGCTTATGACCGAACGGGGATCCACCAACGCTAAGGCCCAGTACTGGGTGTATGACCCTGCGGCCGATCGTTTTCGCGACCTTGGAGAGTTTCCGATGTTTCGGGTGGATGCGGTCCACAAGCGACTGAGCACCTACGTCAGCAATGGGCCCGCCGGACTTGATTTCGAAAAACGCGACTACGCCTTCGAGGGTAGTGATCTTATTTTGATGAGCGAAGAAACCCAGAAGCCCTCGCCCAGCCGTCCGGGATGGTATGTTCACGCCGTTCGCCGCCGCAAGGATGGCAAGCTGGTAGTGGTCCTACGCCAGACAGTCAAGTAACCGCCCACGCCATGACTGGTCTGCCTCGAGTCCATCGGCGTTGGCGCGGGTTGAGTAACGATCAAGCCAAAAAAGACTCCGCGGCGAACCAGATTTGGTGCGAAAAGGGCAAACACTAAGAGTGACGCGCAGTCTCTTGCTCGCTTCCGCCTTCAAGTTCTTGACGAGCCGCTGAAACGGAGTCTGGTACGAGTCATTGTCTTTCCAGCTGCTGAGGAGGGGACGACGTACTCTCGTATCTCGTGGGCCGAATCGACGCCTTTAGTCGGCATCGAACAGCTGCAACTTCTTCACGTCCTCGGCAGATACAAGCGTGATTGGGAATGACAGCTGCTTGTCCTCCCGGTCCTCCGTTCTCGCGCATGGGCTATTTCGTTTCACACCGGATCCTGGGGTGGGCGGAATAGTTCTTCGCTGGCTGCACGAGAGCGGTTCAGTTTGCGGGCGGCAAATTGGGACAGGTTTTGCGATAAGGTTGTTTGGGAATCCAACGCTCCCATTCATCGTGAGACAGATTCTGAGTTAGGCGGGCGCAGGCTTGGTCTTGCAGATCGCCCGAGCGCCAGAGCCAAAGCGCGGCGGACCGCTCGTCGTATCCGGCGAGCACATCGCGGCCGTCGGGACTGAAAGCGGCGACCTGGAGGTAGCCCACATCGGGAAGTTGTGCCACGCGAGCGCCGGTGACGGCATCCCACACGGTGAGGTGTCCGTGAGTAACGGTGGCGAAGGAGGCGGAAGAAGGATCGGGAACGATTTGTTCAATGTTGCCGCCGGCAGTGAGCGAGAACCGTCGCTTGCCGGACGAGATGTCCCAGGCTTGCAGATTTTCGCCTTGCGCGGTGAATAGGATTGTGCCTGACCGATCGAAGCAGAGGCGAGTCAATTCAGCGGGCAGGGGAACGCGGCTGACGCGGGTTTTACTGGCGACACGCCAGATATCGGCCCAAAACTCGTTCGGCGGTTTATTTGTCTCGAAGGCCAACAACCCTTCTCCTGCAGTACGCAGCTGACCGGAAGCCGGGCCGTCCAGGGAGGTGGTCTGTTGAAGGTTGGGTAAGGTATATAAGTGGGTGATGCTGTCCCGTTGGCTGGCAAGAACCCTACCAGATGGGTCGATCCGCACGTCTCCGGGAACGTCAGGCAAGGCAGTGACCTTAGCCTGGTCAATGGCAATGAGGAACAGCTTGTTGCCCCATTGGGCAATCACCTCGTTTGGATCGACGAAAAAGAGCTTGTCTATAACAGGAGCGCCGTGGAATTCGATGTCCCGCAGAGTATTGCCGCTGATTTCCACGATTCTCACCAGAGGCTCGAAGTGCACTGAAGTTGTGCCGATGGCAAAGCGCCGGCCATCCGGGCTGAAGGCAACGCTGCGTACCTCGGCAGGCAAATCAAACGAAGCAGGTCGGTCTGCTCGGCGGCTCTCGGAGATGGAGACCGAACCGTCCATGCCGCCAGCGGCAAAACGGTTGCCCATAAGGCTGAAAGCTACCACTTCGGCGCCGCCGGCATGTGAGACTCGTTCTAGTTCGCGTCCAGAAGGAAGTTCCCACACGCGCGCCGTGCCGTCGTACGAGCCCGTGCCGAGTTTTGTTCCATCCGCATTGAAGGAGACAGCGGCCACCGCGGAGTCATGCTTGAGCTCGAGAGTTTCGCGGCCCGTCTCCACGTTCCAAACACGGGCCATGTTGTCGCCGCGCGCTGCGTAAGCCAGGATATTGCCGTCTGAATTGATGGCTGCGCTGACAATCCATTGCTGTGGAGTGAGCGTTCCGGACCCAGTAGCATGGGTCGCCTTCAGCAGTTGCCGACCGGAACTTACATCCCAGACAGAGGCAAAATCGCCGCTCGCAATAGCCACACGATTGCCTTTATCGCTAAACATCACGTTAAAACCGGCCTCACCGCCACCCATCGTACGCAGAAGCTTGCGATGCACTGGATCAAAAAGTGAGACCACACCCTCTGAAGATAAGGCCGCAAGGAGGTCTCCGCCAGGACTGAAGGACGTCGAAACGATTTTGCCCGGACATTTGAAGTCGGCGACGACGACGGCGCGAGCGACATCGAAAATACGTACATGACCATCGTCGCTAGCGGTAGCAAGTTGGTTCGCCTTGGGGTGGAACGACACCTGGGAAACCGGTGCACCGTGGGAAATTCGTAACATTTCGCGTCCGCCGGGCAAGGCCCAGACATGGACTACGCCATCGCGGGCACCAACCCCGAGCAGCGAGGCGGAGGAGTTAAAGGCCACAGAAACAGCTGCACTGTTGTCCAGGGGCGCGCTTTGGGTAGCAGTCGGAAGTTCGATGCTTGCCGCGGGTTGTTCGTCCGGGGTGAAATATCCGATCGGCTTTTTGTTTACGACGTCAATGAGTTGAGCGGAGCCATCGTCGCGCGCTACCGCGACGGTGGCGCCGTCACGAGAAAATGTGATGTCGCGAACGCGCTCAGCTGGGTCGGAGCTTTCTGGCGGGTAAAATTGCCCGTCCGCAGGTAAGAGCGAAACTGCTGCGCGCAACGCACTGTTCCCTTCGAAGGAAGGATTGATGCGCGTCGATTCGATAGCCAGGAGCGCTGCCTCGCGAGCTCGATCAGGACTATCGGTGAGGATTTTGACAGAGTTGGCGGCAAGGCGGGCGGCGAGATTTTGCAGCGATTCTTCGTGGCTCGCACGAGTTTGGAGAAACGCGAAGAGCGAGGCCAGCAGAATGGCGATAACGCCGGAAGCGGCGAGCACGCGGGTGTGCCGCTGGTTGCGAATATCCTCGCCGTCGAGTTCGTCTTTCGGACGATTGTGGAGGGTAGCCGCGAGTTGGAGGACCGCTTCGTGAAAGCGCGGCTCGCGCAAGCGGAGAGGGGCGGCGGCATCGCGTGCCCATCGAAGATCAAGGAACAGAGGCTCCTCAGGAAAGGCACGAAGAAGGTTCGCTGGGAGAGCGGTGGTGTGCTCGGGCGTGAAAGAGGCAGAGGAATATTCCCACGTTAGAGAGCCCTCAGCAAGAACAACCAGGACGTGCGACGGGCCGTTTTTGCCGATCCAATATTCGACCTCCTTCTCAACCCAGGGCGAGGCGGCCGCTTCAGGCGAAGCAAGAAGGATGAAGAACAATGCTTGATCGAGGGCCTCGCGAATACTAGACCACAGCGCGGGATTCACCGCGAGGTTAGTTTGATCTCTAAAGATGTGCAAAGCACGCCGCTTATACCAGGGTTTTGCAAAAGAATATAAGGCCGATTGAAGGGCGGCTGCAAGCGTGCCATCGGTAGTGTGACTGTAGGAGATGAAGGCGTCGTAGGCCATCAGTCTTACGAAGATACACCAAGCGCCACGCCGAACTTCGCGGTAAAACCGCATCTCTAACAATTTGGAGCCTGTAAGAACAGACCTTCGGTCGGGAAGGGAACAGATTCTACAGCACAGTGACGGGAACCGCTGCCCCCAAAGGGGCCGTAGGGGGATCGATGAATGATCTCCTCGAAGCTGACTTCTGGACAGTCTGGCCTTCAGTCGATCAACTTCTGGATGGCCCGTCATCCGTCCAAAGTCGATGCCAAGCGCGGAGATCGCTTCCTACAAGCCGATATCGGTACTGATTCCGTGGAGTCTCGGTTCGATCACTTCCGGACCGCCGACCATTCTTCCGCGATCTCGCTCACGTTTTATGTATTGTCAGCAAAGATGAGCTATTTCCCGTTTTCGCCGTCTGGCCCATTAAGCCCGTAGATCATTTCACCTCGACGTTCATCCGCATCCAGGGATGGATACAGCATTCGAAATGGTGTGTGCCTTTCGACAAACTCGCGATCTGGACTGTGCTGCCTTGGAGGAGCCGCGTCCTGGCCACCGCGACCCTCGAAAAGCCGCCGGCACATTCGGGAACCGTTTCCTGGCCATCGTTGAGCTGCGGAATGAAACCACCGCCGAAGTTCGCGACTTCGGTGAACGTGTGCGGCTCGCCGCCCTGGTCGACGACGCTGACAATGGTTCCTTCCTTGATTTTCAGCGTGTCTGGCTCGAAATCCCAGTTGGGGTCCGGAGTTCCAGCCGCTGCCTCGGCAAACAGGTTGGCGAATGTGGTCGATGCTCCAAGGGCGATGTTCTTGCAGAAGTCCGCCCCCAGCGCCGCATTAAAAGTGACCGGGTCGCATTCGTCCAGGGCTACGACTTGTGCAACCCGCGGTGAATCATCGTGCCATCGAGAGTCGTGGTCCGGCTTCGCTTGCGCCAGCGCGAGCATGGCGACAGCGATCGTCAAAACGCCGCCGGCTAGACAGAACTTCGCTACAGTCGTTCTCATTGTGATCTCCTACTTCGTATTCAGGATTGTGCGTTCGCCACGGCACGGCTGACTGGCTACCTGGGTCGTCACCACCGCCTCGTGCTCGAGCGCCAGATTTCTGTCGCGACTCTCGCGGGAAAGCCCGCATCCGTCAATGCCCGGTGCCTCCAACCCTCCCCAAAGTTTTCTCCATCGCTAACGTGCTGAAAAAAAAGGCCGCGCGCAGCGTTACGCTGTGGGGACAGCCGCCCTCGGCTGTCCGGCGGGAGCGACGCTCCGCCAGACTTTTTGCTGGCGCCAAGCTCACAAGCCCCGCCGGGGCAGTATTCGGCAAGGCAGAACTGTGATAAAGTTTGCTGAGTTTTTTGGACGTCTCCCATGGCCACCACGGCCTCAGTCAGCCACACCCTCCGTTTCGATGGCTTTGAACTAGAGACTCGTGCGGGACAACTGCGAAAACGCGGCGTGAAGCTGCGGTTGCGAGGCCAGCCGCTGCAAGTACTCGCGATCCTTGTGGAGCACGCCGGCGAGGTCGTCACCCGCGAAGAACTTCAGACGCAAATCTGGCCGGCTGACACCTTTGTCGATTTCGATCACGGCCTTCACAATGCCATCGCCCGGATTCGCGAAGTGCTGGGCGATTCGGCGGAGACGCCGCGCTATATCGAAACCCTGCCACGCCGCGGATACAGGTTCATCGGCCAGGTCGAGGACTTTCAGACGCCGCGCTTGGCCGAGGAACCCGTCGCCAATGCCGGTCAGGGGGTGACCCTCGCCAAGCCGCGAAAGCGGACTTCGAGTCTCGCCCTTATCCTTTTTCTCTGTGCTCTTGTCGTGCTCGGACTCGCCGCCTGGACAGTGCGGCGGTATGGGTACGCAAAAGCGGCAGTTCAACCCATACACTCCATTGCCGTCCTGCCTCTCGACAATTTGTCCGGTGATCCGTCCGATGAATTCTTCGCCGACGGCATGACGGACCAGTTGATTACGGATCTCGCCAAAATCGGCTCTCTCCGCATCATCTCGCGAACTTCCGTCATGCAGTACAAAGGCGCAAAGAAGGCCCTGCCTGAAATTGCACGCGAATTGAGCGTCGATGCGATCGTGGAAGGATCGGTCATCCGTTCGGGTCAACGAGTGCGTGTTACCGCACAACTCGTTCAGGCATCCACCGACCAGCACCTGTGGGCTGAGACCTACGACCGCGATCTGGACGACATCCTGAAGCTACAAGGTGAGGTGGCGGACGCCATCGCGCAGCAAGTCCGCGCGCAACTCACTCCAACCCAGCAGTCTCAGCTTCGCTTAGCCCACGTCGTCAACC